>JRYG01000875.1_pt1 | contig 18408 bp, 17 predicted proteins | sample 235341 | NCBI WGS metagenome assembly JRYG01 (sample SAMN03074218, study PRJNA261478) | activated sludge metagenome | biome: Wastewater Treatment Plant; feature: Wastewater; material: Activated sludge; isolation source: activated biomass of a wastewater treatment plant treating hydrocarbon... ... | reverse complement strand
GACGGAACGTCTCGTCTCGCCCCGGCCGGGGTTTCGCGCACCTGTCCGCGAGACGGAACGTCTCGTCTCGCCAGTTGCAAATCGCATATGGCCGGGTCGGGTTGGCCGGTTCCTCCGAACCAATATTCTTGACCGATGCGTCGTTCCAACCAGCGCCGGGATGCGGTGTTCGCCTGCTACCAGCGGGAGGTCACCGACCGGCCCCTCCCGGTCCTGCTTGCCGACGCAAAGCCGTTCACCGTCGAGATCGCCGAAGGGGTCGAGCAAAACCGCGACGAGCTCGACGAAGTGATCGCCGAGTACGCCCAGGGCTGGGACATCAACCGCATCGCTCCCCTGGAGAAGAACATCATGCGGGTGGCGCTATACGAGATGAACTTTCGCGATGACGTGCCGTTCGAGGTGGCGATCGACGAAGCGGTCGAAACCGCGAAGAAGTTCTGCGGTGCCGAGGCACCTGGCTTCGTCAACGGCATCCTCGGTGCTGCCGCCCGGGCGATGAAGGAAGACGAGGCCCCCGCATGAGCCGCCTGGAGGAAATCCGGGATCGCCTGGACGAGATCACCAACGCCCTGCGGGACGAGAACGTCACCGACACCGAAGCGGCCGGACTTGCCGAAGAAGCCGCGAGGCTGACAGCGGAAGCCTCCCGGGAGGCCGCTGCAGCAGTCGATCGCGCCGACCGGCAGGGCTGACCCGTGAGCCCCTCGCCGCCCACCGGGGAGGCCCGATGAGCTACCCGGAAGACCTCCGACAACTGGTCGACGACCACCTCGAATCGATCCACTTTTCCCGGGGTGCTGGTCCCGACGGGGCCGACACCACCGGGCTGGACGAGGCGATGCGCTACTCGCTGCTCGCCGGTGGCAAGAGGATACGCCCGGTCCTGTGCCTGGCGACCGCCCGGGCGATCGGCCGCAAGCCGGAAGATTTTCTCGGAGCGGCCGGGGCGCTCGAGATGGTCCACACCTACTCGCTGGTCCACGACGACCTGCCGGCGATGGACGATGACGACCTGCGCCGCGGCAAGCCCACCTCACATGTGAAATACGGCGAGGCTGTCGCGATCCTGGCGGGTGACGGCCTCTTCGCCGAGGCGATCGCAGCCCTGGCGACCGTGCCGGCGGCACCGGATCGGGTCCTCGAGGCGGTCGCCCTGCTGTGCTCGGCGACCGGAGTCGAGGGGATGGTCGGCGGCCAGTACATCGACGTCTCGGCGCCGGCGCTGAATGCGGACGGACTGCGTCACCTGCATTCGCTGAAGACCGGAAAGCTGATCGGAGCGAGCATCGACGTCGCACTTGCGCTCGACGGGGCCGATCCCGAGACCAGGAAGCCGTTCAGGCGGTTCGCCACGCAGATCGGACTGCTCTTCCAGATCGTCGACGACATCCTCGACGTGACCGGCAGCGACGAAGAACTCGGCAAGCCACAGGGGAGCGACGAACGTCATGGAAAAGTCACATATGTCAGCCTGTATGGACTGGATCGGGCCCGGTCCCTGGCCACGGAAACCCACGATCAGGCCCTCGCCGCCCTCGCCGGGGCCGGCGGACAGACCGAAGACCTGAAGCGGATCGCCGACTACATTTACTCGAGAGAACAGTGAGCGAAGACATGAACAGCAAGAGCCCGCTCCTGCCCGGAATCAACTCCCCGGATGACCTCAAGGGGCTCGATGACGAGCAGCTCCAGCAGGTGGCCGAAGAGACCCGCGCCTACATCATCGACGTGATCGGCGAGATCGGTGGCCATTTCGGTGCCAACCTCGGCACCTGCGAAATCGCCGTGGCGCTGCACAGCCTGCTCGAATCGCCCCGGGACAAGATCCTCTGGGACGTCGGTCACCAGGCCTACCCGCACAAGGTCCTGACTGGTCGGCGGGAGCAGCTCCCGACCATCCGGCAGTACGACGGCCTCGCTCCCTTCTGCTCGATCCCCGAATCCGAGCACGACATCATGGGGGCCGGCCACGCCTCGACTTCGATTTCCTACGGCCTCGGACTGAAGGAGGCGATGCGCAAGGGGATCGGTCAGGACGGAAAGGTCGTCGCCGTGATCGGTGACGGTGCCCTGACCGGCGGGGTGGCCTACGAGGCCATGCATGCCGCGGGAGGGCTCCAGACCCCGATGGTCATCCTTCTCAACGACAACGGCATGTCGATTTCACCCAACGTCGGCGCGCTTTCGAGCTACTTCCAGCGGGCACGCCTCAAGCCCGGGCTCTTCCACGCCCGCGAGGAGGTCGAGGACCGGCTGACCAAGCTGCCTCTCGGACTCGGCAAGCGGATCGAGCGGCTCGGACCGGAACTCAAGTCGGCGATCAAGGCCTACTGGGCGCCCGGACTGCTCTTCGAGGAACTCGATCTCGCCTACATGGGCGTTATCGACGGCCACGACGTGGGTGCGCTCCGCCGCGCCCTCTCCGAGGCGCTGGCCGCCGACCGGCCGGTAGTCGTCCACGTTCACACCGTGAAGGGCCGCGGCTTCGCGCCCGCAGAAGAGGGCGGCCTGGCCGGCATGGAAAAGTGGCACGCGGCCAAGCCGGGTTCGATCGTGGACGGGGCCCCTGCCGACTCCAAGCCGAAGCTCGTACCGGTCCAGGAGTCCGACGCCCCCGAATCGATCGCTCCGGAGATGCTGGAGAAACCGGAACCGGTTGCCGCGCCCCCGCAGTACACCCAGGTCTTCTCCGACGCGATCGTCGCCGAGGCTGGACGGGACCCCAGGGTCATCGGCATCACGGCCGCGATGGCCGGCGGGGCCGGTCTGCAGAGGCTGGCTGACGAGCGGCCCGACCAGTACTACGACGTCGGAATCGCCGAGCAGAACGCCGTCCTGATGGCAAGCGGCATCGCCCTGCAGGGCGGCAAGCCGGTCTGCGGGATCTACTCGACCTTCCTGCAGCGCGCCTTCGACCAGATCGTCCATGACGTCTGCCTCCAGAACCTCGACGTGACCTTCGCAATGGATCGCGCCGGCCTGGTCGGTGACGACGGTCCCACCCACCACGGCGCCTTCGACATCGCCTATTTCAGGTCCCTGCCGAACGTGGTTGCGATGGCCCCCCGGGACGAGGCGATGCTCGTTCACATGCTTCGCACCGCGGTCGAACATGACGGTCCGACAGCCATCCGCTACCCCCGTGGTGCAGCCGTGGGCGTCGACCTGCCGGCCGAGGCCGAGATGCTGCCGATCGGATCCGGAGAGACCCTCCAGAACGGCGAGAAGGTCGCACTGGTCGGATACGGGTCAGGGGTGGGAATCGCCCTGGAAGCTGCCGGGATCCTCGAGGCGGACGGCCTGAGGCCGACCGTTGCCGATGCCCGCTTCGTGAAGCCGCTCGACACCGATCTGATGGAGCGTCTCGCGGTCAGCCACGACCTGATCGTGACTATCGAGGAGGGCGTGCTGCAGGGCGGCTTCGGCTCCGCGGTGATCGAACACCTCGAGGACAACTTCGCCAACCCTGGCGAAAGGGCAAGGGTCATGCGGATCGGCCTGCCGGACCGGTTCGTGACTCACGGCAAGCCCGATCTGCTCCACAAGGAAGTGGGCTACACCCCGGAAGCGGTGGCGGCGAAGGTCCAGGCTGCGGTCGAATCCGGTGTCGCCCCGCGTCACTGATCAGCCAGACGCTCGGTGACGCTGACTCAGGTGTGGCTGGAGACGATCCGCAGCACATCACTGCCGTACTTCTCCATGAATGACGGGCCCACGCCGGAAACGCCAAGCAGGCTGTCCTCGTCGAGCGGCCTGGCCGTGGCGATCGCGGTCAGCGTCCGGTTCGAGGCGACGTGGTAGGCGGGCTTGTCACCCGCCGCCTCGAGACGCCAGCGTCGGAGGTCCTCGTACAGATCGTTGTCTCCGGGCGCGAGTTCCGGTGGCGGGGAGGCCTTGCGGGAACTCCCGCCGGTTCTGCGGATGACGATCGAGTCGGGGTCGGGCAGCCACTCGACCGGATCGCAGACGTCACAACAGCGTCCGGTCGGCTCTCCCGGTGACGGGTCGCCGAAGTGGTCGAGGATCTGGCGCCGGCGGCAGGTGCTCGAGAAGCTGAAACCTTCGACTGCCCGGTAGGCAGCCCAGCCGCGATCCTCAGCCACCCGACAGGCGGAGCGGATCGGGCCCTGGCCGATCTCGGGGCCGGGGGAAACGAGCAGTCGGCCGCCGGGGGCCGGATCGACCCTCACCGCGCCGGCCCGTTCCGCCACCGCGAGGCGTATTCGTTCCTCATCCGAGCGGGGCGCTTCGATCGTGACCGATCCCGGGTTTCCCTCGGAGTCGTGCCCGGCGGAGCGTCTGACGTCATCCACGAAGGAAAGGACTTCCTGGGGGTCTACCCGCCGCTGCTCGTTGAACCTGACCAGCCTGCCGAGGTCGGCCCGCATCGCGAGCAGCACGGCCCGGGCGGGTTCGCCGTCCCGGCCGGCGCGACCTGCCTCCTGGTAGTAGGCCTCGATACTGGAGGGAATCGCCCAGTGCCAGACCGAGCGCACATCCGCCTTGTCGATCCCCATGCCGAAGGCATTGGTCGCGACGACGACATCGACGTCGCCCTCCATGAAGCGGTGCTGCGCCGAGGCCCTCTCGTCCGGCGGCATGCCGGCGTGGTAGCCAACGGCCGAGAGCCCGGCCGCGCGGAGGTCGTCCGTCAGTTCTTCGGTGCTCTTCCTGGTCCCGCAGTAGACGATCGCCGGGCGGTTTTCCGGATCCGCCAGACCGGTCTCGAGCAGCGCCTGCTTCCGCGCCTTCGACCCCTTGCCTTCGAGAGGGATGGTGTCGAAGCTGAGGTTCGGGCGATCGAACCCGGAGTGAATCTCGACGGGATCGACCATTCCCATCCGTTCGGCGATTTCCGCCGTGACCTGCGGAGTTGCGGTCGCGGTGCAGGCCATGACCGGAGGCCGGCCCAGCCGTTCGGCCACCTTCGGCAGCCGCAGGTAGTCGGGCCGGAAGTCGTGACCCCACTCGGACAGACAATGGGCTTCGTCGATCGCCAGGAGGTCGATCTCCCGCGATGCGACCAGTCTGAGGAAGGAAGTCGAGCCGAAGCGCTCCGGCGAGCAGTAGGCGATCCGGGCGGTGCCTTCCCGGACGGCTTCCCAGGAGGCGGAGGAGTCCTCCTCGGAAAGGCCGGACGCGAACATCACCGCCGGGTGCCCCTCGGCACGGAGTCGTTTCACCTGATCGGCCATCAGGGCAATGAGCGGGCTGACCACCAGGGTCAGGGAAGGTTTCGCCAGCCCGGGGAGCTGGTAGCAGAGGCTCTTTCCGCCGCCGGTCGGCATCACGATGAGGCTGTCGCGTCGCTCGAGCGATGCCTGTACGGCCTCACGCTGGCCAGGGCGGAAGCTGGAGTAGCCCATGTGTTCCAGGAGCCGGTCGGGGGTCGCCTGTCCGGAGAAGACGCGAGTCGGCACCGATTCGGCCAGTTCGATGCCCTCGAGACCCTGCAGTGCGAGGGCCGCTTCCTCCTGCTCGTCCGCGATGAGGACGGTCTGCCCCGCCTCCTGGGCCGGGGTTCGCGGACTCCGTCCGTCCTCATGGGCGTTGCCCGGGCGGCCGGAAACCAGCGCGGCGATTCGGCCGGTCAGGGTTCTCGACGCGTCGCGGGATTCCCCGTCCAGCGATTTCCAGGACTCGCGCAGGGCATCGAGTCTCATGTCGATCTCCGGATCCCGGGTTCCGTTCTCCGCTTCGCGCTCGAGATCGCTGATCAGCCCCGTGGCCTCAAGCTCGAACTGGTCGGATGTGAGGGCGGAAGGAGTCACCGGTCCAGACTAGAGACAGTCCCCGACGAAGAAATTTCACCCCTGCAAGGAAAGAGCCCCGCTGGGAGGGCGGGGCTCTTGGTGTTACTTAGGGAGGAGAGAGATTCAATGATCTCTATATGTGTTTTTGATCAGTGAGAGGTAGGTGGGCTCTTCATGCGCCGCGGGCGCTATACCGCGTTGAAGCGGTAAGTGCCAAGTGAGCGGCGCCGAACCCGACCAGGAAGATTGTGGTGAGAGTGTCCTGTCCGGAGAAGCCGGCAAGGACGCCGACAGCGAAGATCGCGATGCCGATCGCCCAGTCGAAGCCGGCGAGGGTCGAAAGGGGAAGGGGTCGCTTGGGACTCGCGCCGGCGAGAGCCACGCCCATGAGCGTCGCGCCCAGGAAGAAGGTCAGGTAACCGATACCGGGGCTGAACGTCAGGAGGTAAGGAACGATCATGAGAAGCGGCGCTGTGGCCAGCACGAGAGCGTTGTGGACGCTTATTTCAATTGGTCGCGCAGTCATGTTCATCGGTCTCCTGACAGCAAAGTAGTGCCCCACTTACTTTTCGTGTGTGAGTCGGGTCACATTTGACAACGTTTCTTGTCTGTTTGGCTGGATTTGCCCCTCTGGAGCCCCGTACATGTGCTTTTCCCGCGGACGATACGGTTCAGCCGGATGGCCAAGCGAACCCGACTGGACCTGCTCCTGGCCGAGCGGGGCACCTTCACTTCCCGAACCGCGGCGGCCAGGGCGATCCGTGCCGGCCAGGTGAAGCTCGGGCGGGACGGACCGATCGCGCTCAGGCCCAGCCAGGAGGTGACGCCCGATCAGGAGATCGAGGTGATCGAAGCCCAGAGGTACGTTTCCCGGGGCGGCGTCAAGCTGGAGAACGGCCTCGATGCTCTGGGGATCGACCCGGCCGGAAAACTCTGCCTGGACGTCGGTGCGTCGACCGGCGGCTTCACCGACTGCCTGCTCCAGCGGGGCGCCCGCCACGTGATTGCGCTGGACGTCGCCTACGGACAGATTGACGCCGGACTCCGCGATCGTCCCGAAGTGACCGTCATCGAGCGACTCAACGCCCGCGACCTGCTGCCGTCGGACCTCGAGTACAGGCCGCAGTTCGCGGTGATCGACGTTTCCTTCATCTCCCTGAACAAGGTGCTGCCGGCGGTGATCAACGTGATGGAGAAGGGATCGACGATTCTCGCCATGGTCAAACCCCAGTTCGAGCTGGGCCGCTCACGGGTCGGCAGGGGAGGTGTCGTCCGCAAGCAGGAGGACCGGAGGGAGGCTGTCGAGAACGTGGCCGACTTCGCCAGGGAACTCGGGCTTTCGCTCGACGGCATCGCCCCGACCGGGCTGCCCGGCCCGAAGGGCAACCTCGAGACGTTCATCCAGCTCGGCCTGGCCGGGGAGGGGGAAACCTCACCCGGGCCTGCCCGGGGGGCTGACAACGGAGCCGCGCTCTGCGAAGGTGTCGAACTGTGAGCAGACCCGCCGCGCTTCTATTCACGCACTCTCACGCTCCGGGCATGGAACGGGCGACAGAAGTCGCCCGGGCCGCCGCCGGGCGGCACGGCTGGGATCTCGTGCCGAGCAAGGATGCCGGGAGCTGCGATCCGGCTCTCTTTGTGGTGCTGGGTGGCGACGGCACGATCCTCCATGCGCTGCGGGCCTCGCTCGACAGGAAAGTTCCCGTCTTCGGGATCAACTTCGGTCGGGTCGGTTTCCTGGCAGCGGTGGAAGGCGACCAGATCGAACTCGGACTGGACCGGGCCTTCGCCGGCGATTTCGAGACCATAGACCTGCCCGGGCTGGCGATTTCCGCCAACGGCGAAACCCAGATCGCGCTCAATGACGTCAGTTTCTCCCGCCGGCCCCGGGGCGGAGTGGCCGAGCTCAGCTACCGGATCGCCGGCGAGGAGGTGGGGCACGTCCGTTGCGACGGCCTGGTCGCCGCGACCTCGACCGGTTCGACCGGCTACAACCTGGCCAACAACGGCCCGATCCTTGCCTGGGGCGTCGACGGGTACGTGGTCAGCTACATCGCTCCGCATACCCTTACCGCCCGGGCGCTCGTGGTCGCACCGGGCGACGTGCTGCATGTGGTCAACCATCGCAGCAGGGACGGGGTGGACATCGCGGTGGACGGCGTGCAGGTCGGTGAACTCAGTCCCTCTGCCGAAGCCGAGATGAGCTACCTGCCCGACCTGGCCAGGCTGGCCCAGCTCCCCGGCTCGAACTTCTACCACCGCATCCGCGAGAAGTTCGGCCATCTAGCCGTTTAGGCCACCACGAACGTTTGTTCGTCCGGTGGGGGTTGTAGAAGTACTCGGGATGCTGCGAGAACTTCGAATCGAGAATCTCCTGCTGATCGAGAAGGCAGAGCTCCGGCTCGGTCCCGGGCTGAACGTGCTTACCGGAGAGACGGGGGCGGGCAAGACGGTGCTGGCCCACTCGCTGGACCTGTTGATGGGCGGCAAGGCGAAAAAGGGGATCGTGCGCCCCGGAGCACCGGAAGCATGGGTGGAAGGAGTCTTCGACCTGCCGCCGGAGTGGAACGAAGACCAGGAACTGGCCGAACTGCTCGACCGAATCCCGGCCGGATCGGACGAGATCGTCCTCGGAAGGCGGGTTTCCGAGGGAGGCCGCACCTCCGCCTTCGTCGGAGGCCGCAGCGCCTCGGCGTCCGACCTGCAGATGCTCGGATCGAGGCTGCTCGCCTTCTACGGGCAACATGAGCACCGGCGCCTGACCATCGGATCCAGCCAGTTGGCGATGGTTGATGCAGCGGCTGGCCTGAAGCAGCAGGAACGGCTTGCGGCGTACGGGGCGATCTGGAACCGGTACCGCGGACTCAAGCGGCGCCTGTTGGAGCTTCGGGGTCGGCAAACGGCCCGGGAGCGGGATCTCGACCTGCTCCGCTTCGAACTTGACGAGATCGAGGCGGCCGAACTCACGGCGGGCGAGAAGGACGGACTGCTCGAGGAACGGGACCGCCTCCGCCACGTGGAGGGCCTCAGGGAAGCGTCGGCAGGAGCCGGATCGAGGCTCAGGGGTGATGAGGATGCCGACGGTGCGGCCGGGCTGCTCGCCGGCGCGCGGGATCTCCTGGCCGGTCTGAGGGGGGTAGACCCGGTGCTGGACGACCTCGCCGGAAGGGTGGATGGTCTGGCCCTGGAGGCCGAGGACGTGGGGGTGGAACTTGGGCGTTACCTGTCCGGTATCGAGGCAGACCCGGGGAGGCTTGCAGAACTCGAAGAGCGACTGGAGCTGATCGACCGCCTGGAACGCAAACACGGCGGGACGACCGCTCAGGTGCTCGCCCACGCCGCGAAGTGCCGGCGGGAGATCCAGCGGCTCGAGAGCGGTGAATCGGAGGAGGCGGAACTCGCGGCTGAACTCGAAACCGTCGAAGTGAGCCTGGACAAAGCGGCGGGGAGCCTCGGAGCGGCCCGGCGCAAGGCGGCGCAGGAACTTGCGGGCCAGGTCACGTCCGATCTCTCCGAACTCGCCATGGATGGGGCCGAACTCACGATCGAAGTCAGGTCCGAAGGTGAAGGGCCGGGACCACATGGTGCCGAAACCGTCGAGTTCATGCTCGCGCCAAACCCCGGGGTGCCGGCGAGGCCCCTTCGCGACACGGCATCCGGAGGCGAACTCTCCCGCGTGATGCTGGCCCTGGCCGCAAGTGAAACCGGTGACAACCGGACCCTCGTGTTCGACGAAATCGACGCCGGTATCGGGGGCAAGACGGCCGGAACCGTAGGTGACCGGCTTCGACGGGTCGCCGAAGGACGCCAGGTATTCGCGATCACCCACCTGCCGCAGGTCGCGAGCCGGGCCGACCGGCACTTCAGTATCGAGAAGGCCGCCGCCGGGTCGGACGTTGCGGCGACGGTGAGGGCTTTGGAAGAGGAATCGGTGGTGGCCGAGATCCGGCGGATGATGGGGGCGGGCGAGGGTGACGAGGCGGCGACCCGTCACGCTCGGGAACTGGTCTCTGCCAATCGATAGCCGGTATCTGCCGGCCAGAACCGGGCGGTGAGGATGCGACCGCCAGAAGCCATTACCCTCGTGGAGTGAACGCGATCACGAGAAGGCTGCGAGGGCGGCCCGATGTCGGCATGGCCGATGGCCAGGGCGAGGCAAGCCGCCGCAGCGCCGGCAGGGTGAGGATGGGTCGAAAGACCAAGGATCTGGTCAAGAGCCTCCGGCCCGGGGACATCGCGGTGATCCGCCACCGAAACATCGATCGAATCGCGGCCGAGGACCTTGTGGCAAGTGGAGTCGAGGTCGTACTCAATGACCACTCGTCGTCGGACGACCGTTATCCGAACCGGGGCCCGCTGATCCTGGTCGAGGCCGGAGTGAGGCTGGTCGACTTTCCCGAGGACGATCTCTTCGACCTGCTCGTCGAGAACGAACATGTCGTTCTCGATGGCCCGGGACTGATCCGGGACGGTGTAATCATCGCCAGTGGCATCGAGCAACTGAAGCCCGATCTCGACCTTCAGATCGAACGCCAGCAGTCGGAAATCCACCACGCACTCGCGGACTTTGCGGAGAACACGGTCACGCACATCCAGCAGGAGAGCGAACTGCTCTCGGGGGCGATCGACCTGCCCGACACACGAACGAGATTCCAGGACCGCCACGTCCTGATCGTCGTGAGAGGGCCGAACTACAAGAGCGACCTGCGGGCGCTGAGGGCGTACATCAGGGATGTGAGGCCGATCCTTATCGGAGTCGACGGCGGCGCGGACGCGATCCGCGAGGCGGGTCTGAAGCCGGACATGATCCTTGGTGACATGGACTCGGTCACTGACGACACCCTGAAGTCGGGCCCCGAGGTTGTAGTCCACGCATATGCAGACGGTCGCGCTCCGGGTTCCGAGCGGATGAACCGGCTCGGCGTCGAACACATCGCGCTGCCCTTCGTCGGCACCAGCCAGGACGTCGCAATGCTGATGGCCTTCGAGAAGGGTGCATCGCTGATCGTGACGGTCGGCGCCCACTTCAACCTGATCGAGTTCCTTGACAAGGACCGGGCGGGCATGTCCTCCACTTTCCTGACCCGGCTGAGGATCGGCGAGGTTCTGGTGGACGCCAAGGGCGTGAGCCGCCTGTACAACCCGGGTCTCACCGTCGGGCCGCTGATGCTTTTCCTCGGTGCCTTTCTGGTGCTGGTTGCGATCGTCGTTCTCAGCTCTCCGGCCCTGGCGGACCTTTTCGATCTGATCTGGCTGAAGATCAAGATCTGGCTGGGACTTTGATCTGGCAGGGCCTCTAGGCTTCCGGCGATGGGTTACAGCGCTCGCTACCACGCGGCCTCTCTTGCCGCGGTCTTTCTGGCACTCGCAATCGGGATCCTGATCGGCTCGCAATGGGGAGCCGACGTCCTGAACAACACCCGTGAGGACCTTGAGTCCAGCCTGACCAGCGACCTCAACGACGCGAGGAACCAGATCGACGAGCAGAACCGCGAGCTGGGCCAGCTCGGCGAGTTCGGGAACACCGCCTACCCGCTGCTGATCGAAGGAAGGCTGGCTGGTCGAAAGGTCGGGCTGGTCGGTCTCGGCCAGCTGCCGTCGAACGTGACCGACTCGATCGAATCGGCTCTCGAGCCGACCGGTGCGGAGCTTGTCGCAGTAGGTGCGATCCGCCAGCCTCCGTCACTGGACGAGCTGGCCAGCGAACTCGAGGGCACGAGGTTCCGTTCGATCGCCACGAACGACGAAACGCTTGTCGCCTACGGCCAGACCGTAGGCCGCCAGCTCGTCCGGGGAGGAAGGATCCTCAGTCTGACCCGCTCCGAACTGATGTCACAGTCGAGTGGCCAGTTCCGGGGGCTGGACGGGCTGGTGATCTACCAGGCCGAACTGGAGGAGAGCGACACGGACCTCCGTGAGACGGCCGATGCTCTCGACCGGGCGATAGTCGAGGGTGCCAGCTCGACCAGGGCCCGGCTGGTCGGAGTCGAGGTCACCGGCACCGACCCGTCGACCGTCAGCTATCTGCGAGACCTCAACCTGACCACCGTGGACAATCTCGATCAGCCATCCGGCAAGGTCAGCCTGGTCTATGCGCTGAACGGTGCCGAAGGCGCTTTCGGGGTGAAGGGCGAGTCAACAAGGCTCCTGCCGGAGCTCCTGGCGCCCGTGGCCCGGAATGCGGGTGGCAACCGGAACGGCCAGGGCAGGGCCGAGCCGTAACCTGGCTCGGGCTTCCGGTCGCGATCCTGGTCGGCCTCCTGGTCGTACCCGCCGGCGTCCGCGGCCTCGTCAGCTCCGGACTCACCCGGGTCAACTTCCGGGAGGAGAAGCTGGCCTTCCCTCTCGGGGCGGTGCTCGTTACGACTTCGCTGGTCGCCCTGGCTCCGCTCGCCGTGCTCAACGACCGGGCCGGACTGGACCTGCTCGAGCCCGACCTTCGCCGCTGGATCGTCTATTTCGTCGGTGTTGCCTTCCTCGGGCTGCTTGACGACTCGCTCGGTCTGGGCCACACGGAAGACACTCCCCGCGGCTGGCGGGGTCATGCCCGAGCCGTGCTTCGAGGCGAACTCTCGACCGGTGCCGTGAAGGCGATCGGGGCGCTGGCGCTCGCGGCCTACGTGGTTACCGGCACCGGCAACGAGTGGCCCGCATACATCGTCGACGTGGCGCTGCTTGTCCTGGCCACGAACCTGTTCAACCTGCTCGACCTGCGGGGCGGCAGGGTGGAGAAGGCATTGTTCCTGCTGGTGATCGGCCTCTGCCTCGGCGGATGGACGCTCTTCCCGGTCGAGCTCACCGGGATCTTTCTCGGGCCGTTCGTCGTCGGAATCTGGTTCACGCTGAGGAACCGGGCGATGCTCGGCGACACCGGCTCGAACCTCGCCGGAGCGCTGGCCGGCGTCTGCCTGCTGACCGGACTTGACGAAACAGGCCGTCTGGTGGCGCTCGGAGTGGTGATTCTTCTCACGATTTACGGAGAGTTCCGGTCGATCTCCAGCACCATCGACCGGCTGCCGCCGCTGCGGTTTATAGACTCGATAGGGAGAGTCAAGTGAGCGACCAGTACCAAGGAGAAACCCGATTCATCTTCGTCACCGGCGGAGTGCTTTCGGCTCTCGGTAAGGGCATCGCCTCCGCCTCGATCGGGCGCCTGCTCGTTGCCCGGGGATTCAGGGTTCAGATCCAGAAGTTCGATCCTTACCTGAACGTCGATCCCGGGACCATGAGTCCCTTCCAGCACGGCGAGGTCTTCGTCACCGACGACGGCGCCGAGACCGATCTCGACCTCGGCCACTACGAGCGCTTCACCGACGAGAACACCTCGCGGGCCTCGAACGTGACCGCCGGAGCGGTTTACAACGCCGTGATCAAGCGGGAACGTCGCGGCGACTACCTCGGCGGCACCGTCCAGGTGATTCCGCACATCACAGACGAGATCAAGAACCGGATCCTGATCGTCGCGGAGACCAAGCAGGTCGATTTCGTGATCACCGAGATCGGCGGCACGGTCGGCGATATCGAGTCACTGGCCTTCCTTGAGGCGATCCGCCAGCTTTACACGGATCTCGGCTCGCGCCGGGCGATGTTCATCCACCTCACGCTCGTGCCCTACATAGTCCACGCCGGCGAGATGAAGACCAAGCCGACACAGCACTCCGTCAACGAACTGCGGCGCATCGGCATCCAGCCCGACGCCCTGATCTGCAGATCGGTTTCCGGCCTGGATCGGGACATCCGCCGAAAGATCGCCCAGTTCGCCTCACTTCCCACCGATTCGGTCATCTCCGGCCAGGACGTGGACAACGTTTACAAGATCCCGCTGATGTACAGGGCCGAAGGACTCGACGACTTCATCCTCGAGCACTTCCACATGGAAGACGCGCCGCCCCCGGACCTCTCCGAGTGGGAGTCGATGCTGAGGATGGCCGAGAACACCGACGGCACGGTGAAGATCGCCCTCGTCGGCAAGTACATACAGCTGGCCGACTCCTACAAGTCGGTGATCGAGGCGCTCGAACACGGCGGCATCCACAACGGAGTCGACGTGGAAATCGACCTGGTCGACTCCGAGGACTTCGACGTCACCAGGCTCGAGGACGTCGATGGCATCCTGATCCCCGGCGGCTTCGGCGAGCGCGGGGTGGAAGGCAAGATCGAGGCGGCCAGGTACGCCCGTGAGAATGGAATCCCGTATCTGGGTATATGCCTTGGCATGCAGATCGCCGTGATCGAGTTCGCCCGTCACATTGCCGGCATGGAAGGCGCCAACTCGGCCGAGTTCGACCCCGAGACGCCCTTCCCGGTGGTTGACCTTCTCCCGGAGCAGAAGGAAGTGTCCGACATGGGCGGAACCATGAGGCTCGGGGCAGACCCGGTGAAGCTCCACGACGGGACCCGGGCTCTCGAGATCTTCGGTGAGGCCGTGATCTACAAACGGCACCGCCACCGTTACGAAGTCAACAACCTGCTCCGCAGCAAGCTCGAGGACCAGGGTCTGGTCTGTTCGGGCACCTCACCGGACGAGCGTCTGGTCGAAATCGTCGAACTGGAAGACCACCCGTTTTACGTGGCCTCCCAGTTCCATCCCGAGTTCAACTCGCGTCCCAACCGCCCGGAGCCGCTCTTTCGCGAGTTCATGAAGGCAGCAGCCCGGGTTGCAGCCGCCAGGCCGTCCGAGGAGCTGGTCGCCGACGAGGAATCGGTGACTGTCGAGGCCCAGGAGGCCTGAGGCTTGCCATTCGTCTTCTGGATTCTCGTAACCCTCGGTGGTGCCGGGATCTACCTGCTTCGGCACAAGGACCAGCGAGGAACCGCCGCCGTCGCCGGCGTCTTCCTCATGTTCTGGCTCGGCATCGCGATCGGGATCGGATCGATCTTCGGTGCTGCTTTCCACGTGTTCGATGCGAAGGACACCGCCGAGCAGATTGGCTTCGTTCCCTGGAACGCCACCGGGACGGGTGCCTTCCAGTTCGAGAACGCGATGGGGGACCTGGCGATCGGCATCGCCGGGCTGCTCTGCTTCTGGATTCGCGACCGCAAGTTCTGGCTGGCAGTGATCCTGATCGCGACCATCCAGTACTGGGGCGACGCCTACGGACACATCTACCAGATGGTCGAGTACGACAATCACGAACCAGACAACACGGGTCCGGTGCTCTGGCTCGACATCCTCAATCCGGCAATCCTGATCGTCCTTTACTGGCTCTCCGGCCGGGGGGACCGGAACGTCATCCGGTCTGCGCCGGATGACAAGTAGAAGACCCAGCCGCTTCGTCCGCCTCTGCGAGACCGCCAGCCCGACCGGGCAGGAGCGCGCAGTCGCCGACCTCGTCACCGCTGAACTTCGTGGACTGGGCCTCGAAGTCCACGAGGACGATGCGGCCGAAAGCACCATCGCCGGGGCCGGGAACCTGCTGGCCAGGATTCCGGGGAGACCCTCCGCCGACGGAGCCGACCCGGGGTACGTCATGTTCTGTGCCCACCTCGACACCGTGCCCCACGACGGGTCGATTGAAGTCGTCCTGGGTGAGGACGGGGTCTACCGGTCGGCCGGACCGACCATCCTCGGGGCGGACAACAAGGCTGCCGTCGCCGTACTCATCGAACTGGCCGCCAGGGCGGTGGCGGAACCCCCGCCGGTCGGCATCGAGTTGCTGTTCACCGTCGCCGAGGAACAGGGCCTGATCGGCGCTGCCGCCTTCGACCAGTCGGCTCTTCTTTCCCCGGTCGGATTCGTGCTCGACCACGCCACTGACATTGGTGAAGTGATCGTTGCGGCCCCTACGCACATCGGTATCGAGGCCAGCTTCACCGGGGTGGAGGCCCATGCCGGACTGCTTCCCGAGGTCGGCCGATCCGCGATCGTCGCCGCGTCGCGGGCGATTGCCGGGATGAAGATCGGTCGGCTCGATGAAGAAACGACCGCCAACATCGGTCTGATCTCCGGCGGAACGTCCGGCAACGTGGTTCCGGGTTCCTGCCGCCTGGTCGGTGAAGCGAGATCGGTCGATCCTGCCCGGGTCACCGCGGTGATCGGGGAAATGACCGAGCAGCTCGTCTGGGCCGCCTCGGAGACCGGTTGCGAGGTCGACATCACAACTTTCAGGCATTTCGCCGGCTACCGGGTGGAGGAGGGCTCGAAGGCGCTGGCCCTGGCGGAAGCCGCCCTTGCCGCAAACGGGTACGAGGCCAGGCGGGTAGCCACGGGAGGAGGCTCGGACGCCAATCTCTTCCGGGAGCGGGGAATGGACTGCCTGCTGCTTGCCAACGGCACCTACGACAACCACACTCACCGGGAATCAGTGCCGCGGGCGAACCTGAAGGAGATGCTCGCGGTCTGCGAGGGGATCATCGAAATGGCGGGGGGAACTTGATGCTCAAGCTCCGCCGGGCAGACGTCGTAGGGACGGACCCGCTCGAGATCTGCCTCGAAGGCTCCACGGAGCGCAGAAGGGCCTGGGCCGATCACCTGCTGGTCGGTCCCTGTGAGGCCGGTGACGAGGTGGTGGTCAACGTCGAAGCGCTCGACCTCGGTCTCGGCTCCGGAGGTTTCGACGTGATCCATGTCAACCTCACCCGCGGCCTGGAGGCCCGTGGTTCGGAAGAAGAGCATGTGATGAAGCTCAACTACACCTCGCTCCAGCATCCGGTCGGCACGATCGAAAGGATCGAGGGAGCGGGGAAGGCGCCACCTGTGCCGGTGCTGGCGATTGGCCTTCATGGGCACCTGGCACCAGCAGCCTGGGCGGCGACAAGCGGGGGCGCGCGCAGGGTCGGATACATCCAGACCGGCGGCGGTGCCCTGCCAGGGTCACTTTCCAGAGATGTACAGACGCTGCTCGACCGTGATCTGCTCGCCGGTCACGTGACCGCCGGGCCGGCCTACGGCGGCCGGTCCGAGGCGATCTCGCTGGTCGGGGCGGTGGATGCGGCCCGCTCGCTCGGCTGGGACGCGGTCATCGCCGGTCCCGGGCCGGGGATCCTCGGCTCCGGCACCGCCTATGGACATGGAGGGATGGCTGCCCTCGACGTGATCCATGCCACGCTGGCTCTTGGCGGAAAGGGGTTGCTGTCGCCGCGGCTGTCTTCTGGGGATCCGCGCCCGAGACATCGCGGTCTCAGCCACCACAGCCGGGCGGTTCTGGACCTGGCACTGGGACCAGTCACCTTGCCGGTACCAGTCGGATTCGAGGATCTGATCCCCGAAGGACTCGAGACGGTTCCGGTCGAGGTTGATCTCGACGGCTACGGCGACTCGGGTCTGCCCCGCCGGACGATGGGGAGGGACCTTGAGGAAGACCAGCCATTCTTCGCCGGTCCACTCGCCGCCGGCACCGTTCTCGCCGGCTCGGCCTGAGGCCTGGTCGCGACGGATTCCTTGCGCCAAGAGGGATGGGCGCGAAGGGGGAGAAAACGCTCCCATGCCGCCGGCAACCGCCACGTCCGTCCCTGCCTCCGAAGTCCTCGATGGCGCACGCTTCGAGAGCCTTCTGCTGGAGTTCCTCGCCTACCTGGAGCTGGAACGCGGACTCTCCCGCAACACCCTCAACGCCTACCGCACGGATCTCCTCCAGTACGGGGATTACCTGCGGGAGAGGGGCATCGATCCGCTGACCATCGACGCGGCCGCGATGTCGGATTACGTGGCCGACCTGACCGATGCCGGAGGCAACGGAACCCGTCTCGCTCCCTCGACCGTCCACCGAAAGACCGCCGCCCTCCGTTCCTTCTACAAGCACCTGCGGCGCGAGGAACTCGTCGTCGACGACCCCACCGCCGGCCTCGCCACGCCGCGTCGGTCGAAAAAACTTCCAAACGTCCTGAACCAGGCCGAGGTGAGCCGGCTGCTGGCAGCGCCGGCCGGTGACTCTGCCCAGGCCTACCGCGACCGGGCGATCCTCGAGGTGATGTACGCCTGTGGGCTCAGAGCCTCCGAGGTGATCGGCCTGGAGATGACCGACATCGATCCCTACGAGGGAATGCTTCGTGCTCGCGGCAAGGGCAGCAAGGAGAGAATCGTCCCGCTGGGACGCCAGGCCATCGCCGCACTGCAGGGCTACCTGCGCTCCGGCAGGCCCGAACTTTCAAAGGGCCGCTCCGAGAAGGCGCTCTTCCTCAACTTCCGTGGTCACCGCCTGACCAGGCAGGGTCTCTACAAGATCGTCCAGGGGCACGCGAAGACGGCCGGCCTGGATGCCCGGATGAGTCCGCATACGCTTCGGCACTCGTTCGCAACTCACCTGCTTGCCGGTGGATGTGACCTGCGAGCCGTCCAGGAGATGCTCGGGCACGCCGACGTGGCAACCACCCAGATGTACACGCACCTGACCGGCCAGCAGCTCCGCGACGTCTACTACGCGGCCCATCCGCGCGCCCAGAACAGCTGAATAGCCGGCCGACCGGCCGGAGGCAGGGCTCTGATAGAACCGGCTGGTGCCTGAGCTTCCAGAAGTCGAGACGATCCGCCGCCAGCTCGAACCCGACCTTAACGGACGGACTGTCGAGGTCGTGGAGGTGCTCGACGACTACTTCACGAAGCCGGAACTGCCCGGCAACTTCGAGCGAGCTGTCAATGGCCGCGAGATCGTTGACGTTGGCAGGCGCGGCAAGTACCTGATGCTGGAGCTTGGCGACGGCATGACCGTGGTCA
>JRYG01000002.1_pt1 | contig 18495 bp, 19 predicted proteins | sample 235341 | NCBI WGS metagenome assembly JRYG01 (sample SAMN03074218, study PRJNA261478) | activated sludge metagenome | biome: Wastewater Treatment Plant; feature: Wastewater; material: Activated sludge; isolation source: activated biomass of a wastewater treatment plant treating hydrocarbon... ... | reverse complement strand
GCGGGGGGGGGGGTGGCCTCCCAATGTGGCTTCCGATTACTGCTCGGGGCTGCGTGCTATTGGGTACAAGCGCGACGGGTGGGCCATCTTTGGGAGGCCACCCACCTCACAGCGTCACCACCCGAATCGGCAAAGCTCTGAAACTCAGAACTCGAGGAAGTCTTCGAGGAAGCTCTTCTTGCTCTTTTTCTTCTTGCCCTTGTACCCGCGATCGTCCCGGTAGCCGTGGTCGTCATAGCGACGCTCCTGATGCGGCGGCGGGGCCTGCTGCGCGGGCGGCTGCTCGGTCTTGCTGTAGAAGTGGCTTTCGGCCTCGACCAGGCGTTCCAGTTCACCGCGGTCGAGAAAGAGTCCGCCACAGCCGGAGCACTGGTCGACGACCACCTGATTACGTTCGTATGAGCGCATCGCGGATGCGCATTTGGGGCATGTCAGGGTGTCATTCATGTCGCGAAACTAATATCGCCACTTTCAGGTTCCCTAAAGAACCTGATCGGCGATCAGGTCGGCCAGAGCGAGAGAGGAAGTCGCCGCGGGGGAGGGTGCGTTCCGGACATGGGTTGTGTTGCCCAGCTGCTCGATCAGGAAATCATCGACCAGTTGCCCGTCGCGGTCGAGGGCCTGGGCGCGGACGCCTGCAGGGCCGGGCTCGACGTCGGCCCGGGTCAGACCGGGAACCATCAATGCTGCCTCCCGGACGAGCCTTGACGGCCGGAAAGAGTTGGCTGCCTCGTTCAGGCTCGCACGCCAGTGGCGGAGCATCAGTCGACGGGTGCCAGGCCAGCGGAGGGTCTCGGTCAGGTCCCTCCGGCTGAACCCGGTCAGCCGGTAGGCATCCCGGGCGGCAGCAATCATCGCGGTGGGGCCGATCAGGAGAGCCCCATCGACGGTCCGGGTGAGGTGGGCACCAAGGAAGGGCAGATCGGGGTCGGGCACCGGGTAGACGTTGCCCCGCACCAGGTCTGCCTTGCCAGGCCGGACCTTCAGATAGCCCCCTCGCACCGGCACGATCGCGGGCTCGGGCGATCCTCCCAGCGACCGGGCCAGCCGGTCCGACTGCAGGCCGGCGCAGAACACGGCTCTGAGGCAATCCACTGGCCCGGCCGTAGTGAGGATCCGGACGCCGCCCGCGGCTCCTGTCGCGCCTGCGCCGAGAACCGCCGCGCCAAGGTGGATGCTGCCGCCCGAATCCTCGAAGTCGGTAGCGAAGGACCCGGCGATCCTGGCGAAGTCGGTTACCGCCGTGGCCGGGGAGTGAAGGGCGGCGATGCCCCTGACTGCGGGCTCGACCTCTTTCATCTCCTCTGGCCCGATCCGGGAGATGCCGGGAACACCGTTCAGCCTGGCCCGGCGTTCGAGCTCGTCGAGCCGGGGGAGGCCGGACTGGTCAGTGGCGACGATCAGCTTGCCGCTCGCCTGCCACGGCAGTCCGCGATCGTCGCAGTAATCCTTCAGCCGGGCCGCCCCTTCGACGCAGAGCCTGGCCCTGAGCGACCCCGGTTCGTAGTAGACGCCCGCGTGGACGACCCCGGAGTTGTGGGAGGACTGGTGCGCTGCCAGGCGGGGTTCCGCCTCGAGCAAACAGATGCGCGCTTCGGGCTGACGCCGGATCAATTCCCGGGCGACCGCGAGGCCGACAATGCCGCCGCCCGCCACCGCGATGTCGCATGCGGTCGGCGGGCGGTCAGTTCGGCTCATGCCGGGATTATCGCGCCGGGCTCAGGCGGCGACCGCCTCACCTTCCTGGTCGGCGATCACGGCGACCAGCTCGTTCAGCTCCGCCAGCAGGGCGGTCAGGTCGGCCCGGGCCGTGTCGTCGGTGAGCCGGTTCCCGTCGTCGATCTTCTCGTCGATCTTTCCGATCGCGAGCTCACGCTCGACCGTGGGGGTGCCGGTGATCGTGAACGCCTTGCGGACCTGCTGGTTCGCCCAGATCGCACCGAACGGCATCGGGCTCGAGGAGAGCACTGCGGCCGGCTTGCCGGCCAGGGCGGACTCGCCGTGGGGACGGGACGCCCAGTCGATCGCGTTCTTGAGCTGACCGGGGACACCGGCGTTGTATTCCGGGGTGATGATCAGCAGCGCGTCGGCCTGCTCGATGCGGTCACGAAGGTCCTCGACGGCCGCCGGCACCGCCGACTCGAGGTCGGCGTTGAATCCGGGAATTTCGTCGAGACCGTCGTAGAGGCTGAGCTCAACGCCCTCGGGGGCCAGTTCAGCGGCCGCCTCGGCGAGTCTGGTCGAGAAGGCTTCCTCCCGCAGGGAGCCGGAGATCGTCAGGACCTTCATGGTTACTCGCCTGCCTTGACGGCCTCGACGGTGAGGACGAGACGGACCTTCTCGGCCACGACGGCGGCGCCGTTGTCCAGGGTCGCGCCCCAGGAGATGCCGTAGTCGTTGCGGTTCAGCTCGCCGACGGCGTTCAGGCTGAGGACAGAGCTGCCGTCCATGCCGATGCCGGCCCCTTCGACTTCAACCTTCAGGGTGACCGGGTTGGTGACGCCACGCAGGGTCAGGTCGCCGGTTACCTCGTAGGTCTCGCCATTGACCTGGTTGACCGCGGTCGAGACGAAAGTGCCCTTCGGATGGTTCTCGGCATCGAAGAAGTCGGGGCTGAGGAGATGGCCGATCAGCTGCTCTTCCGGAACGCTTACCGAGGACACGTCGATCGAACCCTCAATCGCGGCAATGCCTTCGTCGCCGACGGTGATACTTCCTTCGAACCCGCCGAAGCTGCCGCGGAAGGTGGAGATCCCGAGGTGCTTGACCTCGAAGCCGACCTGGGTGTGGACCGGGTCGATCCCGTAGGTGCCGGTTTCGATCCGTACTGCCTGTTCGATGGTGCTCATTGTCTGCTCCTTGTTGTGACGATTGTGACCTAGTTGACGAATCAATTGTTGCGTGAGCAACTGTCTTGGAAGGAACCGTAGCAGATTTAGTTGCGCTGTCAACTAATTGCGGTACAATCGGTCCCATGGCACAGGCAGTGGCTACAGTCCAGGACAATTCGGCAAGTCGTGATTCGGCTTACGAAGACGCATTCCAGGCGATGCGCAGCACCTACCTGCTGATCTCCGAGCGCTTCGAGAAGGAGCTGGCCGATGCGGGCCTTCCCGACCTCGGCTTCTTCGGCGTCCTGCTCGCGCTCAATGATTCAGAGAAGCCGAGCCGGCCCCGGGACCTGCTCTGCAAGGTCAACGTGACCAAGAGCGGACTGACCCGACTGGTCGACCGGATCGAGAAGGCCGGACTGGTCGAGCGGACCTACTGCCCGTCCGACCGGCGAGGCACCTTCCTCGTCATCACCGACGAAGGCCGGGAGACGCTCGCCAGGATGCTGCCCGTCAGGGAGAAAGTCTTCCGCGAAAGCTTCATCGAGCTGATCCCGGAGGAAGACGCGGAAACGGTCGCCCGGGCACTGACCGCCGTCTCCGACGGCATCTACGAGTCGCTGAACGCCGACGGCTCCTGCGACGAGGCTTGACTGCAGTCGCGCCGGTCTTCGCCGGCGCTCCTATTGAAACCCGCCCCTCCCATTCGAAGCAATGGATGGTTGGGAGGGGCTCTACCGGTTGACGTCTCGCGAGTCGAACCCGCCCCTCCCATTCGAAGCAATTAACGGTTGCGAGGGGCTCCGTCCGGGGGTTCTCCTGGCTTGTTGAGGAGGTCGGCTTCGGCCGGGATCACTTCGGTCTCGGGGTCGGGATCGGCGGCCGTCCGCCCGCTTGCGTCGGCGCCGGTGGGATCGGCCTTGGCCGTTGTTCCGGCGGCTCCGGTCGCGGGGTGGGTTCGCTCGAAGGGGGGGAAGTCCGCTTCGTCGGTCACCTCCCAGGCCTGGATCTGCGGCAGCCTCCACATCAGGCTGGCAGCGACCAGCCCGAGGGCCGCGACAAGCATCGCGATGAACCACTGGGGTGCCCCCAGCATCGTCATCTCGAAGAAATCGCGGAGTTGGGGCACCGCGAGGATCCCGGCAAAGAGCGCGCCGAGGCCCGCGACCATGGCCAGCATGTAGCTCTGGATGGCGATGTGCTCGCGGCCGGGGCCGCGCTCCAGCAGGAGCACGAAACAGAGGCCGAGAATGATCAGGGTCGTGGTCGCCGCGGTCCGGCCCTCCTCGATCCCGCCCCCGAAGACGACGTCAACGAGGAAGAACGACAGGATCGAGGCGAGGGCGGTGGCGAGCCCGGCGGGTAGCGCGAAGGCTCCAAGGGCCCGAAGAAGCCGGCCACGGTAGAGCGGACCGTCGGATGGAGCGAGAGCCAGCACGAAGGACGGAATGCCGATGGTCAGGAAGGCGGCCAGCGTCAGGTGCCTGGGCAGGAACGGGAAGGCGAATCCCGGCACCGAGACCAGCAGGATCAACGCCGCCGCGTACACGGTCTTGGTCAGGTAGAGGCGGCCGAGCCGATGGATGTTGCGGGCGATCCTGCGACCCTCGGCGATCGCCTCCGGCAGGCGGCTGAACTCGTTCTTGAGCAGGACTACGTCGGCGACGCTCTTGGTCACCTGGCTGCCCGACCCCATCGCCACCGCCATCCGGGCGCTCTTCAGTGCCGGGACGTCATTGACGCCGTCACCGATCATCGCCGTGTACGCACCCGATTCAGCGAGCGCGGAAACCAGCTGGCGCTTCTGCTCCGGCCTGATCCGGCAGAAGATCGTGTTTGCCGCGGCCACCTCGGCCAGCGCCTCCTCGTCCTCCGGCAGGTCCGGACCCTCGATCACCCCGGCGTCGGTCGGGATGCCGACCGCTGCGGCGACCGCCGTAACGGTGGCTCTCGCGTCGCCGGAAATCAGCTTCAGGGCGACGTCTTCGCTTCGCATCAGCTCCAGGGTTTCCTCTACGCCCGGCCGCAGGTTCTCCCGCAGGACCACAAGCGCCACCGGTTCCAGGCCGTCGGGGTGCCCGTCGCTTCCGGAGGCGGGCAGCGGGGCGGAGGTCCGGCTCAGGGCGACGACCCGGCGCCCGGCCGCACTCTCCTCCTCTAGCCGTCTCGCGAGCTGCGGTTCGAGAACGAGCGCCCCGGAGGACACCATCAGATCGGGTGCGCCGAGCACCAGGCTGTGAGCGCCGTCGGGGCCGGCGAAGCTCAATGCGCTCCACTTCCACTCGGAAGAAAAGGGAACCTCGCCCGTCACCTGCTCGGCTTCTGCCTCGAACGCCTCGGCGATCGCCTCGAGGGTCAGGTTGCGGTCACCGGCGCTGGCCGCATATCGCCCCAACTCCCGTGATGCCTGCTGGTGGTCGCTGCCGGAAGAGGGGATCAACTCGACCACTGTCAGATCGCCGTCGGTCAGGGTGCCGGTCTTGTCGACGCAGATCGTGTCCACCGAAGCCAGCGACTCGGTCGCGCTCATCTGCTGGACCAGCGTGTCCCTTCGGGCCATCTTCACCGCGGCCACGGCGAAAGTGACGCTCATCAGCAGCACGAGGCCTTCGGGAATCAGGGTGATCAGGCCCGCGGTCGCGGTCTGTGCCGCCTCGACCAGCTCGACCTGGCGAATGACCAGCGAGCCGATCAGCAGCGCAGCCAGGGGCAACAGCACCCAGGTGCAGACCAGGATCACCTGGTTGACCTCTTCCTGGAGCGGCGAAGGTGGATGCCGGAAGGCGCGGGCCTCGCCGGCCAGCTTGCCCGCGTAGCTGTCATCGCGAACGGCGGTGACCTCGCAGAAGCCCGACCCCGAGATCACGAAGCTGCCCGACAGAACCTCGTCCGCCGGGTTCTTGCCGATCGGGTCGGACTCGCCGGTCAGCATCGACTCGTCAACGGTCAGGCCCCGCGAGGAAACCATGCGGCCATCGGCGACCAGCTGGTCGCCGGGGGAGAGCCGGACCAGGTCCCCGGGCACGATCTCGTCGGCGAGCAGCTCGAGCGGGTGGCCGTCCCGGATCACCTCTGCCCGGGGGGCGACCAGCACCGCAAGGCGGTCGAGGGTCTCCTTCGCCTTCAGCTCCTGTCGGATGCCGATCCAGGTGTTGATGATCGCGATCAGGCCGAAGACCGCGTCCGCCCACAGGCTGAGCGAGAGGATCAGGATGAAGAAGACCCCGATGATCAGGTTGAAGAGGGTGAAGACGTTGCCGGCGACGATGCTCGAAGTGGTCCGCGACGAGTGGGGCTGGGCCGGGCCGAGCGCATGCAGCCTTTCGGCCGCCTCGGCAGACGAAAGGCCTTCCCCGGGCCCTTCGGTCGGCAGGATCCGTGTCGCGGTTTCGTCCACGGCGTGATTGTTACTGGTCGGCACTCGCGGCGCAGCACAGCCCGTCGCGGTACAGATACGGAGTCTGTTCACTTCGGCTAGGCTGCCGCCATGTCACTGAAGCTTGGGTTGTATCTCGGGTACTGGGGTATCGGACCCCGCGGCAAAGACGCGATCGAGGCGGTTCAGTTCGCCGAGAGCGTCGGTTACGAGTCGGTGTGGGTCGCCGAGTCATACGGATCGGACTGCGTGAGCGTGCTCGCCTGGCTGGCCGCGCAGACCGAGAAGATCAACCTCGGTGCCGCAATCATGCAGGTTCCGGCCCGCCCCCCGGCTGCCGCGGCAATGGCCGGCGCGACCATCGACTACCTCTCGGACGGACGCTTCATGTTCGGCTTCGGCCCGTCGGGCCCGCAGGTTTCAGAGGGTTGGTACGGCGTTCCCTACTCGAAGCCCTGGGGCCGGACCAAGGAGTACGTCGAGGTGGTCCGCGAGATCATCGCCCGCGAGGAAAAGCTCGACCATCAGGGCGAGCACTACCAGCTGCCGCTGCCCGAAGGCCAGGGCAAGCCGTTGAAGCTGAACTTCCGCCCGCTTCGCAACAACATCCCGATCTTCCTCGGCGCGATCGGCCGTCGCTCGGTCGAGATCGCCGCCGAAGTCGCGGACGGCTGGATCCCGATCTTCTTCAGCGTCGACAAGTTCGAGGAGGCCTGGGGCGAGCACATCGAGAAGGGACTCGCAGCCGGTGGTCGCACCCGTGAGGACTTCGAGATTTCACCTTCGGTACAGGTGGCCATCGACGGCGACCTCGAGGCGGCTCGCAACGTCGTCCGCATGGGCCTCGTCCTCTACCTGGGCGGAATGGGCTCGAAGAAGACCAACTTCTATGTTGACCTCTCGCATCGCTTCGGATTCGGCGAGGTCGCCGACGAGGTGCAGGAACTGTTCCAGTCAGGCGACAAGGAAGGTGCCTTCAAGGCGCTCCCGGACGAGCTCGTCAACGCGGTCTCGCTGATCGGGACCGAAGAGGAAGTAGCCGAGCGTCTGAACCGGTTCCGCGAGAACGGGATCGATCGCCTGATCGCAACTCCGGTCCACCCGGAGGTCGACCAGATGAGGCACACGGTCGAGCGACTGGCCATCCTCACGAGCGACTAGGACGGATGTTCGGGGGACGACGGAGCGCCGAAGACCCCTCCTGGCTCCAATTCCCATAATCTGAGTCGGCCTTGTCCATGAAGATCGGTGTTCCCAGAGAATCTGCTGAAGGCGAGAACCGGGTAGCCCTGGTTCCCGAATCGGTCAAGTCGCTGCTCAAGAAAGAGGGCGTCGAGATCGTGATCGAATCCGGGGCCGGTGACAGCGCCGGGCATCCGGACGGCCAGTACGAGGAGGCCGGTGCCAAGGTCGGCTCACACGCCGACGTCCTGGCCTCCGATCTGATTCTCCACGTCGCGCCGCTCGGGACGGCCGAGATCGGTGAGCTGAAGCAGGGCCAGTACCTGATCAGCCACCTGGCGCCGCTCACCTCGGCCGAGACCAACAAGGCCCTCGCCTCGGGTGGCGTGACCGCCCTCGCGATGGAGCTGATCCCGCGGACGACGCGCGCCCAGGCGATGGACGCTCTTTCTTCACAGGCGACCGCCGCCGGATACGCTGCGACGCTGATCGCAGCCCGCGAGTCGGGCAGCTTCTGGGGCATGCTCACCACCGCCGCCGGAACGATCCGCCCCGCCCGGGTACTCGTGCTCGGTGCCGGTGTCGCCGGACTTCAGGCGATCGCAACCGCCAAGCGCCTTGGCGCAATCGTGACCGGCTTCGACATCCGCCGCGCAGCCTGGGAGCAGATCGCGTCTCTGGGCGGCCGGCCGCTGGAGCTTGACTTCATCCCGGACGCGGAAGGCGAGGGCGGATACGCCAGGCCATTGACCGACGAGGAGAACCAGCAGGTGCGCGACGCGATCGACGCAAATGCGGCGAAGCAGGACGTGATCATCACCACCGCCGCGATCCCCGGCCGCCCCGCGCCGACCCTGATCACCGCGGCCGGCGTCGCCAACATGGGCCCCGGCTCGGTGATCCTCGATCTGGCCGCCGAGACCGGCGGCAACTGCGAGCTGACCGAACCCGGCCAGACCGTCGAGAAGGACGGCGTGAAGATCGTCGGCCCGACCAACCTGGCCTCCGAGCTTCCCGGCCACGCATCACAGCTTTACGCGAAGAACCTCGAGAACCTCCTCGGCCTGATGATCACCGAGGAAGGGGACCTGACCCTGAACTTCGAGGACGACATCATCGATGCCGCGACGATCACCCACGACGGTGAGATCCGCGGAGAGAGGACCGCCCGCTGATGGACCTCGTAACCGAGATAACCATCCTCGTGCTGGCGGTCTTCGTCGGCTTCGAGGTGATCTCCAAGGTTCCGACCACGCTTCATACGCCGCTGATGTCGCAGACCAACGCGATCCACGGCATCGTGCTGCTCGGCGGTCTGATCGTGGTCGGCTACGCCGATGACTTCGTCGGCGAACTGATCGGTTTCATCGCGATCGTCTTCGGCACGATCAACATCGTCGGCGGCTTCATGGTCACCGACCGCATGCTCGAGATGTTCGGTCCAAAGAAGAAGAAGCCGGAACCGGCCGCGGCTGAGGAACCGAAGGCTGCCGAATCGACGGAGGCCGGCTCGTGAGTCCGGTCATCTCCGCACTCGCGCCCGATTCATCGATCGTCGCGATCCTCTACATCGTCAGCTTCTCGCTGTTCATCTTCGGCATCAAGCTGGGCACCCACCCGACCTCGGCCCGTCGCGGCAACACGGTCGCCGCCGTCGGTATGGCAATCGCCGTCGCCACAACCCTCGCGCTCGAGGGAATCGGCAACTGGGGCATCATCATCGCCGGCATCCTGGTCGGCACGATCGTCGGAGCGGTCGCATCGAAGCGGGTCAAGATGACCGAGATGCCGCAGATGGTCGCTCTGTACAACGGCCTCGGCGGCGGCGCGATCGCCCTGATCGCCTGGTCCGAGTACCGCCACTGGATCCATCAGGGTGAGGAAGCCACCAATTACCTCAAGGAGATCGCAGTCATCCACGGCGCATCGCCGGAAGGTGCCTCGGCGGCCGTCGCCAGCATCGGTGGACCCACCGTCTCCCTTGAAGTCCTGATCCCGACCCTGCTCGCGATGGTCATCGGATCGATCTCCTTCTGGGGATCCAACGTCGCCTTCGGCAAGCTGCAGGAACTGATCCCCAGCCAGCCGCTCGCGCTACCCGGCCAGAAGATCATCAACGCCGTGCTGTTGATCGGCCTGGTCGTCGGTGGCGTCTACCTCGGCATCAACAACGAGTACATGAACCTCGACCAGCCCGTGTTTATCGCGATGCTGGTTGTCGCCGCGCTGCTCGGCGTCGGTGTCGTGATGCCGATCGGCGGGGCCGACATGCCGGTCGTGATCTCGCTGCTCAACGCATTCACCGGCCTTTCCGCAGCGGCCGCGGGTATCGCGCTTGACAACACCGCGCTGATCGTCGCCGGCACCCTGGTCGGCTCCTCCGGCACCATCCTCACCCTCGAGATGGCGACCGCGATGAACCGGTCCGTCGCCAACATCCTCTTCGCCGGATTCGGCTCGCCCGCCGCCGGCGGGGGAGGCGACGGCGAACAGCGCCCGTACCGGTCGATGACCGCACAGGACGCCGCGATCCAGCTCGCCTACGCCGACTCGGTCGTGGTCGTGCCCGGATACGGCCTCGCCGTCGCCCAGGCCCAGCACACGGTCAAGGAAATGGCCGACGAGCTGAACAAAAAGGGCGTCACCGTCAACTACGCGATCCATCCCGTCGCCGGCCGCATGCCCGGCCACATGAACGTGCTCCTGGCCGAGGCCGACGTGCCCTACGACCAGCTCAAGGAGATGGATGAGATCAATCCCGAGCTGCCGCAGACCGACGTCTGCGTGGTGATCGGTGCCAACGACGTGACCAACCCGGCCGCCAAGACCGACGAGTCCAGCCCGATCTACGGCATGCCGATCATCGAAGTCGACGAAGCCCAGCAGGTTCTCGTCCTCAAGCGTTCGATGAGCGCCGGCTTCGCGGGGATCGACAACGATCTCTTCTACAACGAGAAGACCTCGATGGTCTTTGGTGACGCCAAGCAGACTGTCCAGGACATAGTCGCCGAGCTGGGCAACCTTTAGGCCCGGGCGGCGTCAGGAACCACCACCTGCGGCTGGCATCTGCAGTCGGAGAGCTTCCCCCGCCTCCCAGACCGGGGTGAAACTGAATCCGGGTCAACAAGCCTCACTTTCAGTTTCACCGTAGGTTTGGCCGGTGGCTTCTACCAGTGACCAGATCCTTTTGGGGGACAACCTTGAGGTGATGGGGGGGTTTGAGGACGGGGCTTTTCAGATGGTTTATGCCGATCCTCCTTTCAACACCGGGAGGACGCAGTCCCGGCAGTCCTTGAAGACCGTGGCCGACGAAGACGGCGACCGGACCGGTTTCGCGGGCCGGCGTTACCGGACCGTGGCCGTGCAGGTTGAGGGAAAGGACACCGGCGCCTCCTCCTACGGCGACTCATTCGGTGACTTTTCGGCCTTCCTGGAGCCGCGGCTGAGGGAAATGCACCGGCTGCTGAACGAGACCGGGACGCTCTATCTGCACATCGACTATCGCGAAGCCCATTACGTGAAGGTGGCGCTGGACGGGATCTTCGGACGGGAGTGCTTCCTCAACGAGATCATCTGGGCTTACGACTACGGCGGCAAATCGAAGCGGCGCTGGCCGGCCAAGCACGACACGATCCTCGTCTATGTCAAGGATCCGGAGCGCTACTTCTTCGACTCTTCGGAGGTTGACCGTGAGCCGTACATGGCTCCTGGCCTCGTCACCCCGGAGAAGGCCGAGAAGGGAAAGTTGCCGACCGATGTCTGGTGGCACACGATCGTGCCGACCAACGGCAGCGAGAAGACCGGCTACCCGACCCAGAAGCCGGAGGGAATCATTCGGCGCATGGTCACTGCCTCGAGCCGTCCGGGCGACCTGTGCCTCGACCCCTTCTGCGGTTCGGGAACGCTGGGGGCCGTCTGCCGGCAGCTGGACCGCCGCTTCGTCCTGATCGACTCGAACCCCGAGGCGATCGGGGTTTCACAAGGACGGCTCGGCTCAGGCTGATCCTCGGCCCGCAAGCCGTTTCTCGAGATTCCTGCGGACCCCCGGCCATTCGCTGTCGATCACGCTGAAGTACGCCGAGTCCCGGCGCCCCACTCCGAAAACCACCATGTGGTTCCTCAGCACTCCCTCGAACTTTGCGGGGAGTGCGGCCAGGGCTGCCCGGGAGCGTTCATTGCGGGCGTCGGTCTTGAACTCCACTCGTGCGCAACCAAGTGTCTCGAAGGCGTGGCGCATCATCAGCAGCTTGGCTTCGGTGTTCGCGCCGGTTCCCCAGGCTCCCGGGTTCAGCCACGTGTATCCGATCTCGACCACGTCGTCGGCCGGCCGGTAGTTGAGGAAGCTGCTGGACCCGAGAATCCTGCCCGAACCGGCGGCGACTGTCACGAAGCACTTGCGATCGCCATCCGCCCACGAAGCAATACTCTCCCCGACCCAGCCGTCGAAGAACTCGCGGCTGTCGGTCAGGTGAACCAGCCACCGCCAGATCTCCGGTGCCTGCGCGGCCTCCCACAGACCATCCCGGTGTTCCGGGCGGATCGGTTCCATGATGACCCGCTCACCCTCCAGGCGAACGGGTCCGATTACCGCGAGCGACAAGGCGAGTCAGTTCTTGCCGTATTCCTTGCGGGTCTGGTGCCGGTGTCGGCGGAGAATCGGGGCTGTGTATCCGATCACTGCACCGACCGCCGCCGCGACCAGCAGCAAGACGACCAGCGGCGCCGAGGTGTCGACGATGAAGAGGAACTTGAACGCGACTTCCTGGGAGTTCTGGAGGAAAACGATCAGCAGCAGCAGGATTGCCACCCCGAAGACCCAGAACTTCCACTGGACTTCCTTCTTCTGCGCCGGCAGCGGTGAATTCGGTTGTCTGCGATCAGCCATGCCCTGACTTTACCTGCGGCCTGCGGAGGAGAAAGGGGGTGTTCACACAATCGTTGCTGTCCGCGAACCACTCGTGAGCCGGATGTGGTCAGGCTCCGGTCATGATCGGGAACCTGTCAGCCAGAAGGGGCCAGTCAACCGTCGAGTGGGTGGGTCTGCTGGCCTTCGTCGCAGTACTGATGGCGGCACTCACCTACGCGAGTGTGCGGGTGCCCGCAGTCTCGCTCGGACACTCGATATCGAGGAGCCTGCTCTGCGCCGTCTCGCTTTCGGGCGGATGCGCGGGGAAAGGGTCGCTCGAGTCGGCGTACGGGGCAGAGATCGCCGGACTGGTTCGTTCGGGGGCGCCAACCCTGATGTACGGGCGGGACATGCTCGGCCTGCCGGTCGACTTCAGGACCTGTCGATCGCCCTACTGCGCCGATGGCGCCGGTGAAGGCGAGGTCGTTGAATCGACCGCCGGCGAGCCGGTGACCCTCTTCACAAGGGTGATCGAGCGGGATGGCTCGACCTACGTCCAGTACTGGGCCTACTACCCGGAGAGTGCGTCGCTGCGGGGTGCCCCGGTTCTGAAGGAGAAGGGCTACCACCCCCATGACTGGGAGTCGATCCAGGTTCGAGTGGGAGCCGACGGCACGATCAGCCAGCGGGCCTCCTCGCATGCGGGCTACAACCACCGGCGTTCGGTCTCGAACTGGGGCTCCGACCTCGGTTGGGGTTTCCTCACGGACGCAGCCGAGGCAGCCGGCCTGCGGGAGCCCGGCGGCTGGGGCGAGGCGACGGGCCGCTACCTGATCGCCGGCGGCAGCCACGCCGGCAACGTGGACGGGGATCTCGGCTCGGACGAATATCCGTCGTTCACGCCGGCAAGCCTGGTCCGGCTGGTCCCGCTGGAGACGGTTCGAGGCGGGCCCTTGGCAAGGGCGGCGAGGTTTGACCCGATCACTCCGCCCTGGGAAAAGGAGGTCTGGCGTGACCCTGAATCCGAAGGGACCGGGTGAGCTGGCCCGGAGTCAGGGCGCGAGGGCCTTGATCAGGCCGGCGTGGTTGTCGGGGGTGGTGATCGTGGTGATTACCGGCAGGGTGATACCACCCTCGACATAGGCATCGAGGCGTTCGCGGATCTGTTCGGGGCTGCCGAGCAGGAAGGTGTCCTCAATCAGCTCCCAGGGGGCCGCGGCGGCCGCGCCCTGGCGGTCCTTCTCGTTCCAGGCCTGCACCATTGGCTCGATCTCCTCGCCGTAGCCGAGCCAGCGGAAGAAGTTCGCGTAAACCGGGACCGTGATGTAGCTGGAGAACATGAAGCGGGCCAGACCCTCGACCTGTTCCTTCTCGCCGGGGATGCAGAAGAAGCGGCAGAGCAGCTCGAAGTCGTTGCCCGCGCCGTCGATCCCCTGAACCACTTTCGGCAGGCCGCCGAGCGGCAGGAAGTTGGTGAAGGCGCCGTCGGCCTTGTTCACGGCCAGTTCGAGCATCTTTCCGCGCAGGGCAGCGAGCACGATCGGGGTGTCGTGGGTCGGTGCGGTTTCCAGCTTGAAGCCGGTGTCGGTGCGCTCGCCGGCCAGCGCCACCCGCAGAAAGTCGACCGTCTGCTCGACCTTGCTTAGCGGCTTCACGAAGGGAATCTGGTTCCAGCCTTCGACCATCCGGTCGGAGGAAGCCCCGATTCCGAGCACGAACCTGCCGGAGGAAGCATCGGTAAGGGCGGCCGCCTGCTGGGCGAGCAGGGCCGGACCGCGCTGGAACACCCCGACGATCCCTGTTCCGAGGCGGATGTTTTCGGTCCAGGCGGCACTGAGGGCCAACGGGGTGAAGCCGTCGGGTCCACCGGTCTCGCCGGTCCAGAGGTCGGTGTATCCCTCGGCCTCCGCCAGCTGCACGAAGTCCTTGGTGTCGGCCAGTGAGACCCCGGGCAGGGGGAGGGTCAGACCCCATCGATTGCTCGCCATGGGCCGCAGCATATCCCGGACCTGTTGCAGCCACCCGCACGGGGTCCCGGAATTTCTCCCGGGGCAGTAGCCTCCCGCGCATGGGTGTTATTTCGCACGACGTTCGATCCGGATCAAAGCCCGACCGCAACCTCGCCCTGGAGCTGGTTCGCGTCACCGAATCGGCGGCGCTTGCCGCCTCCAGGTGGATCGGCCGGGGTGACAAGAATGCAGCCGACGGCGCCGCAGTCGACGCGATGCGCATCCTGCTCGACACCGTCCCGATGGACGGCCTAGTGGTGATCGGTGAGGGCGAGAAGGACGAAGCGCCGATGCTCTACAACGGAGAGAAGATCGGTGACGGCAGCCCCCCCGTGGTGGACATCGCGGTCGACCCGCTCGAGGGCACGACCCTCACCGCCCGTGGCTTCGGCGGGGCCCTGGCAGTGATCGCCCTGGCCGAGAGGGGCACCATGTTTGATCCCGGTCCCTGCGTCTACATGGAGAAGATGGCCTGCGCCTCCGAGTTCGCGGACCTGCTCAGCTTCGACGAACCGATCGGCGAGGTCATCCGGAAGATCGGCGAACGCAAGGGTGGCGGAGCCGAGGAAGTGACCCTGACCATCCTCGACCGGCCCCGCCACGAGGAGACCGTCAAGGAAATCCGCGAGGCCGGCGCGACGATCCGCTTCATCACTGACGGAGACGTTCAGGCCGCGCTGCTCGCGGTCTCCGACGACACCGGCATCGACCTTCTCTGGGGCATCGGTGGCACCCCCGAGGGCGTGCTCGCGGCGGCCGCGATCAAGTGCCTCGGCGGCGAGATCATTGGCAAGCTCTGGCCCCGAAACGACGAGGAACGCCAGGCCGCGATCGACGCCGGCTACGACCTCGACCGGGTTCTGACCGCGAACGACCTGGTCTCCGGAGACGACGTCTTCTTTGCCGCCACCGGAGTCACCGACGGCGACCTGCTCGACGGCGTCCGGCGCCACAAGGGCTGGGCGACGACCGAATCGCTGATCATGCGTTCACGCTCGGGCACCGTCCGCAAGGTCGGGGCCCGTCACGACCGGGCGAAGCTTCGTGAAGTCACAGGCGGCCTCTACGGCTGACCCGGTCCTCATAGCCGGCTCCACCGGCTATATCGGCCGCCTGCTGGCCGTAAGGCTTGCCGGAGCCGGAATCCGGACCCGCTGCCTGGCCCGGGACCCGGGCAAGGCAAGCGATCTCGAGGCCGCCGGCTGCGAGGTCGTGAGTGGCGACGTGCTCGACCGCGAGTCGCTTCGCTGGCCGCTTTCCGGGGTCCGTGTGGCCTACTACCTGGTCCACTCGATGGGCAGGGGTGCCGACGGCGACTTCGCCGAAACGGACATCGAGGCGGCCCGTAACTTCGCTGAAGCCGCGGCCGAAGTCGGAGTCGAGCGGATCATCTACCTGGGCGGGCTGGGTGAGGGAGGCTCCCGCCACCTCCAGTCCCGGCACGACACGGCCACGGCGCTGGCCTCGACCGGCATCGACCTGACCTACCTTCGCGCTGCGGTCGTGGTCGGTTCCGGCAGCGAATCCTGGCGAACCATCTACTACCTGGTCCGTCGCCTGCCGATGATGATCACTCCCCGGTGGACCGACACTAAAACCCAGCCGATCGGAATCGACGACGTGATCGAGTGCCTGGCCCGGGCGCTGGAAATCGAGGGAAGTCACGAGATCCAGATCGGGGGCCCCGACGTCACCACCTACGGTGGGATGATGGACGAGATGGCCCACGCGCTCGGCAAGCGTCCACCGCTGCGGCTGGGTGTGCCGCTGCTGACCCCCAAGCTGTCGTCCCTCTGGCTCGGCCTCGTCACCCCGGTCGACGTCGGGGTCGCCCGGCCCCTGGTCGAGGGCCTTTCGACCGAGACGGTGATCACCGAACCGGGCGGCATGGAACTCCTGGGGGTGGAGCCGGCGCCGCTGCCGGAGACGATGAAGAAGGCAGCGGCGATGATGGCCGCCGAGTCCTAGGCGGAGCCGGGCGTGACGCCCCGCCGGATCACCTCGTCCGGCAGATCTTCCAGGGAGGCGAGGAAACCGCGGGTGACCGCGATGTGGACCCGTAGCTGGGTCTGGGAATAGATCCATGTGCCGAACCGGGCGAAGCGGCCGGTTCCCCTGATCCACGGGTAGAAGTTGGAGACGGTCGAGGAAACGTGGATCGTCGGGCAGTCGGGGTCTTCCTGGTCACTGCGCTTGACCGAGATCCTCAGGAAGCCTTGACCACGGCCGTCGCCGGCGACCAGCAGTCCCCGGTCGATCGGCCACTTGACGGAAGCCTGCTCGCCACCGGTCACGAACTCGGGTGGGCGGAAGCGCAGCAGGGGCAACCTGCCGAAAAGGGCGACGGTCTGGGCCTCGCCGGTGTAGCGGACCCTGATCAGACCGAAGGTGCGCCGTTCGATGTAGCGCCAGTAGAAGCGGGCCAGAAGCTCCAGTGTGGATGGGGTCCAGATGCCGGCCAGGGTCTCCCGGTCCACCGTGACCAGGGCCTCCTGCTCGCAGGTGATGCCACCGGCGCTGGCCAGCCCGCGCCGGACCGGGTCCGGCATCAGCTCGATGCGCACGCTCATCGGCTACTGCTTCTTGTGTCTTCGGAGCGGGATCACCTTTGTCTCGACATCTTCCCCGGAAGCTTCGTCGGGGGGCTGCTCCCGCTCCGGCCAGGCCTCGCCAAGCATCAGCGAGCGGTAAGGCTCGGCCATCGACGCATATGAAGCCTTTTGCTCCTCCGCCTGGAGCCTGGCAATCAGCTGGGCCCGGCTGAGGATGCCGTACGGGAGCCGGCCGGTGTCGTGGTACTCGTGGCGCAGGGAGTTGATCACCGCTCCCGCCAGCATGGTCAGGGCGACGAGGTAGAACCAGAAGAGGGCGATCAGAATGAAACCGATCGTCGAACCGAAGCGGTTCAGGGCGGAGACGTTGGTCAGGTAGACCGGGAACAGCCAGTTGGCGGTGGCCGCTACGAGGGTCGTGAACAGCGCTCCGGGCCAGACCGCAAGCCAGGGCATGTGACCTTTCGGAACCGCCCAGTAGATGACCGCGGCGACCCCGAAGTTCAGGGTCAGGGTCACGGTCAGCAGGACTGCGTTGTCGAGATTCTGTACCTCGTTCAGGCCGAAGGGAAGGTTGTCCGTCTGCCGGATCAGGGCACCTTCGAGGGCGGGGAGGAGGACGCTGCCCAGCAGGAAGATCGTGACCACCAGCAGCATCCCCAGCGAGAAGCGCTTCTGTTCCCACCAGCCGCGGCACTGGACGTGATAGATCCGGCAGAAGGCCGTGTCCATCGAGCCCCAGAACGAGGCGCCGATCCAGAGCGAGCCGATCGCGGCGGCGATACCGAGGGTGGCCGAGTTGTTGCGGATCGCCGAGATCACGTCGTTGAGGGTGTCCTGCTCGGCGTTCGGGAAGAGGCGCTGAAGGTCGTTGAAGATCCCTGCCTCGACTCCCTCTACCTGGAGGACCTGGGAGAAGATGAAGAGGACGAGGAAGACGAAGGGAAAGATCGCCAGCATGAGGTTGTAGGCGACCATTCCGGAGAGCCCGGTGATGTTTTCCCGCCAGGCCCGGGTCCAGAAGGCCTGCAGCCAGTGGAGATGCTTCCACTGCTCGGAGATTGGGATCGGGGCATCGTTCGGATGCTCCGGATGATTTTCGTCACAGTTGGTGCAACTCATGGGGCCAGTCCGCGTTCCTAGAGTATGGAGTGCCCCCGGATCGCAGCCCCTTGACTTTACTAAGTGAAGTGGCTATTATCCGGACACTCGTTTGACCACTTACAGACGGCGGCGGCTTTTCCTGCTCCACGACTACACAAGGAGCAATGCGAATCTTAACGAGTGATTCGCAATTTGACTGTCACTCGAACCCTCATTTTTCGGGTAGACAGGTTTGAACGTCGCCTCAGGGAATACCAGATAGGGACAAGATGCTTGTAGCCGAACTCCAGGAACTAGAAGAAGTAAAGACCCTCGTCAACAGGGGTCAGCAGCTCGGCGTCCTCACTTTCGGTGACGTTGCCACTGCCGTGGCCGAGGTCGACCTCGACGAATCAGACGTCGAGGACCTTTACGGTCACATCGAGAAGCAGGGGATCGAGCTGGTTGAAGACGTGGATCCGGCTCAGAAGGCTTCGGCCGAGAACGAGCGTTCCGACGGCCGCCGTGGCCGCCGGCGCAAGAAGGAGGCGCTCGACCTCAAGCCGGACATGACCACCGACTCGCTGCAGCTCTTCCTCAAGGACATCGGCAAGGT
>JRYG01003796.1_pt1 | contig 18526 bp, 17 predicted proteins | sample 235341 | NCBI WGS metagenome assembly JRYG01 (sample SAMN03074218, study PRJNA261478) | activated sludge metagenome | biome: Wastewater Treatment Plant; feature: Wastewater; material: Activated sludge; isolation source: activated biomass of a wastewater treatment plant treating hydrocarbon... ... | reverse complement strand
CACCATCGCGTTCTGTCGATCCAGCCAGAGTCGGTAGCCGAACCGCCAGGCATCTCGTGGCTTGATGGCGATCACCCGCGCCGGCAACCCGGCGATGCGATCCTCGCCCAACAGTTCAAAACCGTAATGACTTTCCAATCGGCCCAGATCGCGCGGGATGGAGATGGGGAAAGACGAACGCTGGTAATCGCCGCCCGGGAAGGTCGCCTGCCGCTTGGGCAGCAGGCAGATGACGCTGTTGTTCGTCACCACGATTTCCCGCGGCGGGCCGTTCAGCGAAATCAGCCGCTGCCGCTCGCCATCCGGCCCGCCGCCGTGGACGATCCGCATGGCCTCCACGTGTGGCCCCTGTACATAAATGAAAGTACCCTCGTAATTCAAGGTCTGGGTGGTTTGAATCATCCGCTCCAACCACTGCCTGGCCTCTTCGGCGGCCGGTTGGGTCCAGCCGGCGGAGGACAAGGGGCCGGCGGCGAACGCCAGGGCGGCGCAGCGCAACAGCTTCCGCTTCATTCGGCGTCTTAGCGGTTGGTCTGATAGCCGACCATGCGCACGTAAGGCAACATGCCGTGCATGCTGTTCATGGACGCATAACCGTTGTGATTGACCAGATAGCTGCTCAGTCGAACTTCGACCGGCTCGCTGGCATCGTCGACCCGCTGGGTCAGCGAGGCAACCGGGATGAGAGCGGGAGTGGAAGGGGTATTGGCGGCAAGTGGGGCGGTGGGGGTCTGGGTGGCGTCGGTCTGGGTCAGCTTGAGTCCGAACAGGGCCACCAGGACCACCGAAGCGGCCAGGGCGAAACCGGTGACCGGTTTATACCAGGCCGGCAGCGGTCGGGCGATTGATCGGGACGGCGGTTCGTCCGCGACCGCCTGCCGGATGCGCGCGGCGAAACCGGTATCGAACGCATCCGGCAGATGGCCCTGCATCGCGTCACTGATCAGATGGTAACGCTCCCAGCGCGCCCGCGCCTCGTGATCCCGGCCCAGCCGGCGCAAGACCAGGTCGACTTCCATTTCATCGAGCTCATCGTCGACCATCGCCGAAAGCTGGCTTGCCGCGACATTCAGGTCATCCGCGGCTCGCGCCGATAGTTGTTCAGCCGTTTTATCAGCCATGACTCTATCTCGAAACTAACTCAAGAGTGGACGCAATTTGGCGTCAATCGACTCGCGGGCCCGGAAAATCCGGGAACGCACCGTGCCGATTGGACACCCCATGGTTTGGGCGATTTCCTCGTAACTCATGCCCTCGAGTTCGCGAAGGGTGATCGCCGTGCGTAAATCCTCCGGCAACTCCTCAATCGCCCTGAATACGGTCGCCGCGATTTCGTCCTTGAGCAGCAGTCGCTCGGGAGTCTCATATTCTTTCAGCAGGGACTGACCTTCGTATTGCTCGGCTTCCTGGGCATCGATATCGGAACCCGGCGGGCGCCGGCCCTGGGCGACCAGATAGTTCTTGGCCGTGTTGATGGCGATTCGATAAAGCCAGGTGTAAAAAGCGCTGTCCCCGCGAAAACCCGGCAGCGCCCGATAGGCCTTGAGAAACGCTTCCTGGGAAACATCCAGGGCTTCGCTGGGATCGTGCACATAGCGGGAAATCAGCTTGATGATCTTGTATTGGTACTTGCGCACCAGCAGATCGAACGCACTTTTATCGCCTTTTTGTACCTTTTGGACCAGATCGCGATCCAAATGAACCTCGCCCATCCGGGCAGACCCCTTTCGACTCAATGCAATCTCCATGCGACCATGACGGTAGACCAATGCCCGTCCCGTTAGTTCGCAGTCCTGCCGGGATATGGTTATAGTGTAAAACGCAAAACGCACTGGCGGGGCGCAAGCGCGGCGCCGTCCGCAACCCCCCTGGCGGCGCCCTGTTTTGGCAACGATACCCGATTCGCGGAGTCACTCACAAGTCATGGCCACCTCTCCCGTTTTTACCGACGTCCTGATCATCGGCTGCGGCGCCGCCGGCCTGAGCCTGGCGCTGCGGCTGGCCGATACCGCCCGGGTCATCGCCCTGGCCAAGGGACCGCTGCACGAAGGCAGCACCTACTACGCCCAAGGCGGCGTATCGGCGGTGCTGGATGCGGGGGATTCCATCGAGTCGCACCTGCAGGACACCCTGATCGCCGGCGCGGGTCTCTGCCACCCCGACGCGGTCCGTTTCACGGTGGAACACGGTCGGGCGGTGATCGAATGGCTCAGCGAACAGGGCGTGCCCTTCACCAGGGAACCCAACGCCGAGGGTAACGTGGACTATCACCTGCATCGCGAGGGAGGGCACAGCCATCGGCGGATCGTCCACGCCGCCGACGCCACCGGCCGCGCCATTCAGACCACGCTGGAGGCGCGCGCCCGCCAGCATCCCAGCATCACTCTGCACGATCACTACAGCGTGGTGGACCTGATCACCAGCCGGAAGCTGGGATGGAGCGGCAACCATTGCCTGGGCGCCTACGTGCTGAACCGCCACACCGGTCGGGTCGAAGTGATCGCCGCCCGGTTCGTGGTGCTGGCGACCGGCGGCGCCAGCCGCGTCTATCTGTACTCCAGCAACCCGGACGGCTCCACCGGCGACGGCATCGCCATGGCCTGGCGGGCCGGCTGTCGGGTGGCGAACATGGAATTCATGCAATTTCATCCCACCTGTCTTTATCACCCGCAGGCCAAATCGTTCCTGATCTCCGAGGCGGTGCGCGGCGAAGGCGGCGTGCTGTTGCTGCCGGACGGCAACCGGTTCATGCAGCATTTCGATTCCCGACTGGAGCTGGCGCCGCGCGACATCGTCGCTCGCGCCATCGACCACGAAATGAAACGGTTGGGCGCCGAGTGCCTCTATCTCGACATCAGCCACAAGCCGGCCGAGTTTATCCGCTCGCATTTCCCCAACATCGACGCCAAGTGTCGGGAATACGGTTTCGACATGACCCGGGAACCGCTGCCGGTGGTGCCGGCGGCGCATTACACCTGCGGTGGCGTGTTGACCGATCTGACTGGCCGCACCGATCTGGAAAGGCTGTACGCCATCGGCGAAGTGGCGTTCACCGGCCTGCACGGCGCCAATCGCATGGCCAGCAATTCCCTGCTGGAATGCCTGGTGTTCGCCGCCGCCGCCAGCGCCGACATCCGCGCCCGACTGCCGCGCGTGCCCGACCCCCCCGCCCTGCCGGAGTGGGACGAAAGCCGGGTCACCGATTCCGACGAAGAGGTGGTGGTCACGCACAACTGGCAGGAACTGCGCCGGTTCATGTGGGATTACGTCGGCATCGTCCGTACCGACAAGCGCTTGCAGCGGGCCCGGCATCGCGTGGAACTGCTGCTGCGGGAAATCGCCGAGTACTACGGTAACTTCCGCGTCAGCAACAATCTGATCGAGTTGCGGAACCTGGCGCTGGTCGCGGACCTGATCATCCGCTCCGCGCTGGAGCGCAAGGAAAGCCGCGGCCTGCATTACACGCTGGACTATCCGACCGCCAATGACAGCGCCCCGCCGCGCGACACCATCCTGGTACCGGGCAATTTCGCCGGCAAGGAATGGGACCCACGCTGGTTGGACCGGATTGAGCCGACCTGATCCAATCAACCCGGATCGGGTTCATCGGCATCCCGCCGGGTGCGCAACCAGACCCGCAGCCGCCGCAATGCCTCGGCGTCGGCGGCGTCGGGCAGCAGCGCCAGCGACCGTCGTCGTCCGTTTTCCAGACGAAAGTTCAGAATCACGATCAGGGGATGCGCGTAACCGCCGATCAAGCTGGCGCGATGTGTCGCGCCGGCTCCGGTTTCCAGCCGCCAGCGCCCGCCCAGCAGTTCGATGCGGGCGGTAAAACCTTTTCCCCCCGGATAGGCGTATCGCCACCCGAACCGGACCAACGCCAGCACGATGCCGGCGATCAATCCCGCCTTGACCCACAGCGGAAGACTGCACATCACCACCGCGATACCCGACAGGACATGAGCGCCGCCGCCGCTGACGAGCAGAATCCGCGAGGGACGCGGTTCGACGCTCAAGGCGACGGGATCGAGCATCCCGCCGCCGCCGGCTCGAAGCGATTCCGGACCCACACCCGCCTGCCGCGGCCGTTCGGCGAGACGCTCGGCGCGCTGCTGAATAGCCTCGATATTTTGTTGAAGGATATCAGCCTGTCGCTGGGCAATCTGCGCTCCGGGAATCTCCCGATCCGATTGGGGTCAGAACACGGGCAAAAGTGGCAAGTGCTTGATTCGATGGTGGCTACGGGTGGACTCGAACCACCGACACCGGCATTATGAGTGCCGTGCTCTAACCGCCTGAGCTACGTAGCCGTTGAGAGAGGGGGGATACAAAAGAGTTGATGATTATCTGAATGCGACCGTGAAGGGTCAAGCAAAATGTAGCGTATCCGTCAAACGTTGAACCGAAAATGCATGACATCGCCTTCCTGGACGATGTATTCCTTGCCTTCCAATCGCCACTTGCCGGCCTCGCGGGCGCCGGCTTCGCCACCGTGAGCGAGGTAATCGGCATAGGCGATGACCTCGGCGCGGATGAAGCCCCGCTCGAAATCGGTATGAATCACCCCCGCCGCCTGGGGCGCGGTGGAACCGGCCCGGATCGTCCAGGCCCGCACTTCCTTGGGTCCGGCGGTGAAATAGGTTTCCAATCCCAGCAGCTTGTAGGCGGCGTGAATCACCCGGTCCAGGCCCGGTTCGGACAGTCCGTAATCCGTCAGAAATTCGGCCTTGTCGGCGTCGTCCAGTTCGGCCAGTTCCGCCTCGATGGCCGCGCACACGGGCACTACCTCGGCGGTTTCCTGGCCGGCGATTTCCCGAACCTGGTCCAGCAGCGGATTGTCGACAAAGCCGTCCTCGGCGACGTTGGCGATGTACAGCACCGGCTTGCCGGTCAACAGAAACAACTCCCGCAACAATTCGCGTTCCCCGGCGGCCAGCGCCAGAGTCCGCAGCGGCGCTCCGGTGTTCAGATGCGTCTGCACCCGCTCCAGCACGGCCTTGCGCTCCAGCGCCTCCCGGCTGCCCGCCTTGGCCGCCTTCTCGGCGCGCAGCAAGGCCTTTTCCACCGTCGCCAGATCGGCCAGCGCCAGTTCGGTGTTGATCGTCTCGATGTCGGAACGCGGGTTCACCCCGCCGGACACGTGGATCACGTCGTCGTTCTCGAAGCAGCGCACCACGTGGGCGATGGCGTCGGTCTCGCGGATGTGGGCGAGGAACTGGTTGCCCAGCCCCTCGCCTTTCGACGCGCCGGCCACCAGGCCGGCGATGTCCACGAACTCGACCGTGGCCGGAATGATCTGCTTCGGCTTGACGATAGCCGCCAGCGCGTTCAGGCGTGGATCGGGCACCGGCACCACGCCGACATTGGGATCGATGGTGCAGAACGGATAATTCTCGGCCTGGATTCCGGCCCTGGTCAGTGCGTTGAACAGAGTGGACTTGCCAACGTTCGGCAAGCCGACGATGCCGCATTGAATGCCCATGTCATTACTCGGATGCCCGGTTCGCGGGAGAGACCGCGGCGCCGGGAGAGGAGGATTCGACACGCCGGCTGTGCAGGGCGTGGGTGGCTTTTTCCCACTGACCGGCGACGATGCGCGGCAACTCGCGCAGCGCGTCGAGAATGGCGTGTTCGATCAACGTCCGGTCCGATTGCGGCGCTCGGCGCAGCACGTAATCCAGCACCTCGCGGCTGTCGCCGGGATGACCGATGCCGAGTCGTAAACGCGGAAAATCGTTGCCGCCCAGCTGAGCGATGAGGTCGCGCAGGCCGTTGTGACCGCCGTGGCCGCCGGCCCGCTTCAGCCGCACCGTACCGGCTGGCAAATCCAGTTCGTCGTGCACGACCAGGATCGCCGGCGGCGGAATCCGGTGAAACCGCGCCAGCGCCGCGACCGCCTGACCGCTGCGGTTCATGAAGGTCATCGGCTTGAGCAGCCACAACTCCCGGTCGGCCAGCACGATCCGGCAGGTTTCGCCGTGGTGCTTCGGATCCGGGCGGAAGTGGCCGCCGTGCTGGCGGGCCAGTTCGTCCACCAGCCAGAACCCGGCGTTGTGACGGGTATCGGCGTACCGCGGGCCGGGATTGCCCAGCCCAACCACCAGTCGCGGCGACGGCGCCGGTTCCGGCATGGCGATGACTCCGTCCGGAGAATCCGTCCGATCCTAGCTGGCCGCTGGCGGCGGCGAAGCGACGCTGGGGGCTTCCTCCCCGCCGTGAACGTGATGGATGCTGACCACGACCACATCCTGGTCGGACCCCGGAACGATCTTGTCGGCCAGTTCCACGCCGGACGGCAACGGGATCCGGGTCAGGTGCAGCGCCTCGCCCACCCCCAGATTGGCGATGTCGACTTCGATGAATTCCGGCAGATCTTTGGGCAGACACGCGATTTCGAGGTCGATCAGCGCCCGGCTGACCACGCCGCCCTGCTGTTTGACGCCACGGGAGATTTCCTCGTTGATGAAGTGCAACGGGACGTGAACCCGCAGCTTGCGGTCGGCGCTGACCCGCAGGAAATCGAGATGCAGGATCGTCGGCTTGAAGGGATGGCGCTGCAAATCGCGCAGTACCACGCTTTCGGTGCGGTCGCCCAATTTCAGGGTCAACACGTGGGAATAGACGGCCTCGTTCTTCAACTGGTTGAGAACGTCCAGATGGTTCAACACCAGCGGCTGCGGGTCCTGCCCGCCGCCGTAGAGGATGGCCGGGACCTTGCCGGCGCGGCGCAGGCGGCGGCTCGCACCTTTCCCCAGATCGCCGCGCGGTTCGGCTTTCAGTTCAAACGTGACGCTCATCGAAATTCACTCCGTCGGATAAAAAAACAAAAGCACGACGCGCCCGCGACCAGGCGCGCCGTTCCGGGTGAGCCAAATCCCCCGCGCTTCGCACACCCCCTTTGGCAAAGAGGGATCGGGGGGATTCGGAAATGTCTACAAAAACAGTGAACTGACCGATTCCTCCAGGTGGATGCGGCGCATGGTTTCGGCCAGCAGGCCAGCCACGCTGATCTGGCGGATGTTCGGGCAAGCCGCCGATTCGGGGCGCAGCGGGATGGTGTCGGTCACGACCAGTTCGTCCAGCGCCGACCTGCGGATGTTCTCGGCTGCCGAACCGGACAGCACGGCGTGGGTACAGTAGGCACGCACCGAGGCGGCGCCCTGTTCCTTCAACGCCCGGGCCGCCAAGCAGAGCGTGCCGGCGGTATCCACCATGTCGTCCACCACGATGCAGTGCTGGCCTTCCACGTCGCCGATCACGTGCATCACCTGGGCTTGGTTGGGGGCCGGACGGCGCTTGTCGATGATCGCCAGTTCGGAATCGTCCAGCCGCTTGGCCAGGGCGCGGGCGCGCACCACGCCGCCCACGTCCGGCGAGACCACCATCAGATCGCCGAGGTTCTGGGCGCGGATGTCGCTCAGCACCATCGGCGTGGCGTAGATGTTGTCCACCGGCAGATCGAAAAAACCCTGGATCTGGTCGGCGTGCAGGTCCACCGTCAGCACCCGGTCCACGCCGACGCTGGTGATCATGTTGGCGACTACCTTGGCCGAGATCGGCACCCGCGCCGAGCGGGGGCGACGGTCTTGTCGGGAATAACCGAAGTAGGGGATGACCGCCGTGACCCGCACCGCCGAGGAACGGCGCAGCGCGTCGGCCATCACCAGCAATTCCATGATGTTGTCGTTGGTGGGGAAGCAGGTGGGCTGCACGATGAAGACATCCTTGCCGCGCACGTTTTCCATCAGTTCGACCAGCACCTCGCCGTCGCTGAAGCGTCCGACCACCGCCTGACCGAGCGGCAACTGGAGATGGCTGACGATATCGCGGGCCAGTTGCGGGTGGGCGTTGCCCGCGAACACCATCATTCGACCTTCGTACACGACACGTTTCCCCGTCGTCGGTTTACTCTGGGAAGGTGGCTGGGCCGCCAGGATTCGAACCTGGGAATGCCGGAACCAAAATCCGGTGCCTTACCACTTGGCCACGGCCCAAAAATCGGGGGCGTTCTAGGCGGATGCAAACTGCTCCCGCGCCAAACGCTCGTGCAGCGGCGAACGGTTGCGCCCGCGGGCGGTGAACCCGGTCCAGCCCGGCGGCAACCGGCTCAGAATCCGTCCGGCACTGGCTGCGTCCGGGAAGGCGGCGAATATGCACGCGCCGGTGCCGGTCAATCGCGCCGGTCCGTGCCGCGCCAGCCAGGCCGCCATGGCGGCGACTTCCGGGTAGCGGCGGTAGACCACCGCCTCGCAATCGTTGCCGCCGACGCCCATCATGAAGTCGGCTATTGTGATGAGGGGGGAGTTTCTTGTCAATTCCGGGTCGGTGAAGACCGCGCCGGTGGCGACGTGGCAGGCCGGCGTCAACACCAGGAACCAGGGTTCGTCCAGCAGCACCGGCGTCAGTCGTTCGCCGACGCCCTCCGCCCAGGCCGCCCGACCGTGCACGAACACCGGTAGGTCGGCGCCCAGTTGTAGGCCCAGTTCGGCCAGTTCCGCCAGCGTCAATCCGGTCTGCCAGTAATGATTCAGGGCCACCAGCGTGGTGGCCGCGTCGGAGCTGCCGCCGCCCAGGCCGCCGCCCAGCGGCAGTTGCTTGACGATCCGGATCGTCGCGCCCCGGTGGATCCCGGCGACCCGTTGCAATAGCCGGGCGGCGCGCACGGTCAGATCGGCATCCGCCGGCACGCCGGCCACCTCGCCCACGCGGTCGATGACGCCCTCGTCGCGCGGCTCGAGCCACAGCCAGTCGCAACGGTCGAGGAACTGGAACACGGTCTGCAACAAGTGATAGCCGTCCGGTCGCCGGCCAACGATGCGCAGCATGAGATTGAGCTTGGCCGGCGCGGGCCAGGCGGCGGAATCGGGCGCTACAACGTCCACTGCTCGATGACCAGCTTGACGCTCAAGTCCCCACGCTGGGCGACGATGCGGGTGGGCAGTTCGTGGGCGGCGGCTGGCGCGTAGGCGGGATAGTCGATGATCCAGCCATTCTGCTCCAGCCGGGTCAGGCGACCGCTGGCGTCGGTCTGGATCGTCGGGTTCGGACCCGGTTCCGGCAGGCCGCGCACCCAGTAGCGCAGCCCGTTGACCGGCAGGCGCACGCCCAGGGTTTGTTCGAGCAAGGCATCGGGATCGGGCGCGGTCCAATTCTGGCCGTCCTGGGTCTGGACGCTCACCTCCCGCCCGTCGCCCCGAACCACGACCCGGCCCTGGCCGAGCGGCCCGATCAGGTCGATGCGATAACCCGGACCTCGTTGCGCCCACTGGAAGCTGGCGTGCCAGCCGTCCTGACCGTTGACGACGCCGATTCGACCGACAGCGCGCCAGACGGTCAGTCGCCCCAGCGCCGGTTGGCGGGCTTCCCAGGCGCCCTGGCCGACCGGCGAGACGGGCGGAACCGCGCAGCCGGACAGCAGCGCGGCCAGAGCGAGCGGGATTCCCAGCGGTTGCGCCTTCAATCGAGGCATTATCCGAAGCAAGGGGGATACGCGCATCGTCTCACCAGCCGAACCGTTCCTGAAGCTGGCGTAAATGGCGGCTGTCCGGCTGCCTGGTCAACGCCTCCCGCCAGATGCGCCTGGCTTCGTCGCGCTGACCATTCGTCCACAGCACCTCGCTCAAATGCGCGGCGATTTCGGCGTCGGCGTTCACCTGATACGCCCGGCGCAGATACTCCAGCGCCTTGACGTGGTTGCCCAGCCGGTATTGCACCCAGCCCATGCTGTCGAGCACGGCGGCATCGTCGGGCAACAGCGCCAGGGCTTGTTCGATGTAGCCCAACGCCTCCTGATAACGGTCGGTGCGGTCGGCCAGGGTATAGCCGAGCGCGTTCAGCGCCTGACCGTTCTTGGGATCGGCGGCGATGATCGCGCGCAAGTCCCGCTCCAGCAGGTCCAGCCGGTCGAGCCTTTCCGCCACCAGCGCCCGGGCGTAGAGCAAATCCTTGTCGTTGGGATGCAGCGCCAGCGCCCGGTCGAGCGTATCGAAGGATTCCCGATAGCGTTCGCCCTCGCGCAGCGCTTCGGCTTCGGCCAGATAGAGATTGATGCTGTTCTGCGGATTGCCGCGGCGCAGCGAATCGAAATGCTGGCTGACGGCGGCGGTATCCCCAGCCTTGGCCAGCACCACGCCCTTGCGCACCTGGGCGGTCAGGTAGCGCTCCTCGCCGGACACGCGCTCGTACCACTCGCGGGCCTTGGCGTAGGCTCCGCGCTGCTCCTCGATCCGGCCCAACTCGAAATAGGCGTCCGCCAGCCGGACGTTGCGCTTGATCAGATCCAAAAAATAACTTTCGGCCAGATCGAATTGGCGGGTTTCCGCCGCCAGCAGGCCGAGCGCATATATGGAATCGGTATCCTTGGGGTTTTGATTGAGCAGGGTGGCGAATTCGCGGCGAGCCTTGTCCAGTTGACCGGCGTCGATCAGCAGCCGGGCGTAGCTCATCCGCAGGTTGCGGTCGCGCGGAAGGGCGGCGACCGCCTTGGCCAGCCCCGCCAGCGCCTTGTCATTGGCGCCCTGATCCAGCAGCAGGCGGGTGCGCAGCAGGTGCGCGGTGGCCAGCTTCGGATCGATGGCCAATGCCTGGTCCAGACTGGTCAGCGCCTGTTCGCGCTCGCCAGCCGCCGCCGCCAGCATGCCGTGGTAGTACTGGGCGAAGGCCGAGCGTGGATTGCGGTCGCGAAAGTTCTGCATCACCCGCAGAGCCCCCTGCTTGTCGTCCACCTGACTCAACAGCGAGGCGAGCGTGGCGTATCCCTGTTGCCGGTCCTTTTTGCTGGCGAGCCGTCGAACCGTCTCCAGATACTCGGTTGCCTCCTCCCCCCGGCCATTGCGCAGCAGGGCCAGCGCCAGCGCCTGCCGGGCCTGATCGTCGGCGGGGGCGAGCGCCTGCCAGCGTTGCGCCAGTTCCAGGGCGGCTGCGTTGTCCTTGACCAGCAGCGCGAGCAGGGTCGCACGTTCGGCCACCTCGGGGTCCCGGCTGATGGCGGCGGCCTGTCGGTAATTGACCAGCGCCACGTCGAGCTGATCGCGCTTGCCGGCCAGCTCCGCCGCCAGCACCCGATACATCAGCTCCGCCTGGGGGCTGGGCTGCAACACCGGTCCAATCGGAAATTCCGGTTCGGCCGGCGCCTGCGCGTCGACCACGGTAGCGCAGCCGCTCAACCACAACAGGCTGCCAAAACCCAAGACCTTCAACAATCTGTTCATCACCAACGAGCGTCTATCGTTCGGCTTCGGCGGCTGGGAGCGCCGCGCGAAACGGGGTTGGCGCAAGATCCGGATGCCGGTTCAGGTCGCGGCACGACGGCCCATGAGCGCGGAAAGGGCATATAATCCGGCAGAAGTATGACCTTGTCATTCGACTGTTTTATCCCGCAAAATTCCAACGTTTTTCAGACCGATCCGATTGCCTCTCGCTATGCCCCTGCTGGCCCTTGGCCTTAACCACCGGACCGCGCCCGTTGGCGTTCGCGAACGGGTGGCGTTCGCGTCCGACCGGCTGTCCGCCGCCTTGCGGGATTTGTTGAGCCGCGGCGGCGCCCGCGAGGCGGCGATCTTGTCCACCTGCAATCGCACGGAACTGTACTGCGGCCTGCGAGAAGGCGATGGCGGTCGCGTGGCGAAATGGCTGGGCGACTACCATTTGCTGCGCGCGACGGATTTGCAGCCTTATCTGTATCAGCATACCGACCGACGGGCGGTGCGCCACATCCTGCGGGTCGCCGCCGGCCTGGACTCGCTGGTGCTGGGCGAGCCCCAAATCCTCGGGCAGGTGAAAGCCGCCTATCAGGCCGCCAACAGCGCCGGCACGCTGGGTGCCCTGCTGGAGCGCCTGTTTCAGCACACTTTCGCGGTGGCCAAGCAGGTGCGCACCGACACCCGCATCGGCGCCAGCCCGGTGTCGGTGGCGTTCGCGGCGGTCGGCCTGGCCAAGCAGATTTTCGCCGATCTGCCCAAGCGCACCGCCCTGCTGATCGGGGCCGGCGACACCACCGAACTGGTCGCCCGTCACCTGCATGAAAACGGCATTGGCCGGCTGGTGGTGGCCAACCGCACCCTGGAGCGCGCGCACGCGCTGGCGGCGTCCCTGGCCGGCTACGCCATCGCCCTGGACGAAATTCCCAACCATCTGGGCGAGGCCGACATCGTCATCGCCGCCACCGCCAGTCCCGGCCTGATGCTGGCGGCGGCGCAGGTGCGCGACTGCCTGAAGCGCCGCCGCCGGCCCCTGCTGCTGGTGGATCTGGCGGTGCCGCGCGACATCGATCCGGCGGTGGCGGACCTGGACGACGTTTACCTGTACACGGTGGACGATCTCAAGGACATCATCCAGGAGAATCTGCGTTCGCGCCAGTCCGCCGCCCTGCAGGCAGAGGAAATCATCGACAGCCAGGTCGAGCACTTCATGGCCTGGCTGCGCGCCCAGGACAGCGCCGCCAGCATCCTGGCCCTGCGCCAACAGGCCGAAGCGGCGCGCGACGAAGCCGTGGCCCGCGCCCGGCGCCAACTCGCCCAGGGCAAATCCCCGGAAGACGTACTGAACATTCTCGCCAACACCTTGACCAACAAGCTCATTCACCCGCCCTGCGCCGGCCTGCGCGAGGCCGCCGCCCAAGGCGACGTCGAGATGCTGACCCTGATCAAAAGCCTGTATCGTCTGGACGGTCGGAATCCCTGTCGATGACACCCGGAATGATCGCCAAGCTGGAGCAACTGGCGGCCCGTCACGAGGAAGTCGGCGCGCTGCTGGCCGAGCCCGAGATCATCGGCGATAACGACCGCTTCCGCGCCCTGTCCATGGAGTATGCCCAACTGGAGCCGGTGGCCAGCGGGTTTTGGGCCTACCGCCGCGTGCTCGACGATCTGGCGGCGGCCCGCGACCTGGCTGGCGACGGCGATCCCGAGCTGCGCGCCCTGGCCCAGGACGAACTGCTGGACGCCGAAGCCCGCCGCGCCGAACAGGAGCGGGCGCTGCAGCTGCTGCTGCTGCCGCGCGACCCGCACGACGCCGGTAACGTGTTCCTCGAAATCCGCGCCGGCACGGGCGGCGACGAAGCGGCGCTGTTTGCCGGCGATCTGCTGCGGATGTACGCTCGCTACGCCGAGTTGCGTGGCTGGAAGCTGGAACTGCTCAGCGAAAGCCCCGGCGAGCATGGCGGCTACAAGGAAGTGATCACCCGCGTCAGCGGCCAGGGCGCCTACTCCCGGCTGAAGTTCGAATCCGGCGCCCATCGGGTCCAGCGCGTGCCGGAAACCGAAGCGCAGGGCCGCATCCACACCTCCGCCGCCACCGTGGCGGTATTGCCGGAACTGGCGGAAGTCGAGGAGATCGAGATCAACCCCAGCGAACTGCGCATCGACACCTATCGCGCTTCCGGGGCGGGCGGCCAGCACGTCAACAAGACCGATTCGGCCATCCGCATCACCCACCTGCCCAGCGGCATCGTGGTGGAGTGCCAGGACGAGCGTTCGCAGCACAAGAACCGGTCGCGGGCGATGTCCTTGCTGCAAGCGAAACTGCTGGCGGCGGAACGGGAAAAACAGACCAGCGCCCAGGCCCGGACCCGGAAATTGCTGGTCGGCAGCGGCGACCGTTCCGAACGCATCCGCACCTACAACTTTCCCCAGGGCCGGGTCACCGACCACCGCATCAATCTCACGCTCTACAAGCTCGGCGAGGTGCTGGCGGGGAATCTCGATGCGATCATCGAGCCGCTGATTCAGGAATACCAGGCCGACCAACTGGCGGCGCTGGCCGAGTGAATCCCGCCACCCTCCGCGATTTGTTGGCCGCCGCCCGGCAACTGGCCGCTGTCAGCGACACCCCGCGCCTGGACGCCGAGGTCCTGCTGGCGGCGGCGCTGCATCGCCCGCGCGGTTATTTGCACGCCTGGCCGGAACGAATCCCGGAACCGGAACAGGCCGCCCGTTTCGCCGCCTGGCTGGAGCGTCGACTTTCCGGCGAACCGGTCGCCTACATTCTGGGCCGGCGGGAATTCTGGTCGCTGGAACTGGACGTGACCCCGGATACCCTGATTCCCCGCCCGGAAACCGAATTGCTGGTGGAACTGGCGCTGGCGCGGTTGCCGGCGGATCGGCCCACGACAGTCGCCGATCTGGGCACCGGCAGCGGCGCGATTGCCCTGGCGCTGGCGGTGGAGCGGCCCCTGGCGCGGATCGTCGCCACCGACCGCAGCCCGGCGGCACTGGCGGTAGCCCGGCGCAATGCCCGGCGGTTGCGGATTCGCAACGTGGAGTTCCGGGAAGGCGACTGGTGCGAACCGCTGGCCGGCGAACGCTTCGACCTGATCGCCGCCAATCCGCCCTATGTCGCCGTTGCCGATCCCTGCTGGCGGGAGGGCGAACTCCGGTTCGAGCCCGCGGACGCCCTGGTAGCCGGCGAGGATGGGCTGGACGCCTTGCGCGCCATCATCGCTCGGACGCCCGCTTGTTTGCGACCAGGCGGTTGGCTGCTGCTGGAACATGGCTACGATCAGGGCGAGGCGGTGCCGGCCTTGCTGCGGGGACGCGGTTTCACCGAGGTCAGCGATCATCGGGATGCCGCCGGACAGAATCGGACCAGTTGCGGCCGCTGGCCGGGTTGAAAATCGGGCGGCTGGCGGCTACGGTTGTATCTAAACCCGTTATCGTTATAACGTTATTCCCCGTGATTCAGCAGCCTTGGAGGAGGGCGTCATGCACGCCGACACCGAAGAGCTGTACAAGCATCGTGTCATCCAGTTCTGCCGTTTCCATCCCGATCCCGATCAGGTCCGGTCGGCGGTGCTCTGGTTGAGCGGCGTGGCCGGCATCCAGACCGTCCAGCCCTTGTCGCCATACGCCCTGGCCGTGGTTTACGACCTGCGACAGGTCACCCTGCACTGCATCGAGCGCGCCCTGAGCGAACTCGGCTATCACCTCGACAACAGCCTGCTGTGCAAGCTGAAGCGGGCGCTGTTCCATTACACCGAGGAAACCCAGCGGGAGAATCTGGTCATCACCCAGGAATGCGAGATCACCCGGCGGGAAGTGTTTGTCAACCGCTATCAGCACCTCGCCCACGGTTGCCGCGACCCACAGCCGGAATACTGGCGGGAGTATCAGTGAAGCCGAGCGGGATACCCCTGATTGGGCTGTCCCGGCAGACCGCGCTGCCTCGATGCGCTACATTTCATCGGTCCAGGCTGAAAGCAGCCGGTTCAAAGCGGGTATGACCATCGTGCCCATTGCATTCCCGCCCGCCGCGCCGTATATCCCGATCCGTTCGGGTCAGGAGTTACGGCGATGTCCACCCGTCATCTGCGGTATCTGTTCAACCCCGCCTCCGTCGCGCTGATCGGCGCCAGCGAGCGGCCCGGTTCACTGGGCGCGGCGCTGACTCGCAACCTGCTGGGCGGCGGCTTCCAGGGCGAGTTGTTCCTGGTCAACCGCCGTCACCGGCATGTTCGGGAAATGCCGGCCTACCCGCATCCAGCCGACTTGCCGCGCGCACCGGAACTGGCCATCATCGCCACTCCGGCGTGGACCGTGCTTGAACTGTTGGCCGAACTGGGCCGGCGCGGGACCAAGACTGCGGTGATCGCCAGCGATACCGGCGCGCGTGACGCCGCCGAGGCGGACATTCTGCACCGTGCCTGGCGCGAAGCCGCTCGACCCTACGGCCTGCGCCTGCTCGGCCCGGCCAGTGTCGGCGTCATGGCGCCGCGTTGCGGCCTCAACGCTTCGCTCGGTCATCTGTTCCCCCAGCCAGGCCCGCTGGCTCTCGTCGCCCAGTCGGGCGCGGTGCAGGCGCCGCTGCTGGAGTGGGCGGCTGGCCAGGGTATCGGTTTCTCCAGCGTCGTCGCCATGGGCGGGCAGATCGACATCGACTTCGGCGATCTGCTGGACTGGCTGGCCCACGACCCCGCCACCCGTGTCATCCTGCTGGATCTGGAACAGGTGGCGCGGGCTCGTCCATTTCTGTCGGCGGCGCGGGCGGCGGCGCAGCTCAAGCCGGTGCTGGTGGTGCGCGCCGGGCGGGGCGGCGACGCGGCATCGCGGCAGGCCGACGCCATCCATGACGCCGCTTTTCGCCGGGCGGGACTGCTGCGGGTCCGGTCGCTGCGGGAACTGTTCTGGACCGCCGCGACCCTGGCGTTCGACCTGCCGGTGATCGGCGACCGGCTGGCGATTCTCGGCAACAGTCGGGGGTTGGGTCTGCTGGCCGCCGATGCGCTGCTGGCGGCAGGGGGGCGGCTGGCCCGGCTGGGTCCGGAAACCGGCGCGGAGTTACGTCAGATTTTGCCGGTGGGCGTCGCGCCCGGCAATCCGCTCGATCTGGGCGCCGCCGCCGTTCCTGCCCAATTCGCCGCCGTCCTGGACATTTTGCTGCGGGATCGGGGGATCGACGGCGTGTTGGTATCGCACGCGCCGAACGCGCTGGTTCCGACCGAGGACACCGCCGCGGCAGTGATCGAGGCCGTTGATCGATGCCGCGCCCCCGCTGGGGAACGACCCGCCGTGCTGACCTGCTGGCTGGGGGTGGACAGCGTCCACGCCGCCCGGCAACGTTGCCTGGAACGGCGCATTCCAACTTTCGACGCCCCTGACGACGCGGTCCGGGCTTTCATGCGGTGCTGGCGCCACCAGCGGAACCAGGTCGCGCTGATGGAAACCCCACCCGATACCGCGGAATCGTATTCTGCCGATCCCGCCGTTGCGCGCCAGATCGCCCGGCGCGCCCTGGCGGCGGGCCGCGACGCGCTGAACGCGACCGAAGCCGCCGCGCTGCTCAAGGCTTACGGCATCGCGGTCTCCGAACCGGAGGTCACGGCTGTCCAGCCCGCTGATTCTGCGCCGCCGGAACTGAGCATCCGCACGGTCGATGATTCGGTGTTCGGTCCCGTGTTGCTGGTCGGGCCGGGCGGGCGAACCGCCGCCCTGATCGACGGGGTCGTCGCCGCGCTGCCGCCGCTCGATCCGGTGTTGGCGCGGCAAGTGATCGCTCGCTTGCCGATTGGCCAAGCATCTCCCGAGGCCGGCACCGGCCTGTTGGAGGGTGTCGCTCCGCTGCTGGTGAAGGTCGCGCGACTGATCGCCGATCTGGACGAAGTGATCGAACTGGAATTGAACCCCGTGCTGGTGGGCGTCGCCGACGCGACGGTGGGCGCGGCCCGGATTCGGGTCGCGGCGGGAACCGCGCCAATCCGCGAGCGGCTGGCGATCCGGCCCTATCCGCGCGAACTGGAGGAAACCCTGCCGCTGCCGGATGGCTCCACCCTGCTGATCCGTCCGGTGTGCCCCGAGGATGCGCCGGGGTTTATCGCCGGGTTCGCCCGACTGACGACCGAGGATGTCCGAATGCGCTTCATGCATGTGGTCAAGGAACTGACTGCCGCCGAAGCGGCCCGGCTGACCCGGATCGATTACGACCGGGAGATGGCGCTGGTGGCGTTGCGCCAGCGGCCCGGGCAGCCGCCGGAGGGTTGCGGGGTGGCGCGGGTCGTCAGCGAACCCGACCGGGAACGGGCGGAATTCGCCATCATCCTGCTGCCAGACGCGACCGGCATCGGACTCAGCAGCCTGCTGTTGCGTCGACTCATCCTCTACGCCCGCGATCAGGGTTTCCGTGAGTTGTTCGGAGAAATCCTGCGGGAAAACGAGCCGATGCTGGAGTTATGCCGGGCCATGGGGTTCAGCATCCGGGTCTGCCCGGAGGATGCCGGGGTGATGCTGGCCACGCTGCCGCTGGTCTGAACAGCGCGGTGGCGAATCGGCTAAAGCTGTAGCGCCAGCATCGCCAGTCCGGTTCCCAGCAACGCTCCGGCCAGCACGTCGCTGGGATAGTGCAATCCCAGCACCATCCGCGATAGCGCCACCAGCACCGTGAACGGGACCACCAGCCAAGCCAGCGCCGGGTAATGGTAAACCACCACGATACCGAACGACACCGCGTGCAGGGTGTGGCCGGAAGGAAAGCTGTATTCGTCCAGCGGCGCGACCGGCGCCCGGATGCGGTCGTGCCGGGCGCAAGGTCGGGGTCGAGTGGTGTGGGATTTCAGCCACTTGTACAAGGCCAGCGCCGCCGCGCCGGCGGCCAGCATCCGCGCCACCACCGGCAAGGCCGCCGGCCCCTGCGCGAGCACCAGCGCCAGCATCAGCGTGTACCAGAACACGCCGTCGCCCAGCCGGCTGACCACGGCGAACAGCCGCTCCAGTCCCCGCCGGTGGCTGGCCCGGTTGAACCGCAGACACCAAGCCAGATCGAGTTCCGCCAGCCGCCGCAGCGGCATCGCTTGATGTGCCCTGTTCACCGGTTTTGCTCCTCGTGTACTGGTTCCAGATACCAGCGCTCCAGTTGTTCGTGAATTCGTTCCCAGTCGAAATCCGCCACCGCCCGCCGGGCGGCTTGCCCCAGATGGCGAGCGCGTTCTGGATCGACGGCCAACTGGCGGACCATCGCGACGAACGCGGGCCTGTCGCCGCGCGGCGCCAGCAAGCCGCTCTGCCCGTGCACGATGTGTCGATGCGCGGCGGCGTAGTCG
>JRYG01007624.1_pt1 | contig 18584 bp, 19 predicted proteins | sample 235341 | NCBI WGS metagenome assembly JRYG01 (sample SAMN03074218, study PRJNA261478) | activated sludge metagenome | biome: Wastewater Treatment Plant; feature: Wastewater; material: Activated sludge; isolation source: activated biomass of a wastewater treatment plant treating hydrocarbon... ... | reverse complement strand
CGCCGGCGCGCCGAGGAGGCGCTGCGCGCCGAGTCGGCGTTCCGCAAGGCCATGGAGGAATCGCTGGTGACGGGCCTGCGGGCCATCGATTTGGACGGGCGCATCATCTATGCCAATTCCGCCTTCTGCCGCATGCTCGGCCTGAGTCCGGAGCAACTCGTCGGCCAACGGCCGCCGTTCCCCTATTGGCCACCGGAGGAACACGATCGCCTCGCCCACAACCTGAACCGCACTCTGGCGGGTGAGGTGCCCGCGAACGGCTTCGAAGTACGCATAATGCGCGCCAACGGCGAGCGCTTCGACGCCCGTTTCTACGTCTCGCCGCTGATCGACGCCAACGGCCGCCAGACCGGGTGGATGGCGTCCATCAACGACATCACCGAGCCGCTGCGCGCACGCGCCGAACTGCAGGCTGCTCACGAACGTTTCGTCACTGTGCTCGACGAGCTGCACTCGGCGGTGCACGTCGCCGACGCGCACAGTGGCGGGATTCTCTATGCCAATCGCGCGTTTCTGACGCTGTTCGGCGCCGACGCCGTCGGGCGCGACTGCTGGCAGGTCACTGCCTGCTGTCATCCCGGAGCGCAGGCGCTGCTGCACGATCCGCGTACGCTGAGCGCGGCCGACGTGCCGTGCGAGCTGTTCGATGGCGAGGTGCACAACGGCGACAACGAGCGCTGGTACCGCGTCCATGACCGGGCCATCAAGTGGGTGGACGGTCGGGTCGTGCGCATGGTAATCGGCACCGACATCACCGAGCACAAGCAGATTCAGGATATGACCCAGCGTCAGCAGGAACGTCTGGAGCAGACCGCGCGCCTGATCTCCATGGGCGAGATGGCATCGAGCCTGGCACACGAACTGAACCAGCCCCTGTCGGCAATCGCCAACTACAGCATGGGCTGCGTCAATCGGCTCAGAAGCGGCAGCTACAACGCCGAGGATCTGCTGGCAGCCATGCAGAAGGCGAGTTTCCAGGCCGAGCGCGCGGGCAAGATCATCCGTCGCATGCGCGATTTCGTGCGCAAGAGCGAACCCCATCGCGCCCAGGTCGTGCTGGCCGAGATCGTCGACGAGGCACTCGGCTTTGCCGAGATCGAGGCGCGCAAGGCGGGGACCGAGATTCGCGTCGACATTGCGCCGGACCTGCCGCCGGTGCATGCCGACAAGATCATGATCGAACAAGTGCTGCTCAATCTGGTGAAGAACGGCATCGAAGCCATGGCGACCACACCGCGCGACCGGCGCCGGCTCACGGTTTCGGCCCACCGCAACGGCGGGCAGCACGTGGAGGTGGAAGTGAGCGACCGCGGCCACGGCATTACCGGCGAGCAGGCCGACAAGCTGTTCAGCCCCTTCTACACCACCAAGCCCCAGGGCATGGGCATGGGATTGAACATCTGCCGCTCCATCGTCGAGTATCACCACGGGCGCATGTGGGCACTACCGAATCCGGGCGGCGGCAGCATTTTCCGCTTTACCTTGCCGCTGCAGGAGTGAGGCCCATGGCCGACGAAGCACAGCAGCAGTACGTCTACATCGTCGACGATGACGAGGCGATGCGCGATTCGCTCGCCTGGCTCGTGGAATCACAGGGCTTTCGCGTGTGCGCCTACGCCAGCGCGGAGGAGTTTCTCGGCGCTTATCAGGCCGACATGGCCGGTTGCCTGGTGCTCGACGTGCGCATGCCGGGCATGAGTGGCCTGGAGCTGTACGAGAGGCTGCAGGCGCGGGGCACGTTGCTGCCGGTCATTTTCATCACCGGCCATGGCGACGTGCCCATGGCTGTGAGTGCGCTGAAGAAAGGCGCGGCAGACTTCATCGAAAAGCCGTTCAGCGATCAGGACATGCTCAAGCTGATCGACCAATGCCTGGCGCAGGAGCGGGCCGAGCACGAGCGTCGCCGGCAGAACCGGACCGTCACCGACAGTCTGGCGCAACTTACGCAGCGCGAGCGGGAAGTGATGGAACTGATCATCGCCGGCAAACTGAACAAGCAGATCGCCGATGTGCTCGGCATCAGCATCAAGACCGTCGAGGCGCATCGGGCGCGCGTCATGGACAAGATGGCCGCGCGCTCCGTCGCCGAGCTCGTCCAGAAGGCCGTGCAGGCGGGGGTGGGCCGGCGGAGCTAGCGGGAACTCGCTGCGGCGAGTGCGCGTCGGTGACGGTGGGCGGCGTATCGGGATCGGAGGTGAAGTGGACAGTGCATTGAAGGACAAGGTTGCTGTTGTAACAGGTGCGGCCAGCGGCGTCGGCAAGGCGATTGCCGAGCGCCTGGCGGCCGGGGGCGCGAAAGTGGTGGTGGGGGACATGAGCGACACCGGTGCCGGCATCGCCCGCAGCCTTGGCGGACTGTTCTTCAAGGGGGACGCCAGCCAGCGCGACTATTGCCGGGGATTGATCGATGCCGCGGAGATGCAATTCGGCACGGTGCACATTCTCGTGAACAACGCCGGCTTCCAGCATGTCGCGCCGCTCGAGGAGTTTCCCGAGGACATGTGGGAGCGGATGATCGCGGTCATGCTCACCGCGCCTTTCCTGCTTACGCGCTATGCCTGGCCGATGATGCGGCAGCAGAAATGGGGCCGCGTCATCAACATCTCCTCCATCCACGGCTTGGTCGCCTCGCCGCACAAGGCCGGCTACATCTGCGCCAAGCACGGCCTCATCGGGCTCACCCGCACCGCCGCGCTGGAGGGCGGACCCCACGGCATCACGGTCAATGCCATCTGTCCGGCCTACGTGCGCACACCGCTGGTGGATGACCAGATCGCGGATCAGGCTCGCATACGCGGCATCCCCGAGGCGGAGGTGATCGAAAAGGTCATGTTGGAGCCGGCGGCCATCAAGCGCCTGATCGAACCGAGCGAGGTGGCGGATTTCGTCACCTTCCTCTGCTCGCCCGCCGGCGGCACGATCACAGGCGCGGCGCTGAGCATGGATCTCGGCTGGACGGCGCGGTAAAGTGTGCTAGCCGCCCTTACCGGGTGTTGGCGTCCGCTGCCACTGCCGGAATGGCGCCGCGCAGCCAATCTATGAAGGCTGCCACCGGCGCTTGATCCGCTGCGTGCTTGGCGTAGACGACGTAATAGGCGTGAGGTGACCGCGCCGCGATGCCGAAAAGCGTTGTCAGTGAACCCGATTCCAATGCCGATGCCGCTAGTATGGATCGAGCGAGCGCAACACCCTGCCCGTTTGCTGCTGCCTGATAGAGCAGCGCCAGATCCTCGAAGCGCGGACCTATCGCCGGTTCGCCCCATTGCAGTCCCGCGGCGGTCAGCCACGGCTGCCACGGTTCGAGGGAACTACGCAGCAGCACCGCTCGCGCCAGATCGGCTGGTCCGGCCAGGCCCACCCGTTCCGCATAGCCTGGGCTGCACACTGGAAACACCGGCTCGTCGAGCAGCACGTGGCTCTCCATGCCGGGGTACGCGCCACGGCCGAAGCGGATCTTCACGTCCGCGTCGCAGGAGCAGGAATCCAGCATGGGCGCGCTGACGTGCACGGTCAGCTCGACGCCTGGATGGGCCGCGAGAAATTCACTCAGCTTCGGCACCAGCACGACGCGTGCAAAAGTTGGCGGCGCTGCCACGGAGACCGGCAAGGTGCCGGTGTCCCGACCGGTAGCGGGCAGGGCAATGTCGCGGAGCGATTCCAGCGCCTTACGGACCGACGCCAAGTAGGCGTTGCCTGTTCCAGTCAGCGCTAGCGCCTGTCCCTTCCGCTGGAAAAGCGGGGTGCCGATCAACTCCTCGAGTAGCTGGATACGGTGGCTAATGGCACTTCGAGTGACACAAAGCTCCTCCGCCGCGCGCGTAAACGAGGCGTGGCGTGCGGCGGCTTCGAAAGCGCGCAGCGCATGCAGCGGCGGAATCCTCGTGCTCATGTTGTCACTGTAGCAAACTCGACCGCGCGCTCGCCGCGTGAAACGTTTGCGCCACCGTGTCGCAAAGAGTTCACCCCGATTCGCCGCGCGCTTCGGTAGGGTGTCGTACGCGACGATAGCCGAGGAGACGGTCATGAACCATGCTACCGTGACTGCCGAGTTGTTGGTGCGCGGACTCAGCGTTCGTGCCGTCGATGTCCCGCTGCGTCGCCCGATCCGTACCGCCAGCGGAACTATCGAGACGGCGCCGCTCGTGCTCATCGACCTTTACAGCGACGCGGACGTCGTCGGCCACAGTTATGTCTTTTGCTACAAGCGGGTCGCACTCAAGCCCGTGGCGCAGCTCACGGCGAACCTGGAGTCCCTGATCGAGGGCCAGGCATTGGCGCCGCTCGACATCGATGGCATGTTGCAGCAGCGCTTCCGGCTGCTCGGTCCCCAAGGACTCACCGGCATAGCCATGGCGGGCGTCGACATGGCGGCGTGGGACGCACTGGCCAAGGCCCGCGGCGTGCCGCTGGCGAACCTGCTCGGCGGTGCGCCGCGGTGCATACCGGCCTACGACAGCCTCGGGATGGGCGGCGCCAAGATCGCAGCGCGCGAGATCGCGGAATCCGCTGCTCTGGGATTCACCGCTGCCAAGATCAAGATTGGCTATGCCGATGTCAAGGACGACGTTGCCGCAATTCGCGCAGCGCGCAGAGCGGGCGGGGACGGCTTCCAAGTGATGGTGGACTACAACCAGTGCCTTTCCGTGCCGGAGGCGATTCGCCGCATCCGCGTACTAGATGACGAAGGCTTGGCTTGGATCGAGGAGCCGACCCGTGCTGACGATTTCGCCGGCCATGCGCTCATCGCTGCCGAGGCGAAGACGCCGCTGCAGTTGGGGGAGAACTGGTGCGGCATACACGACATGGCGAAGAGTCTGGCTGCCGGCGCGTCCGATTACGCCATGCCCGAGGCGATGAAGATCGGCGGCGTCACCGGGTGGCTGCGGGCGGCTGCGCTTGCGCAGGCGGCCGGCACCCCGGTGTCCAGCCATGCTTTTCCCGAGGTCAGCCGGCACCTCTTGGCGGTGACACCGACCTGCCACTGGCTGGAAGCACTGGATCTCGCCGGAGCGATCCTTCAGGATCCGGTGAAAATTGAGCGCGGTTATGCGATCATGCCGACGGCGTCTGGAACCGGCATCGAGTGGGATGAAGACGCAGTCGACCGGTACCTGGTTCCGTGAGGGTTTCCCCTGATTGGTCGCCCAGGATTCCTCGCCTACAGTGACGCCGTAGCTGAAAGGACGCATATGCGCATCGGATTTTTCGTCACCTGCCTCGCCGACCTGATGCGGCCGCGCGTCGCCTTCGCGGCGATCCGGCTGCTGGAACGGGCCGGCTGCGAAGTGGTCGTGCCCATGACCCAGACCTGCTGCGGCCAGCCGGGCTACAATTCCGGCGATCGTGCCGCGGCCAAGGCGCTGGCGCGCAAGGTGCTGGCCGAATTCGAAGGCTTCGACTACGTCGTGGCGCCCTCCGGCTCCTGTGGCGGCATGATCCGCGCCCACTACCCCGATTTGTTCCGGGACGAGCCCGACACCCTGAAGCGTATCGAGGCCCTGTGCGCCAAGACCTACGAGCTGACCGACTTCCTCGTCAGCGTGGCCAAGCTCGACAGCGTGCCCGGCCGCTTCGACGGCAGCATCACCTACCACGATTCCTGCGCCGGATTGCGCGAGCTGGGCGTGAAGGCGCAGCCGCGCGCGCTGCTGGCCAAGGTGCCCGGCCTGAAGCTGGTGGAGATGGAGGAGGCGGAGACCTGCTGCGGCTTCGGCGGCACCTTCTCGATCAAGTTCGGCGACATTTCCGCGCGGCTCGCCGACAACAAGTGCGAAACCGCCTGCGCCACCGGGGCGGATGCCATCGTCGGCGGCGACTTGGGCTGTCTGCTCAACATCGAGGGAAGGCTGCGACGGCGCGGCGACGAGAAGACGCGCGTGCTGCACGTGGCCGAGATCCTGGCGGGGGAGGAGAAGTCATGACGAACGGGAATAGCGATTTCACCACCAAGAACACCAAGAACACCAAGAAGTGCAGTGATTTCTCATCCCTCGTCCGCGGTTGCGAGCGATATGGTCCAGGGACAGCTCGGTTTGCGCCACTCGTAGACACCGAATTGCTTGGTGTCCTTGGTGTTCTTGGTGGTTAAACATAACCATGCAACTCACATCCAGTCAATTCAAATACCGCGCCCGCGAATTCCTCGCCGACGCCACGCTGCAAAAGGCGTTGTCGAAGATCAAGGTGAAGTTCATCCCGGCGCGGGCCGAGGCGGCCGCCGATTTCGGTGATTTCGAGGCCCTGCGCGAGGCGGGCAAACAGGTGCGCGACCGGGTGCTGCGCGACCTGGACCTGTGGCTGGAGCGCTTCGAGCGCGCAGCCACGGCGCGTGGCGCGATCGTGCACTGGGCGGAGAACGCGCAGCAGGCCAATGACATCGTGCTCGGCATCGCGCGCGCCAGCGGCGTGCGCAAGATCGCCAAGTCGAAGTCGATGGTGAGCGAGGAGTGCGCGCTGAACGAGGCGCTGGAGCGCGCCGGCATCGAGGTGGTGGAAACCGATCTCGGCGAGTACATCCTGCAACTGGGCAAGGAGCCGCCCTCGCACATCGTCGCGCCCGTGATCCACAAGACCAAGGAGCAGATCGCCGATCTGTTCACCAAACACCACGGCACGCCGCGCAAGACCGACATCGCCGCCCTGTGCCGCGAGGCGCGGGAGGTGCTGCGGCCGCAGTTCCTGTCGGCGGACATGGGCATCTCCGGCGCCAACTTCGTCGTCGCCGAAACCGGCTCGACCATCATCCTCACCAACGAGGGCAACGGGCGGCTGTGCACCACCATGCCGCGCGTACATGTGGCGATCACCGGCATCGAGAAAGTGGTGCCGACGCTGGAAGATCTGTCGGTGCTGCTGCGCCTGCTGCCGCGCTCGGCCACCGGCCAGACCATCACCAACTACGTCTCGCTTACCACCGGCGCGCGCGGCGAAGGCGACAGCGACGGTCCGCAGGAATTCCACATCGTGCTGCTCGACAACGGCCGCAGCGCGCTGCTCGCCTCGGAGCGCAGGGAGATGCTGCGCTGTATCCGCTGCGGCGCCTGCATGAATCACTGCGCGGTGTACCAGAACATCGGCGGCCACGCCTACGGCTGGGTCTATCCCGGTCCCATGGGCTCGGTGCTGACGCCCAGCTACGTCGGCATCGACAACGCCGTCGATCTGCCCCACGCGTGCACACTCAACGGCCGCTGCGCCGAGGTCTGCCCGGTGAAGATTCCCCTGCCCGATCTGCTGCGTACGCTGCGCGCCCGGCAAACCGAGCAGGGTCTGCGGCCGTGGGTGGAGCGGCTTGGTCTGCGCATGTGGTCCTGGGTGGCGCGCCAGCCGGGCCTCTACGCATTGGGCACGTGGTTCGCAGTGCGTTACCTGCGCTGGCTGGCCGGCGGCACCGATCGCATCCCCGTCCTGGGCGCGGTGCCGAGTTGGACCGACGGGCGCGATTTTCCGGCGCCGGAAGGCAAGACCTTCCGCGAACTCTATGCCAAGGGGAGACGCCCATGAACGCCCGCGATGCGATCCTCGCGAACGTCCGCGCCGCCCTCGGCGGTCGGGTGCCGACGGCCGAGACGCAGGCCGCGATCGACGTCCACATGGCCGCTCGGCCCGTGGGACCGCGGACGGCACTGAGCTGGCAGCCGCAGGCGCGTTTCCGCCAGCGTGCCCTGTCCCTGTCGAGCACCCTGGACGAAGTCGCCGCGAGTGCCGAGGCGCCGGCGGCGGTCGCCCGCTACCTCGCCGCCAACAATCTGCCGACCCGCGGCGTCTGCTGGCCGCAACTGGGCCAGATCGACTGGCGCAGCGCCGGCCTCGACATCGCGCCGCGCCCGGCGGCAGGCGAGGATCTGGTCGGCATCACCGGCGCCTTCTGCGCCATCGCCGACACCGGCACGCTGATGCTGCTCGCCGGCCCCGACACGCCGGCCGCCACCAGCCTGCTGCCGGAGACGCATATCGCCATCGTGCCGGTGAGCCGCATCGTGCCGTTCATGGAGGATGGCTGGGCGCTGCTGCGCGCCGAGCGCGGCCAGCCGCCGCGGGCGGTCAACTTCGTCTCAGGTCCCTCGCGTACCGCCGACATCGAGCAGACCGTGACCCTGGGCGCCCACGGACCATACCGGGTGCATGTAATTCTGGTCGCGGATTGATCCGGCGGGCACCGGCGCGGCGCGCTGCGCCGGGACGAAATACCTCTTGCCACGGGCGGAGATAGTCCGTATAGTCCGCCCCTCCGATGCGGTCCAGGGATTGGTTTGGCGCTGTGCCCGCATCGAATCACGTCGTCCCCTGCCTTTTCTCTTCGCTCCCTCAAGTTGCGAATGCGTTGATCGGTTGGTGCCGATACTTTCGCCCGGCGCGCGCCATTGCCGCCGTGGGCCAACACGCATTTATCGAAGGAGCATCATGGGTTTCAAGGCACTCGAACTTCACACGCACATTCTCACGGCCCTCGACGAGGCCGGCTACGGCGTGCCGACGCCGGTCCAGGCGCAGGCGATTCCCGCCGCGCTGGCCGGCCGCGACCTGCTCGTCTCCTCCCAGACCGGTTCTGGCAAGACGGCGGCGTTCATGCTGCCGGCGTTGCACCGGCTCGCCGATGACACGCGCGTGCCGGGGCGCGGCCCGCGCCTGCTGGTGCTCACCCCCACCCGCGAGCTGGCCCAGCAGGTCGCCGCAGCGAGCCAGAAGTACGGCCGGCATTTGCGCCAGGCACGGGTGGTGAGCATCGTCGGCGGCATGGCCTATCCGGTGCAGAACCGGCTGCTGGCGCAGCGCCACGAGGTGCTGGTGGCGACGCCGGGCCGGCTGATCGATCAGATCGAGCGCGGCCGCGTCGATTTTTCGCGCCTCGAGATGCTGGTGCTGGACGAGGCCGACCGCATGCTCGACATGGGCTTCATCGACGACATCGAGCGCATCATCGCCCGATTGCCGGCACAGCGGCAGACCCTGCTTTTCTCCGCCACTATCGATGCCCGCATCGCACGCCTGGCGCAGCGTCTGCTCAATGATCCGCTGCGCATCGAGATCGACACGCCGACGCGGCGCCACGAGAACATCGAGCAGCGCCTGCTCTATGCCGATGGCCTGGGGCACAAGAACCGCCTGCTCGACCACATCCTGCGCGACGTGGACCTGGAACAGGCGATCGTCTTCACCGCCACCAAGCGCGACGCCGATGCCCTCGCGGGCGAGTTGGAGCAGACCGGCTTCGCCGCCGCGGCCCTGCACGGCGACATGAAGCAGAGTCTGCGCAACCGTACGCTGTCGGCCATGCGCCGGGGGAACATCCGCGTGCTGGTGGCCACCGACGTCGCGGCGCGGGGGCTGGACGTGCGCGGCATCACCCACGTCATCAACTTCGATTTGCCGAGGTCCGTGGAAGATTATGTGCACCGCATCGGCCGCACCGGCCGCGCCGGCGATTCGGGTATCGCCATCAGCCTCGCCCATCGCGACGACCTGCGACAGGTGAAGGCGATCGAGCGCTTCACCCGGCAGCCGATTCCGGTGCATACCATTCCCGGTCTGGAGCCGAAAACCGGCGCCTTCGTGCCCGGGAACAGGAACGGCAAGCCGCGGGCGCAGCGACGCCGTGCCGAGGCCTGGCACGACGGCGACCGTCGCCAGCGGCGCACCGCCCGTCCGCGCTAAGCCCGCAGCCTACCTTCCGCCGGCCGCCGGCAGCAGCGGCCGCGCGACCTGAGCCAACGCCTCGCCCAGCGCGAGGTGTTGCTTGGCATCCAGATGCACGCCGTCCACCCGACTGGTGCTCGTCACCGTCCCGGCGTCGAAGTAGCTGCAACCCAGCAACGCCGCCGTCTCGCGTAGTGCGTCCGCCAGTCCCATGCAGCGGGCATCGCCGCCGAGGAACTTCGGCGCGATCTGGCCTTGCGCTACCTGTAGCGGCGGCGGCGCCACGATCAGGATCGGCGGCACCGGCATGCCCGGCTCGATCGGCGCTTGGCGGATCGCCGTCACCAGTGCCGTCATGCCCTGGGAGGAGTGCCAGGCGTTGTGTGCGTGCATCGACTGGAAATCGTTGGTGCCGAGCATCAGGATGACAAGCGCAAGCGGCGAGTGGATCTCGATGCGCTGCGCTAAGCCGACGAGGCCGTTGCGCCCCGGCTTGAACGGGTCGTCCCATACCGTGCGTCGGCCATTCAGGCAGTCCTCGATCACACGTACCCACCGTATGCCGGCGTTGAGCCGGTTCTCCATCACGCCGGGCCAGCGGGCGTCGAAGGGAAAGCGCTCGCGCGTGTCGGGCACGATGCCCCAGGACAGCGAATCGCCGTAGATCAGGATGTCATACACGGGCGCGACCTCCTCGGTGGTTCCTCATGGTTCGTTGCCGCCGGCAGGGCTGCCGCCCCGCACGGCGGCGAGATAGTCGCTCTGTTCGGCGAGATGCTGCCGCAGGCTCGCCGCCGTCGGCGCGGATCGGGCGCGCTCCAGCCAATAGGCATCGAGTGCGGCGTCGATGCGCGCGTGGCCGAGGCCGTCGCCATCCAGGGCGCGCTTGCATTGCAGATAGGCGACGATGGCAGCCGCCTCTTCGCGGGTGAACACCGCCAGACGATAGCGCGCGTAGTCGTGAAACGTGGCGGCGCCGAAGCGGCGCGGATTGACGAACGCCGATCCGCCGCTCTTGACGGTAAATGTCCGGCCGTGGATGGGAACGGTGACCGCTGTGTCCACGAAGCCATGGGTGAGGTGGAAGAGCGGATCGGCAACCCGCAGGCGGTCGCGGAGATCCGCCACCAGATAGGCCGGCAGGAAGAACCGGAAGCCGGCCTCGGAAAAGAAGCTCAGGGCGCCGGCGTGGGTGTCGAGAAACTCGGGTTCCACGTCCGCCCACTGCGTGCGCCCGCGAAATGGTGCCGTTTCCTCGTAAGGCTCGCAGCCGTCGAAGCTGCCTTGCAGGAAGGTGTCACCGGGATAGTCGTTGCCGGCGAACGAACCGCAAATCGCGTCGATGACAGCCTGGTTGGCAGTCATGGTCCGCGCGGCCCGGCGAGGAACTCCCGCATGTCATGGCGGCGCATCGGCGGGGCGAAGCGGTTGCCCGTCATCGACGACCCCGTGCGGCCCGAGCGCGCCTCACAGCGAGCGCCCGTCGAAATGCTTCACGGGTAGCGCGGCGAAGTCGATGCCTTCGAGGCAGCGGACGTTGATCGCGGCCATGCGGTTGCCCGCCGGGTCCGTGCCCTCGCCGAAGGGATGGATGCCGCACGTCGGACAGAAGCGATGCCTGATGACATGCTTGCCGAAGGTATAGGTGCCCAGATTTTCCTCGGGCGTGAGCAGGCGCAGCCTGTCGCGGGGAACGAACCACAGCAACGATCCCTTGCGCGCACAGATCGAGCAGTTGCAGTCGATGACCTGCCCGAGTTCGCCCTCGACCTCGAACGCCACCTGACCACAGTGGCAGCTTCCCTTGTACATCATTGTCCGCCTCCTTCCGTTGGCATCGTCTGCCGCGCATTGCCGCTGTCACGTCACGAGCACGCGCTGCCGCATCATGTGAGCCGGACGGGAATGCACTGGACTTCCGTCTTCACCGAGTTGGCGATGAAGCACTTTTCGTGCGCCTGGTGGTGCAGCGCCTCGAACTCGGCATCGCTCGGCAGCTTGTCGCCAGAAAAATGCACCTGCGGCCGCAGCGTCACGCGTGTCATGGCCATGCGGCCGGCGGCGTCCTTTGCCAGGATACCGGCAGCCTCGTCCACGTAACTGTCCACGCGAAAACCGCTCTTGGCGGCCAAACCGAGGAACCACAGCATGTGGCAGCTCGACAGCGAGGCGACGAATGCCTCCTCGGGGTCCACCGCGGCCGGGTCGGACAGCGGCGGCGGCACGACAGCGGGCGCGGCCGAACCGGCGATATCGACGCCGCCGTCGAAGCTCCAGCGGTGCGCGCGGCGGAAGCGGCCGTCGGTGAAGACCTGTTCGCCGCGCTGCCAGCGAATCGTTGCAGTGTACTCGGACAAGATAACCTCCCTTTAATAGTCCATGTTCAAGCGTGTCAGGTGCACATTATCGCCGGTATTTCCGCGCAGGAAGTCGGCCACCGCCTGTTGAAATATCCGATGGCCCTTCTGCAAGTGCATCATGTGCCCGGCATCGGGAACGATGACGTACTTCTTGTCCGGGTTGGACAGCCGCTCGAAGAAGGGCATGAGCCCGGCGCGGTCGGCGACATCGTCGTATTCGCCGTGAATCATCAGCGTCGGCACGGGAATCGCCTCCGGCCGCACCATGGGCAGCCGGGTCAGCAGGTCGACCTGCGGGCCGCTGGGCGTGCTCGGCTGTACGCGCGCGGCGGCCGCGGCAAAGGCATCGATCACCACGGCATCGTTTGCCTCGTCCGGCGTCTGCGAGTGAAAGCGGCCCCGCCAGTACGGCTCGGGCGTGTCGGTGTAGAGGCTGCGCCGGTAATCGTCGAGCTTCGCCCGCCGTCGCGCGAGGTCCGCGCTGCCCGCATGCATCTGGGCATAGCTGACGTAGCGCGCCACCTTGTCGGGATGCGCCGCGACGAACATGCCGGCGTACTGGGTGCCCCAGGACCAGGCGAGCAGCAGCACCCGCTCGGCGCCGCGCAGGCCGCGCACATGGTCGACGACGGCATCGAGGTCCTCGGCCGCCTGCTCGGTGGTCACGGGCGCGTCGGGCCGCGTCGAGCGGCCGAAGCCGCGCACGTCGGCGGCGAAGACGTCGAAGCCCTCCCGCGCCAGGAAATCCATCAGGCTGTAGGAGGGCTTGCCGGGCGCCTGCAGGTCGAAGGTCTCCCGCCCGGGCGACGACGAACCGTGGGCGAGCACGACCACCGGCAGGCCGGCCGCCGCGCTGAGCTTCTCCCAAACATAGAGGCGGATGCCATCGTGCTGCACCCGGTGCCCGGTGCCGACGATCTTGCCGGACCGCGGTTTATCGGCCGTGCGCGCGGACATCAGGATTGCCGCCCGCTCGTCGCATCGAGCCGCCGCACGCTCTGGCCGGGCCCGGCGAGCTCGTGAAACAGGTCGTCGAGAAATCCGATCACGTCCTGTTCCTCCAGCTCCGGCGGCAGCACGACATCGTGGTCGCGATAGCGCACGCCGCCGGCGCGGCGATAGGCAACCCACCGGTCCTGTTCCCGAACCAGCTCCAGTTCGAAACGTCCGTAGATGTCGAATCTCATCCGCAGGTGCGCGATGTGCCACCCCTCGGCATCGTATGCCGGGTGCGCAGAGCACCCGCGGGGCGTGTCGAATCAAGTGTAGTGAGGATGCCAGGCGCGGACAAGAGTCGCCAAATCCGAGTCGCCGAATGCGCGTTGAAATTCAGACTGCCAGAACGCTAACATGGCGCGGATCGGGCGGAAGTCGGCGGCGCCCCTCGAGCGCCGCCTTGCCTTGCTCAGCGTATGCCGTTTCGCTATTGGTTGAGCGGAATCGCGATGTCCACGACCTGCTCGCTCAAGTTGTCCATGAGCGTCGCCTTCCCCGTCACCAGATTGACGCTGTACAAGCCCGGCACGCCGTCCACCACCAACGATGCGAAGCCGCTGTTGCCGACGGCCTTGCCATTCTGCACTTTGGTGTAGATGTCGAAGCCGACCGGTGTGCCGGGGTCGACCGTCAGGCTGCCCGTCGGAACCAGCGAGCCGTTGTTGGGCGGCGACTGGATGACAACCTGATTCCTAATGGCATCGATGTCGAACAGCGTCGTGCCCGTGTTCGGATCGAGGTCGTTGTTCGTGTACGCGGCGCCGGTCAGCGCGGCATTGTTCTGGGCGTTGGCCGTCGGCCCCGGCGTGTTGACCGGTGTCGCCGGCGGGTAGTCGAGGGGATCGTCGGTCTGGGTAACATTCGCCTGCGGGCCGGAGAATGGATGGCGGAGGTTCTGGCCGCTGTCGCTGATGATGCGCAAGGCGTTGGCCGCCGGGTTGAAGTCCACGCCCCAGGAAGTGCCGGCAAGGGGCACGGTCAGCCTGGAGATCAGGGTCAGGACAGCGGAATTGGTGTCGATGGTATAGATGCCGCCGCTGTTGCCCACGCCGTAGAGCCTGCCGTCCTGGACGCGGAAATCCATGCCGATCAACGCCGTGTCTCCGCCCTGAAATCCGGTGAGCTTGCCTATCTCGCGCGATAGCTGCGGTACGACGACGCGGAAGTTGATCAGGCGCTGGTCCATCGTCAGCCCGAACACCGACAGGCGCAGATTCTCGGCGAATTCAGCGACGTTGCCCGCGTCGGCCGCGGCTGGTGCGGTGGCGAAGATCGCCGCGATGGCCGCGGCGGTTGCCAGTGCGCGCCCGAGCCGTCCGCGGCCGCGTTGCGCCATGTTGCGCGTGGTGGTTCGTCCGTCTGCTGCTTTCATGTTGAGTAACCTCCATTGAATGATGGCGAAATTGGACCCGCCTTCGGTAGGAAGGGGGGCAACAGCCTTCTACGAAGGACGGTGGGATTTGGATGCACCCGGGCAACAATGTTCCTCCGGGCAGGTGAAACCGGCGGCAGGCGCCGAAATTCCCGAAGCGGCTCGGCCTGGATTTTGCGCTCGGGCAATAGGCGAGGCGGGCGCCGGGAGGGTCGCGCCGGGGTCAACCAGGATTGTTAACGCAGCGATCTCGGTCAGAGCAGCTTGCGGAACTTCTCGACGGCGAGTCCGGCGTCGCGGACGATACCGCCGAGGGTGAACGCATGGACGGGGTCGTGGCGCGGTATCGTCAGGATGCGCGCGCCGTCTGACATGACGATATGTTTGCCCTGGCGTACGACGGCGAAACCCGATGGCGCAAAGGTTTCCCTCCAAAAGAGTCAGTATGGCGCCCGAGCGTTGGCCGCCCAAGGTCGCGATGCAGGACGGCTCAAGCGCGGAACGACGGCGGCGCCGCGTCGCAAAGACCCATTCACCCCAAGAAAGATCGCTATGGGTCCGGCGCCATGCTTACCCGTGGATCGTAGATCACGCGCTCGACGCATCTCGCGGTAATCGTGGCGCTATCCGGGTGCAACGGATTGATGAGAAAGTTACGATCGGGAGCGGCATCAGGCAGAATCACAGATGGTATCTGAAGAACAGCGCTTGCCTTGCTGACGGCCCAGGCGTCACCATACTTTTGAGTAGCTTTGGGCGCCGGGGCGGCCTTCCAAACCAACGGAAGCGCCGAGTGATCGGCAATCTGCCGTCGGGCGAAGACATCATCTGGTATCGCGATTTCCACGAGATACCGGTTCATCGGGAATCGGTCAGCCATGGTGGTGCCGAAATGGACCATTGTTTCCAGCATGGCCAAGGCGACTCCGCCGGAACAGTAGATGACGCGCGTTCCCTTGCTATTCCATCTGGCGCCCTTGAAAGCGGCACCTTCGCCACTTATGTCGTCTGCCTTGTACAACCCCTCGACCCCAATGCGCCAGATGATCATTGGCAGGGAGAGCGGCGGCGCCGCTGAATCAGGCGTAGGCGCTCGCAGCGATCTGGTTCAAAGTGTCTTCGACCAGACTGCAGCCGGGGCTTGACCCCAGGAGATCGATAGGTCTTTCGTTTCCCAATGCAGGAATCGGCGAGTTGAGCCATAGGTTCGCTGCATCCCTGCCGCCGAGCACCTTCGCGGCGAGATCGGCGATTTCTGCGAGACGTGCCAGCCGATCCGAATCCTCCGCCGACAGCGGCTTGTCGTTCCGTGTTGCCCCGCTTACCGTGCTCTTGGCCACTCCGACGATCTCCATGATGCGGTATTGCGGGGTGCCGGACATAAGCGACACCTCCTTGATGAAACTCGACGGCAGCCCGCGCCGGATCAGGTGATCCTTCTCGATGGCCGAAAGGACGAGGTACTGCGACACCTTGCCGACTCTTCGCGGCGCCGCTCTGGGGGTTCCCGCCTTGGCAAGCCGAGTCACCTCTCTTTGATACTCGGCCTGCGGTTTGTCCGCGTAACGCCCAGTAGAAGCGGACCGCCTGACCGCGGATCCCTTCTTCGATCGAGTCTGCTTCGTGGTTGCGCGTCCGGTTGTCATTGCGATCACCTGGTTCGATATCGAACACATTATAGTTCAGAAGCGGAGTATTGGTGACCTTGCCATCATCGCTTCGTGCGGCTCGCGCCGATCGAACCAGCGGAGCGCGAGCCGATCTGGATGTTCTTCGGCTCGACGGCGACGGCCACGGCGGTGCTGGCGTTGATGAACCTGTCGGGCTTCAAGGCCCGCTGAGATCGCGAGGCAGTGCCCCAGGCGCGGCCACCGATGGTGCCTTTCCAAGCACCGCCGCTGGCGATGGCTGCGGGTTGGCACGGTAGTCGGTCATGGCGAAGACGCATGACTGACGGTTGTGGCCGCGCCGCACGACGGGGGCGGGTGACGATGGGCCTCGACCCGGGAAAGCTATTTCCAGTTCAGGTTCAACTTGCGGTGCGACGCCGCACAGTCGCGCAGGTACAGGTTGATGAGGCTCTGGTACGGAATACCAACCTCCTCGGAGAGCGACTTGAAGTAGTTGATCGATTCCTCATCCAGGCGGATGGTGACCTGCTTCTTCAATTGGGAAGCATAGGCATTCTTCCTGGCGGAGGAGAAGTCATATTTCTTGCGCATGAGACACCTTCACGGGTAAGCCTTCCTTTCCCTGGCGGTCGCCTTGCGGGCCGAGATGATTCGGATCGTTCGATCGTCACTCCGGTAGCAATGGCAAACAACCAGAACGCTTAGCGCAGCGCCCACACCGAGCAAGATGAACCGATCTTCGCCTTCGGAATTGGTCGGGGTCGTCGATCAGCTTGGCGCGTTCGTCGTGGACGACGGATTTCGCCTCCTCGAAGTGCACGCCGTGCTTCTTGAGATTGGCGGCGGCCTTGCGTTCGTCCCACTCGAAGTGCAGTGCGTGTCGGTGCGCTTGAATCGGAGCGTCGCAGGCGTCCAGTCGGGAGATACTCAGCTATACCGAACGCATGCCCACGGGGAAAGCGGAAAAGGGGTGCTTCTACAGCTTCAACGATGTGGTTATGCGCCTTCTGGATAAACAACAATTGATGCCGTTGCATGTAACCCTTCCGCAATGGGGGGATACAAACGACCTGAAACAGCCTTGCTCCCGATTTTGCTAAGACTTCGAACATTTGTCGGACGAAACTGTACGCGTTCCAAATAGACCTCGGGTGCACTCTCGGTCGCCATAAGATGAATTGGCTTAGTTAACCGAAGACCAAGTTCCCCTGCGTTTATGTCGACGAAAACTACATCAGCTATTGTTCGCTCTGACGTGACCCATCGAATATCCCAGCACACCAATGCCCTTCTCCCGACAAGAGCCGAAATTGAGACGGAGCGGGACGGCAACAGCCGTCCAATGCTGCTTTGCCAAGTGACCAGCCAGGGGTGCGGCAAGCCCTGAGCGACCAGCGAGCGCCAATGGGTGTATAGGTTCAACAATGCCAAGATGCCGATCAAAACGGCACTCGCGCCAACCCAGACCAGAAATACCGCAACGTTTCCGCTCATTGCAGGTCGGGCGCATAACGAAGGTGTAGAAAAACTCCCCGCGGGGGAGGAGCACACCATTTTTCTGGGTGCCCGGACCCCTCCCGATACTCCGATCGTCGATTGTGGGCGATTCTGAGCGGTCGTCTTCGGACAGTATGCACAAGTAATCTCCCCGATCGGGTTTATCTACAGCCTCAACGTCGTGGTGAACGGCGGGCCGGCAGGACACTAACTGATGGCACGGCGCTGGCGGCCCGTCCGTTCCACCTGGAGTTAGACAACGTAATCACCCAGCCTTCTCCTCAAGCATGTCTCGGATTCGAACCAGGGCATCGCGCTGTGCGTCGGTGATAAACCCACGTTCCTCGAACTGAGCGTAGACGTTATCCACAAACCGTCCTGTATCGAACCAAGGGCATAAGTCGGCGAATGAGTAGATTTCGTCGAACAAATCCTGATCGTCGAGCGAAACCTCATCATCATCGTCGGGCGACTCGCTGCCAGAGATGATTCTCCTGCGCTTGAGTTCGAAGAAGCACTTTGCGCAGGCACGAACGTCCGCAATAGCGTTGTGCGCGGACTCAAAAGCGACTCCAAAGAGCGCTCGATGCAACTGTTCAAGAGTTGGCCACTTGTAGCCTCGCGGCCCGCCGGGAAGGCGACAAAAGTCCGTGGAAGATCGCATCGTGCAGTAAAGAGTCTTGCTCTGTAGCGGGTTCTTCTTTCGGCCTAGCCGAAAAAACTCGGCCCCCACCACGCGCTCGTCAAACTGAACGTTGTGGGCAACAAGGACTTCGGCGGCTGAAAGGTCCTTGGCGAACGCGGTCAGTGCGCGTCCAATGTCAATCCCAAGGCGGTGCGCCGTATCAGTGGTAATACCATGAACGCGCGTCGCGCTTGCGGGGATCTCAAAGCCATCTGGGCGAATGATGAACGCCTGACTTCTGAGCTCATTACCGCCTTCGTCGGTAACTGCCCAAGCGATTTGCACGAGACGAGGCCAGTTGGCGACGTCCGACGCTGGAGCGTCGTGGCTCCGCGGGATACCGGTAGTCTCAGTGTCAAAGAACAGGTACATCGCGCGCCCGTTGTCTAACGAAGGTGTAGAAAAAC
>JRYG01000590.1_pt1 | contig 18591 bp, 19 predicted proteins | sample 235341 | NCBI WGS metagenome assembly JRYG01 (sample SAMN03074218, study PRJNA261478) | activated sludge metagenome | biome: Wastewater Treatment Plant; feature: Wastewater; material: Activated sludge; isolation source: activated biomass of a wastewater treatment plant treating hydrocarbon... ... | reverse complement strand
GATCAGGAATTCGGGACACCGCCCTCGCCGCGCGGTCCCGCCATGCGGGAAGCCAACTGCTGGATCGAATCGCCGGCGATGCTGCTGGGGCTGACCTGGTTGCTGGCGTGCAGCATGCAGATCAGCTCCGCCTCGCCGCGGGTCAGCCCGCAAAGCTCCATGACCTCGTCGACGCTGGCCCCCTGCAGGGCCAGCTTGGTGGCGACCTTGAAGAACTTCTGATCGGCGTCCCGATTGAGCGGCAGCCCCGGTTGACCCCCCTGGTCCCTGAGCTGGCCGATCTGGATTTCCAGCTTCATCAGCCGCTCGCCGAGCGCCGCCAGCGACAGGGTGATGCCTTTCAAGTCCTGCTGCAGGCCGGGTGATGGCTCCCGCCCGGCCTCCGCGTCCGGCGGGGTGGCGTACAGCCGGGCCGCCAGGAAACCCAGCGCGATCAGCAGCGCGTTACCGGCCAGCAGGGCGATGATCGCCAGTCCGTGAAACAAAGCGTCGTGCATGGGTCGGTCCCGGCATGCTGTTGAAAAAAGGGATCAGGGTTTGTGGTTGGCGGCGAGGTGCCCGGTCGCGGGCGTCGCCTCGGCCAGGGCGGGAGCGGCGCCGGTCGTGGGCGGAGCGGCGCCCGCCTGGTTGAGATTCGCCGGATAACGGGTATCGGTGTTACCCATGATGACCAGCACCACCCGTCGGTTTTGGATACGGCCCTGCTCGGTTTTGTTGTCGGCGACCGGCTGGTGCTCGCCGTAGCCAATCGCCGACATGCGCTCCGGGCGCACGCCCTCATTCATCAGGACATGGACGACGTTGGCGGCGCGCGCCGCCGAAAGTTCCCAGTTCGACGGGTAGACCGGCGTGTTGATCGGCCGGTTGTCGGTGAAGCCCTCGACCTGGATGCGATTGGGAACCTCGCGCAGGATGGCGGCGATCTGGGCCAGGGGTTCCAGCGCGTCCGCGTTGACCAAGGCGCTGCCGCTGGCGAACAGGATGCTGTTCCTGATTTCCACCTCGACCCAGAACGCGTTGCGCCGCAGATTCACCATATCGGCGCGAATCAGATCCGACAGGTGTGTTCTCAGCTTTTCCATAACCTGGGTCAGGTTGGGGTCGGTCTGGACCTGGCTGCCGTCGCTGTCGGCGGTCAGGGCCGGGGCGGTGGGTTTGCTGGGCGGCCCATCGTTCTTGGCCAGCTTCAGGAAGGCGCGCGGGGTGCGCTGAAAGATCGCCGTGGGCAGCGGCCGCAGGTCGGGAGCCACGCCGGGATTCAGGTTGGGCTGGCCGACCGCCTGCGAGGCCGGCGCCCCGACCATGCCGCCCAACTGGATCGGTTTCATGCTGTTCGGGTTGACGGATCGAAAAGCCAGGATCATCGAATCGGACAAGACCCGGAATTTGCCCTCGTTGACCGAGGATACCGCATACATCACCACGAAGAAAGCGAACAGCAGGGTGATGAAATCGGCGTAGGAAACCAGCCAGCGTTCATGGTTTTCGTGGGCCTCGGCGTGCTTTTTGCGGCGGCTCATGGCGGCATCCTCAGTTCTGGGTGAAGCCCTGCAAGCGGGATTCGATGTTGCGCGGATTCTCGCCGTGGGCGATGGCGATGACGCCCTCGATGATCAGCTCGCAGAGGCGCGTCTGTTTTTTGATGACGCTCTTGATCTTGTTGCCCATCGGCAGGGAAAACACATTGGCGAGGACCAGGCCGTAGATGGTGGCGACGAACGCGGCGGCGATGCCGCCGCCCAGCTTGCTGGGGTCGGCCAGATTACCCATCACGTGGATCAACCCCAGCACCGCGCCGATGATACCGATGGTGGGCGCGTAGCCGCCCATGCCTTCGTAAACGCTCACCGCCTGCAACTCGTTTTCTTCGCGGATCGTCATGTCCAGTTCCAGAATGTGACGGATCTCCTCCGGCTCCTTGCCGTCCACCAGCAATTGCAGGGCCTTGGAGGCAAAGGGGTCGGGTTCCTGCTGGATGTAATCCTCCAGCCGCAGCAGACCTTCCTTGCGGGCGATGTTGCTCCATTCGACGATTTTTTCGATAGAGGGCTGCATGGCGACCGCGGGCGGCAGGAAGGCCCACTTGACGCGACCGAGCGCCCGCTTGAACACGTCCATGGGCGTCTGCACCAGCACCGCGCCGACGGTGCCGCCGACCACGATCAGAAACGCCGGGCCATTGAGCAGCGACGACAGGTGACCGCCTTCGATCAGCATGCCGCCGACGATGCCGCCGAACGCGACGATCAGGCCGGTCAGGGTCAGGATGTCCATGGATTTCGCTCCGGAGGAATCGGACTAGACGGCGCCGCCCGCGAACCGGGCCCGCAGCCGGGCCAGCGCCTGGCCGTGCAACTGACTGACCCGGGATTCACTGACGCCCAGCACCGCGCCGATTTCCCTGAGATGCAGTTCTTCGTCGTAATAGAGCGACAGCACCAGCCGTTCCCGTTCCGGCAGCAGATCGATGGCGCGGGCCAGTTGCCCGAGCAGGTGTTCCCGGTTGACGGTTTCGGCCGGATCGCCGTTGGGCGCGGGAACGCGCCGGGCTTCGTGCTCGTCGTCCTCGCCGGCTTCGTCGAGCGACAGCAGTTTCTGGCCGCGCAAATCGGCCAGCGTGTCGTGATAATCGCTCAGGCCGATCCCCAGTTGAGCGGCGATGTCCTGGTCGCGGGCCTCGCGGCCGGTGGCCGTTTCGACGGCGCGGATGGCCGTCGCCACCTCGCGGGCCTTGCGATGCACCGAGCGGGGCGTCCAGTCGCCCTTGCGGATTTCGTCGAGCATGGCGCCACGAATGCGCGGCTCGGCGAAGGTGGCGAAATTCGCGCCCTGCGCCGGATCGTAGCGGCGCGCGGCTTCCAGCAGGCCCAACATGCCGGCCTGGATCAAATCGTCCACCTGCACCGAGGCCGGCAGCCGCGCCAGCAGGTGATAGGCGATGCGTTTGACCTGCGGCGCGTGGCGGGCGATCAGCCCGTCCGCCGTGTCGCCGCCGAGACTGGCGTACAGGGCGAGACCTTTCATCCGGTCCGTTCCCGCGACCGGTAGGCGGGGTCGACCAGGCGCTCGATGAAGAATTGCAGATGGCCGCTGGCGCCGCGGGGCAGGGGCCAGCGCCCGACGATCTGGGTGGCCAGCCGGTGAAAGGCTTCCGCCGAACGGCTGCCCGGAAACGCTTCCACGACGGCGCGCTGCGCCTGCACGGCCTTGCGCAATTGCGGATCCTCGGGGATGAAGCCGCAAAAGCTCAGGTTCACGTCCAGAAACCGGTCGGAAACCTTGACCAGCTTGTTGAACAGTTCGCGCCCGGCCTGGGGGGTGGCGACCCGGTTGGCCAGAATCTGAAAACGGTCCATGCCGTAGTCCTGGCTGAGCAGCTTGATCAGGGCGTAGGCATCGGTGATCGAGGCGGGTTCGTCGCAGACCACGACCATCACGTCGTGGGAGGCCCGGCTGAAGGTGACCACGCTGTCGGAGATGCCGGCGGCGGAGTCGATCAGCATGATGTCCAGCGAATCGTTCAGTTCGCTGAACGCGCCGACCAGGCCAGCGTTTTCCTCCGGCGTCAGTTCCGCCATGCGCTTGACCCCGGAACTGGCCGGAATGATGCGGATGTCGTTCGGTCCGTGAATGATGACCTCCGCCAGCGTCCGTTCCTGGCTGATGACGTGGGAGAGGTTGTAGCGCGGGTGCAGCCCCAGCATCACGTCGACGTTGGCCAACCCCAGATCGGCGTCCAGCAGCATGACGCTCTGGTTCTGGAGGCTCAGGGCCAGCGCCAGGTTGACCGTGATGTTGGTTTTGCCCACGCCGCCCTTGCCGCTGGTCACGCAGATCACCCGCACGGGCCGGCGGGGATTCGGCTGTTGCCGGCTGACGGCCGGGTTGCGGAACGGTTCAGCAGCGGACATTGGCGGTCAGCCTCTTCCCAAAGGTCAGTGCGAGGGTGTCGTGTTCGGGCGGTGCGCCGTACAGTCCCGCGAATTCCTCGCCCAGCCGGATCAAGGCGTCGATCCGCGCCGCCTGGAGATCTTCGGGAACCCGCTGGCCGTTGCCGATGTAGGCCAGCGGCAGGGCTTGTTCGTGGACGGCCGAAAGCGCCGCGCCCAGCCGGGTGGTTTCGTCCACCTTGGTCAGGATGGCGCCGCTCAGGGGCACGCGGGCAAAGGCCGTGGTCGATTCCTGCAACACCGCGTGCTGGGCGTTGGCCGCCAGCACCAGATAGCTGCGGATGCGGGAAATATCGCTCAGCAGGGCGAATTGCTGCGACAGGCGCAGGTCGCGCTGGCTCATGCCGGCGGTATCGATCAGCACCAGGGACTTGTCGGCGAACGCCTTGACGGCGTCCTGCAGCTCCCGGGTCGTGCGGACCAGCCGCACCGGCGCGTCCAGGATCATGCCGAAGGTGGAAAGCTGCTCGAAGGCGCCGATCCGGTAGCTGTCGGTGGTGATCAACGCCACGTGGTGCGGACCGTGGCGCAGATTGTAGCGCGCCGCCAGCTTGGCGACGGTGGTGGTTTTGCCGACGCCGGTCGGGCCGATCAGGGCCACGACGCCGCCCTGGCTCAGAATGTCGTCCTCGGTAACCGACAGGCCGCGCCCCAGGGTGGCCAGCGCCAGCCGCCACGCCCGCGCGGGATCGCGCTCGCCGGCGGCGGCCTCGGCCAGTTGCAGGCACAGGCTTGGGTGACAGCCGAAGTCCAGCAGTTGGCTCAGCAGCTCGGCCCGCTGGGGCTGCCGGCGCGCCAGTTCGCCCCAGGCCAGGCCGGATAGCTGCTGCTCCAGCAGGTTGTGCATGACTTGGAGTTCTTGCCGCATTTCGACCAGCAGCGGATCCTGCGACCAGACGATGCGCGGCTGGTCGGGCGGCGTGGGCGCGGCCCGGCCGCAATCCGCGGTCCGGCGCGCGGCCTGCCCGGGCGGAACCGTCTGCGGAGCGGGCCGGGCGGTGGATTGGGCCGGCGGGTTTTCCGGCTGCGCCGCCACGCCGGGTTCCGGCGCGGCGGCCTCGCGGGTCGCCGCCTGTTGCACGCCGTGCAGTAACTGTTCGTCGTAGTCGACCGCCGCGACGATTTCGAAACCGGCATCGGATCGCTGATTGGAAAGGATCACGGCGTCGGGACCCAGCTCCTCGCGTATCTTGCGCATCGCCTCCCGGATGTTGGCGGCACACAATCGTTTGATCTTCATGGTTTTCCTTCCCGCTGTTGTCACGGTTTCGGCTTGCGGGGCAAGTCGCGTTCGGGTCGCTTACTTGCCTACCGTGGCGATGACCTTGAGTTTTTTGTCCTCTGGAATCTCGCTGAAGGCGAGAACATGGAGGATGGGTATCCCGTGTCGCACGAAGCGCGCCAGCATGACGCGGATCGCGTCGGGAACCAGCAATACCGCGGGTTGACCCACCAACTCCTGTTTTTGGGCGGTTTCCAGCAACGCCTTGTGCAGGCGTTCGGCCAGTCCCGGTTCCAGGGGGGCTTGCTCTTCCCTGCCCATCTGCAGGGTACGGAGCAATATCTGTTCCAATTCCGCGGCCAGGGTGATGACCGGCAATTCGTCATCCAAGCTGTTGATATTCTGGACAATCATTCGCCCCAGGGCGACGCGGACGGCGGCGGTGAGCACGTCGGGGTCCTGACTCCGGGCGCCGTGCTCCGCCAAAGTTTCGGCGATGGTCCGCAGGTCCCGGATCGGCACCTGTTCGCTCAGCAGCGCCTGGAGCACGCGCACCACGACCCGCAGCGGCAGGGTTTTGGGAACCAGGTCCTGCGCCAGGCGCGGGGCGGTGGTGGCCAGCCGGTCCAGCAGTTGCTGGGTTTCCTCGTGTCCCAGCAGTTCGTGCGCGTGGCCGAGCAGAATCTGGTTGAGATGCGTGGCGATGACGGTGCTGGCGTCCACCACGGTGTAGCCGAGCGTCTGGGCCTGTTCGCGCAGGCCGGGCTCGATCCACACCGCCGGCAGTTTGAACGCCGGGTCCTGGGTGGCGATGCCGGGCAGGGGGCTGTGGACCTGACCGGGATTGATGGCGAGTTGCCGGTCGGGGAACGCTTCGGATTCGGCGGCGGTCACCCCCAGCAGGGCGATCCGATAGGTGGTCGGCGCCAGGTCCAGGTTGTCGCGGATGTGAACCGGCGGCACCAGGAACCCCAGTTCCTGGGACAGTTTCTTGCGGACGCCCTTGATCCGGGCGAGCAGCTGACCGTTCTGATTGCGATCCACCAGGGCGATCAGCCGGTAGCCGACTTCCATGCCGATGGTGTCCAGCGGCGGCACGTCGTCCCAGCCGACTTCGCGGTTTTCCGCGCTCTCGGCGGCGCCCGGCTCGGCGGGATCGCCACCCTCCACCGGCGCGGGCGCGGAGAGTCCGCGCCGACGCAGACGCCAGGCCAGATAACCGGCGCCGCTGGCCAGGCCCAGAAACACCAGGTTGGGCATGCCCGGAATCAATCCCAGCATCCCGATGATGCCGGCGGTGACCGCCAGGGTTTGCGGGTTGCCGAACAACTGCCGGCTCACCTGCTGCCCGATGTCCTGCGAACCGGAAGCGCGGGTCACCATGATGGCGGCGGCGGTGGACAGCAGCAGCGCGGGCAATTGCGCCACCAGGCCGTCGCCGATGGTCAACAGCGTGTAGAACTGGGCGGCTTCCGCCAGCGGCAGATTGTGCTGCAGGGCGCCGATGGCGATGCCGCCCAGCATGTTGATGAACAGGATCAGCAGGCCGGCGATGGCGTCGCCGCGCACGAACTTGCTGGCGCCGTCCATGGAACCGTAGAAGTCGGCTTCCTGGACCACCTCGGCGCGCCGGCGCTTGGCTTCGGCCTGATCGATGATCCCGGCGTTGAGGTCGGCGTCGATGGCCATCTGCTTGCCGGGCATGGCGTCCAGGGTGAAGCGGGCGCTCACCTCGGATACGCGGCCAGCGCCCTTGGTCACCACCACGAAATTGATGATGGTCAGGATGGCGAACACCACCAGGCCGACCGCATAGTTACCGCCGACCACGAAGTGGCCGAACGCCTCGATCACCTTGCCGGCGGCGTCGCCTCCGGTATGACCGTGCAGCAGGACGACCCGGGTCGAGGCCACGTTGAGGGCCAGCCGCAGCAGGGTGGTGACCAGCAGCACGGTGGGAAACACCGCGAAATCCAGCGGCCGGTCGCTGTAGACGGTGGCCAGCAACACCACCAGCGACAGCGCGATGTTGAAGGTGAAAAACACGTCCAGCGCGAACGGCGGCAGTGGAATGACCACCATTGCCAGGATGGTGATCAGCAGCAGCGGCGCGCCCAGGCCGGCCCGGGCCATGCCACCGAGGGTAGCGGTCAGGTTCATGGTGCGTCCTCCCGCCCGCCGGCGAGCGCGCGGTTGGGGGCGAAGAGGTCGCGGCGCGGGAACGGCGGGGTGAGGTTCATGCGGGTCGCTCCTACTCGGTGCGCAGTTCGGACGGCACCGGCACGTCGTCCATGACAATCGGCTGGTCGTTCAACTGATCGTCCCGGCGCAGGCGGTAGACGTAGGCGAGCACCTGGGCGACCGCCGTGTACAGGCTGACCGGAATGGGTTTGTCGAGCGCGCCGTTGTAATACAGGGCGCGGGCCAGCAATGGCGCTTCCACCCGCGGGATCCGCCGCTGGCCGGCCAGCTCGCGGATGCGCAGCGCCACCCGCTCGACGCCGAGGGCGACGATGACCGGCGCTTTCATGGTGTCCGGCTGATAGCGCAGGGCCACGGCGTAATGACTCGGGTTGGTGACGATCACGTCGGCGGTGGGCACCTTTTCCATCATCCGGCGCTGGGCGAATTCCTGTTGCAGGCGGCGGATGCGGCCCTTGACCTCCGGCTTGCCCTCGGTGTCCTTCGCCTCGTCGCGCACTTCCTGCTTGGTCATGCGCAGGTTGCGGAAAAAGGCGATCAACTGAAACGGCACGTCCACGCCGGCGATCAGCAGCATCGGCAGGGTCAGGATCAGCAGGGTCCAGCCCAGGGTGTGGGCCGTGTGCGCCAGTGCCGGCGCCAGCGATTCCCGGCCCAGATGCAGCAATTCCGGTTCGCCCCGCCACAGCAGGACGACCGCCACACCGCCGACGATCAGAAACTTGATCAGCGCCTTGAGCAGTTCCAGCAGCGCCTGCCAGGAAAACAGGCGGGCCATGCCCTGAACGGGGTCGAGCCGTTCCCATTTGCAGCTCAGGCTGAAGGTCCAGCCGCCCAGCGCCAGCGGCGCGAACAGGGCGATTGCCAGCATCAACCCGAGGAAGGGCGCCAGCAGCAGCACCAGATCGACCAATGCCTGGCCCAGTACCATCGGCAGTTGGCCGGCATCGGTGATTTTTCGGGGATCGAGCGTCAGCCCGGCGCGCATCTGCGCCGCCAGACCCTCGAGCAGGTTCGGCCCCAGCACCAGCAGACCGCCGGCGGCGACCAGCAGCATCGCCAGCGTGGTCAGCTCGCGGGAGCGGACGACCTGCCCCTTGTCCGCGGCTTCCTGCAGACGGCGGGGCGTGGCCTGTTCCGTGCGTTCCTGACCGTCTTCGTGGCCGGCCATCAGCCGGTTCCTCCCGTCAGTTGCCCGATGCTCCGAAACGCCTCGGCGAACAGGCCGTCCAGTTGCTGCAGCAGGGTGGGCAGGCTGTAGAGGACGATCAACAGGCCCAGAATCAGCCCAATCGGGAACCCGACCGCGAAGATGTTGAGCTGCGGCGCGGCGCGGGTCATGACGCCGAAGGCGAGATTGACCACCAGCAGCGAGGCGATGGCCGGCAGGGAGATCAGCACCGCGCCGGCGAACATCCGGCTGGCCCAGACGACCAGGGTCCACAACAGGTCGCGGTCGACACCGGCCATCGCCACCGGCAGGGTCGCGAAGCTGTCCACCAGCAGCCGGATCAGCAGCAAATGGCCGTGCAGGCCGAGGAAGATCAGGGTGCCGAGCAGGGTGTAGAACTGGCTTAGCAACGGGCTCTGCGCGCCGCTTTGCGGATCGACCAGGCTGGCGAAGCTCAGGCCCATCTGGGTGGCGATCAGCTGCCCGCCGAGTTCCAGCGCCCCGAACACCAGCCGCAGCAGGAAACCCATGCTCAAGCCGATCAGCGCCTGCTGGGCCACGATCAGCAGCCCAGCCGGACTGAGCGGTTCGACCACCGGCACCGACGGCACGAACGGCAGAACCGCCCAGGTCAGCGCCAGCGTCACCATCAGCCGAATCCGGCGCGGCAGGCTGCGCGAACCGAGCACGGGCGCCACGCTGACCAGGGCGGCGACCCGGGTCAGCGGCCACAGGAAGGCTCCGACCCAGGCGGCGATTTCGGCGCTGCTGAAGTGCATGGCTCAGCCGATCAGGTTGGGGATGTCTTTCATCAGATTCCGGGTGAAATCGATGAGCAGTTCCAGCATCCACGGTCCGGCCAACAGCAGGACCACTACCAGCACCAGCAGCTTGGGGACGAAGCTCAGGGTCATCTCGTTGATCTGGGTGGCGGCCTGGAACAGGCTGATCAGCACGCCGACCACCAGGGCCGACAGCAGCAGCGGCGCCGACACCAGGACGGCCAGTTCCAGGGCGCGCTGGCCGAGGGTGATGATGGTTTCCGGCGTCATGGCGGTCTCCGGCGATCAGGGAATGTAAAAACTGGACGCCAGGGTGCTCGCGAGCAGGCCCCAGCCATCCACCAGCACGAACAGCATCAGTTTGAGCGGAAAGGAGATCATCATCGGCGAGAGCATCATCATGCCCATCGCCATCAACACGCTGGCCACCACCAGGTCGATGATCAGAAACGGAATGAACAGCATGAAGCCGATCTGGAAGGCCGTTTTCAGTTCGCTGGTGATGTACGCCGGCACCAATAGCGAAAACGGGACCTGGTCCGCCGATTCCAGCGATTCCCGCCCGGACAGTTGCGTGAACAGGGCCAGGTCGCTCTCGCGGGTCTGGGCGAGCATGAACGCCTGCAACGGTTGCTGGCCTTCCCGCACCGCCTGCTGAAACGTGATGGCGTCGTTCAGATACGGGGTGAGCGCCCGGTCGTTGATGCGCTCGAACACCGGCGCCATGATGAAAAACGTCAGGAACAGCGCCAGCCCGATCAAGATCTGATTGGACGGGGTCTGCATGGTGCCCAGCGCCTGCCGCAACAGAGCCAGCACGATGACGACGCGGGTGAACGCGGTCATCATCAGCAAGGCCGACGGCAACAGGGTCAGCGCCGTCATCAGCGCCAGCACTTGCAGGCTCAGCGACCAGGTTTCGCCGCCGCCCGCCGCCGGGAGCACGGTGACCGCCGGCAGGCCCGCCGGCGCGGCCAGCGCCGCCGGCGCGCCGACCGCCAGCAGAATCAGCAAGACGCCCAGCCGGCTGCTGACGAAGCGGGAGCGGCGTTCAGGCGTTTGGGGTGTCATGGGACGGTTCCGCGGACGACAAGGTGGGCGCGATCCGAAAGGACGGCGGGCTGATGGGCTGAACCGTCGCCGGTGCGAAGACGTGCAGGGTTTGAATCTGGCTGGCCGTCACGCCGAGCAGCAGGCGGGTCTCGTCCACCTCGACCAGCAGCAGGCGTTCCCGGCTGCCCAGCGGCAGGCCGCCGATCACCCGGATCGATCCGCCGCGGGGCAGCGCGTAGCGGCGCAGCAGCCAGCTCAGCCCGACCGCCAGGGCCAGCACCGCGACCAGTCCCAGCGTCAATTGCAGCAACATGCCGCCGCCGGGCAGACCGGTCATGGCGGACTCGACCCGCCCCGGCTCCGCGCCGGCGGCCAGCGCCAGACCCGGCAGCGCCAGCAGCGCCGCTCCTGTCGCGGGCAGGGCGCTCATCGCAGCCGCCGGATCCGTTCTTCCGGGCTGACGATGTCGGTGATCCGCACGCCGAAGCGTTCGTTGACCACCACCACCTCGCCGCGCGCCACCAGACAGCCGTTGACCAGGATGTCGAGCGGATCGCCGCCCGGCCGGTCCAGCTTGACCACCGAACCCTGGGTCAGCCGCAGCAGCTCGCGGATGCTCATCCGGGTGTGGCCCAGTTCCAGGGACAGGGTGATGGGAATATCCATCACCATGTCCAGATTTGGTCCGGTCTTGCCACCCGGCGATTCCGGGTTGCCGCCGAGCGTGGCTTGCTCTTGATCCAGGGTATCGGCTGGGGAATTCATGGTTGGATTGCTCTGTCGAGTGCGGTGCCAAGGTTTCGGCGGCTGGGCGTCGGGAAGGGTCGGGTCAGGACTGGACCGCGAACGGCGCGAACTCGGACGCCACCGCCGGATGCTCCGTCCAGGCGCCGGGCGAGCCGAGCGGTCGCTCGATCTTGAGCGCGCGCCATCCCTGCGCGACGCCGTAGTGGCCGCTGTAGATCGGTACGTCCTCGACTCGCAGCACGGCGGTGGACGGGATGTCGACCGGGATGACGTCGCCGATCCTCAGCGCCAGCAGTTCGCTGAGCGTGAGGTCGAAACCGGCCAGGGCGCAACGGACCTCGACCTGGCTGTCCCGGATGCCTTCGCGCAGCCGTTCGGTGAACTGGGTGCCGGGATTCGGTTGCTCCTGGCGGAAGCTGTTCAGCAGGGTTTCCCGAATCGGTTCCAGACTGGGGTAGGGCAGCGCCAGGTGCAGGGCGCCGGCGAGGTTGTCGCCGCCGACCTGCACGGTGCCGACGGCCAGCGGCTCGTTCGGATTGAGCGAGGTGATGAACTGTGGTTTGTGCTCGGAATTGAAGTGCGTGCATTTCAGCGTGGCGTAGGGTTCCCAGGCCTGTTCCAGGCAACTGAAGGACAAGTGGAGCAGGCGCTGGATAAACCGGGTTTCGGTGGTGGTGAAGTCCCGGACGCTGGCGGATTTGTACAGGCGTCCGGTTCCGCCGAAAAAGGTGTCCACGATCATGAAGATCAATTCCGCGTCGAAGATCAGCAGGGCCGGACCGCTCAACGGGGTCATGCCGATGACGTTGACGCTGCAGGGAACGCTGAGCGAGGTGGTCAGATCGGTATAGCCGCGCTTCTCGATGGACCCGGCGGTCACGCTCAAATCCCGCCGCATCAGTTCGAACAGGCCGATCCGCAGACGATGGGCGAACCGTTCGTGAATGGTGTCCAGCACCGGCAGCAGACTGGTGATGGCGTAATCCTGACTGGCCAGGTCGTAGGGCTGGGCGCCTTCCTGGAAGACGCCCGTTCCCGCGCCGGGCTCTCCGGCCTTGCTGGAAACGACTTCCATGAGCGCGTCGCGCTCGTCCTCGGTGAGAAACTGGTCAGTGGACATGGGGGTGTCACTGCATGACGAACGCGGTGAAATACACGGCCTCGACGCCGGGCTGACCGATTTCCTTGTTCAGCACGGCCTGGATCTGCTCCAGCGCCTGGTCGCGCAGTTGCTCCTTGCCTTCGTTGGAGCTCAGGGTCTCCAGTTTCTGGTTCGCGAACAGCAGGATCAGGTTGTTGCGAATCTGCGGCATGTTGTTGTTGACGGCGTCGATCACCAGCTTGTCCCGGGACATGACCGACAGGCCCACTTGCAGGTAGCGCAGGATGCCCTGATCCTCGAAGTTGATGATGAAGGGTGGATCGAGCGGCTGATAGACCGGTGCCTGTTTGAAAGCCGCCGGCGCGGCGTGAGGCGAGCCGTGCGCCGCGCCGGCGCTGGCGACCGGAGCTTCCCCGGCGGCGCTCTTGTGCAAGGCTCCGGTGAGAAACAGGGTCGCGCCCACGGCCCCACCCACCAGCAGGATGGCACCTGTCACGATGAGCAGGATTTTGATTGCGCCGGAGCCTTTTTTGGCCGGCGCCTTGGCGTCGTCTTTCTGAGCCATGCGGATTCCCAAAGCCTGGAAGGTGAACTGACGCTCATTTCAGCAAATAGCGCGCCATCGCATTCAGCCGGCGTTTTTCCAGACTTTTCAAGCAATTCGGAATCCGGTGGCGACGCTGTCGGGAAGTCGGCGGGGTCGGCGTCGGGGGGTCGCCAAAATCCCGGCGCCGGGATGGACCGGCGAAGGCCGGTATTGGCGACCGGCAAAAAAATCGCGCATCGGCGGATTGTCGCCGTCGATGCGCGCGGGGTCCGGGGGGGACCGTTCCGGCGGGAAACCGGGGTCGGGAGGGACAAAGCGCTCAGAGGGTCAGCAGCGACAGGCCGCCGTTGCCGTAGCGGGGCACGCTGACGTTGAAGTCGGCGCGCCCCTTCGTCGCGCCCAGCAGCGCCTTGGCCTCGGCGGGCAGCTTGCCGGGATCGGGATACAGGATCGCCAGCTTGAGATGAGGGGTATGCTCGTTCATCAACATCGTCGAGAGGATGTTCATGACTTCGTACAGATTGTCGAGCATGGCCTGTTCCGGCTTCCTGGTCTTGATCGCGTCCTTGGCCACGGCCACGGGCAGCATCGACAGCGCGGAGCCGGCGTTGGCCGCGAACGGAATGTCGCAGACGGCGACGGCGACCGGCTGGTCATGGTCGTCGACATAGGTCGCGACCAGATTGCCGGAGCCGGCCTTGACGTCCAGGGGTTTTCCGGCGGTGACCGGCACGTTGCCCCCGAACAGCATCTCAAGCGTTTTGGCCAGCGCGGCGGCGTTGGGTAGAGCGTAAGTAGTGGTTGCCATGGTGGATTCCGTTTTGCGTCGTCAGGGATGGAAAAATCGGGGATCGTCGAGTGGGCGGGCGATCCGCGGTCGCCGATCCTCACTCCTTGAGGAAAGCCTCCAAGGCCTTGGCGAAGATCTCGGCGGTGAAGGGCTTGGTGATCAGGAATTTGGCTCCCGCTTGCGAAGCCCTGGCGCGCATTTCCGGCGAGGATTCGGTGGTGACGAAACCGAAGGGAATTTTATAGCCCTCCTCGTTGAGCGCCTCCAGCAGTTCCAGTCCCGACTTGTTGGGCATGTTCCAGTCCGAAAAAATCAGGTTGGGTGGATCCTGGCGGATGACGTCCAGGGCCTGATTGCCGTCGCTGGCCTGCAGGACTTCGAGATGGCCATAACCCGCTTCGCGCAGGGTTCGCCTGACGATCATGCGCATGGCGCTGCTGTCGTCAACGATCAGGATTTTCATGTGACTTGCTCCTATTCAAAAAGCTGAGTTGTAAGGATTGATTTTTGCAACGCGGCGCCATTCGTTCAACCGCCATCGTCATATAGGTCTTCTAACTGAATTGTGGCCGACTCGCGACGGGAAATCCCCCCGACCCCCCTTTTGCAAAGGGGGGTGCCGCGCAAGCGGCGGGGGGATTTAGCTCGACCGGTCAGCGTTTCCACAACTCAAACAGGGTTGCTATAGTGTAATCCGTCGCCAGCGGATGCTCCCCGGCGGCCTTGTGGAGAATATCCATGTCCGAAGCTACGGAATTCCGGTCTGGCGCAACTGGTAGCATACGGTCTTGCCCAGGAAAACCGGCTCGAAGGCGGCGTCCAGATTGAGAGTCGTTTCCGAAGAACCCAAAAACAGATACCCATCCGGCTTCAGAATGCCGCGTACCCTGGCCAAAATCATCTTCCTGGTTTCCAAGCCAAAGTAGATCAAGACGTTGCGCATGAAAACCACGTCCAGGAGCGGCAGGGGCGGCCAAGCCTCGGCCAGGTTGCTCTGCTGAAAATCCACCAGGCGCCGGATTTCGGACTTGATCCGCCAGCGCGCGCCCTGTTTATCGAAATATCGGGCGAGCGCCGCCGTCGGCAGGCCGCGGTTGATCTCGGTCTGGCTGTACACGCCGTCGCGCGCCTGGGCGAGAATGGCGCCGGACAGGTCGGTGGCGACGATCCGCAACCTGCCCCTGATCAGGGTGGGAAAATGCTCGTGCGCGAGCATCGCCACGCTGAAGGGCTCCTGCCCGCTGGAGCAGGCCGCGCACCAGATCGTCAGCGGCTGGCCGGGCGGCCGCTTGGCCAGCAGTTCGGGCAGCACGGTGGTCCTGAGGGTCTCGAAGGGATGGAAGTCGCGGAAGAACGAGGTTTCGTGGGTGGTCATGGCCTCCACCACTTGATGCGCGAGGCCGTCGCCCGCGCCGCTCCGCAGGGACGCGATCAGCGCTTGCAGCGAGTCGAATCCGCGCTGGCGCGCCAGCGGCGTCAGGCGCGTCTCGATCAGATAGGCTTTGTCGGGCTCCAGCACGATGGCGGAGCGGCGCTGGACCAGTTCGCGGATATAGTCGAAGTCGCTTCTGCCGATCGTATTCATGGCGATGGACATGGGCGTGGACCGTAAGGCGTCGCTCAGCGGCCCGCTCGCACGCGGTTGAGGATTTCGCCGGCCAGTTGCGCCAACCCGATCTGGCCGTCCGCCAGGCCGGCTTTCGCCACGAAGCCGGGCATTCCCCACACCACCGAACTGGCCTCGTCCTGCACCAGAATCTGCCCGCCGGCCTTGCGGATCGCCTCGCAACCCCGCAGTCCGTCGTTGCCCATGCCGGTCAGGATCACCGCGAGCGCGTTGGCCCGATAAACGTCCGCCACCGACCGGAACAGCACGTCGACCGCGGGCCGGCAGGAATTCTCGGGTTCGTCCTGGTTGAGTTGCAGGCGGACCTGCGTTCCCTGCCGTTCCAGCACCAGGTGCGAGCCGCCGGGCGCCAGACGGACCTGCCCCGGCCGCAGGATTTCGCCCGCCGCGCCCTCGGCGACGGCGAGCGTCGATTGGGCGGCGAGCCGTTCCGCCAGCAGCCGGGTAAAGATCGGCGGCATGTGCTGGACGATCAGGATCGGCACCGGGAAGGTGGCCGGCAATCGGGGCAGCAGCGCGGCCAGCGCATTGGGGCCGCCGGTGGAGACGCCGATGGCGACGATGTCCACCCGCTGGCGCGGTCGCGGAGCAACCGGAAACGGGCTTGGCCGGCTCTCCGGCTGGGGGATGGGCGCGGGTCCGGCCCGTTCCTGCCAGTGGCCCGGAAGATGGGGATCGGGCGCGCGTTGGACCGGCTCTTGCCGGTGGCCCGGAAGAAAGTCGAAGGGTTTGAAAAAGGGCGCGCGCCCGGCCGGTGGAGGCGACGGCAGCGGCGCCGGCACCGCGACAGGGCGGCAGAACGTCTTGATCCGGGGAATCAGTTCATCGCGGACCCGCTGCAACGCCGTGGCCATGTTGCCGGTGTTGGAGGGCTTGGTGACGTAGTCGCTGGCGCCCAGCGCCAGCGCCTCGAGGGTCACGATAGCCCCCCGTTCGGTCAGCGAGCTGAACATGATGACCGGCAGGCGCGGTTCGCGCTTGCGGATTTCGGCCAGCGTCTCCAGCCCGTCCATCTCCGGCATTTCCACGTCCAGGATGACCAGATCGGGCTTGAGGGCGGGCAGCTTTTCCAGCGCCACCCGGCCGTTGGGAGCCTGGCCAACGATCTCCAGGGCCGGATCGCCGGACAGCACGTCGGCCAGCAACCGACGGATGACCGCCGAATCGTCGACCAGCAACACACGGATTCTGGCGTTCATTCAAGTCACCGCGCGGATGCTGGCCCGCCCCGGACGGACGCCCGCGGGCGCGGCGGCGGACTGATAGCGGAAGCGGTCGACCAGATGCTGCAACTCGGCGGCCATGCGCGCCATTTCGCCGGAGGCGTTGTGGACATCGTTGGCGCTGCCGAGCGTGCTGTGGGTGGCCTGGGCCACGTTGGTGATGTTCTGGGCGATTTCGGCGCTGCCCCGGGCGGCCTCGGCCACGCTGCGGCCGATTTCGTTGGTGGTGGCGGTCTGCTCCTCGACGGCGCTGGCGATGGTGATCTGAATGTCGTTGATCTGATTGACGATGGCGCTGATGCCGCCGATGGCGTCCACCGCGCTGCCGGTATCCATCTGGATCGCCTCGATCTTGCGGCCAATCTCCTCGGTGGCCTTGGCGGTTTCCTTGGCCAGTTCCTTGACTTCGTTGGCCACCACCGCGAAGCCCTTGCCCGCCTCGCCGGCGCGCGCCGCTTCGATGGTGGCGTTCAGCGCCAGGAGGTGGGTCTGTTCGGCGATGGAGGTGATCACCTTGATGATGTTGCCGATGCCGGCGCTGCTTTCGCCCAGCTTGCGGACGGTGGCGTTGGCGCTTTGCGCCATGGTCACCGCCGAGGCGACCACCTTGGCGGCCTCGGCGGCATTCTGGGCGATTTCGCGGATGCTGGCGCCCATCTCCTCGGTGGCGGTCGCCACCGCTTCGACGTTGGCGCTGACCTGATCGGCCGTCGAGGAGGCCCGCGCGGCCTTGACCGAAGCGGCTTCGGCGTTGCCGCCCATCTGCTGGCTGACCATGGTCAGTTCCTCGGCGGCGCTGGCCAGGGTTTGGGCGGTCTGGCCGATGCGCGCCATGCTCTCGCGCAGCGTGGCCAGCAGTTGATCCAGGCCCTGGGCCATGCGGTCGACGGCGTCGGCGCCGGTGATCGCCAGTTCCTGGGTCAAATCGCCCCCGGCGGCGGCGTTCACCACGTTCAGCATCCGGTCGACCTTGGTTTGCAGCATCTGAGCCTGTTCCTTTTCGCGGGTGATCGCGTCCTGAACGGCGTGCTCGTTCCTGACTTTCTCGGTCACGATCTCCCAGGTGATCATCGGCCCCAGATAGGCGCCGTCGCGGTCGTGGACGGCGCTGAAGTGCAGTTCGCAACGCTCCTTGCCCAGCGTGACGGTGGCCGTGTGCGGCAGTCGGGCCGGGTCGGCGACGATCCGCCGCAACTCGTCCTCCCCCGGATAGAACAGCTCGAGCGGCTGACCGATCAGCCCGGCGACCGGAACCGGCAATCGGGCCTCCAGTCCGCGCAGCGTGCGTTCCATCGCCGGATTCAGGTAGCACAGCCGGAGGTCGCGATCCGCGACCATGATGTTGGAAGGCGTGCTCTGCACCATCGACATGACGCGTCCGGCTTGCCGGCATTCTTCGGCGACCTTGGCCCAATCGACCCGGTCGGCTTGCAGGACGGAGTGGATGTTTTTCACCGCCTGGTTCAGCGCCTGGGTCATGTAACCCAGTTCGTCCCGAGAGCCGATGGGCGCCTGATGGGACAGGTCGCCGTCCGCCAGCCTGCGCGCCAGTTCCAGGACCCCGGCCACACCGGCCCGCAGGCAGCGGCGCAACCAGAGAAACAGCGCCAGCAGCGGCGCCGCCAGGGCGAGGACGAGCAGTCCTTCGCGCGCGGCCACGCCGAAGAACGCGTTGCGCACTTGATCCACGTAGATGCCCGAGGCGAGCACCCAGTCCCAGGGGGCGAATTCCCGGCCATAGGCGATCTTGAGGATAGGTTCGTTCGTGCCTGGCCGCGGCCATTCATAGGTCAGGAAGCCGCTGCCGTTCCGCTGGACCGTGTTGAGCAGTTCGGCGCTGATCGCGGCCATGTGGTGGGCGTCGTGGCCGCTGCGCGGCGTCTGGCCTTCCAGCTCGGGACGAGGGGGGTACAGCAGCAGCCGCTGGTCCCGGTCGAGCACGACGAAATAGAAATCGTGATGACGCATGTTGCGGAGCGTTTCGAGCGCCAGCTTTTGGGCCTGTTCGCGGGTGAGCGCGCCGGCCTGCTCCTGTTTCTGGTAGCGTTCGAGGACGCCGCTGGCGGTTTCCACCAGACCGAGCGCCAGCGCCTTGGGCTCTTCCTGCAGGTGTTGCCAGCGAATCCAGAGCGACAGGGCGGCCAGCAACACCATGCTGGCGACGGCCCAGCCGGC
>JRYG01000162.1_pt1 | contig 18680 bp, 12 predicted proteins | sample 235341 | NCBI WGS metagenome assembly JRYG01 (sample SAMN03074218, study PRJNA261478) | activated sludge metagenome | biome: Wastewater Treatment Plant; feature: Wastewater; material: Activated sludge; isolation source: activated biomass of a wastewater treatment plant treating hydrocarbon... ... | reverse complement strand
GAGTCGCCGGGTACATCCCGGGCAACTCTATCCTACCTTTTCCTGGGATGTAGACAAGGGTACTATTGACGACAAAGCGATCGAAGAAGCCGACGTCGTCATCAACCTTGCCGGCGCCGGCATTGCCGACGAGCGTTGGACATCCGAACGCAAGCAACTCATCATCGATAGCCGGGTAAAAAGCACGCTTTTATTGCGCGACGCCATGTTGCGCGTTGCGAAACGCCCCACTCTCTTCTTGTCGGGTGCGGGAATTGGTTACTACGGTAGCCGCGGCGACGAATTGCTCAAAGAAGAAGCCGGCCCCGGCGTCGGATTTTTAGCAGAAAGCTGTCAAGTTTGGGAAAAAGCCATCGAAGAAGTTGCCGCCACCGGCATACGTACTGCCTGGTTTCGCATCGGCATCGTATTATCGACGCGGGGCGGGGCGCTCGAAAAAATGATGTTGCCGCTAAAATTCTTTCTGGGCGGCTATTTTGGCAACGGCAGGCAGTGGTTTTCGTGGATACACATTGACGACGTATGCCGCATGTTTATTCACGCCATTGAAAACAGCCACGTAGAAGGCGTGTATAACGCCGTAGCGCCGCATCCTGCTTCCAATAAATCTTTGACGCAAGCATTGGCTGCAGCCTTGGGCCGGCCTGCCATCATACTGCCTGCGCCGGCTTTTGCATTAAAACTGGCAATGGGTGAAATGTCATCAGTTATATTGAGCAGCACAAAAGTAGCTTCTCAAAAAATCACCTCAACCGGTTTTCGCCACGAATTTCCCGTATTAATCAGTGCCTTGAAAGACCTTGTCAACAGGAGGCTATAATTTTTCTTATTGCTTGAATACCTCAATTTCGTGGGTGCGCACCACCAGGTCGGTAAACTGCCCTTTAAAGCGGGTAGCTTTCACAATGTGGTTATCAATCCAGTGGTAATTGCCGCCGCGGGGTTTGCAGAATAGAATGGCGTGGTATTTAAACCCGTGTTTGTTGAGCCATATTTCTGTGTATTCGCGGTGTTCTTCGGTTCTTGACGTAAAAAACGTGATGATATGCCCCTCTTCGTACCACTTATTGATAATCTTGAGCGCGTCGGGATAGGGAAGTACCGTAAGCATGCGTTCGGGCTCCTCGTTGGGGATATCGTCGCAAATCGTGCCGTCTATATCTATCAGGAAGTTTTTGACAGAATCGGGTAAAACCGGGCTGATCCTTTCACCTTTTTCGTTAAATGCCTCGTGGAGTCCGGTTTGATTTTCTGCTTTTTCCATGGGTCAGTTTCGTTTGAAAAGTTTATAATGAAAGCGCTAAAAACTCATATAATCCGTTGGGTCAACGGGTTTGCCTTTGTGCCACAATTCGAAATGCAAATGCGGGCCGCTTGACAATTCGCCGGTATTGCCTATGATTGCCACCGCTTCGCCTGCTCTTACAAAACTGCCCACTTTTTTGAGCAGGGCGGAATTATGTTTATAAAAAGTGATAACATTATTCGCGTGTTGGATACCAATAGTAAAGCCGGTATTCTGTATCCAATCGGATAAAAACACGTAGCCGTCGAGCGATGCTTTGATCGCCGTATTTTTAGGCGCCAGCACATCGACGCCGAAATGTTGTTTGTCATAAGCAAAATTGGCGCTGATCTCGCCGGAGACGGGAGCGATAAAATACATTTGTTCGAGCGGCATATCGCGTGCGGCGAAATTGCCGTTTGACAGCGAATTTTTAGCCGCCTCGCCCACCCCTTCCAGTGCCACCTCTTTGCGTAGTTGCTGTTCGGCAGCCGAGGCCTTCTTTTCTTTCATAGTATCTATCGGGGTATTCACGCTTTGGGGCACCTCGTCGGCAGTTTGAACCTCGCCTACCAGCGTTTTTCGCCAGTTGTCGTAGCGCTTGTGGGTAGCTTCCAACTCTTCGCGGAGTTCTTCGGTTTCGCGGTAAAGCGCCATCAGCTCGCTGTTGCTGCTCAGCCCGCTGCCGTAGCCCGGCACATAACGCCTCAGAGGGGTAAAAGAAATGAGAAAAATACCCAGCATAACGGAGACCACTAAAATGCTGCTCAGCAGAATGTAAGTGTTGAGCAGTGTGAGCTTATACGAACTCACCTCCTTCAGCGTTTCGTCATTCCTGATGATCAGGCGGTAGGTATGGCTGAGTTGCTCCCGTATGCGTTCCCAACGGCTCTTGGCGCCGTAATCTGCTCCTTGCGACATCTTGAAGTAGTTAATTATGCGCTGTCGTATACTATTAATGCGCTTACTGCGATTTGTAGTGTAGAGATAAATAAAATAACTTTGCACCCTAAACCGCCGCAAAGATAAGCGTTTATGAAGCGTTTGTCGACTTTGGCGCGGCCTTTTAACCTTTTTTCAACAAAAAATGCAGACTGTTTTGAAGCGTTTTTACTTTTTAATATGTATTCTGCCGGTGTTGGTCGCCCTCTCCGGGTGCACCACCCAGAAGCGCAAAGGCGATTTATCGCTGATCGGAAAAGCTTATCACAATACAACAGCCCACTATAACGGTTATTTTAATGCCAACGAGTTGCTCGATGCCAGCGTTCTTACCCTTGAAGGCCAGCACCAGGACAACTACGCCAAGGTGCTGCCCATGTATAAATACATCGCCGCCGATAACCCCCAGGCAGTGGCCGGCGACCTGGACGTGGCGATGAAAAAGGTGACGGTGGTGGTGAACCTTCACCGTCGCAGCGACTGGACCGACGATTGCTACCTGTTGGTGGGCAAAGCCCAGTTTCTCAAAAAGGACTATGAAGCCGCTGAAGAAACGCTACGCTTTACTGAAAATGAATTCAACCCCTACAAGGTAAGCAAAAAGAAAAGCAAAAAGTCGAGCCCCTCCGCGAAGTCCAGCTCCAAATCAAAAAGCAGCAGCAAGAAAAAAACGACAAAAGCCTCAAGCTCAAGTGATGACGACGGCGAGGAAAAACTGAGCGCTAAAGAGCAGGCTAAAAAACGCAAGGAATACAACAAACAAGTCAAAAAGAAAAAAAAGAGCAGCAGTAGCAAGAAAAAAGCGCCCGCCAAGAAACCGGCACCTGCTCCAAAGCAGGAGGAAGAAAATCCTGCTCCCAAGCAAGAAGAGCCGGCTCCCAAGCCAACAGAAGCAGGCCTCATCAGCTTGTCGGGCACTGAAAAAAAAGATGACAAGGCCAACCCCGATAGTTATTTTATGAAACACCGCCCGGCTTATCAGGAAATTCAATTGTGGCTGGCCCGCACGCTGGTTGAGCGCGACAAATACGACGAAGCATACCGCATGCTCACCCAACTGGAAGAAGACCCCAAAACTTTCAACGATGTGCGCCGGGAAGCCGCGGCTGCCAAGGCTTATTATTTCATCAAGCGCAAAATGTATTCGCAGGCCGTCGTTCAACTCGAGAAATCCGCCGACCTGGCCGATAAACGCGCCGATAAAGCGCGCTATACTTTTATCGCGGCGCAACTGCACCAGCAACTGGGCAATGCCGATGGCGCATATGCCGCTTTTGAACGCGTACTGAAGTACAACCCCGTGTACGAAATGGAATTCAGCGCCAAACTCAATATTGCCCAAAATAGCTACCGCGCAGGCAAAGGTACGGCAGAAGAAGCCGTGCGCAATCTCGAAAAACTGCTCAAAGACCCTAAAAACCTTGAATTCCAGGACCAGATCTACTACGCGTTAGCAGAGATAGCGCTTAAGGAAGGCGACCGCAACAAGGCCATCACTTATTTGGCCCAGTCGCTCAAAAACAGCCGCCAAAACCGCAGTCAGAAAGCCGAGGCCTACCTTACCATGGCCAGGTTGTTTTTTGAAAATCAGGACTATCTGCCCGCCAAAGCTTATTACGACAGCACGCTCCAGGTGCTGGCCACCAATGACGAGCGCTATGATGAAGTGAGTCGCATGAGCACTAATCTGACCGATATTGCCCGTCATTTGCAAACTATTCAACTGCAGGATAGTCTGTTGCGAATCAGCGCCTTGAGCGATAAAGAAAAACGCGAGCTTGCGCTGCGCATCAAGCAGGAGCAGGAAGAAGCCCAGCGCAAAGCTATGGAGGCTCAGGCCGCGGGCAAGGAAATACCAGGTAAAGCCGGCGCCAAAAACCTGCCTGGCAACGTGGTAGCCGCTACGCAAAGCGGACAGCGCCCCGCGCTGCAAAAGGAAAGCAGCTTTTTTGCCTACGACGAACGCGCCGTGAAACGCGGCCAGCGCGAATTTGACCGACGCTGGGGCGTCCGCACACTCGAAGACGACTGGCGCCGCGCCAACCGCCGTACCTCCGTCGAAACTGAAGAAGTTGCCGCCGCCGAGGAAGCGAGCTCCTCGAGCGATATTACCGACGAAGAACTCAAAAAACTGCTCGGCAATGTGCCTGTAACCCAGGGCGATAAAGACGAGGCCAACCGCCTTATCCGCGAGGCGATGTTCGCGCTCGGAACGCTGTACCGCGACCGCCTCAAAAATTATGACAAGGCCGTCCAAACACTCGAACAACTCAACGAACGCTATCCGGGCAGCAACTATGAATTGGACTCCTGGTATTTCCTCTACCTGACTTATACCGATATGGGCAATAGCGCCAAAGCCAGGGAGTATTTCGACAAAATTGTAGGTAAATATCCTACGTCTAATTATGCCAAAATACTGCTGGATCCCAATTTTGCCGCCAAATACCTCGACGAGGAACGCCGGCAGGCGCTGCAATACGACGAGATATACGGCATGTTCGCCAACGGCAACTACCGCGATGCCTACGACCGCAGCCGCAGTATGATGGAATCGCTGCTGGGAAAACACCCCCTCAAACCCAAATACGCCCTGCTGATGGCTATGTGCAGCGGTAACCTGCAAGGCAAAGACGCTTATGTGAGCGAACTGCAGCGCGTAGTGGCTATGTATCCCGAAACAGAAGAACAAAAGCGCGCCAAGGAAATTCTCCGCCTGCTGGGCGCCAGCGGCGCCGCGCTGCCCGGCAAGGAAAAGGAAGAAACTACCGGCTATAAAGTGGAAGCCGACGACGCCCACTATATCATCATTGTTTTCCAGGACGAAAAGGTGGACCTCAACGCCGCCAAGATCAGGGTGTCGGATTTTAATGCCAAATACTACAAACTCGACAACCTGCGCATCCAGAATATTTTCCTGGGAGAGGGCAGCAAAACGCCGGTTTTACTCCTGCGCCGCACCAAAAACCAGGCCGACGCTATGAAATACCTCGATACGGTGGCCAAAAATCGCAAGGATTTCCTCGATAGCGGCATGACCCACGATCTGATGGTGATTTCTCAAAACAACTACCGCCTGTTGCTCAGCAACAAAGATTTAAAGGCATATAAGACTTTCTTCGAAGGGAATTATTGAGCCATAAATTCCCTGATTACCGGTATCAACCTGTCGACGCCTTCTTTGAGGGGGCGTACGACGGGAATGCCGAGTTTTGCCTCCGTTTCACGCCGGTATGCCTCCATGTCGGCATCCGACATATTTTCTTCGTTGAGCGTAACAGCCAGTACTTTGGCGCCATAAAACCCAATGAGTTCAATCTCGCTGGAGATGGGCGGAATAGGCGTATCGGTGCTGTCGTAGCAGGTTCGACCAGGCGCGTGTTGCAATACCACGCCTTTTACATTGCCCGATAAAATAAATTCGCTGCCGCAGGGGCCGTTGGGGTTGCGCAGGGCAGACTGGCCTTCGATGAGAATGAGGTCAGGATTGCTTTCTGCGGCGCATTCCACGATGACGCGTTCTATTTCTCCGCTGATGAAATCGTTGACTGTGCTGTCAAATATAAAACCATGGGGGTATCCCTGCATCCAGCCGGTTTGGCCGGTATAGATCATCTCGGCGGCGATATCGTGGCGGCGGCAGCTTTCCATCAACATGCGGCAGGTAGTTCGCTTGCCCAGGGCGCAATCAGTGCCCAATACGGCAATTTTCGGGGTCGTTACCGAAAAAATATCGCCGGTCCAGAAGCGCAACGTTTGCCGGGGGCGCGGCTTGCGCACATCGATGAGTTCGACGCGGTGTTTTTCGGCCAGCACTTTAAAGTAGGGGTCGTCGCTCAGGAAAGTGTGCAACCCGCATACAATACTCACCCCCAGGCTAATAGCGGTATATAGCTCTTCGCGAAAATCATCGGGCAACAGTCCGCCGTGCAGGGCTACGCCCACTACGCAATATTTGGGCATGGGGAGTCCCGCGTTTTTATATTCAGCAACGGAAGCGAAGACCGGAATTCCCAGCTTATTGCCATCCATCACCTCGCCTGCATCGCTGCCTGCATGTTGATAGTCGATAACAGCCAGCACTTCGAAGCGTTCGGAGCCGCGCAGCAGCCCGTGGCAGGTTTTGGCATTGGCAGACGCCAGCATGCCGTGTGTGAGCACTATAGCGGTTGATTTTTCCATATGGCAATATTATGTACTTCAAATATAACAATCTGCGCCTATCTTTGCGCACATTATGAGGACGATTATCTATTGTGTATGCGCAGCTATTGCGCTATTGCAGACCGGTTGTGCAGGCGGCGCCGGTAAACCGCGTATCATTGCCGACTTATACGTGCGCTACCTGGCCGATGTGGCCGAACTAAAGGCGCAGGCGAGTTTTTACGAGGGAGATTCGCTGCAAACTGCATTGCCAAAGACAATGGCCGGCGGCGTTACTTTTCAACAAAGCGCTATGGAGGCTAAAATCCTGCAAGGGGAGGTAGTACGCTATTCGCTGCAGCGCCGCGGCAATTTCAACCCGCCTTTTCAATTCGGATATACCGACGGCGAAGGCGTAAAGGGAGAATACACGCTGGCGATGAACCCCATCGACAGCTTTTCTTTTAGAGGAGAGGCCAGCCGTTCAAAGGGGGCTACATTACTATTCTACGGCGCGCCGCTGGGCGAAGGAGAAAGCCTGGTAATCCTCGTCAGCGATGTAAACAATCAGGCGGCTACCCTTGAAATATCCGGCCCAAAATCTACTAACGACCTGTTTATCCCCGCCTCCAACCTGTCCTCGCTCCAACCAGGCCCCGGCACGGTATACCTGGTGCGGAATACGGCCAAAATGGAAGATACGCCGGGGCGGTATATTATTGCAGTGGGGGAATATTATACGGATGTTGTTCGTTTCGAATTAGCGGAATAATTGGTAAGAATGCACGGCCTCTGCAATACCCGCCAGCGCCCCGGGATTGTCTTCTATCAGGCTACCCACCACGATCATATCGGCGCCGGCTTGCAGTGCTGCCCGGGCCTGTTCCGGGCTGCGAATGCCGCCCCCGACGATCAGCGGGATGGCGACGGCCTGGCGAACGGCGGTTATTAACTCGGGCGGGACGGGTTGGGGCGCGCCGCTGCCGGCCTCCAGATACAAGAGCCGCAGCCCCAGCATCTCGCCGGCCATCGCCGTACATACGGCTATGTCTTTTTTGCCGGCGGGGATGGGCGTGGTATTGCTCATATAGGCTACCGATGTCAGCGCCCCGCCGTCTATGAGCATATATCCGGTAGGAAGTATTTCCAGGGCGCTTTGGCGCAGCCAGGGGGCTGCTACCACGTGTTTGCCGATGAGAAACTCGGCATTGCGGCCCGATATCAGCGAAAGCAACAGGATGGCATCGGCGTCGGCATGGAGTTGCAGGGTGTTGCCGGGGAAAAGCACCACGGGAATATCGCAGTGGTCCTTGATTGTGCGGATGCACTGCCCCAGGTGGTCGTTCACCAACAGGCTGCCGCCCACAAGGAAGTAGTGCACCCCCGTCTGCATGGCTAATGATGCCAGTGCGGGCAATTTGCCGGGATCGGTTTTATCGGGATCGATTAATACGGCTAGTTTTTTGCTCCCGCTTGCCCGGGCTTCCAGCAAAGAAGAATAAATCATCAACGCCTATTAGTTATTGGGTAAAATGCTTGCGCTGTTTCTCTTGTCCGAATTTTTCAGCGTTAAAAGCCTGTGAGCCTTTTTTCGGGATCGACAGCGTTTGCCAATGCTCGCCGCTCAGGTGTTTGGCAAGAAAAATAATTTGGCCCACATGACTTGCATAATGCGCTATTTGCCGTTGAATGGCCTCCATCACGGTATGGCCTTCGTTGCGGATATACACGATGCGTTCAAGATCGGCAGCGGTGAGGGGTTCGATAGCGTCGAAAAGACATTGCCAGCCCTTTTCCCAGGCTTCCAGCAGGGCTTCTTTGCTGGGATAGGCGCCTTCAAACTCCTCGTCGCGCTGCCGCCAGGGCTTTTCGCCGTCGGAAGTGAGAAAGTCGGTCCACCGCGACAACATATTGCCGCTCAGGTGTTTGACAATCAGCGCGATGCTATTGGAGTTGGGATCGGGTTGATGCATCAACGCATTACCGTCGATTTGGGCCATCGCTTTGTCGGCCAGGCCTTTATAGTAACGGAACAGGTACCTGGAGCTTTCCAGGAAATTGTCGGCAAGGGATGTGTTCATTTCCATAAATTTGGGTAAAGATACGTTTTANNGTTGTATACACTGTTCTTATTGTACCGCCACCGTTAATTTATGTGCATGACTTTGCGCTCCTGAATAATCTGATTATCCCTCCCAATTTTTTTTAACCAATTATGCGTTGAATTCAATATTTTTTTTGAAAATAAATTGTTCTTGAATATAAAAAAATCAGTATTTTGTTTTTCCTCTCAGTCGTGTTGATCTTTTATTGTATCATATTAAAATTTAGTATTATGAAAAATCTGATGATTGTTACTGACATTGTGCGTCGACACACACACACAATGCACACGGGTTGTTTGCATTAGTATCTTACTGTCGTTTTTGTTGAACCTACCACTGTTACACGCGCAACAATTGAACATCTGCGGAACGCCTGAAAGTACAAGTGAAGAGATACTCGCTGCGCGAAGTTTGATTAGCCTGAACGTACCTGCATCTTCATTGAATACGATATACGAAATACCTATACATTTTTACCTGGTTAATGACGATAGCGGCAATCCCCCCGTGGATGCGCCCCTGGACTATATCATCTACGAGATTTTTGAAATGGTGGAAGAAACGAATACGTATTACGATAATGGTATGAAATTTTACGTATGCGACATTTCTACGAATGCGATAAATAACACGTCGTTGCAAAATGAGGAGTCTGGCGTTGCTGATTTGTACGCTGCTGCTCATAACGTAGAGACTGTTAATGTATACATTGTTAAGCGGTTAGATGAGGGGGCGCTTGGCACGGCGTCAGTTGTTGGACAAGAATACGCTGCTGTGGCATTAGTGGGAGTTGGGTCTGCTATTAACCTTGCACATGAATTAGGGCATAATTTCGGTTTGGAACATACCTCATTTTTGAAGATCACATACTTGCCGGACAATAGTTGCAATCCCCATCCAATCTGGAGCCCAGGGTGTCAGGATTGCAATGGTTGTGCTGAAATGACATGCCCTTCCTGCACTGGCGATTTCATTGCCGATACGCCGGTTGATCCGGGGAATGAATCATTTACTACTCAGGGTTATAACTATATTATGTGCCCCGATCCGGGAACCAACCCCTGCATTGTAATTGAAAATGGCATACCTCTGCCGTATGAATATAACCCTGACCGCACAAACCTAATGTCAAATTATTCTTTTCGCGATCACTTCACTCCGATACAACTCAATGTATTGCTTGCCTCACTCCTCACTCACCCCAACCGAGCTTTTTTGCTGGATAATGTGCTGCCCGAGTGCAGCAATATTACACAGCCCAATATATTTTATGTGGCGCAAAAAGGAAAAGTAACCAGAATAAGGCGCTCACCTACCGGTTATGAATTCGATCCAATGGATGACGTTCGCATTAACGTATTTGAAGAAAGTAGCAGCCAGAATTGTGCTAAAATAACTAATAGCGCAGGAGAGTATACCGTTACGGAGTGTACCGGACAATTTAGTGAGGATGAGGACTATACAATCGGGCAATTGTTGCAAGGAAATACAGGAGGGATATTTGAAGATGATAATGGGGTTACTGTTATTGATGTTGCAGAAATCAGAAGACATATTCTTGCCTTAAAAGAATTAGAGCGACCTTATTCATGGATTGCTGCAGATGTTAGCAATAATGCCTTAATTACAACCCAGGATTTGGCGATTATTCAAAAAGTAATTTTAGGGATTGGGATTTTTGAGCAAGTTCCCTCCTGGCGGTTTGTACCCGAATATGTACTCCATCCCCAATTTATGTTTGAGCCCTATTTTGACAATAACCCGTTTACGGCCATGTGGTATTCGCCGCAAGGCAACAGAACCTACCTCGCCTCTCAAAGTCCGTCTGGGCAGAGTTATCTGGATGATATCACGCTCAATCTGCTCGACCCCGATGTGTCCATGCCGGCCAATTGGTCTTTCAGGGGCATAAAATCGGGTGATGTGAATTTTGATGCAGAGGTATCGCTGCCAATGTTGAACGAAGACTATGGGTACACATTTTCTGCTGCTCCTCATTCTTGTCTTGAATCAGGGCAAACAGCCGTTGTATTGGTGAAAGCCAATGCGCCGGGCAAAATAGACGGCTACCAGATGGGCATTCGTTTTGACGAGGGGGCCGTCCAGGTTTTGGGTTATAACCAGGGTGACGTCAGTCCTTTTAGTCTGGATAATTTCGGCGCAGCGAATTTGAACAATGGAGAATTGCGCACGATGTGGATAGATTATGCCGGCTCGCCTATTGTGCTGAATAATACGACTAAAAACCTGTTTAAGCTACACGTTAAGGCCCTGCGCCAGGTTTGCGATATCGCGGACTACATCGAACTCGATCATACCATTATCGAAAACCTGTTTTACGATCCGGATTTAAACCTCAAGGAGGTATCGCTCACCCTGGAGGTGCAAGCAGAAGAAATTAAGCACAAAGTACTCAGTGTGTACCCCAACCCCACCAACGACGCTGTCGCTTTTGATGTGGAATTGGGAGAGGCCGCAGACATGACTATACAAATACTGGACAGCTCTAACGGGGCACTCAGTTCTTCCGGTAGCTATAGCGCTGGTATACACACTATTTCTTTTGCTTCAACTTCCGCACTACAGGGCAGTATGTTATCCTACCGCGTTACAATCGGAAACGAATTGTACACAGGAAATATCATCAAAGTAAATTAAACAGCCAAGCGGCGTCTCCCGCCTTGATGGAGTCGGGAGACGCCGCTTGGCCCCCCTATAATCCAGTCATTATGAAAAGGTTACTACCTGTAATAATCTTCCAGCTTCATTTAATAATAGCATACGGACAAAACGGCGACAACACGCGCTACTACGTCGACCAAAACACAGCCGGCAGTCAGGAAAATGGGTTGAACTGGATAGATGCCTTTCATGACTTACAGGACGCCATTGCCGTAGCCCAATACGGCGACACAATATGGGTGGCGCAGGGCATTTACCACCCCACAGATGACAACGACCGCACCAGGTCGTTTGAACTGCGCAACGGAGTGACGATACTGGGCGGCTTTAACGGCACGGAGTGGTACGAGTGGCAACGCAACCCCGAGCTGTACGAAACGGTATTGAGCGGAGAGATCGGCGACCCGGCAGACAGCACGGACAACAGCATGCACGTGGTGTATACCCTGGGCACGGATGAAAATACTGCACTCGACGGGTTTACCATCACGCGGGGTTTTGCTTATCAAACGCCCGGTGAGCCGTATATTTATGCGTACAATATCGGAGCGGGGGTATTTGTAGATGTCAATGCGGATTTTCCTTATGCCAGGCCCCGAATACGGCGCTGCAGGTTTGTGCTGAACACGGCCCGATTGGGTGGTGGCATTTATTGCTACGGCGTGGGAGGAAACCGTTGGGCGGACCCGGTGATTGAGGATTGTGTATTTGACAGGAATTATGCGGTGACTTATGGCGGGGCTATCTATAAGGAGGGAGAAAGCCCGTTGGGAGGCGGGTTTATTATTCACAGGTGCCGATTTGACAATAATACAGGATTAAACACAGGAGGGGCAATAATGCTGAAAGATCCCAGCAGATACATTGAGTTGCGCAATTGCAGTTTTGATGGTAATAAGTCAATGGGCAGTGGTGGGGCCATTTATTATGAATCTTATTTTGGGGAAGGCTTTTTCCTGGCAGATAGTTGCATTTTTCAATATAACCAGGGTGGAGGTGGTGGAGCATTTGCATTTGCGAGTTCTCAATTGGGAAGTGGGGAACCGGAGGGTTTTACTTTTTACTTTAGCAACTGTCTATTTAATCAAAATAGAACTCCTAATACTACAGGTGGAGGAATTTCAATTGGGAATTTAGGGACAGTTTGCCAGTTATATATCGATTACTGTACTTTTACAGAAAACTGGAGTCGAAATGGCGGCTCAGGAATATATATCTGGAATACACCAGATTCCGAAGGGAGATTATATATTCGAAATTCAGCGTTTATAGGCAATAAAGTGTTAATAGGTAGATTAGGAGCTATTTACATACAAGGCGATTTTACATCATCCATGAAGTCTCGCCTCGAAGTCTACAATACCATCTTCGCCCGCAACGACGGGGCTATCGCCGTCGACGGCTGGGAAGGTTCGGCAGAAAGCCTCATCCAGAATTGTACTTTTTATGAAAACGGCAAATACCCCATTTCCAAAAACTGGGACCCGCTGTTTGACTACGAGGATTACTACAACCGCATGGAAATCGCCAACTGCGTCATCTGGGAACCCTCGCAGCCCTTGGGTCGGATATTGTACAACGGCAGCCCGGCTAATTTTACGCTCCACGATTATACTATCCGCCACTGCCTGATCAGCGCTGACGACTGCAACCTGCCCGGTGGGGCTACGGCCTGCGAAGCGGGTAATATTTTTTCTACGTATCCCGTCTTTGTCGATACGCTTTTGGATGATTTCCGCCCGGCGGCCTGTTCGCCGGCCATCAACGCGGGCAGTAATGCGCACCTTGATAGCCTGGGTATCTATTACGATTTGGCGGGAGTCCCACGCATTCTGGAAAGCCAGGTTGATATTGGCGCTTACGAGCGGCCACACTTTCAGTTACTGAATAGCCAAGTCCACCCGGCAGACTGTGCAGGTGACTCAAGCGGCAACTTTATCGTAGCAACCAACGGCGATGAGCCTTTATCGTATGCCTGGTCGAACGAACAAGGCCAGACCGGTACAGGGAATGAGCAACTGCTTCCCGGCATATACCAGGTCACCGTGACTGATTTCCCGGGCTGCAGCGATACCCTGGCTGTACAAATCGATAGTCCGGCGCCGTTAAGCGCGACGTATGAGGCAGTCAATGCGAGCTCCTTTGAATCGGCTGACGGCAGTATCGCCATAAGCCAAATCGAAGGCGGAACGCCGCCATACGGGGTGGTTTGGAGTACGGGCGATGCCGGGGCGGTTATCGACAGTTTGGGCGTGGGCGACTATCAGGCTATTATTAATGATTCGCTGGGCTGCAGCCTGGTATTGGGAATAACGATTAGTGCGGATGTAGCGGTGAGCCGGATAGAGAGGGCCCAGAGCATAAAATTGTATCCCAACCCTGTAAAATCGGGTAATCGGTGCATGCTGCAATGGGATGTACAAGCCTTGGGTCAAACGCTGTGGTACACCCTGGCTGACGCTTGGGGCCGGCGAATTGGTCGGTTTGAGGCTACAGGAGGCTCGGCAGAGCTACCCACAAGCGCACTGCCTGCCGGAGTATATTTTTTGGGGTATGGGACTGCCTTAAGCGCGGAAGGCTTGAGAGGCCTGGTAATTACAAGGTAAGCGAGAGAGGTTTTTGATGTTGGATATTGATGCTTAATTGGTAATGCTGAATGTATGGCGCGAGGCGTCTTTGGAGAATAGTTATGCTTTGTTTTGGGTAAAGATACGTTTAAGGCGGGGCGTCGCTATACCAATGACAACCTTTTTGCCGTTGTATACACTGTTCTTATTAACTTTGCGCACTTTTCCACTATTAGCATCATAAACAGCAGAAATAAAGTGAAAAAAGCAACCTTATTACTCATAAGCATTTGTTGTGCGGTTAGCATAGCCCAGGCCCAGCGCGGATGGGAGGCTGGTTTTTGGCTGGGCGCCAGCCATTATTTCGGCGATCTGAATACCAATTACGATTTGGGCTTGCCCGGCGCATCCGGCGGTATTCTGGCCCGCTTTAATTTTAACGACCGTATTTGCTTCAAACTGTCGGGCAATTACGGCACGGTAGCCGGCGACGATGCGCGCTCGAAAAATGTGTACGAAAACGCCCGCAACCTGAGTTTTCAATCTACGGTAATCGACGGCGCCGCCCAGTTGGAATTCAACTTCTTGCCTTATCGGCATGGCAGTAAAGACGAATTTTTTACGCCCTATCTTTTTGCCGGACTATCGGCGGTGTATTTCAACCCCAAAGCAGAGCTCGACGGGGTGTTGTACGAGTTGCGCCCATTGGGCACCGAGGGGCAGTTTAAAGGAGAGGAATACTTTACCGTCAACGGCGGCTGGGTGTACGGACTGGGTATGAAAGTCGACCTCAGTTATTCCTGGAGCGTCAATATCGAACTCAGCGGCCGCCGCCTGTTTACCGATTATCTCGACGATGTGAGCACGGTTTACCCCGATAAAAGCGACCTGCTGCGCAATCGCGGCGAGATTGCCGCCGCCCTCTCTGACCGCTCGCTTATTATTCCCGGTATCAATGAAGGTCAGCTCAGCGAAGAGGGCCGCCAACGCGGCAACGCCAACAACAACGATTCCTATTATTTCCTCGGCGTCGGCCTGGTCTATTATTTCGGCGACCTGAAATGCCCGGATTACCGCGATAAACGCCGTAAACGCAAGTAGTGTCGGGCAAATAGTGCCTGACAGGATAAAAAGAGAGAGTGGGAGCATTGAGTATTTTTCACTGTCCCACTCTCTCTAAAACCCGGCAAATCCCGGGTTATGCTATTATTCTTATCAACGTATCACCACTTTTTCGACAACGGTCTCATTGTCTGTGCTGATCTTTACAAAGTAAAAACCGCCGGCCAGCGCTGCCACATTCAGCGGCAATACCTGGCGACCGCCGTCAAGGCGCTGGGTTTGCTTCAGCATCACCCGGCCGTCGGCATTGAGTACCTCAACCGTCACGGGGCCCGTTTGCTGGGTCGTAAATGCCACATTAAGCAGGTCGCGCGTTGGGTTGGGATAAACTTTGACATTGTTGCTGAGTAACACCTCCTCCGTGCTGGTAGAGAGCTTGGACTCTACAATCGTGCCGCCTTCGGGCGCTATGGTACAAGCCAGGTCGCCTTCAGCCGAAGTGATACAAGCTTCGCCGTTGTAGTTGAACATATCCATCAATTCGAAATCGTCCACATACCAGCCTGTGCCAGTAGTTTCTCCGCTGGCTTCTTCATCGGTGCCCCAACGGAAACGGATTAATACCTCCTGGCCGATATAATCGCTCAGGTCGACATAAGTGCCAAAATAATCGGGTACGGTACCCCAGAAAGCTCCTAGATCCAGCGTTGCAAAAGTGCTATAGGTAATCTTTCCGCGGTAGTCGCCTCTGATCATGTATTGGTCAACCGGAGACCAGGAGAACCCGTTGTCGGTTGAAACCATCACCAGACCGCCGTCAATAGCGGGTTCTGTATCATAGCGGTGGAAGAAGCGCAACACGGGTTTGTCACCTGTAATAGTAATGGGTTCGAGATTCTCCAGTACCTGGTCGTTGTCGGCGGGCGTGCTGGCCACAAACCAGACGTGGTCGCCGCTATAGGCTTCACCCGGAGCGTCGATCAATTCCCAGATGGCAATGCCGTCGTCAAGCGGCTGGTAGTTCCACAAATCCTCCCCGTTCTCCATGTCGTCGTAGAGTTGGCGGATGGAATAAAAATCGGGAGAGGTATTGACGCGATACAGGAATGTTGTAGAAGCGCCGGCCGCCAAGGTACCGATGTTAAATGTGACAGCGCCTGCGCCGGGGGTAGCTGTGATATTATTAGTTACAGAGCCGGGGATAAAAGTCATTCCGGCGGGAAGTTCATCCACAATGGTCACATTGGTTACCGCTTCATCTTTGTGGTTGGTAGCGGTGAGGGTGATGGTTACCTCATCGCCGGCTTCAACCAGGGGCGTAACCGACTTGGCGACTTTGAGTTCCTTCGCGCATTCGGGAAGTCTGTCAAAAGCCTGAATATTGTCGGTGCGGTCTTCGCTGCTGCCTTGTAAAGCGCTGTAGCCTAGGCCTCTGCGGGCGAATACATCCCAGATGAGACACTGGTTTTCACCGTTGTAGTTAATTTCATCGGCCACCAGAATGGCGTCGCGGCCGTCGATCATACCGGGGTTGCATGACTGATATTTCATACCGTCCATCACCAGTTGGATGGCTTTGTTGTTGCCGCCAGTGCCGAAGTACAAATCGGGGTCGTAGCCGTATACATCCACCATGGCCCAGTATAAATCCCACAAAACGCTGGCCCAGATTTCGCCGAGGTTGTGGGGCGATGTGCCGGTGGTAATAATATCGTCGTAGACCTGACTATTCAGCAGGGGGTTGGTAGAATAGGGATAACGGCGAATGCCGATACCATTGACACCGCCGCGCAGCACATAGTTGCCGATACCGCGGCCCATTTCTCCAACATCGTCGGGTTCCACCGTAGTGACGAGCGCAAAGAAATCGCTCCAGCCCTCGCCCATCTGCTCATTGTTGTTCAAGCAACCTGACTGCGAGGGGCCGCCGGTGAGGCGGTTAGAGATGCCGTGACCGTATTCATGGGCGATGATGCCGTTGTCGAAGTCGCCGTCGAGGCTATCGGGGCCGGCATCTTCGGGCAATACCAAAGAAGCGGTCACCGGGGAGGCGCCCAATAGTTGCTTGATGAGTTGGCAGTCGATTTGAGTGAGCATCGCAGTAGGGATCGTAGGATCGGGGATGTCGGGGCGACCGCCCATCACAGCCAGGCCGGGTTGGTTGTTACAGATGATGCAGGCGATAGCGCCGGCGGCTTGAACATTGACTACTTTCTGTTCGAAAAAGCAAGTGCCGCGATCTACAATGGCAATTTTACCGGCAACATCGGCTGTATTAACGATGGTATTACAGCCAAGTGTGCCGTTGGAAGTGCCGTCGGTAGCCAGGGCCAGTTCGCCGATGAGCGGCACGGAAGTGATCGGGGGGCCGAAGTTGGCGATTGTAGACTCATAGCCGCCGGCTATTTCTTCGGGCTCCAGGATGTTGACCAACCTGCCGCCTGCCTGGTCCCACAAAAACATCTGCATGCGGCCGTTGGCGCCGTCGGCGGGAGTAGAGAAATTGGCATTATTGGTACCGCTGCCGTCCTGGGCTTCTGCGAATACATAGTCATTGCCCTGGCCGCCGTTTCCGTAGTTGTTCTGTTGGAAGTTGCCCGCCTGCTCGTTAAAACCATAGGCATAGGTAAAGTCGTGCATGATGTTGTTCATATAAAACAACTGAGTCATGGCTGCGTCTTTGTAGGCAGGCGGTTCCTGCGTAGTGTCGTCAAACGGGAAATCGAAAACCAGGTTGGCGCCGCCGTCGGCGCTGGGGCCGTCGGGCGCATTGTCGGCATTTGCATCAATATAGGCGTGGACGTTATTGCCGCGGGTAAACGTAAACTCGGGCCCCGGAGTGCCGTTGGTGTCGTGCCAGCCAAAAGGCGAAGCCTCGAGATCGTGCGGATCGACTACCAGTTCGCGAGGGCCGTGAATCGGGCTTTCAACGGGGATGGGAAATACGTTGTAAGTATTACCGGAAAGGATTGCTTTTTCTTCTACCAGCGCTTGGTGAACGGGCTGGAAAGATTTTTCGAAAGCGCTGCCTTCGTCCCGGCACTGATCGCCATGCTCGTGGCGGCTGTCACCCGAGAAGCTACAGTAAATCGTCCAGTTGTCGAGTTGGAGGATCTCGCCGGTAAGGGCGTCAACGCGTAGGCTCCAGTAATCGGGCGAGTCGGTAGCTTCGATAGCCAGGTTCCAGGCCAGCCGGACGGCGCCGGTTTCGCGGTTGGGTTGATAATACAACTCGACCTTGATGTCGGAATGCGATACATCAGCGCCTTCGAATATCATTTCGCGGTCGCTGATCTTGTTGAGCATCTGCAAGGGCCGGGTAAGCGGCAGGCCTACGTGTCTGGCCGCAATTGCAATGGCTTCATGGGCCGTCAGTTGCGGTTCGGTAGCATTGACCTTGCCTGCCAGGTCGGTCACAAACCGGTTGGTGGCATAGCCAAGATCGCCATTGGATTTGAGGTGAATGCCCATGATGGCATTGTACACCTTGATGCTCATGTGGCGTTGAATAAAATAGTAATGCTGAACGCCATTGTGCCGGCTCTGATATTGATCGCTGACGATCATGTCTTCAATATCAGCTGGGGTAAGTCCCCATTTCTCACGCTGCTGCTCTACATAGCGCAGCGCGGCATCCAGCGTAGTTTGCTGTTGAGCAGTGGCCAATTGGGCGAAGCACACCAGTAACAACAGCCAAATACATTTGGTAAAAGTTCTGTTCATACTAAACCGCAGTTAATGTCAAAGGAAATTTTTTTACAGTCCGTAAAGGTAGTTTAAAATGTAAAACTACCGCCCCATGAAAAGGTTGCAGAATTTTATTCCCAGCCGACAATTCGGCGTTTTTGTTAGTCCACGGAGCGCCTGCGATTGGTTTAGCTTTACAACGATCCT
>JRYG01001655.1_pt1 | contig 19114 bp, 15 predicted proteins | sample 235341 | NCBI WGS metagenome assembly JRYG01 (sample SAMN03074218, study PRJNA261478) | activated sludge metagenome | biome: Wastewater Treatment Plant; feature: Wastewater; material: Activated sludge; isolation source: activated biomass of a wastewater treatment plant treating hydrocarbon... ... | reverse complement strand
GTTGATGCCGTCGCTATTGGGGGAGAAAGCATTAGGCACATATAGCCGGTAGCGTTTAATAACCTGAATGGTAATTTGCGCGGAAGCGAAACAACCGTTGAGATCGAAAGCGGTAGCGGTATAGGTAGTGGCGGTATCGGGCGACACGAAGGCATTATCGCAGCCGTTGCAGTTGGGCAGCGCCGGCGTCCAAATCAGCGTATCTACCTGATTGGCGGGCAGGTTCACCACGGCGCGGATGCGGATACTATCGCCCAGGGTTACGGCAGGGATCTGAAAGTTGCCGTCGGCGCTCAGGGCTACGCTGATCTGGGAGGGAGCGTCAAGTGTAAAATTCAGCGTTGTATCGCAGCCAAAGGCGTCCATCACGACAATTGAGTAATCGCCGGGCGTCAGTCCGCCAAACAAGGTCTCCGGCTGGAAGGCGCCGCCGTTGACGGCATAGGTATACGGCCCTGTGCCGCCGCTAACGGGCCCAACCGTGATCGTGCCGCTGTCGGGTTTGTCGCAGGTGACGGGCGTTACGGTAGCCGAAGCATTGATCGAAGCGATATTAGAGGTTACCACTACCTCGTCAGTGGCGATGCAGTTGTTGGCCGGGTCGGTTACCATAAGGATATACGTATCGCCCTGCGATGCATTGGCGGTTGCGTTTTCGGGTTGATCCACCAGGTTGCCGCCGACAGATGTCCATAGGTATTTTAAGCCCGGCGTTGTATTAGGGCCCCCAATTGTGGCGGTATTCATAATACAATCTATGGCGACGTCGGGGCCGGCGTCGGCAATGGGCGAAGCTTTGATATTCACGGTAACGGTACTGGTAGCATCGATGCAGGCGCCTTGTCCGGCCACCGTATACGAAAAAGTATATACGCCCAGGGCTTGTCCTGCGGTATTAAAAGTGCCCGCAGCGGCGTTAAAAGCGCCGCCGGTAGAGGGCGTAGCGGAAGTTTCGGCCCAGACGCCGCCTGCGTCGGCGCCGCTGAGCAGCGTATTGAGTTCCACATTGGTAGCTGCATTGCCGCAGAAGTCGAGCGGCGGACCTGCATTACCGGCATTGGGCGTTACAGCTATATTAACGGTTTGGGTATTGTCTGCGTTGCAAGGCCCCTGCGTTACGGTATAGTTTATCGTATGAGTGCCTGGCGACAGCGCAGCAGGGTCGAGGATAGTGGCGGCAACGCCGTCGATCGTCCAGGCGCCGCCGGTGGTTGCGGTGGGGTCGAGCAGCAAATCCAGGTCGGTAGGCGTATCGCTGCTACACAGGTCGCCGGGGCTCGTCCAGGAGGCGTCAAGGTCGGCCACGGTCACCGTCAGTTCGTCGGTGGCTACGCATATTTTCTGGAGCGTAATATCGTCGAGGGCGAAGTCGTTGCCGGCAGGCGTAAAATTCACGTTGCGGATGCAGATCTCTACGCTGGTAGCCATGCCTGAATTCCAGGAGGCAGTAAACTGCGTCCAGTTGCAGGTAGTAGGCGATGCGTTAAAAATATTGCCCAGCAGGGTATTATTGGCAGAAAACTGAAGTTTTGCGGGATTCTGGCTCACCACCGAAGTTGCCCAGGCGCCAAATTGATATTCAGTGTTGGCTTCTACGGCTACCGTTTGACACCACACCGCCGAGGCCGTGCCCGAGGCGTTCACCACCATCATATAATTATTGCCAGGCCCGTGATCGTTGCAGTCGGCAAACTGGTTGTGGGTGGAGCCCGAATTGATAGCCAGAGCGTATTGGCCTTCGTTGCTGAGCAGCCCCACGCCGCCGCCCGTACCGTAGATATAATCGCTATCGAACGACACCGTATCAAAAACGGCGAAATCGCCATTGGTAATCAGGTTGGTGGGCGACAGGCTGCGCACGCTGATCTGGTAGGTGGTTGTGGCGTTAACTGTGGCAGCGGTATTGAGATTGGCCGGGTTGACCACGCCGGCATTGGGCGTCCAACTGGAGCTCAGGTAAGCGCCCGTGACCGTAGCGCCAAGGTTGACACTCGCTCCAGGCGCGCAAACAATAGCATCGGCGCCGGCATTCACGGTGGTATTACACACTTGCGCGCCAATCGTATTGGCCCAGAGCATAACAAATGCCAAGCCGGAAAAGGCGAAAATCGAAAGTCGCTTCTTCATAATTATGGAGCTGAATTAATGGCTGTTCTCGCTCTGGCCGTCTTTTTGTGTTACAAGACTGATTTGTTGTGTCAAAGGTAGGAAAAAGGAAAGTTATTTGCTAATATGCTAATTTGCATAATTTGCTGATGCGACCGAAGGCTTACGAAATGCGTCCTGATTGAAAATCGGGAAAGTACCGTACAAACTGGAAGGATGATTGATGTTTGATTGAATATCAAGAAAAATCCTTACCCGGCAGGTCATTGAACGGCGTCGGCATGGCCGTTGCCAGAGGCGCCTTGCAACTCGCGGTGCATCTGGAAAAACGCGGCGGTACTTTCTCCGATAAAGCGGCTCACGCCGTTGCTAAGTACCACAATACCCAGGTCGTTTTCGCGGTCAAAAGCGATTTCGGTGCGGTAGGCATTTACATAGCCGCCGTGGAGGATAATGCGCTGGCCGCCCTTGTCGAGTACGCGCCAGCCGAGTGCGTAATAGGCCTCGTCGGGATTCCAGACTGAACAATTGCAGGCGCCGCGCAGCAGTTTAATCTGCGGTTCGAAAATGCGGTCCAGCGTTTCGTTGGAAATGAGATCGGGGCGATGGCCCAGCAGCAGCAACAGCCACTGCGCCATGTCGTCTACGCTGGCATTGACGCCGGCTGCCGGTACGGCAGAGTAGTATAAATCAGAAATGGGCGTTTTGTAATAATACTTTTCAGTAGGCTTGTGCGGGTAGGCTACATTTTTTGAGGCCATTATTGCATCATAGCCCGTCGAAGCATGGAACATGCCCAGGGGTTGAAAAATGCGATGGGCAAGCAGGTCGGCATACGACTCTCCGGTAAGGTTTTGCACTACGTCGCCGACTACGCTATAAGCCACATTCTGATAGGTGTGCATTTCGCCGGGTTTGTAGGACAGGCGCACCTCCTTAAGGCGTCTGACGAGCCGCTCGTAGGTATCGCCGTGGTCTAGCGAGTAATCATAGGAGTGCGGCGGCAGGCCCAGGGTATGGCTCAGTAAATGGCGCATATTGATTTGCCGGGTCTGAGTTGCGCTGCGTAGTTCAAAATCGGGTACGTGGTCCAGCACCCTGTCGTCCCAATCCAGACAGCCCTCTTCTACAAGCATACCCAGTAGCACGGGCGCAAAACCTTTCGACAGCGATGCCAGCCGGAAAACCGTTGCGGAATTGATGGAATCGGCAGATTGGACGTCTTTCAGCCCGAAGCCATTGGAATAGATCACCCTGCCCCCTTTGACGATAGCGACGGCGGCGCCGGGTATATTTTCTTCAGCCAATGAAAAGCGGATGTATTCTTCGTATTTGGCAAGTAGTTCGCTCGTAACAGGATCAAGCGGGGGCGCTTCCGAGGTATTCCCGCCATGCAGCAAACGGCCCAGCCAGTTGGTCGGCGCCCAGGCGGAGTGGTTGATAATCAGAATAAACAATGCGATTCCAAATAAAGTAACGCCGTATTTTTTGGTCATATTTAGTTGAGCTTATCGAACAGACATCAAACAGACTAATAACGCATTTATTGCGCTCCGGTTACAGTATAACCTCTAAAATCGCTCTAAGTACGAGGCAACACAAGATATTGCGATTTTTTTTATAAAAAAATACGCCTTCAAAAATCCGGAATCGGGGAAGAAGAACGTATATGGGGGTATCAATCATCAAACCAATACATTGACAAAAAAGTTGTACACATGAGATCAATCACTTTGTTTATTGGGCTTCTCGTTTATAGCATAACTTCTTATGCGCAAATTACGCTCACCCAGGCCGTTGTTCCTGGCGTCGGCGATATAGTAGTAGCAGCCTCCGATACCACGGCATCCGATTTGAATATCGGCGCCGGCGGTCCTAATCAAAGCTGGAATTTCCTGACGCTTGAAGCGCACCAAGTATCAACCACCAACTACCTGTTGCCTGATCAGGCGCCGCTTGCCGCAGCATTTCCCGATGCCAATCTGTGCGCCCTGGCCGACGGCGCCTACAATTTTCTGGAAGTGTCCGAATCGGCATATGTGGGGCACGGTATTGCCGTTGACCTGACGGGCAACAAAAACTATGCGCCCATTCGCATCACGCCGCCGCAAGCGCTGATGGTATTTCCGGCAACTTATGGCACGACCTTCCCCTCCAATTTCAGCATTGACCTCACTATCGACGGTTCGGCGCTGGGCGTGGATTCCCTGCGCATCAAACAAAGCGCTTCGCAGACTTCCAGCATCGACAGCTATGGCGTGGTGGTGATGCCCAACGGCGTGTATGACGCCTTGCGCAGCCATATCGTCACTAATTCAGTAGATTCCATCTGGGCGTTGTTTTTCGGTGAATGGCTGCTGGTAGATGCGCAAATCAACGAATTCGAATCTTACCAGTGGCTGGCCGCCGAATCAAAGGGTATCCTCGTATCCGTAGATGTAGACCCCAACGGTGTGCCAACTACCGCTACGTTTTTTGTTTCCTACACTCCCGCCGTGCAGGCGCCTGAAGCTGCATTTACTTTCGAACCCGCAGGCAGCGGCGAGTTTTTATTCACCGACGCTTCAAGCAACAATCCCACAGAGTGGCTCTGGGATTTTGGCGATAATACTACAAGTGCCGAACAAAACCCCGGCCATACCTACACCGCCTCCGATATTTATGAGGTATGCCTCACCGCATCCAATGCCGGCGGCGCATCAACAGTTTGTCAAACAATATCAGTCGTCATAGTTTCAGCGGAAGAACCCGGCAGCAATGTAGCGGCAAAGGTTTTCCCCAACCCGGTGCAGGATGTGCTGCGTTTCCAGGTGAATTTCCCGCTGAAAGGCGGCGAATACGCCAGTCTTTTTGATGCTTTTGGCAAAATGATCAAACAAACGCCGCTGCTGGCCGCTACCGATATGCCGGTTAGCAACCTGCCAGAAGGCACTTATTTTTACCAATTAGTGGACAGCGAAGGCAGAATGATGCAATCGGGCAAGGTCATTATCGAGTAGGTGTCCGGCCTTGGTTTGCCATTTTTTTTAACAGAGGTCACAGCGTTACACAGAGGTTTCACAGCGCGAGCGTTTCCAAGCCTCTGTGTAACGCTGCGACCTCTGTGGTTTACAACCCTTTTTCGCATCCGCTACCTCACGAGCCCCCCGATCAAGCGGATGAGTTCGGTTTCGGTAGTTTTCAGATTAAAATAGGCATTCAGTTGCGACTGGGTAGCATTGATATAGCCCAGTTGGATCGTGCGATAGTCAAAAGAATTGATCAGACCGCCGCGGAAGCGTTCTTCGGCGATTTCGAGATTGCGCTGGGCGTTATTCACCAGTTGAGTGGTAACGGCCAGCAATTCTTTTTGATTATTGTATTCGGCCAGCGTATTTTCCAGATTATTTGAAAGTGTTCGTTGCAGGTCGTTAATATTGAGTTGGGCGATCAACTCCTCCATTTTAGCCCGTTCGATCTGGCGTTGGCGCAGGCCCCAATCAAAAAGCGTATAACTAGCCGAGAAATTGATAAACCCGTTAAAGCTCGAGCTTTGAATACCGCCCAGGTCGCGTTCTTCGCCGCTGGCAAAGATACCGGTGGATGCGTGGTTGCGGTTAAAATTATAGACCATGCCCGTGCGCACATCCACGCGGGGTTGCCGGGTCGTCTCGCGCAAGTCGGTTTGTATGCGGGCCAGTTCGCGATTCACTTGCAGGTTTTGCAGACTGCGGTTATTGGCCAGCATGCGGGAGCGGAGGGCTTCCAGTTCGTAGGCCGGCGCTTCGTAGGCCAGTTGGTCGGTCAGCGTATAGCGCACGCTCAGATCGGGTTCGCCCATAGTAGTATTGAGATTGCGCAAGGCATTTTCGAAGGTTGTGCGCTGGATGAGGTAGCTCATCGAATCGTTGATATAGGCATCCTGGGTTTGCAGCACGTCAAAAGCGCCGGCCTGCCCGTATTCCTGGCGCACGCGTTCGTACGACAGGCGGTCGCGGGAAAGCGTGAGTACCCGCTCGCGCACTTCCAGTTGCTCTCTTTCAACGAGCGCATTGTAATAAGCCAGGATGACCGATTCGATGGCATTTTCGACGGCCACCTGGGCGTTACCCTGGCTCAGCCGCTCCAGCGTTTCGAGTTGTTGTTTGGTAAATCGCACGCGGTAGCCGTCAAAAAGCACCCAGACAGCTTCTACGCCGGGCTGAATTCCGGAGCTGACGGAATAAAACTCGCGCAAAAACGAAGCGGGGTTGTTGTTTTGCTGGTAGCCGTTATTGACGTTGAGGGTAAAATCAATAGCCGGATATTTGCCGGCCACGGCCCAGTTGTTGTCGTTTTGGGCAATAGCCACTTCTTGTTGGGCTATCAGCACCTGAAAATTTTGCTTCAACCCTTTTTCGATTGCTTGCGACAAGCTCAGGGGCTGTTGCGCAGGCAATTGAGCCAGGACAAATAACACAAAAAGGGAGACCAAGGCGATGCGATTTTTCATAGTCGGATTGAATTAAACGCTTATATAAACCGCTTTTCGAATACGAAGCGTTTGAAGTAAAAATTGTAAAAAAATACGATTCCCGTCGCGCACAGTTTGGTGACAAACTGGTGTTTTGCAAAAAATGCCAGCGTAGAGAGGCCTGCTACGATGCCTGTGCTAATGGCCATGCCGCCTAAAGATACCAACATAGCCAACAAAAAAGCATGGGAAACCCGCCTTTGCAATTCAAAAACAAAAAAGCGCTGGAGGACAAAGTTGACCAGTACCCCGCAGGCATAAGAGATGATGTTGGACGGCGCCGGCGAAAACACGCGGTCTACCAGTAGCAGGTAAAGCGTATAGTCGACTGCCGTGGCAATAGCGCTGGCTGTTGCGTATTTGGCTTTCATCAGTACCAGTTGCCTGGCCTTTTGCACCCAAACGTTCATGAACACGATTTGCGCAAAAATAACTTTTTCTGAACGACCTAACGCTTTTCGCGTTCAAAAAAGGCGCTGATATCCTGCCAATTGTCAACCCTCGTAAAACCGGTTTCATGCACATTGTGCGGCGCGGTGTATAAGAGCCCTTTGCCATTAAAGGCGCGCAGGTTAAAAGCATGATCGTCGATCATATAATCGGCCTGGATAATGCTTTTATCGCCGCAGAAAACGATGTTTTTCCAATGAATAAAGGGGAAATGCTGCGCAAGCCAATCGTATTTATCTTCAAAAGAAGCCCTGAACTCCATGGCCGCAGTAGTGATAAAGACGTCGTAATCTTCCATCAGCCGGCGAATGGTTTCCTGGCTGCCCGGCATCACGGGCAGGTCGAGAAAAAAGCCTTTTTCGTGAAGAAATGACCTGATTTGGTCGGCGCCATCGATCTGGTACACTTTTTTTCCCCAGTAGTCCCGCGGTTGTAGCCGAACGCCGAAGAGCCGTTGGTAAATATCAAGGAATTTTGGTACGACGTCGGCGATGACCTCGTCCATATCGATGGCAATACGCGGTTTTGACATGGCTTAGTTGAGCGAAAACTGCAATACCCGTTCAGCGCTGTTGTGAAACATCAGCTCTGTGATATGCGGCGTCATGTAGTCAATCAACGGCATTTGCGTGATGAGTTCCATGACGTCAAATTCAGAATCGGCAACCGCCACCGCCCACAATTGCGAGCGATCCATGGAAAGCGAATATGATTTGAGTTTGCCCTCGACGAGCATATTGTTGATGACGTATCGCTGCTGGGGTATGAGCGCCATAAACGATTCATCGATGGTTTGGGGCAACTCAAAAGTGATCATGAAGGTCTTTTTCATTGTCTCAATTTTGGATAGTCCGGGCTTTTTTCAAACCCGACTATATAACGCAAAAACGCCCGGAAGGGTTGCATTTGATAAACAGATAAACTGGCGACGGCCAACATCCGATCATTAACGGAAGGGCAAAAAACGCGGGCCAAACCCGTTTTTCGACGCTTCCAGGAATTGGCGGCTCGCCTCCGCGATGGTTTCCTGGAGGGGGGTGTACGAAAACGAAGCGAGCGCCTCCAGCGATTTTTTATTGCTGAACTTGCTGATGTTGGCCGAATGGCGCACCACCTCCGGCGTAAGCAGCGGTTCGCCGCCGGTAATTGCCGCCAATGCGCTGCCCAACAAGGCGGCGACGCGCATACCGGCCACCGGCGCAGCCAGTATCGGCGGGCGTTTGCCGAGCGACGCAGCGATCCAGGTCTGGATATCCCGGAAAGCGTAATTGCCTCCGCTTAAAATGAAACGCTCTTGCGAAATCTCGCTTTCCATGACTGCCACCATAAAGCGCACAACGTCGCGAACATCTACGAAACCGTTGATGCCTTTTACATAAAATGGATTTTGCCAAAACGCCGTTTTAAAAAGTTTCAGCGGCCCTTCATTCCAGCGCCCGCTACCCAACACTACGGAGGGATTCACTACTACTGCATTGAGCCCCTCCGCCGCGCCGCGCCATACTTCCTGTTCTGCCTGGTATTTGCTCAGGGCGTAATAAGAGAGGCGGCCGCTGCGCTCCCACTGGCAGGATTCATCGATAAATTCGGCATTTTTGTTCCGCCCTAGCGCAGCTATGCTGCTGACGTGCAGAAATTTCTCGACGCCTTTTTCCAGCGCCCAGTTGACCATATTGGCCGTGCCCTCCCGGTTGATTATTACCAGGCGCTGCGCATCGCTTTTATTCATTGATACCAGGGCGGCGCAGTGATAAACATATCGCACTCCTTCCATTGCCTCTTCGAGGCCCAGCAGGTCCAGCAGGTCGCATTCTACCCACTCAATCTTGTCCTGGATATCCGCCACCAGGTCCATGTTGCTGCTTGCGCGCCGCAGGGCGCGAATGCGGGTATGGCCGCGCTGCAAAAGGTACCGCAGCAGATAAGAACCGATAAATCCGGTTCCGCCGGTGACGAGTATTTCAGGAGTTGAATGGTTCAATGTATTGGTGGTTGTGTGTTTAAAATAAAATCAGGGCAAATATACCGCCCCTCCAATAGCATCGCGCGAAGCGCCGGTAACGGTAGCCATACAATTAGCTGTGTTTTCGAGTCGCAACACCCCGGCCAGGGCCATCAGCAGCGCTTCTTTGTAGTCAATCGTCGCGGTATCGGGAATGTGTAAATCCAGTTCCGTAGCTTCATTGCAGGCTTTATGAATACAATCGATCAAAAACGTATTGTAAGCGCCGCCGCCGGTGACGAGCATGCTGTATGTATTTTTCTTCAATCCTTCCCGGGCAATCAATTGCCTGATCTGGGCGGCGATTTGCCTGGCAATGTGCAGGCAGGCGGTGTGGAGTCGATCCTCAACATTACCTTGATAGTCAATACATTGCCGCACTGAATAAGTTTGTACCCAGTGGTTGCCCAGCGATTTGGGATAAGGGGCGCTAAAATAAGTTTCGGCATCGAGCAAGCGGGACAAGGCGGGCAACTCGCTGCCGGCAGCAGCCATAACGCCGCCATCGTCGCAAGTTTTGCCGGCCAGGGCGGCCAGGGCGTTGAGTATCTGGTTGGCGCCGCAAACGTCGTATGCTACGTATCTATGGCCCACATGGCAGGAAATATTGGCAATGCCCCCAAGATTAAGGCAAAAGTCGTATTGACCAAACAACAATTTGTCGGCAATGGGGGCCAGCGGAGCGCCTTGACCGCCGAGGGCGACATCGGAGGCGCGGAAATCGCATACCACGGGTAACCCGCACTGAACGGCCAGCGCGGCGCCGTCGCCCAACTGAAAAGTAAAATGCCGCTCGGGATAGTGAAAAATGGTATGCCCGTGCGATGCGACAGCGTCGGCCCGCAGCTGGTTTTTTTGCATAAAAACAGCAGCCTGCCGCCCCATCCACTCGCCAAAAGCGGCATGGGCCTCGGCGAGTTCCAATGCGCCGGCCTGCGGCAATGCGCGAAGCCGGGAAACCCACCCGGATGGTAACGGGAATGTCTCGGCGGCGGCAATGGCCCAACTGCGGATCGAGAAGGGCGAACCAATCGAAAAAACGCAAAGCGCCACATCCAGCCCATCCAGTGAACTCCCCGACATGAGGCCGATGACGCGAAGGGTTTTCATCATTTTTTGAAAGAAAACGTGTAATCAGCCACCGCCTTGATCTTTTCTTCACTCAACAAAGTCTTGAAACCCACCATCGTATTGCGGCCGTTGGTAATGACTTCAATACGTTCCTCTTTGGTGAGCGTCGATTTGGTGAGGTCAAAAGCGCCGCTGGCGCCCATGTTGCCGTTGAGGCCATGACAGGCGATGCAGTATTGCTTGTATATCTTGGCGCCGTCTTCGGCAGCCGGGGCAGTCGTCGCAGCAGTCGCCTCTTCGTTATCCGTGGTACTGCCGCATGCCCATACAATAGAAAACAGGAGAAGAGCAATCAGGCTAATGCGCATGGTCAATTCAATTTGTATACTTAAACTTTTGCAACATAAAAAAGTTGACAGGCAAATGTAAGTCGAGTGATTGACATTTTAACCCACCAATAGCCCCGGCGAGTATTTATACGCCTGAATTATGCATGGTTATCGAAATAATTGGGCGCTTATGTCGAACGGATGTATCTTTATGACAATTAACAACCTTGACGAAAAAAGGGTGTTATTATTACAATAAAACCAACCAAAAGTTATGAAACAAGGCAAATTGCTTTCTACAGGAATTGTCATCTTCATCTTGCTCATCGTCGTTATCATTTTTTCCAACGCGACCTTCATCACTATTGAAGCGAGCGAGCGGGGTGTGTTGTTCCGGCGCTTTAGCGGCGGGCTCGACAAATCCAATATTTACGGCCCCGGCTTCCACATGCTGGCGCCGTGGAATACCATTTACGTATACGACGTAAGGGAGCAACAAATTGAGGAGTCGATGGAGGTGCTCTCTCGCAACGGCTTGAATATCAAAGTTGACGTGACGGTGCGTATTAATCCGATGCACAGCAAAATCGGCGATTTGCACGAGAAATTCGGCACGGGCTACATCGAGTCGCTGGTGCGCCCCGAGGTCAGGTCGTCGGTGCGCAAGATCATCGGTCGCTTCGACCCCGAAGAGTTGTATTCGTCAAAAAGAGACGAAGTGCAAAAACTCATCCACGAAGATCTCGTCAAGGTGTTGACCAACAACTATGTCGATTTGCGCGCCACTTTGATCCGCGGCATCGAATTGCCCGAAAAAGTACGCTCTGCCATCGAAAGCAAAATCGAGGCCGAGCAGTCGGCCCTCAAATACGAATACATCCTGCAACAAGAACGCAAGGAGGCCGAGCGCAAGATTATCGAGGCCCGCGCCAAAGCGGAATCCAACCAGATCCTGAATGCCAGCCTGAGCGATAAAATCCTCAAAGACAAGGGTATCGAAGCTACGCTAAAACTGGCCGATTCGCCCAACTCAAAGGTGATTATCGTTGGCGGCAATGGCGACGGGCTGCCGCTGATCCTCGGCGGAAATTAATAGCGGATTACTGTTGAACTGGGTTGAGAAAGGTAAACTGCCGTTTTGGCAGCTTGCCTTTTTTTGGCATCATTATGGCGGTCGTATAATTGATAAAATATTGACCATGACTGCACATTTCATTTCCGATGCTGCACGGCCCGACGGCCAGGGCGCATCTTCCCTTTCTCATCCCGACTTTGAACTGCTCGACGCCTACTCCCGCACCGTTGTGAAGGTTGCGCAAATAGTGAGCGACGCAGTTGTGCATATCAAAGTGCAAAAGCCCGGCAAACGCGGCCGCAATAATAATCAAGGCGCCCCCTACGGCAGCGGCTCGGGTTTTGCGATCAGCAGCGATGGATTTATCGTGACAAATAGTCATGTGGTGAACGGCGCCGAACGACTGGAAGTGAATCTCCAGGATGGGCGCCAATACCAGGCTGTATTGGTTGGCAACGACCCCGCTACCGACATTGCCGTTATTCAAATCAATGCAGAAAAGTTGTCGACCGTTAGTTTCGGCGATTCCGACCGCCTGCAGGTGGGCCAACTGGCTATTGCCATCGGCAATCCCTATGGGTTTCAGTATTCGCTTACTGCCGGCGTGGTGAGCGCGCTGGGCCGTACCCTGCGCTCAGAAAGCGGCAGGCTCATAGACGATGTGATCCAAACCGACGCGGCGCTCAACCCCGGCAATTCGGGCGGTCCGCTGGTGGACTCGCACGGCAAAGTCATCGGCGTAAACACGGCGGTAATCCTGCCTGCACAGGGGCTTTGTTTTGCGGTGGCCGCCAACCTGGCGCAATACGTGGTAGGTAAACTCATTATTTCGGGAAAAGTGCGCCGCGGTTATCTCGGCATTTCCGGCCAAATGGTGCGCCTGCCGCATAACGCGCCCCAACCCTCCGGCGTGCTGGTACAAAGTGTAGAACCCGGCAGCCCCGCCGCCAATGCCGGTATTATGCAAGGCGACCTGATCACCGGTTTTGACAACCACCCCATTCACAGCATTGACGATTTGCACAAGCTGCTCGATGAGTCGAGTATAGGCCGCAATAGCGAATTGCAGTTCGTTCGCAATCGCCGCAGCGAAAAAGCAGCGGTGACGCCGGTGGAGATGGGGTAGTTCTCCGTTAAGGGACGTAAAATCTCACCCTGCTAAACAATTATATCATGAAACCGCCCAGCCAGGAAGTACATCAATTAATAAAAACCATGACCCCGGCTGAGAAGCGTTTTTTTCGCAGGCAGGCAGCGCGTCACACATTGGGCGAAACCAATCAGTACCTGATCTTGTTTGACGCGATAGAAGCGATGGACAAATATGAGGAGGACGCGCTCCGGCAATCGCTGGGCAATAACAGTATTGCCGGTTATCTGGCAGTGGGAAAACGCTATTTGATGGAACAACTGCTGGATAGCCTGCATTTGTTTCACCGGGCTTCTTCGATAGAGGAACAACTCAAACGCGACCTCCACACAGCTGAAATACTGCTCGAAAAAGGCCTTACGGCAGAGGCCGGCAGGAGGTTGACCAAAATGAAACAGACGGCCCGCCACTACCAATTTCACCATCTGTTGCCCGAATTACTGGCATTGGAACGCACTTGCATGGAGCGGACCTTCTACCGCAACAAAGGCGAGACAGCCCTCCATACCTGGTACGAAGAGTGGGAAGCTGCCTTGGCAGCACTCAACCAGGAAGGATACCAAGCCTGGGTAGGCAGCAGGGTGGCAAGGTTGCATTACCAAAAAATTGCGATCAACGACGAAGCGTTACAGGAAGAATACCAGGCGCTGCTGCTCCCCGAACTCCCCCCCCAGGCCAGTCTGCGAGCCCAACTCGACAGACTCAAAGCCCTGTCAACCTGGTATTTTATGAACGGCCGTTTTGAAGAGGCCTATCAATGCAACCAGCAACTACTTGCCCTGATGGAAACTCATCCTTTCCTCATTGAACTCAACCCCAAACGATACCTGGTTTCGCTGAATAATTTTTTAATCGACAACCATCAACTGAAAAAATACGAAGTACTGGAAGCGGGACTACTCAAACTAAAATCCCTGCCCCGTCGCCGCGAATTTCAGCGATTGCCCCAACTCGATGTAAAAATATTTGAACTCAGCTCCCTGCTCGAACTTAACATGCGCATATTTCGGAAACAATACGCCGAAGCATTGCGCGAATTGCCCAAAATACAGGAAGGATTGGAACTTTACGGTGAAAAAGCGGCGTACCACTACCGCCTCACCCTTTTTTACCTCATGGCCTATGTGTACTTCTCCAGCGGCAATTACGAGGAAGCGCTGACCTGGCTCAATCGCCTCCTCCAACAACCCCGGCGCAATGTAGTTGAAGAACTATTCCGCTTTGGCAATTTGCTCAACTTGCTTACGCACTACGAACTGGGCAATTACGAACTGCTGGAATCGCTCATCCAGGCTGCAAAGCGGCAGCACAGCCTTCAGGGCCGGCTATTTCATACTGAAAAACTGCTGTTCACTTATTTGCGAAAACTGATTAACGCCCCCGACTTACATCAGCGAAAAGCCCTGTTGCTCGCGTTACTGGAAGCGATCAAACAGGCCCGCCTCCAAACTTCTGAACAGCGGGTATTCAATTATTTTGACTATGTTGAATGGCTGGAATCAAAATGCTAACCCAGCTTGGCCAAATCCCGAATCAATATGCTGCGACGATTGAAGTATATCAGATTCGATTTCTTCAGATCATTGAGCACCGAAGTGACCGTCTGCCTCGATGTCCCGGTAATGTTCGCAATGTCTTGCTGCGTCAGGCAGTGTTTGATCAGCATCTCATACCCAATGCGCTTCCCCTGCTTGATTGCAGAATCGCGCAGAAAATCGATGATCCGCTCGCGGGCGTCTTTGAGGATCATTGACTCCAGCCTCGACTCCGTTCGGCGCAACCGGTTGCCGATAAGCGTGAGCAGACGCATCGACAGGTCGGGGTTGGTCTGCATCAACTGCCGGAACGCCTCGGCCTTAATGATGTATAGCTGGGTGTCCTCCATGGCAATGGCCGTGTCCTGACGACGCTCCTCGCCCACCAGGCTGAGCTCGCCAAACATGGCCATCGGGTATAAAACGTGTTTGATCACCTCACGGCCATCGTCATATACCGCGCCGATTTTGACAATGCCCTTGATCAAAAAATATACTGCCTGAGAGGGCGCGCCGCTCTCAAAAATAACCTCTTGCCGGATGCAATGCTTGAGCGTAGACATCTCTTCAACCTGCTTCAACTCGCTTTCGCTTAAAGTTTGAAACAAAGGAAGATTGCGAAGAAAATCTGTGGCGTTGGATCTGAGCGTTTTCATAAACCTCTTTTTTGCAATGATACTTTTTGACACTACAAAAATGAGTGATTATTCAACGCCAGGTAATTACATTTTACGGGAATTGTCTTTTTAAAATTAAAAACAGCAACAAAATAATTACCTGAAAATCAAATTAATATCAATCATATTCTAATCAAAATATCGGAACAAGATCAACGATTAATAGCCAAACACATCCGTCAGCGAGAGTTCCTGTACTTCGCCGAAATTCCCGATATAAGACATATCCACGTGCGCTTTACTGCCCATCAGAATCAAGTGGAAAGCGCGGCCTTTCACGTAATTGTGGTGAAATTGCAGGAAATCGTTGATGGTGGTTTCTTTCATCCGGTGATAAAGCGGTCGGCGTAAATCGCCTGAATACCCCAAATCCCAGTTGGAGAGGGCCTCCCAATAAATATTAGACGGCGCAATACGCTCGGTTTCTATTTGTTTGACCAGCGATTGCCGGGCATGTTCGATTTGAGCTTCTACAACGGGCATTTGATCAATGATATTGAACATGGCGGGCAATGCGTCGCTCAGCTTGTCGGGCTGGGTGCCCACATAGGCCTGCAAGTAATGCGCCTGGTCTTTACGGCGGGGCGAGCTGTAGTAGGCATAAGTGGCATAAGCCAGCGCCTTGGATTCGCGAATCTCCTGAAATACAATACTGGACAGGCCGTAGCCGAAATATTCGTTGTACAATTCCCGCATGAGGTGCTCTTCGAGGTTAAAAAAGGGCGTGCCTCTCGATAACAGCATCACATCGGTTTGTACAATGGGGAAATCGAGGAAGTATACCTTGCTTGCATCAGTGGGCAATTGCGGGAAAGAGCGGTTGGCCGGCGTTTGTCGACGAACAGCGGGCGCATGATGGTAGCGCTCTACCAACGAAGCGACATCTTGCGCCGGGCGACTGCCGTAGTAATACACGTTGTGTTCAAACGTGATCAGCGACCTGATGATGTCTACAAGGGTATCCGGCGACACCGCTTTGAGGGTGGCTTCCGGCAGCCTGTATGTAAAGGGCGAATCGGCGCCGTAGCGGGCATAGCTGGCCAGCGCATCCCGCAACACCACATTGCGGTCGCGTTTATGGTTCTCCCGCTTGGTGAGTATATCCGCAACAACGTTTTTCAAAGCCTGTTCATCGGCCTTAACATCCGATAAAATATGCGCTACCAGTTGTAAACCCTCTTCCAGCGAAGTCTCCAGGCCATTCAATGAAATATAGGTGCGTTGTTCCTGACTGAAAACGTCAAAAGCAAGCCCGAGGCGGAAAAATTCTTTTTGAAGATCGGAAGCGGTATAACGGGAAGTGCCCAGATAAGGCAAATATTGAAACGCAAGCCCCATAAGCAGGTCGCTCGACTTACCCATTTCAAAGATGAAGTCGAGGCGGAACAGGTCGTTGTCCTGATTGCGTACATAATCAAATACCAGGCCATTAGACAGCTTCAGCGACTGGATGAGTTCGTCGAAATCGACAAAATGGGGTTGCAGTCGAGGAGAAGCTTCCTGCAGAAAATGACGCGCAAATTCAGAAGTCGAGTCGCGTTGCAACGCTACCGGCGTAATCGGGGGTTTGTCAACTTTAACAACATTGGGATCGGGCCCCTGTCGTTTATAAACCAGCGCGTAATTGGTTGTTTGCAGGTATTGCCGGGCAAAATCGACAATTTGCTGTTTGGACACGCGGCGCATCCACTGCAAACGGTCGACAAATCGCTGCCAGGGAATATCCAGGATAAAAGCCGAAGTCATGGCCTCCACGCGGTGGCGGTTGTGCTCCCAGGCTTTGGTCTCCGACAGGCGCATATTGTTGATTACCGCTTCGATGAGCCAGTCCTCGAAGTCGCCCTGACGCAGACGCGCGATCGCCCCCAGAAGCAGTTGTTCTACTTCCTCCAGCGATTGTTCTTCGCGAGGTTTTCCATACAGCCCCAACACGGAATAATCGCCGTAATACCAGCTCCACGCCTCTGATTCCAGCACGCGTTGTTGCTGATTGAGGTCGGTATCGAGCAGGCCCGCCTGATCGTTGAAAAGCAGTCCCCTGATGAGCGAGAGCATGAGGGGGTCGTCGGTTGCGCTGCCGCCCAGGCGCCAGGCCAGTTCTACATGGGGCGTTTCCTGCCCGAAAACTTCGCGCCGAATAGGTTGCTCGATGGCGGGTTGCTCTTCAAAATGAAACGGGGGCAAAGGTTTGGCTTCATAATCACCCCAGTAGCGCTCGGCCAGGGCCGCCACTTCATCGGGATCGAAATCGCCGGCCAAAACGATCGCCATATTATTGGGCACGTAATACGTGTTGAAATACCATTGAATATTGACGTGCGAGGGGTTTTTGAGGTGTTCGCTGCGGCCCAGGGTGGTTTGGGTACCGTAAGGGTGATTGGGGAAAAGCGATTCGCGCAGGGCGTTGTACACCTTGCGGAAATCGCGGTCCTGGCTAATATTGAATTCTTCGTAAACCGTTTCCAGTTCAGTATGGAATAAACGCAGCGCCATCATGCGGAATCGCTCTGATTCGAGTTGCATCCAGCGTTCCAGTTCGTTGGCGGGGATATCGTTGACGTAAACGGTTTGGTCAACCCAGGTATAGGCGTTGGTATCTTTTGCACCGATGGCGCTTACCAGTTTGTCGTATTCATTGGCGGCCACCAGTTGGGCGGCTTCATTCGAAATGCGGTCTATTTCAGCATAAATAAGCCGGCGCTGGTTTTCGTCAGTGGTTGCGCGGTGAGTTTCGTACAGATCGGAGATTTGCTGCAAAAACACTTTTTCCGTTTCCCAATCCAGCGCGCCGATTTTACTGGTGCCCTTGAACAACATGTGTTCCATGTAGTGAGCCAGCCCCGTGGTTTCGGCCGGGTCTTGCTTCGACCCCGACCGCACGGCGATATTGGTAAAAATGCGGGGTTCGTTGCGGTTGACGCTGAGATAGAGTTTTAATCCGTTTTTGAGGGTGAATATTTTGACCTGAAGCGGATCGCCTGCGATGGTCTGAAAATTATTGTCGACAGGTTTTAATGCAATCATTGTGGATGGCGTAATTTTCTCGAAACAATGGTAACAAGGCGAGGGGGCTGCCGGTTTAATTTTTCGTAAAAATAAGGCGGAACAGGCTATTATGCGAAAAAAGAAAGCGGATGTGCGTACATCCGCTTTGCTTTAATTGCTGCTGCTATTGGCAGTTTGCTTTTTCTTGCCCTTCGGGCGGGAGTTGCCATGCGAGCCCCTCCAGATTTTGCCGCGCTTGGAGCGCTTATCACCTTTTCCCATGGGTATGGTTGTTTTGTGTGAAAGAATAATGATGAGGCGCAAATTTAGGAAATTTGTTATTTTCTGTAAAGGCTTGTGTAATTTCGCATAGCAAAAGCATCTACGTTTAAATGGTAGTACGCTCATGAAAAAGGACAAATCGCCTATATCTGCTGCCGAATTATTGCGCCGCTGGATCAGCGGGACGGCGCGCCTGGCGGATGAACGCCGCCTCGATGAAACGGCGGGCGATGATCCTTTTCTCAACGAGGCTCTCCAGGGGTATCGACGGCATGCTGCCGAAGACCACGAAGCGGCGCTTCAACGGCTCCGCCACCGTTATCGACAGCAAGATCGCCGCTCCCCTACCCTGCTTTATCTCAGGCGTTTTGCAGCAATAGCGGCCGCGGTGGCGCTAGCCGTGGTAGTGTGGCAGGTTTTAGACAGACAGGCCCCCACTGCTCCGGCTACCCTGAGTGAAAGCCGCCAATCTCCGGATACCCCGCCGCCATCGCCCGGTTTGGCAGCAACCACAACAGCGCCAACGGAGATGAACGCCCCCGCACAACCGGCAACCACAGAACAACCCGCAAAAACCAAACCCGGCGCCAATCCGCCGATCATCAAAATATCACCGGAAACCGGCCAATCAGACGAAATTAGCGCCGAGCCCGCCGGCAACCTGGCGATGGCCGACGATGCCGCCGTTTCCACCGAAGCGGCGCCAACGCCTGCCGTATCATCCCCAAGCGCTGAAATAGCGGTGCAAGAGGAAGAATCAGTCGCCGAAACCAAAGCGTTCGAAAGCGCAAAAACGGCTATCGACAGCGATAAAAAAGCCGCCCCGACTGTCGGAGATTTTTTACCGAAAAGCAATCGCGCCGCCGCCGCCAAAAAAGACAAAATTCCTGTAGCCACACCCGAAGGCGGATTTGACGCCATGAAAAAATTTGTGCGCAAAAACCTGCGTTACCCCGAACA
>JRYG01001356.1_pt1 | contig 19148 bp, 14 predicted proteins | sample 235341 | NCBI WGS metagenome assembly JRYG01 (sample SAMN03074218, study PRJNA261478) | activated sludge metagenome | biome: Wastewater Treatment Plant; feature: Wastewater; material: Activated sludge; isolation source: activated biomass of a wastewater treatment plant treating hydrocarbon... ... | reverse complement strand
CATTGCCCATCTCCAACAAGAAATTCCAGTTGGAGATGGGCAATGGCAGTACTGAGGACATCACCGCCCGCACCATCGAACTGGTGGCCAAGGACGACAAGGGCGACCCGGAAGCCGCCAAGCAGGTGGTCCAGGAAGCCATCCAGAAGGACAAGGCGGTCGCCGCCCTCGGCTTCATCAATACCGGCGTGGCCCTGGCGGCGCAGAAGTATTACCAGGATGCCCGCATCCCGGTCATCAACAACGTCGCCACCGGCGTCAAGGTGACCCGCCAGTTCCTGCCACCGGAGCAGAAAGAAAACTACATTTTCCGCAACTCGGCCAGCGACGTCATCCAGGCGGCGGCCATCGCCCGGGAAGCCGTGGAGCGGCGCAAATTCACCAGGGTGGCCATCTTCCACGACGAAACCCCCTACGGCGTCTTCGGCAAGGACCAGCTGCTCCAGGAACTGGCCAGATTCGACGTCAAGCCGGTGAGCATCGCCAAGTTCCCGGTCGGCACCGCCGACATGTCGGCCGCCCTCAAGGAGGCCAAGGAGGCCGGCGCCCAGGCCATCCTCACCTACGCCCTGGGTCCGGACCTGGCGGCCATCGCCAACGGCCGCGCCAAGATGGGCTGGATGGTGCCGATGATCGGTAGTTGGACCCTCTCCCTGCCCAATTTCCTGGAAGCGGCGGGCAAGAACGCCGAAGGCGCCCGCATGCCCCAGACCTTCGTCGAGGAAGCCAACAACTCCCGGCGCACCGGCTTCATCTCCGCCTACCACAACGTCAACAAGACCAAACGCATCCCTTCGGCCGTCTCCGCCGCCCAGGGCTACGATTCCCTCTATCTCCTGATGGCCGCCATGTTCCAGGCCGGGGGCACCGAGGGGCCGAAGATCCGCGCCGCCCTGGAAAGCCTGCAGAAGCCTGTCTACGGGGTGGTCACCGTCTACGACCAGCCCTTCACCGCCGACGACCATGAAGCCATTTCGGACAACATGGTGGTCATGGGCGAGGTGAAGAACGGGCGCATTGTCTATGCCTACGCCGACGAGGAACGGCGCAGCCTGGTGGTGCAGAAGAAGCAGCGGAAGTGATCAGCCTGCCAGGCGCCCGGCCTGCAGGCGGAGCACCCGCCCGCAGCGGGCGGCGATGGCCTCGTCGTGGGTGACGAGCACCAGGGTGGTCCCCTGGCGGGCGTTGAGTTCGAACATCAGTTCGATGATCTGGCCGCCGGTGGCGGCATCGAGGTTGCCGGTCGGTTCGTCGGCCAGGACCAGTCGGGGGTTGGGGGCGAAGGCCCGGGCCAGGGCGACGCGCTGCTGTTCGCCGCCGGAAAGGTGTTTCGGGTAGTGCCGCAGCCGCTCTCCCAGGCCCACCAGTTGCAGCCAGCGGCGAGCGGTGTCGCCGGCCCCCCTGGCGGACGCCAGCTCCAGGGGCAGCATGACGTTCTCCACGGCAGTGAGGGAAGGCAGCAACTGGAAGGACTGGAAGACAAATCCCAGCAGGCGGGCCCGCAGGGCCGCCCGGGCATCCTCGTCCAGCCCGTTGAGGCCGATCCCTTCGAGGCGCACCTCCCCGGCGGTGGGCGCGTCGAGCCCGGCCAGGAGGCCGAGCAGCGTCGATTTGCCGGAACCCGAGGCGCCGACGATGGCCACCGTCTCGCCAGCCATGACCGTGAAGCCGATATCCTGCAAAATGGTCAGGGGCGCGCCGCCGTTGTCCACGACCTTGCCGAGCCCGTTTACCTCGATCACCGCCTGTTCCGCCATGCGCCTTGTCCTTGCCTTCCTGATGCTGCTCTGCGCCGCCCTGCCGGCCACGGCCGCCGGCCGCACCCTGCTGGTCTTCGGCGATTCCCTTTCCGCCGGCTACGGCATCCCCGCCGAAGCGGCCTGGCCGCGCCTGCTGCAGGCCCGGCTGACCGAGAAGCGGCTCGATTATAACGTCGTCAATGCCAGCATCTCCGGGGAAACCACGGCGGGCGGGCGCACCCGCCTGGACGCCGCCCTCCGCCAGCACCGGCCGGCAGTGGTGGTGATCGCCCTCGGCGCCAACGACGGCCTGCGGGGCCTGCCCCTCGCCCAGATGCAGGACAACCTCCGGGCCATGGTGGCCGCCGCCCGCGGCGCCGGCGCCAAGGTCCTGCTGGTGGGCATGCGCCTGCCACCCAACTACGGTGGCTACGCCCGGCAGTTCCAGGCCGCCTTCGCCGAGGTGGCCGCCAGCCAGAAGGCGCCCCTGGTGGAGTTCCTGCTCGCCGGCATCGCCGACCGGCCGGAATTCTTCCAGGCCGACATGCTGCACCCGACGGCCGCCGCCCAGCCGAAAATCCTCGATAACGTCTGGCCGGCGCTGATGCCGTTGCTAAAATGAAGCCCCATGAGACACGGCATCGCCCAACTCGACGAGATCGACAGCTTCGACACCCTGATCGACGTCCGCTCCCCCGCTGAATTCGCCGAAGACCACATCCCCGGCGCCCTCAACTGCCCCGTCCTCGACGACGCCCAGCGGGCCGAGGTCGGCACCCTCTACAAGCAGGTTTCGCCTTTCGAGGCGCGCAAGGTCGGAGCCGCCCTCATCGCCGAGAACATCGGCCACCACCTGCGGGAGCAGTTCCACGACCGGCCCAAGCAGTGGCGTCCCCTCGTCTATTGCTGGCGCGGCGGCATGCGCAGCGGTGCCATGGTCACCATCCTGCGCTCCGTGGGCTGGAACGCAGGGCAACTGGAGGGCGGCTACAAGACCTATCGCCAGGACGTGGTGGCCCGCCTCGAGGCCCTGCCCGCCGGGTTTCGCTTCCGCGTTCTCGCCGGCCCCACCGGCAGCGCCAAGACGCGCATCCTGCAGGCCCTGGCCCGACACGGCGCCCAGGTCCTGGACCTGGAAACCCTGGCCTGCCACAAGGGGTCCGTGCTGGGCGCCCTGCCAGGAACGCCCCAGCCAACCCAGAAGTGGTTCGAGACCGCGCTGCTGGCCGCCCTGCAGCAATTCGACCCGGCCCGGCCGGTCTTCGTCGAGGCGGAAAGCCGCAAGATCGGCAACCTGCACGTGCCGGAATCGCTGATCCGGGCCATCCGCGCCGGCGAATGCCTGGTCATCGACGCTTCCCGGGAAGCCCGGGTGGATTTCCTGCTGCGGGACTACGCCTATTTCCCGGCGGACCCGGCCTGGTTGAAGGGCCGCATCGACACGCTGCACGGCCTGCAATCCAACGAAACCCTGGCCGCCTGGAACTCCCTGGCCGATGCCGGCGGCTGGCGGGCGCTGGTGACGGACCTGCTGGAGCGCCACTACGACCCCCTCTACCAGCGTTCCCAGGGGGGCAACTACGTGGGCATGGCAAGCGCCCGCCATTTTCCGGCGGCAGATCTCTCCGAGCCGGGTATCGAAGCCGTGGCCGCTGCCATCCTTCAGGGCTGAAGGGCGCAGATGGCCTGCACCATGGCCGGCTTGGGCAGCGGAACGTAGCCCTCCCGGTAGGCCACCACATGCAGGCCGCGGGACCGGGCCTGATCGAGCAATTCCTGGGAGCGGAGCAGGAAGTCCGGTCGGGATGGCTTGCCGAAGCGCTCGTTGCCTTCCATGAAGGTTTCGTAGATCAACACGCCGCCCGGGGCCAGCATGGCGAACAGGTCATCCAGGCGCGGACGCCAGAGATAGTTGGTGACGACGATGCCGGCGAATTGCCGCCCCGCAAGGGGCCAGGGCTCTCCTTCCAGATCCGTCGCCAGGAGCGTCACCTCCGGCAGGCCGGCCAGGGCGGCCATGGCTTCCCCGTCGCGGTCCACGGCCAGGACGGGATGACCCGCCGCCGCCAGCAGGCGCGTGTGGCGGCCACCGCCGCAGGCGAGGTCGAGGACCCGCCCGCCGGGCGCGATGCGGGCCAGGTGTTCCTCCACCCAACGGGAGGGGGGGATGAGGGGCGATGCGTGTTCTTGGGCGCTCATGGCGATCCTCTTGGACAGGGTTGCCGTATCGGGCTTCGTGGCCCGCCAGCCGGTGATTTTCTCATAGCGTCGGCCTGCCGGCACCCCCGCCGGCAAGCGGCGCCAATTAGGCAAAAAGCCCTATTCCCGGCATGGTCCCGGCCACCCGTTTGTGCTATGATTTGTGCGCTGCACAATACGACCAAAAAACAGCCTTTCCCGAGGTCCGCCATGTTGGAACAGCATTACCTCACCGCCCTTTTCGAGCCCAAGTCCGTCGCCGTCATCGGCGCCTCCGACCGGGAAAACTCGGTGGGCAACATCATCTTCAAGAACATCCTGACGTCGGGCTTCAAGGGCCGCCTCTACCCGATCAACCCCAAGCACGACCAGGTGCAGGGCCAGGAGTGCTACAAGTCCATCGAGGAGATCGGCGCCCGGGTCGAGCTGGCGGTCATCGCCACCCGCGCCCAGACGGTGCCCCAGATCATCGAGCAATGCGGCCGCAGTGGCGTCAGGAACGTCATCGTCATCTCCGCCGGCTTCTCTGAATCCGGCCACATCGGCGCCGCCCTCGAACGCAAGATGCTGGAGATCGCCCGTTCCTACAGCGTGCGCATCCTCGGCCCCAACTGCCTGGGCATCATCCGGCCCGATCTCGGCCTCAACGCCACTTTCGCCCGCGTCACCGCCAACCCGGGGAATCTCGCGCTGGTCTCCCAGTCCGGCGCCATGTGCGCCGCCGTCCTCGACTGGGCCAAGGCCAACGCCGTGGGCTTCTCCTCGGTCATCTCCCTCGGCTCCACGGCCGACGTGGATTTCGGCGAAATCCTCGATTACCTCATCTACGACAACCGCACCCACTACATCCTCATGTACGTGGAGGGCATCCGCAACGCCCGCCGCTTCATGAGCGCGCTGCGCTCCGCCGCCCGCATCAAGCCCATCATCCTGCTGAAGGCGGGCCGCCACGAGGCCGGTTCCGTCGCCGCCCAGACCCACTCGGGCATGGCCGCCGTCTCCGACGCCGTCTTCCAGGCTGCCGTTCGCCGGGCCGGCGTGGTGCGGGTGGCCAACGTCGGCCAACTCTTCTACGCCGCCAAGGCCCTGGCCTCAAAGTTCCGGCCCCAGGGCAACCGCCTCGCCATCATCACCAACGGCGGCGGCCCCGCCGCCATGGCCGCCGACCGCGCCGGCGACCTGGGCATTCCCCTGGCCAAGCTCGCCAACGAGACGGTGGCAACCCTCAACAAGTGCCTGCCCACCACCTGGTCCCACGCCAATCCCATCGACATCACCGGCGACGCCACGCCGGAACGCTACCGCGATGCCATCCTGGCGGTGGCCCAGGACGAGGGCGTGGACAGCATGCTGGTCATGCTGGCGCCCCAGGCCATGACCCAGCCCATGGAGGTGGCCAAGGCCGTCATCGAAGTCAGCGAGCAGACGCCCAAGTCCATGATCTGCTGCTGGATGGGCGAGGAGCAGGTGGCCGCCTCCCGCAAGCTGCTGGAAGACGCCGGCATTCCCGCCTTCCGCATGCCGGAGACGGCGATCGAGCTTTTCCACCACATTTCCACCTACTACCGTAACCAGAAGCTCCTGCTGCAGGCGCCGGAACCCACCCGCCAGCATGGCCGCCCCGAGTGCGAGGGCGCCAAGATGCTGATCGAGGCCCTGCTGGCCGAGCGGCGCAAGGTGCTTTCGGAGATGGAATCCAAGGCCATCCTGCGGGCCTTCCGCGTGCCGGTGGCCCAGACCATGGTCGCCCGTTCGGCCACCGAGGCCTTGCTGCTGGCGGAGCAGATCGGCTTCCCCATCGCCATGAAGGTGGATTCGCCGGACCTCCTGCACAAATCCGACACCGGCGGCGTGCGCCTCAACATCGGCAACGCGCCGGCAGTGCGCAACGCCTACCACGACATCATCGAGACGGTGCAGAAGCGTCACCCGACGGCCCGCATCAACGGTGTTTCCATCGAGCCCTTCCTCGCCCGCCCCAACGGGCGCGAGCTGATGGTGGGGGTCTTCCGCGACCCCATCTTCGGGCCGGTGATCACCTTCGGCGCCGGCGGCTTCGACGTGGAAATCTTCAGCGACCGCGCCGTCGCCCTGCCGCCGCTGAACAAGTTCCTGGCCAAGGATCTCATCCGCTCCACCCGGGCCGCCAAGGTGCTGGGCGAGTTCCACAACATGCCGCCGGTGGACCGGGAGGCCCTCCAGGAAGTGCTCCTCTGCATCTCCGAGATGGTCTGCGAACTGCCCTGGCTGGTGGAGATGGACCTCAACCCGCTGATCGTCGATGAAAACGGCGCCATCGCCGCCGACGCACGCATCGTCATCGACCACGCCAACGGCGCCACCGGGGACCGCTACGCCCACATGGCGATCTACCCCTACCCGGTGCACCTGATCCAGGAATGGCAGATGAACGACGGCCAGGTCGTCACCATCCGCCCCATCCGGCCCGAGGACGCCGACATGGAGCAGGATTTCGTCAAGGCCATGTCCGACGAATCCCGCTACTACCGCTTCATGGACACCATCCGGGAACTCACCCAGACCATGCTGGTGCGCTTCACCCAGATCGACTACGACCGGGAAATGGCCCTGGTGGCCACCGTCCCCGGCCCGGACGGCAAGGAGCAGCAGATCGGCGTCTCCCGTTACGTCCTCAATCCGGACGGCGAATCGGTGGAATTCGCCCTGGCGGTGGGGGATGCCTGGCAGAAGTGCGGCGTCGGCCGCAAACTGATGACCGCGCTGATCGAATGCGCCCGCATGAAGGGCTACCGGGCCGTGGTGGGCGACGTGCTGTCCACCAACAGCAAGATGTTCGGCCTGATGACCAGCCTCGGCTTCACCATCCACCCCCACCCGGACGACACGGCGGTGAAAAGGGTGGTCAAGCCCCTGACAGGTTGACTTCCACCGCTCCAAGTTAAAACGGCCGGTGAAAACCGGCCGTTTTGCTTGTCCTGAAGGTTCCTTACTCGGTGTAGAAGGTCACGTCGTAGGGGTAAGGCTTCTGAGGCACCTTGGATTCGGCGTTGCGGCGCGTCGATTCCACGTCCTGCTTCTTGTCCCACCACAGGGCGCGGCCGGTCTTCTGCTCCTCGACCCAGGCCGGGTTCTTTTCCAAAAGCTCGTTGATCCACTTGGTGTGGTCGGACACGTAGCTGCTATTGACGTCACCCATTTCCCGCAATCCTCAATGCAATCAAAAGAATGGGCGCGATTCTAGCACGTCAGTGGAAGACGATGGGCCGGGCGGAGTCGGCGCAGTAGTCGTCGAGGAAGGCATCGATGGTCTCGATGTCCCGTTCTTCCTCGGGAATGCCTTCCATGGCCGCCCGGAAGTGCCAGGCCGACGGCCCTTGCAGGAAGAGCATGCGGCCGCCCTCCTTGTCCACGAGCTCGAAGCTCTCCTGGGCCGGGTAGGCCAGGACGGAGTAGTGTTCGCTGTTGTAGACGACGTTCATGGCAGGGCTCCTTTCACGACTTCCACAGCTTCAATTACGGCCAAGCTACGCCTTTTTCAAGAGTAGGACCGTAATCTTTTTCACGCGTTTCCCTCTACCGATGGTGGATGGCGATCCGGCCTCCCTTGCCTTACCATGCGCCCATCGCCACTCCCGCCCGAAAAACCATGGCTTCCTGGGGCTGCCCCCACGAAATCGCCGGCCACTGCGCCAAGGTGAACAATCTGCCCTGCGATCCGGGCATGAAGGGCTGCGTCCTCGCCGGCCGCTATTTCTTTGCCGGCAGCGAGGAGAAGAACAAGCGCCTGCGGGAAAAACTCGCCCGCCTGGCCGGCGACGCCCCCGCAGCCGAAAAGCAAGAGGATTGACCGCTCACGGATAGAGGCCGCGGATCGCCCGCGCCTCCAGCACCCGGCTGCAGCCGATGACGAAGGCCGCCGTGCGCAGCGGCAGGCTGCGCTCTTCCGCCAGTTGCCAGATGGCGGCGAAGGCTTCGCTCATGATGCGGTCGAGGCGCTGGTTGATCTCCTCCTCGCTCCAGAAGAAGCTGGAAAAATCCTGCACCCATTCGAAATAGCTGACGGTGACGCCACCGGCGTTGGCCAGCACGTCGGGAACGATCAGCACGCCCCGGTCGGCGAGGATGGCCTCGGCCTCCGGCGTGGTGGGGCCGTTGGCGCCCTCGACGATGACCCGGGCGGCAATGCCGGCGGCGTTGTGCTTGTTGATCTGGGCCTCCAGGGCCGCCGGCACCAGGAAATCGCAGGGCACGGCCCAGAAGGACTCCTTGTCGATGGCTTCGCAGCCGGGCGCCCCGGCCAGGGCCCCCTGTCGGGCAAGATGGGCCTTGAGGGCGTCCACGTCGATGCCGGCGGGGTTGAACACGGCGCCGCTGACGTCCTGTACCGCCACGATGCGGGCGCCGGCCTGGGCGAACAGGCGGGCGCAGGCCTCGCCCACGTTGCCGAAGCCCTGCACCACCACCCGCGCCCCGGCGATGGGCAGCTTGAGCCGACCGGCCACTTCCCGGGCGGCAACGAAAACGCCGCGGCCGGTGGCGTCGGGGCGGCCGAGGGAGCCGCCCAGGGAAATAGGCTTGCCGGTGACGACGCCGGTGACGGTGCGCCCCTCGCCCATGGAGTAGGTATCCATCATCCAGGCCATGACCTGGGCGTTGGTGTTCATGTCCGGGGCCGGGATGTCCTTGTCCGGCCCGATCATGCCGCTGATCTCGCTGGTGTAGCGGCGGGTCAGGCGTTCCAGCTCGGCCATGGACAATTTCCGGGGATCGACGCGGATGCCTCCCTTGGCGCCGCCGAAGGGCACGTTAACCACGGCGTTCTTGATGGTCATCCAGCCCGCCAGGGCCATCACCTCGGACAGGGTCACGTCCTGGTGGAAGCGCACTCCCCCCTTGCCCGGCCCGCGGGAGGTGTTGTGGTGCACCCGGTAACCCTCGAAATGGGCCACCTCGCCGTTGTCGAGGCGGATCGGGACATCGACGATCATCGAGCGCTTGGGCTGGCGCAGGGTCTCCACCCAGGGCTGCAGGCGCTTTTCCAGCAGCGGCGCCACCCGCTCCACCTGCTGCAGGAAGATGTGCCAGGGACCGACGTTTTCCTGGGAGATGTAGGAAGGCAGATGCGGTGCGTTCATGATCCAGCTCCTTTCATGGGCCGAGGCTCATCAGGGCCGCGTTGCCGCCGGCAGCCGCGGTATTGACCGTCAAGGTGCGCTCGGCCAGCAATTCCTGCAAGGGGTAGAGGCCGCCCGGCCCCGGCTCGAGAACCGGGATCAGCGCCCCCTCCCCCGCTGCCAGCCGGCGCCGGACGTCCCGGGCCGCGGCGATATCCGGCTCGGCGAGGACGCCGGCGATGCCGCCCCATTGGCCGGATTCGACGAAGCCGACGGCCGCCGCCACGGTTGCCGGCAGGCCGCCGGCGAGGGCCAGGGTGCGCGGCCCCTTCTCCCAGATCGCCGTATTGCCCGTGGCCAGCACGGCCGCCAGTTGGGCGAGCAGTTCCGCCTCGTCCCGCCCCAGGCAGAGCATGGCCCCCCGGGGGGCGAAGCCCAGGGTGTTGCGCTCGCCGGTAGGGCCGGGCAGGTCGACCACGGCGCCGAGGAGGGAGCGCTCGCCGCAGGCGGCGCAATGCTGCGCCAAGGCGGCCCGGCCATTGCCTGCCGCCCAGGCCGCCAGAACCGGCAGCAACCCTCCGTCGCGCTTCTCCAAGCGGGCGCCGACGGCGGCCGGCCCGACGCAGCCGCTTCCCGCCAGGCGATGCAGCATGAGGGGTCCGCCAGCCTTGGGGCCGGTGCCGGAGAGCCTCTCGCCGCCGAAGGGCTGCACGCCGACCACGGCCCCGATCATGTTGCGGTTCACGTAGATGTTGCCCACCCGGGCCCGGTCCACGACGGCGGCGATGGTCTCGTCGATGCGGCTGTGGATGCCCAGGGTGAGGCCGTAGCCAGTGCCGTTGATAGCCTCCACCACAGCGGGCAGGTCGGGGGCGGCGAAGCGCAGCACGTGCAGCACCGGCCCGAAGACCTCGCCGGCCAGCTCCTGGAGGGCGTCGATCCCGATCACCGTCGGCGGCACGAAGGTGCCGGCGTCGCAGCCCGCCGGCAAGGGCACCTGGAACACCGGCCGGCCCCGCGCCCGCATGCCCTCGATATGGGTCAGCAGCGCATCCCGGGCGGCGGCGTCGATGACCGGGCCGAAATCCGTGGCAAGCCGGGCCGGGTCGCCGATGGCCAGTTCCCCCAGGGCCGCCCGCAACATGGCCAGGACGCGGTCCGCCACGGCATCGTGCAGGCACAGCACGCGCAGGGCGGAACAGCGCTGGCCGGCGCTGTCGAAGGCCGAGGTCAGCACGTCCTGCACCACCTGTTCGGGCAGGGCCGAGGAATCGGCGATCATGGCGTTCTGCCCGCCGGTTTCGGCGATCAGCCGGGTGCCCGGGCGCCCGGCCAGGGCGCGGGCGATGCCCCGGGCGACGGCGGTGGAGCCGGTGAATACCACGCTACGCACCCGCGGATCGGCGGTCAGCACCGCCCCCACCGTTTCACCGGCGCCCGGCAGGAAATGCAGGGCCGCGGGCGGGATGCCCGCCGCCAGCAGCAATTCCACCGCCCGGGCCGCCACCAGGGGCGTCTGCTCCGCCGGCTTGGCCAGCACCGGGCTGCCGGCGGCCAAGGCGGCGCTCACTTGGCCAATGAAGATGGCCAGGGGGAAATTCCAGGGGCTGATGCAGGCCGCCGGCCCCGGCGCCTCCGCCACCCCGTCCAGGTCGCCCGCCAACAGGCGCTGGGCGTAATAGCGGCAGAAATCCACCGCCTCCCGCACCTCGGCCAGGGCGTTGCCCCAGGTCTTGCCGGCTTCGCGCACGCACAGGCCGGCCAGCGTCAGGCGATCCGCCTCCAGGCCGTCGGCGGCGCGCAGGAGCAACTCGGCCCGCCGGGCGGGCGGGGTGGCATGCCAGGCCGCGGCGCCGGCATGGGCGGCGGATAGCGCTGCTGCCACGGCAGCGGGGTCGCTTTCCCTCCACTGCCCGACGATATCGTCCCGGTTGGCGGGATTGCGCACCTCCTGAACGCCGGCACCAGGCTGGACCGCCCCGGCCACCCGCGGCAGGGCCTGCCAGGACGCCTGCGCCACACCCTCGATCGCCGCCGCAACGGTGGCGATGGTGGCCTCGTCCGCCAGGTCGGCCCCCGCCGAATTGCGCCGCCCGGCGCCGTAGAGGGCCGCCGGCAGGGGAATGGCCGGATGGGGGCCGCCCCCCTCCCGGCGCAGGCGTTCCAGGGGCTCCTCCACCAGTTCGTCGATGGCGATGGCCGGGTCCACCAGGCGATGGACGAAGGAGGTGTTGGCGCCGTTCTCCAGCAGCCGGCGCACGAGATAGGGCAGCAGCGTTTCGTGGCTGCCGACGGGCGCGTAGATGCGGCAGGGCAGATCGAGGCCGGCGGTGCCCACCACGTGGTCGTAGAGCGCCTCCCCCATGCCGTGCAGGCACTGGAACTCGTAGGCCGCGACGGCCCGCTCCTGCGCCATCTGGCGGACCGCTGCCAGGGTATGGGCGTTGTGGGTGGCGAACTGGGGATAAACGGCGTCCGCCGCCGCCAGCAACCGGGCGGCGCAGGCCAGGTAGGACAAGTCGGTGTGGGTCTTGCGGGTGAAGACGGGGTAGTCCGCCTGGCCTTCCGCCTGGGCGCGCTTGATCTCGCTGTCCCAGTAGGCGCCCTTGACCAGGCGCACCATGAGCCGCCGCCCCTGCCGGCGGGCCAGATCGGCCAGCCAGTCCACCACGTGTATGGCCCGCTTCTGGTAGGCCTGGACGACGAAGCCGAGTCCCTCCCAGCCCGCCAGGGCCGCGTCCTCGGCGAGAGCGGCGAGGAGGTCGAGGGAGAGTTCCAGGCGCTCGCTTTCCTCGGCGTCGATGTTGAGCCCCAGGTCGTAGCCCCGGGCCAGCCGGGCGAGGTCCCGCAGGCGTGGCAGCAGCTCGGCCATGACCCGCTCCCGCTGGCTGCGGGCGTAGCGGGGATGCAGCGCCGAGAGCTTCACCGAGATGCCCGGCCCGGCGACGACGCCCCGCCCGGCGGCGGCCGCCCCGATGGCGTGGATGGCTTCGGCGTAGGCCTGCTGGTAGCGCTCGGCGTCCGCCGCCGTCAGGGCCGCCTCCCCCAGCATGTCGAAGGAATGGCGGTAGCCGCGGCCTTCGGCCTCCCGGCTGCGTGCCAGGGCGGCGGCGATGGTCTGGCCCATGACGAACTGCTGGCCGAGGAGGCGCATGGCGAAATCGACGCCGCGGCGGATGAGAGGCTCGCCGCCCCGCTGCAGCAGGCGGGTCAGCGCCCCGCCCAGGGCGCGCTCGCTGTGGGTCGCCACCAGGCGCCCGGTGATGTAGAGGCCCCAGGTGGCGGCATTGACGAACAGCGAGCCGCTGTGGCCCAAGTGGGATTGCCAGTCGCCGCTGCCCAGCTTGTCGCGGATGAGGCGGTCGGCGGTGGCCGTATCGGGGACGCGCAGCAGGGCTTCCGCCAGGCACATGAGGGCGACGCCTTCCTGGCTGGAAAGGGAGAATTCCTGCATCAGCCGGTCGATGCCCGGGGCATCGCGGCGCTCCGCCCGCACGGCCGCCACCAGCGCCCCGGCCTGGGCGGCCACGGCAGCCACGTCGCCCTGCAGTGCTTCGACCTCGGCGGCCAGGGCGGCGACGCACTCCACCTCGCCCCGCCGGTGTGCCCGCCTGATGGCTTCCCGCAGATCCGGACTGCCTCCCATCGCATCCTCCCGGAACCGTTGCGAAATCACGCTGTTGCAGAACAGACAACAGCGGCTCCGAGTAGTTTCCCCGGGCTAGCGTGCCGGCAAGCCTTGCGGTTATCCTGCCGCTTTCGCATCCACGAACCCTGCCAACGGAGTTACCGTCGTGCCCGCCCTGCTCCCCCAACCCGATCCCCTAGGTTTCCTCGAATACTCCGTCGTCTACACGGACCGCGCCCTCAATCACATGTCCCAGCGCTTCCAGGGCGTCATGCGCGACATTTCCCGCATCCTCAAGGCCGTGTACAACGGCAAGAGCGCCGTCGTCGTGCCCGGCAGCGGCACCTTCGGCATGGAGGCGGTGGCCCGCCAGTTCGCCACGGACAAGAAGTGCCTGGTGATCCGCAACGGCTGGTTCAGCTACCGCTGGAGCCAGATCTTCGACATGGGCCGCATCCCCGCCGAGAGCATCGTCCTCAAGGCCCGCCAGGCGGGCAGCGGCGCCCAGGCGCCCTTCGCCCCGGCACCCATCGACGAGGTCGTCGCCACCATCCGCGAGTGCCGGCCCGACGTGGTCTTCGCCCCCCACGTGGAAACGGCCTCCGGCATGATCCTGCCCGACGACTACCTGAAGGCGGTGGGTTCCGCAGTGCGCGAGGCGGGCGGCCTCTTCGTCCTCGACTGCGTGGCTTCCGGCACCGTCTGGGTGGACATGGCCGACAAGAACGTGGACGTGCTGGTCAGCGCGCCGCAGAAGGGCTGGAGCGGCTCGCCCTGCTGCGCCCTGGTGATGCTGGGCGAGCGCGCGCGGGAACGCATCGACGCCACCACCAGCACCAGCTTCGCCTGCGACCTGAAGAAGTGGCTGCAGATCATGGAGGCCTTCGAAGGGGGCGGCCACGCCTACCACGCCACCATGCCCACCGACGCCCTGGCGGCCATGCGGGACGTCATGCTGGAGACGGAGGCCTACGGCTTTGCCCGGGTCTGTGAGGAACAGAAGGTGCTGGGCCGGCAGATCCGCGCCCTGCTGGTTTCCCGCGGTTTCCCCAGTGTCGCCGCCGAAGGCTTCCAGGCCCCCGGCGTAGTGGTCAGCTACACCACCGACCCGGACATCCAGAACGGCAGGAAATTCCTCGCCATGGGGGTGCAGACCGCCGCCGGCGTGCCGCTGATGTGCGACGAGCCGGCGGATTTCCGCACCTTCCGCATCGGCCTCTTCGGCCTGGAAAAGCTGCACAACCCGGAACGCACCGTCGAGAACTTCCGCAAGGCGCTCGACGCCATCGTCCAGGCGGACCGCTGAGGGCAACCGCCGTGTCCGCGGACCAGGAAAACACCATCGCCGTCGACCAGCTCCAGGTCGGCGTCTATGTGTACCTGGACGTGGGCTGGATGCACCACCCCTTCACCTTCAACAATTTCAAGATCCGCGACGAGGAGCAGTTGCGCGTCATCCGCGGCCTGGGGCTCGCCCGGGTCCGCTGGGATCCCGCCCGCAGCGAGGTGAAGCCGCTGCCCCGCTCCGCCGTCAAGGCGCCGGCCGCCCCCCCGGGCGCCGCCGAGGTGGCCGCACCGGCGGAAGCGGCGCCCCCCAGCCCCGCCATGGCCCGCAAGATGGAACAGGTGCGGCAACTGAAGGAGCGGCGGGAGCACCTGGCGCGGGTGGAACAGGCCTTCGCTTCTGCCGCCGGCGTGGTGCGCAACATCGGCAAGACCATCTACGCCCAGCCGGAGAAGACCGTGGCCGATGCCCGGGAGCTGGTGGGCAAGGTGGTGGAAACCCTCCTCGCCGCCCCCGACCTGGCCATCCAGGTGATGTCCGAAAAGGCCGGCAGCGAGGACATCTACCTCCATTCCCTCAACGTCGCCGTCCTGTCCATGACGCTGGCCAAGGAACTGGGGCTGCCGGCGGAACTGGTCCAGGCCATCGGCGTCGGCGCCCTCTTCCACGACATCGGCCTGAACGAGGTGCCGTCCACCATCCTCAACAACCCCGGCCCGCTCACCAAGCCCGAGCGCGAATTCCGGGAACTGCACTGCCAGTACGGCGTGGATATCGGCAAGAAGGCCGGCCTGCCGCCGTCGGTATTGCGGATCATCCAGCAGCACCACGAGTGCCACGACGGCAGCGGCTATCCCCAGAAACTGGCGGGCGACGCCATCGACCCCCTGGCCCGGGTGGTGGCCCTGGTCAACGCCTACGACAACCTGTGCAATCCCGTCAGCATGGCCCAGGCCCTGACGCCCCACGAGGCGCTCTCGGCCATGTTCGCCCAGCAGCGCAGCCGCCACGACCCGCGCTTCCTGCAGGCCTTCATCCGCTTCATGGGCGTCTATCCGCCCGGCACGGTCGTGGGGCTCTCCAACGATGCCCTGGGCCTGGTCATCCGCGTCAATTCCAGCCGGCCGCTGCGCCCCAGCATCATCCTCTACGACCCGTCCACCCCCAAGAACGAGGCTGTCGTCCTCGACCTCGACGAGGAGCCCGACATCAACATCACCCGGGCCATCCGCCCGGCCCAGTTGCCGGCGGCCGTCTACGACTACCTCAGCCCCCGCCGCCGGGTGAGCTACTATTTCGACGCCGGCACCGCCGGCGAAGGCCGCTAGCCATGGCCGGCAACCCCCCGGTGCCGGACCGGCTCCTCCTCGACCAGGCCAGCGAAATCCTGCTGGCGGTCGATCCCCGCACCCTGACCATCGGCGCCGCCAACCAGCGGGCCGGCAGCGTCCTCGGCTACCCGGTGGAAGCCCTCGTGGGCAAGCCCATCACCGACCTGGAAAGCGCCCTGGCCGACATTTTCTACTGGGAGGAGGTCCGCCAGGGTGCTCCCGGCGAGGTGGAGAACGTCGAGGGGCTCTACGCCTGCGCCGACGGCTCCCTGCTGCCGGTGGTGAAGAGCATCCGCCGGGTGGTGGATGGCGGCCGGGCCTGGCTGATCCTGCGCATCCGAGACGAGCAGCAGCTCCGCCGGGCCGAGGCCGGCATGGCCCAGGTCACGGCCCAGTTGCAGGCCACCCTGGAAGCCACCGGCGACGGCATCCTGGTGATCGGCACCGAAGGCGGCATCGTCAACCTCAACCGGCGCTTCACCGCCATGTGGGGCCTGGGCGAGTCCCTGCTGCTCGAAGGCGACGCCGCCATCCTCGCCTGGCTGGACGCCCAGCTGGCCCCCGATACCGCTTTCCGCTTCACCCGCCGGCAAGCGGTGCCGGAAACCAACGGCTGCCAGGTGCTGCCCCTGGCCAACGGCAAGTTCTTCGAGATGCGCTGCCACCCGCAGACCACCCGCGACCAGGTGATCGGCTACGTCTTCAGCTTCCACGACGTCACCGAGCGCATCCTGAGCGAGCGGGAAATGCGCCTCGCCCGGGAAAAGGCCGAGGCGGCCAACCGGGCCAAGAGCGACTTCCTGGCCATGATGTCCCACGAAATCCGCACCCCCATGAACGGCGTCATCGGCATGAGCGAACTCCTGCTGGAAACCGAACTTACCGGCGAGCAGCGGCAGTTCGCCGGGATCATCCGCACCAGCGCGGAAGCCCTCCTGTCGATCATCAACGACGTGCTCGACTTCTCCAAGATCGAGGCCCGCAAGCTCAGCCTGGAGGAAATCGATTTCGATCTGGTGAGCCTGCTCGAGGACTTCGCCGACCTCTACGCCCTGCGGGCGGCCGAGAAAGGGATCGACTTCGCCTGGTCGCTGCCCGTCGACATGCCGACCCGCCTGCGGGGCGACCCGGGCCGCCTGCGGCAGATTCTCATCAACCTGGTGGGCAACGCCATCAAGTTCACCGAAGCCGGCAGCATCACCGTCAGCCTCGCCCCCCTGGCCGAGGACGAGGGCGGCGTGCTCATCCGCGGCGAAGTCGCCGACACCGGCATCGGCATCCCGACCGACCGCGTCGACGCCATCTTCGCTCCCTTCGAACAAGCCGACGGCTCGACCACCCGCCGCTACGGCGGCACCGGCCTGGGGCTGGCGATCTCCGCCCAACTGGCCCGGATGATGGGGGGCGACATCGGCGTCGCCAGCCAGCCGGGGAACGGCTCCACCTTCTGGTTCACCCTGCGCCTGCGCCGCCAGAGCGGAGATGCCCCGTCACCAGGGGGCGATGACGCCCTAGCCGGCCGGCGCGTCCTGGTGGTCGAGCCCGGCGAGCACCATCGCCGGCTGCTGGCAGCGGCCCTGGCCCCCTGGCAATTGGCGGTCACGGCCGTGGCCGGTGCCGGCGATGCCCTCGCCGCCCTGGAAGCGGCGGCCCGGCGGTGCGAACCCTTCGACCTCGCCCTCATCGGCCAGACCCTGGCCGACGGCGACGGCGAGACTCTCGGTGCCGCCATCCGGGCCCGCCCCGAACTGGCCGCCACCGCCCTGGTGCTGATGGCCCGCATCGGCAGCCGCGGCGACGCCCGGCGCGCCCGCCAGGCGGGATTTGCCGCCTACCTTTCCAAACCGGTCAAGCGCGCCTTGTTGCGCGACGCCCTGGCCGCGGTGCTGGACGCCGGAGGCAAGGCCGGCCCGTCCGAGCTGGTCACCCGCCATTCGCTGGCGGAAGGCCGCCCCCGCTCCCAGCGCATCCTGGTCGCCGAGGACAACAAGATCAATCAGGCGGTGATGGTCGCCATGCTGGGCAAGCTGGGCTTTTCCAACGTATCCCTGGCGGCGGACGGGGAGGAGGCGCTGGCCATGGCCGGCGCCGCCCCCTTCGACCTGATCCTGATGGACTGCCAGATGCCGCGCCTGGACGGCTACGCCGCCACCCGGGAACTGCGCCGCCGGGGTGTCACCCTGCCGATCCTGGCGGTGACCGCCAACGCCCGCGACAGCGACGTCGACGAATGCCTGGCCGCCGGCATGGACGGCCATATCGTCAAACCCGTCGTCCTCGGCCACCTGGCGGCGGCCCTGGAAAAACACCTGCCGGCCGCCAATCCATGACCCGGGCTGTTTCAGCCATCTGAGCAGGATGGCGAAGCGCACCTCCGGCACGGCGAGACAGTCCCTCATGCCGCCGGCCAGACAAAGGCTCCGATCCGCGGCCATGGTCAGGATCTCCCGGCCATTGTCGGCGACATCGGCGCAGATGCCCACGTCCGGGAGCATCTCCCGGGGAATCATCCGGCCGGCTTTTTCTCGCCGGCGAATACCGCAAAGGGCAGCCAGTTCTCCGCCGGCGGCAGGGGACAGGTGGCGAAGGGCGTGAAGGCACAGGGCGGGTTGGTGGCCCGGTTGAAGTCGAGGACGATCTCCCCGCCCGCCGGGCGCGCCTTGAGGAAACGGCCGGCGCCATAGGTTTCCCGGCCGCTGGTGCGGTCGCGGAAAACGAAGAAGGCCGTCCTGCCGTCGATGCTCATGGGCAGCAGGGCCGCCGCCTGCCCCTCGTGGACGAAAACGGCCTGCCGGGTCACGCGGATTCGCTTGAGCTCGCCACTGACGTTGGGCACTTCCATTTCCACCGGCGCCGGCAAGGCTTCCCAGCGGGCAGTAATGCGCCACTCCGGCGCGTAGGCATATACCGGCGGCAGCGCGAAGGGGTGGCGGGCGGCCCATTCCCGGTCCCGTACCCGGGCCGCCAGGCGGCCCTCCCGCTCGATGACGAAAAAGGCCAGGGACCCGCATTCGATCAGCGTCGGCCGGCCATCCCGATCGGTGGCCAGGGCCACGGGGGCGGCGCCGGCAGGCCGCCACCGGAGGATGTCGCCGCCCCATTCCAGGTCGCCCAGATAATCGGGGCCGCCGGGCAAGGGCACGGCCATGCCCGGCCCGCTGCCCACCGGGTTGCCGCCCGGTTGCAGCCAGTGCAGGCCCACCAGCCCGAGCCAGCTGTCCGGCCCCGCCAGCTCGGCGCGGCGGGCCGCCCGCCAGCGGCGGTAGGCTGCCGGGGCCGACTCCCCGGTCATACGGCCTTGTCGAAGCGCATGGCGCCGTTCTCGCAGCGCACCCGCACCGTATCCTTGGCGGCGAAGCGCCCCTCGAGGATGGCCTTGGCCAGGGGATTCTCGATCTGCTGCTGGATGGCGCGCTTCAATGGCCGGGCGCCGAAGACCGGGTCGAAGCCGGCCTTGGCCAGTTCGGCCAGGGCGCTGTCGTCCACCACCAGGCCCATTTCCAGCTGGGCCAGGCGCTTTTCCAGGTAGGCAAGCTGGATGCGGGCGATGCCGGCGATATGCTTTTCGTCCAGGCTGTGGAAAACCACCACCTCGTCGATGCGGTTGACGAATTCCGGCCGGAAATAGGTCTTGACCTCGGCCATCACCGCCACCTTGATCACCCCGTAGTCGTCGCCGGCCATCTGCTGGATCATCTGGCTGCCCAGGTTGGAGGTCATCACCACCACGGTGTTCTTGAAATCGACGGTGCGGCCCTGGCCGTCGGTCAGGCGGCCGTCGTCGAGCACCTGCAGCAGCACGTTGAAGACGTCCGGGTGGGCCTTCTCGACCTCATCTAGCAGGATGACGCTGTAGGGCTTGCGGCGCAC
>JRYG01003029.1_pt1 | contig 19174 bp, 17 predicted proteins | sample 235341 | NCBI WGS metagenome assembly JRYG01 (sample SAMN03074218, study PRJNA261478) | activated sludge metagenome | biome: Wastewater Treatment Plant; feature: Wastewater; material: Activated sludge; isolation source: activated biomass of a wastewater treatment plant treating hydrocarbon... ... | reverse complement strand
AATACCGCGTTCTTCTCTTTTTTGTCTTCTGCCTTAAAATCATGAATATTGAACGTAACTATTCCAATATCTAATAAATTATTGTTAACGGTATTCAGCAAAGTCGAGTGGTTTAAACCACTTTGATTAAATGTAATGAATATTTTGTTGGACTCCTTCGCTGGCGGTTTAGACAAGCCAAATTGGCTATTGAACCCCTTGTTATAGCTAGGGGTTAATGTTGTTTGGCTTGATACATTCTGTTTTGGGGAACAGTTTACATTTTTGTGTTCACGGTAATGTTCATTGCAAAATTTCTTTCCACAATTAGGACATTGGTTGGCAGACGCCTCCATTCCAAAAGTTATCCTACAAGAATGACACGAGTCACTCGATAATTTATTTTTTTTCTCGATTTCCGATATAGAACCAGAAGAATTGTTTTTGATATTATGAGCATTCGTCTTCTGCTTTTTGGGATTCTTTGATTCTATTTTATAATCTTCTTTGTAATCTTCTGTAAGTAGCGAATAGTCGACTTCTTCACTATCTTCACTAGTGGACACTTGATCTTCGTCTAGTACGGAAGAGAACTCTTCATCTTCAAATTCAATAAATGAGCGTTTTGAGAGGGAGCAATTATGAGAACTTACATGCCCAGGACAGACAGGCCTGAGGCATTCGGGACACTCAATTTCGGTGGTCACAGAGCAGATTTTGCATTGCATAAACGGGACCTTATTACATGGTAATGGATACAACCATCTGTATCTTTGTACACGAGATCAGTGCAGTCTCAAGAATCCCCTAAGATCCATGCAACTCCTGGAGCTTTTCCTGAGTTCTGGCATCATTTTCGCCGGTGACATCGAGACCGTTATCTTGCTGAAATCGTATGAGCGCCTGAATTATCAAGGGACTTAGATCGCCATTCTCTGGCCCAGCGGGATAGCCGAGATTGTTCAGGCGCTGCTGCGCGCCCTTCAGATCAGAAACGGGTTGCAGGTGACGCAGCGCAAGCTCGTATTCATCGCGATTCTCCCTATCGCTCACATAGAGGGTCGCCTTTCGGGCATTGGCCGGGATGTAAATCCACAAATTGCCATCGCCATCGGTCGTGCCTTCATGAATACGCCCATCCACCACCAATTGGTAAGGTTCATTTACTCGTGGTTCGTCGTTCTTCAGCAAGCGGATATGAATCGTGGTCGGAAAGCCCTTACGCTTAAATTGATGGCGCTGATCGGTCGATTTATCCTCCTCCTTGCGCCGCTTGTCGGGAATGACCACGAGATCGCCCGTGCGCAGCACGTTGGGGTCTCGGCGGACTCTACGCAAATCGGCGTTGTCCGGGTCGTTCCAGATGGTATCGGGAAAGAAACCGTGCTCCAGTGCGATGCTGGAAATGCAGTCGTTGATTTTGGCGACGTGAAGTTGAGGCATGTCGGGTTCTCCTGGTGAATTACTGAGCGCGTGCGCCGAGCGATTTGATGAAATCCCACGCATCCTTATCGAGGTTGGGGAAGGTGATCTTGCATTGGCCGGGGCCCTTGATGCCGTCCACCCGCGCCCAGCCTTTCTCGTCCAAAGTTCCTTCCTTGACGGTTTGGTCCGGCATGGTAATTCGGTATTTCTCGCCCGGTATTGGCTGGTTCGCCTCGTCCACCAGTTCGATTTCGATCCAGTGGACCGGCGGCGGCTGGTCGGTGATAACGGTTTGCCGGGTCGCCGGGTCGAGCGCGCTGCTCAGCGGCTGGTAGAGATTGCCCGTCGGTGCCGGGTTCGACCGCCCGGACGCCGGATCGGAGGTCGTGCTCAGCGGCTGGTAGGGATTGCCCGTCGGCGCCGGGTTCGGCTGCGCGGGCTGCGGTGGAGGAGCATTGCCACTCGATCCATTGGCCGGCTTGGGTCGCATGTATCCCTTGTATCCGCCCTCCGGGATGACCGGCACGAACGGCTTGACCGGCGCGGTGCCGTATTTCCCGGTTTGCGTTCGGCGCTGCTTGGCGATGACCTCGGCCATCTCGCCAGGATCGGCCTTGTCGGCTTCCTCCGCCTGCTTGGGAGCCGTCGGCAACACCGCGTTGCCGGGCGTGCCGGTCAGCGGCGGCGAACCGGGACCGGAGGCGATCTTCACGAGCCCGCCGTCCAGCGTCAGCAGCGCGCCCTTCAGCGTGATGCCCTCGGGACCCAGCACCAGGCTGGTACTACCGCATTTGAGGGTGATGCCGGACAAGGACTCGATCACGATCCCCTGCGCCTTGACGTAGCTGTTGCCGGTGATTTGTTGGCTATGGCCGGACTGAAACACCTCGATCACGTCGCCCTGTACGGTGAAGGAATGGCTGCCCTGAATGGAGATGGCTTCCTTGCCGCCCACCTTGAGATGCCGGTCGTTCTTGATCTGCTGGAATTGATCGTGATCGACGATTTCGTGGCGGTCGTGCTCGACGTGCTCGAACTGGTCCTGTTTGGCGATGAGATGGCGATTGCGGCCGATCCACTCGAAGCAGTCGTTCTTCACCCGCACGTCCTGGTTGCGCTGGGCGTGGATGAAAAGCTGCTCCTCGTCTTTCTTGTCCTGAAAGCGAATCTCGTTGAAACCGCCGCCGCCCTTGCTGGACTGGCTTTTGAGGGTGGACATGGTGGCATTGGCGGGCAGATCGTAGGGAGGCATGCTGCCTCCGTTGTAGACCCGGCCGGTGATGATCGGGCAGTCGGGATCGCCTTCCAGAAAATCGACGATCACTTCCTGGCCGACGCGGGGCAGAAACAGCGCGCCCCAGCGTTTGCCGGCCCAGTTCTGCGAAACCCGAATCCAGCACGAGCTGGTCTCGTTGGCCTTGCTGTAGCGGTCCCAGTGGAACTGCACTTTCACCCGGCCATATTTGTCCGTCCAGATTTCTTCGCCGTCCTTGCCCACCACGATGGCGGTCTGTGGCCCCTGCACCACCGGCTTGGGCGTGGTCAGCGGCGAGCGGTACGGCTGCCGGTCGGGAATCGCCGTGAAACGGCATTCGTAGTGGTAGCCCCCGTCGCTGCCCTGGCCGGTTTCGTAGTCCTCCGCGCGCAACTCGTAATCGGTGGACACGAGCAGGTAATCGGCGATCTGGTCGGCCCGTGGAAACCGACTCAGGGAAAACAGAGCGCCCGCCAAGAAACCTTGCACCTTGCCTTCGCCCTGGACGATCTCGCGTTGCGTGGCCAGCGCCTCCAGCCGCACCCGGACATAGGTGTCGCCCTGGTCATGCTCGTGGTAGCGGCCGGGGTAATCGAAGATTTCGTAGCCACGGGTTACCCCGCTGTCGTCCATCGTTCGCCGCGCGTCGAGATTTTTGCGAGGAACCTTGAAATCGAAATCGCTCAGCGCGCACCCGCCGGTTTGCACCTGCTTGCTCACGGCCCAGTCGAAAATGTGGTCCCGCTGGCGGTGGTGGTGGGGATCGGGCGGGTAGTAGGGAACATCTCGATAGCCCGGCACCGCGCTGTGAGAGCTGTAGCCATCCGCCAAAACCAGCTTGTGCAGGCCATTTTCGTGCTTGAAGTAGTAGTAGATGCCTTCCTGCTCCATCAGCCGGCTGACGAAGTTGAAATCCGTTTCGCGGTACTGCACGCAGTAATCGCGCGGTTGGTACTGGCCGCTCAGCCTGTTCTCGAAATCCGAAAACCCCTTTTCCCGAAACAGCGCCATGATGATGTCCGGGACGGTTTCGTTCTGGAAAATCCGACAGTCGACGTTGCGTGTCAAAAACCACAGCCAGGGCCGCAGCACGGCCCGATAGACGGCGTGGCGGCCCTGGATGCCGGCATAGCGAAAGTGGCTAACGTAGCCGTTGAAATAGCGGGTTCCGGCGCCTTCCGTGATCGTCTCCACCCGAACCGTCATGTTGCGGCCGAGCACTTTGTCCAAATCCAGCTCGCAGTTCTCGCTCAGCAATTCCAGGCGGTACTCGAACAGTTGCCCCAGGTGATCCACGGCCTGCATCCGGCGCAGCAACAGCGCATCTTCGGCCAAACCCTCCACGCCCACCGATACGAAGCGATGTTTCTGGGACGCTTTGGAGGACCAGGGGCTTTCGAGTACAACCGGCATGATGTTCACCCATCTAACGCAAGTGGTTCCATTGGTAATCCATGAATGGCAAACGCCGTGCCGGGAATGAATTCCGCGAATTACTTGCTATTTATCAGAGGCCTAGCCAAGAAAACGGCACAGCGGGGAAGCGTCGCGACCTGCGACGAAACGCGACAGGAGCAGAGAGGAAAGAGAGAAAAATCGTTCGGGGTCAAACGGATAAACAGGGAGCAACCGGCATCTCCGGCGCAACCAACGTCGCACCCGAATGGAACCAAGCGCGCGAATTGTCGCGCGGGGCTTATCCAACGATTCTCTTGCAAGTCAAAACTACAGGCCAAACCATTTTTGGTTTTCTTGAATTCAATCGGCTCACAAGCAAGTGGATGCCCTTGGCACTGGTTCGGCTAAAGCTTCGATAAAGCCATTTCTGGAATCAAGGGATACCCTAAATGACTCAGATAAGGTTTTAGCGCGTTGAGCTTTTTTTCGTAACAAGCGAACACTTTGGACGAAACAGGCAGGGCGCGCGGCTTGACAGGCTGCTGCGGAAGATCGGTTCGCAATTCCACGCCGAGAAATTGGCTGATCTCGGTCAGCGCGGAGCCGGGATTCCGACACAAATCCTCATAACGAATCGAAACGTAAGACGTGGACGGCAACTGACTAATGTTACTGAGATAATAGGCAAAGCCTTCCACCAGCCCGGACAGGATTCGACGGCGACCAAGACCCGAACGCAAAAACGCGAGCCGAAGGATTCGTTCGATGGGCGACGAGCGGAATAGCCGTTCGTAGTCGGGGTCCAGCAATCCAAGATATTCGGATTTCGTTTGCAAGGCCAGCGGCCAGGCGATCATGTTGGAATTGAAAACATGCAATGGATGGCGATGGATGAAAACGAATTTGGCGTCCGGGAACAACGCGTGGATAGCTAAGAAATTTTGATAGAAATCGTTTGGATTTTTCAACAACAACGGCCTGTTTTCGGCAGAAATCCATTGCTTTTTCCGGCACATCTCGACGAATCGTTCGAGGCTTTCGGGCACCAGGTTGGGCGAAAATAGCACGGTTTTTCCCTGGAGGAGTGGATTGATCTTTTCCTTGAACAGAATAAATCGGTATTCTTCGGGTAAATCGGCTCCAACGGGAATTCCGTCGATGAGCCGATCTCCTCTTTGAGCGGTAATCTGTCGATCCAAAGCCTGTTTGACTTGCTTTTCCATCCCCATGGCATGATTGAATAGCAGTTCGTCGTACTTGACGATGTCATAGGCCGAAATGTAGTTGAATCGATTCGTGTTGGCCAACAGGTGATAAAGCAGCGACGTTCCAGAACGATGCGCGCCCATGATAAAAATGAGCGCGGACGGCATTTTCTCGAGCCGACAAAGATAAGGTGCGTCTTTACCGGGGTTTTGCATGGTTTCGGTACGAGTTTGGGTGAGCATTGGATTCTCCCGCGATCTTGATGAATATCGGATGGTTTATCCAACTGATTGTTTTTTGGTGATTTCTCGAAAACGCTTGGCGTAATCGAGATGAGTTGTTCCCATGAGCAGATCCCACCATCTGAAATACAAGCTGTAATTGCAGTTGAATTTTTCGTGGTGCATATTGTGATGGGTAGATGTGGTATGCCATTTGAAAATGACATGGTTGATAAAACCCTTGGGAAATAATTCATAGCCTAGATGACCTAGAACATTATTGCCCAGGTTATAAGTAATAAAGATAAAGAGCGCCGCGTAGTGAAGAGGAATCGTAAAAGCGAAAACAGGTAATATCGCCACTTGAACGATGGCTTCCAATGGATGAAAAGAGTAGGCGGCCCATGGTGAAGGACTGATGGAAAAATGGTGTACCCTATGGGCGAGCTTGAATAATCCTTTCAGGTGCATGAGGCGATGAGTCCAGTAAAAATAGGCGTCATGCAGGACCAATTGCAGCGCGATGCTGAAGAAGAAATAAGCCGCACCGTAATCGGATAGATTGACGTAAATTCGCGTCCAACCGTTGAGCGTTGCATAAAGGATCATCATGACAGTTAAAGCAATAATTAAACCGGTTAACAGCGAATAATGAATTTCACTGCGAATACGCCCCGCGTCTGGCGCGCGCTGTTGAATTCGCCGGTGCTGAAAACGATGCTTTTTCCATACCCAGAAGAGTCCATAAGCACCGCCCGCAAACAGAAAGTAGCGCGCCAAGGTGGCCGCATAGATGACAATGCCGATGCCGATCACTTCAATGACCGCCATGCTCTGCCTCCAAAACACCGCGAGGATGTAGCCGTGCATCGTCATGAACGCGGTCTTTCGCTTCCATGGGCCGTAGGGATACCGTCTGGATAACGGTGGATCGCGAATTGAGAAAGCTCGCATAGACGAACGCGCAGTCCCGGCGGATTAACTCGGCATCGAGACCGAATCTCGCCAGATCGTAATGATGCTCGCTTTTATAACGGCGCTGGGCGCCGGCTTTCCGGGCGATGGCGGCGAGCAGCGCGGGAGTCGGCTGAACGTCGAGGAAAGCTAAAATTTCAGCCATCAATGCCTTGAAATCGCTCATCAGCCGCTCGTAGGGAACGATCAATACCCGGCTGCGGTCGATGGCGCCCGACTGGCAGGCATCGTGAAAGCGCTGCAATAGCTCGACGAAAGCCCGGTACAGTCGATCCAGGTAACGGTGTCGCAGTGCCGGTGGGCGGTTCCAGAAACCGAAACGACTGTCCAGCACGCCGGTCACCAGGCTCATGGCCGACGGAATCGCGGCCACGGGATCGCGCACCAAATAAAGAATCCGGGCATCGGGAAACCGCGCCAAAAATTGCGGCAGGCGCGGACCGATGGAGAAGAGCTTGGCGATCACGCGGGAACCGCCGGTCGCGACCAGGTTGCGGCGCCAGATGGCCCGCAGCCAGGCGAAGTCGCGCGCCGAGGTATCCCGGCAAGCGGGATCGAAATCGGCATGGCGATCCGGTTCGGCCCACGCCATCAAAAAGCCGTACAAAAACAACCCGTCGCAATAGCGGAACAGGAGCGCGGCGTCGTCGGTCTCCACGGCGGTCAGGCTGGTGGCGTGGGCCGCTGTCGCGTGGTGGCGCGCGGGGCTCAACCGCTCCAGGACCGGCAAGAGCGGCCGCAGCAAGGCTTGGAGCGCCAGGGAGGGATACAGCATCCGCCACAGCTCCATGCCCGCGCCGAGACGCTGTTCCACCAGGAACCGGTGCAAGAACGTGGTGCCAGTGCGGGGGTTGCCGACGATGACGATAGGCCGCTCGATCCGGGTTTGGCGCAGCCGCGAAAAGAGGAAAGGATCGACCAGCATCCCTACAGCCACGCTCATCCGCAGGTTGAGGAACAAGAACAGGGTAAGCAGGGGCGATAGCCACGCCCTGAAGACCCGTCCTGTCACTTGATACGCTTGCCAGATACGCTGCAACATGGCGGCGTCTACCACCGCAGCAGCGCGCCGGCGATGCTGAGCCCGGCGCCGGTGCCGAGCAGCAGCACCCGATTTCCCCGGCGCAGGCGTCCCGCCTGGTCGGCATGGGCGAGCGCCATGGGGATAGAGGCGGCGATACAATTGCCGTAGTCCGCGATGATGTTGACGATGCGCTCTGGCGGGAAGCCAAGCTTTGGCAGGGCCTCGAGCGCCGGCCCCGAGGCTTGATGAGGCACCACCAGATCGATCTCCTCGATGCGCAGACCGCACTGGTCGAGCAGGTCGCCGACGAGATCCGCCACCCGTTGCCGGGCCATTTTGAAAAGCTTGGGTCCCTTCATGGTAAAGAGGTTGTCTTCGGGACGAGTGGCCGGATCGTTGGGGTGGCGGCGCATCCCGCCGCCGGGCAGTTCCGACAGTTCGGCGCCCTTGGGCCAGGTGGTCATGCGCCAGCCCAGGAGTTCGCTGGCCTCGTCTTCCGGCGTCGCTTCCACGATTGCGGCGGCGGCACCGTCGCCCAGCAGGGCCGCGCTCTCCGGTTCGCGCGGGTTGCGGGCCTTGCTGCCGAGTTCGGCCGACACCACCAGCACTCGTCGGTAAGCGCCGGAGACCACCAGCGACGCGGCGGTGTTCAGGGCGACCAGGAAGGACAGGCAGGTGGCGTGGATCGAGAAGGAAGGAATACCCTCGAAACCGAGCTGTTCCTGAATGAACACCGAAGTGTCGGGAATCAATTGTCGGGCGGTGGTCGAGGCATTGAGGATCAGATCGGGAGCCGGCCCCGATGCGAGCGCGGCACGAGCGGCGCGAGCGGCCAACACCTCGACCGGTTCGTCGGCGATCCGTCGCGCCCGGATGCCGGTTCGCGACAAGATCCAGTCCTCGCTACGCCCCACTTTGGGCGCCAGTTCGACGGACGTTTCGACATTCGGCGGCGCGTGGCAGGCCGTCGCCACGATCTTGACGCGCCGCGGATCTTGGGGGCTTCTGGTCGCGCGGGCCGCGACTTTGGGCTTTGCGTGGAGACGCTCGACGAATGCCAGCCCCGCCTCGTAGCAATTCAAAAACATGGTGTGGGCCTCCTCAGGTCTTCAAAAGCACGGTTGAAAAGGTTGTCTCCTCATACCGGATACCCCTGGTGGGGTTATCCTTACCCTCAACCGTTGGCAGGAAGCGCACCAAACCGGATCGATCAGATAACTTGTTACCAATCAAAGATTTTTATCGATTCTCCCCACGACCGGCGCCGGTCGAGCGAGACGGAAGGCGACAGGGCGATAGCGGGAACAGCCATTAACTCATTGAAAATAAATCACTCATCGGGATGAGACAATCATTGATGCCCGATACTTTTGTCGCAAGAAGTTGGGCGATGCGACCGTTGGGGCAAGGGCGAGAGAAGTGAGCTGGGGCGGCGATTGAACCGGCCGCAACGAGCGGTCCTGGTTTCCTCGCCGGACCGACCCGCTTCGACAGCGATCCGAGGACCGGCCCTGGCCGGTTTTGCCGTGGTGGTAGGAAGTGATGTGGTTCCTCCAGCCGAGAGCCGTCGAAAAGCAATAGCGGAAGCGTCAGGCATCCTCGCCAAAGGACGCATCGCGCTCCTTGCGCCGGGTGAGCCGCTTGTTCAACGCCTGTCGCGACAGGCCCAGCATCCCGGCGGCCACGCCTTGGTTGCCGCCCGCACGCCGCAACGCTTCCTGAACCAACGCCTCCTCGGCTTCGTCCAGGGTGGGAAGCTGTTCGGGCAACAGCGCCGTCAGATCTGTTGACCAGTTGCTCTCCTCGGCCAACAACGGCCCCGCGCCCATGGCCGCCTTGAAGCTGTGCAGGGACAAGGTCGCACCCTGATGCAACGCGACCGCGTCGAAGATCATCGCTTCCAGTTCCCGCACGTTGCCGGGAAACGAGTAGGTTTTGAGCAGCCGGTACAGTTCCAGCGGCGGGGTCGGCGGCGGTTTATGCAGCGCGTGAGCGGCCTTCTCCAGCAGATGGTTGACCAGCAACGGGATATCCTCCAGCCGCTCGCGCAGCGGCGGCAGATGAACATGATGGGTCCGTAACCGGTAATACAAATCCTTGCGGAACGCTCCCGCCTTGACCCGCTCGACGACATCGTAATTGGTCGCCACCACGATGCGGGCGCGGCATTGGCGCGGACGGTCCACCCCCAACGGGTAATAGGTTCCTTCCTGGAGCAATCGCAGCAACTTGACCTGCGAGGGCGCGGAGAGATCGCCGATTTCGTCGAGGAACAGGGTGCCGTCGGCCGCGCTGGTGATCAGCCCGTCCCTGGCGCGGTCGGCACCGGTGAACGCGCCGCGGGCATGGCCGAACAGGGTATCGGCGAACACGGTGTCGTCCAAACCGGCCACGTTGACCGCGACGAATTCGCCCGTCCGGCCCGACAACCGGTGCAGCGACCGCGCGATCTGCTCCTTGCCGGTGCCGGTTTCGCCGGTGACCAGCACGGGCTGCGGCGAGGGGGCGACCGCTTCGACATAGCGGAAAATGGCCGCCATCGCCTTGCTCTGGGTGACGATTTCCGCGAACGCTTCCCGGTCGTGGGGCACCGCCGTCAGCAGGCTGTCCTTCAGGGAGAGCACTTCCGCCCGCAAGGCGCGGATTTCCAGCGCCCGCCGCACCGACGAAACCAGCCGGTTGCTTTCGACCGGCTTGACCAGATAATCGCTGGCGCCCATCCGCATGCACTGCACGGCGGTATCCAGATCGTTGGTCGCCGTCATCACGATGACCGGGATATCGGGGTAATCCGCCGTGACGCTCTCCAGAAGCGCCTGCCCGGAAAGGTAGGGCATGGTCAGGTCGAGCACCAGGACCCCGACCGGTTGCTCCGCCAGCAGTGGCGACACCGCGCGGCTGTCCTCCAGGGTCAGCACGTCGGTGATCCCCGACGCGCGCAACAGCACGCTGGCGCTGCGCAGCAAGGGCGGCTCGTCGTCCACCAGCAACACCGGCAGTCGATGGGACGTGATATAGGCCATGGGTATCGACCTCCTCGATTCAGCGCCTCACTCGGGCGCGGGCGGACGAACGGACGGCACGTCGACGGCGGGTGGCAACGCGACTCGCGCGAGCGTGCCCCGGCCTGGCTCCGATTCAAAGGTCAACTGGCCACCGTGGGCGCGCACCAATTCGGAGGAAATGGCCAAACCCAGGCCGGTGCCGCCGCTGCCGCTCTTGGTGGTGAAAAAGGGATCGCACAGCCGCGCCAAATGCTCCTGGGCGATGCCGGTTCCCTCGTCGAGCACCTCCAGCACGACGCAACGCTCCTCCGCTCGCCAGCGGGTGGAAACGAAAATCCCCCGGCTGGCGTCGGGCAAGGCTTCCAGGGCGTTACTCACCAGATTGACGATGACTTGCTCGATCTGTTGGGGATTGCCTTTCACCGGCGGCAGCTCATCGGCGAGATCCAGTTGGAACCGCGTGGTTTTCTTGTTGATCGGGTGGGCGAGCAGGCGCGCGGCGCGGCGCGCGGCGTCGTTGAGCGAAAACTCGGTCCGCGCGCCCTGCCCGCCCGGTCGGGCGAAATCCTTCAGATCGCCGACGATGGCCTCGATGCGCAGCGCGCCGTCGCGCATGTCGTCGATCAGGGCGGGGACGGTGGTTTGCATCTCCTGGTACGGCAACCCGCCGAGCAGAAAACCGCCCTGCTCCCGCGCCTGGTCGTCCAGAATCGCCGCCGCGTCGCCCCAAACGTCCGCCAACAATCGGGCGTTCAACAGTATCAGTTGGTTGGGGTTGTTGATCTCGTGCGCGACCCCGGACACCAGGGTTCCCAAGGCGGTCATTTTGCTCGCCTGGATGAGCTGCAATTCCTGCTGGCGGGCCTTTTCCTCCAGGCGCTTGCGCTCGGTCAGATCGCGGATGATGCCCGTTACAAAAGTGCCTTGCGCCGTGCGCCAGTTGGACAGCGACACCTCCAGGGGAAATTCGCCGCCATCCTGGCGCAGGCCGTCCAGTTCGACCACCGTGCCGATCAGGCGGCACTCTCCATCGGCGGACCACTCCGCCAGCCGGCGGGCGTATTCTTCCCGGTGCCGCGCGGTCAACAGACCCGCGAACGGCGCGCCGAGCGCCTCGTCGGGCGCGTAACCGAACATGGTCGTGGCTCCGGCGTTCCAGGATACGACCGTCCCCGCGCCGTCGACGGAAACAATCGCTTCCCTGGCCGATTCGGTGATGGCGCGCAAGCGTTCCTCGCTGATCCGCAAGGCGGTTTCCGCCCGCTGGTGCTCCGCCATTTCCAGGCGTAAATCCTCGTTGACGCGGCGCAGGACGCGAGCGTTGCCTTGCAGGCGGGCGAACAGGTAGCCCAGATAGCCCAGCAGCAGGACGGCGACTGCATACAGCAGAATCCGAAAGATCTGGGCGCGGGCCTCGGCCCGACCGTAATGACGCAGCATCGCGTCCCGCAAGGACCGCGCTTGCACTATCGCTGGCCCCTGGGTCAACTGCCGCAATTCGGTATCGACGCGCGGCAACACCTGCACGATGAGTCGCCCGTGCGCGGCCAGGGTTCGCAAATCGGGCTGAAACGAGGGAATGTCGGGCAAGCGGCCGAGCAGCGTTTCGATGGCCGCGCCCAGCTCCGGCTCCGGCCTCTGGATGAACCGCAGCAGCAGGGTAGCCAGCGCGCCGACCTCGGCCGCCACCGATTGCTCCTCGGCGACCGTGGCCTTGGCGCGCAGCGCCTGCGCGGCCTGGACGACGTAGGCGAGCGAGTTGCGCAGCAGAGCGTTGTCGGATTTGAAGTACTCGACCACGGTCGTTTTTTGCCGCGCCGCCTCGATCAAGGCGTCGGCCCGCGGGCCGAGCAACCGGGCAGCCTCCGCCGAGGCAGCCCGGCTTCCGCGCTGCAAATCGGTGGCCGCGCGCCGCACGTCGCGACTGGCGACGGCCAGGGAATCGTAATACGTCAGCAATCCGGCGCGCACCAGCAGAACGTCGCGGTCGAGCGCGGTGTCGTGCAGTTCGAACGCGTCGAGCGCCTCGTTCATGCGCGTCCGCAACGCCAGGTCCGGGCTTCTGCTCTGCGACAGCAAGTAGGTGAGGAGCAGAAGCAGGCCCGCGATGATCGAGACCGGCTTCCACAACGCGCTCATCACCGCGACTCCGGTGGGGGCGTCGTAAGCGGCTGGCCCTGATACTCTCCGGTCAGGGTGCGCAGGAAGCTCACGATCAGGCCGATCTCCTCGGATGTGAGCGTTTTGCCTAACTGGACCCGGGCCATGGTGTCCACCGCCGATTCCAGCGTGGCGGCCCGGCCATTATGAAAATACGGAGCGGTCAGCGCGACGTTGCGCAGGCTCGGCACCCGAAACACATGACGGTCGCGCTCGACCTGGGTGATCAGAAAGCGTCCGAAATCGACCCGGCCATCGGACTCGCCGGCATGGGCTGGCGCGGGGGAATACGGGAAGATCCCGAACTTCTGAAACATGTTGCCGCCGATGTTCATGCCCTGATGGCAGGCGACGCAACCGTAGGACTTGAACAACCGGTAACCTCGCCGCTCCTCCTCGGTGAGGATCTCCCGCCGGCCACGCAGATAGTGGTCGAAGCGGGAATTGGGGGTAACGAGGGAGCGTTCGTAGGTCGCCACGGCATCCAGCACGCTCGCCTTGGTGAGTCCGTCGGGATACACGGCCTTGAAAGCCGAGGCGTAAGCCGGGTCGGCCTGCAGGCGTTCGAGCAGTTCGGACCAATCCGCATCCATGACCTCGGGATTGAGCATTAGCCTTTCCGCGTGAGCTTCCAACGTCTCCGTCGATCCATCCCAGTTGTAAAAATAATTGAATCCGACATTGAAAATCGTTGGAGTATTGCGCGACAGCAACGAACCATCGGCTCTCCTGGCCACGGGCAGGCCGTCGGCGCCGCCCCGGTCGAAGTGGTGGCAGGTCAGGCACGACATCGAACGGTCCCGCGACAAGCGGACATCGCCGAACAAGCGCTCGCCCAACGCCACCTTGGTCGGATCTTCCGTGCTGGCGAGCGGCAGGGGGGCGATGGGTTCCTGCATCGCGGTATCCGCTCCAGCCTCCGTTTCGGACACTGGCGCGGACCAGGCCGGGTTCGCGCCGCCCACGATCAGCCAAATCGCGCCCAGCAAGCCGGGGAGCCAGCGGACAGGTCGCCAAGGACTCGCTTCAACGCGATGATCAACCGGTATTCGCGAATTCATTGGCGTCTCCCGAACACCTCATCACATCCGCAAGCGCGGCAACATGAGGAAGCCGATACTACCTCCCCACGATCCGACGTGAAACCGAAACCACCTCAATCCGCTCTTTCGACCTTCACCACCTTGATCATGTTCGTGCCGCCGGACACCCCGACCGGGACGCCGGCGCTGCACACCACGATCTCGCCTTCCCGCACCATGCCCTTGTTGAGCAGGAAGTCGGTGGCGGAACTCAACAGATCGTCCACGGGGTCGCGTTTTCCGGAGCGCGGGCGGCAATTCGCGCGAGCCGGATTAAACTGATACCGGCGCTGTAAGATCCTCATCCTCAGCCTCAGCCCCCGCCAGCGGGCGAGAGGCGCGAACCAATCCACGCGAGGTTTTCAATGGCTGACGTTTTCACCCGTATCCTGCGCATCGATCTGCCCGAGTCGCTGCAATGCGACGAGTCCGGCAAGAATCCGGCGTTCACCATCCGCTTCGTCGCCGACGGTGAAATTCCGTTCCCGCAAGTGATCCTGCACGCACCGGACGGGCAACACCTGATCAAGGGCGACGCGATTCAGGCCAGCGCCGGCGGCGGCGAATACACCTACACCGCCAGCGTTCCCGCCGGGCTGCTGTGGCCGAACACCATCAACGTGCAGGTGGAGGGCTGCCGCAAGGCCGACATCCGCCAGTCCGGCGGCGGCGACTGGATCAAGGAATTCCGCCGGCTGCGGATCGCGCCGAACGTCAAGATCAAGCCGGTCATTCGAGTCGCGACCGGGCCAGGCGATGCGCCGGTCAAGCTGTATTTCGGCATTCACAAGCACATGCACCAGCCCTACTACAACGCCACCGACCGATTGTACTGGGACGGCGAGAAGGATTCGATCTTCGGGGCGCGCGGCGGTCCCTATACCCATTTCATTCCGACCGCCGTGCGCCAATACATCAACGGCGGCCTGCCACACGCGGGGCTTTCGACCAGTTGGAGCGGTTCGCTGATCGAGCAACTGGACCGCTGCGCCGCCGACGGGCTGTGCGGCGGGCGCTTTGCCGGCTGGAACCACGAACTGCGCGCCGTCGCCCAGGAAAAGACCGCGCTCGGTCATCCGCGGGTGGATTTCGTGGCCTTCGGCTTCTTCCATCCGCTGATGGCGCTGATCCCCGACCGCGACATCATCAAGCAGGTGGAATGGCATCGCGGCATCATCCGCTCCGCCTTCGGGGTGGAGGCGTCCAGCGTGATGTTCCCGCCGGAAACCGCCTTCCACGTCCGCATGATTCCGGCGCTGAACCAGGCGGGCGTCAAGGCGGTGATTTACGACTCCATCCACCGTTTCCGGGCCTGCCGGGACTATCCCTACGCCGGCATTAACGAAGGGATGCTGCCGCCGAATCCCGCCGAGCAGGTCAATCCGTCGGTCAACGATTGGCTGCAGCTGCACAACATCTGGGCGGGATCGAAGATTTCGCCCAGCCTGCTCAAACCGGAATACGTCCAATACGAAGACCCGGACGGCCAGGTCCACAAGATCATCGCGGTGCCGGCGGAACGCTACATCGGCAACGAGGACGCACGCGGCGGCTTTGGAGCGCTGCAATATCCCGACGTGCTGGGTCAGGTTTACAACCAGATCGTCAATACCGGCACGTTCGACCCCAAGCATCCGCCGTTCTTCCTCCTGCACTCCGACGGCGACAATCACGGCGGCGGCGCGGACAGTTATTACAACCATAATACGGGTCAACTCGTGCAATGGTTGCAGGGCGATCCGCGCTTCGAGCTGACCACGATCCATGACTATCTGGATCGTTTTCCGCCCGATCCCGCCCAAGCCGCGCATATCGAGCCGGGTTCCTGGAGCGGCGCGGACAACGGCGATCCGCAGTTCATGAAGTGGTTCAGCCGTTACGACCAGTCCTACTCGCCCGACCTGAATTCCTGGGCGGTGCTGACGGCGTTCCAAAATGTGGTGCACGCGCTGGAAGACGCTTATCCGGGCAAGCCGTGGCTGGACGACATCAGCCGGCTGTTGCTGACCGCCGAAACCAGTTGTTACTGGTACTGGACCGGACAGCACGTTTGGGATCAACAGGTCACCAACGCCGCTAACGCCGGTTACGGGATGGTCAAGAGCGAGGTGGATGCCGTGCTGGCCGCCGGTAAGGACCGTACCGGCCCGACCATTTTCGCGCCATGGATCACGCCGGAAAATCCGGGCGGCAAACGCTGGGGCCAGGGCTGTCTGCTCGACGCGCCGCGCGAGGGCACGGTGCATACCTTCGTCCACGACATCAGCGGTTTGAAGCGGGTGACGCTGGTGCTGCGCGCCGCATCCGGTGAAACCCGCCTGGCGATGACCGACCACGGCCCGTATCCGTCGCAGACCGGGGTGGCCATCACGGCGCACTACTTCATCGCCAAGCTACCGGTCGGCGCGGGCGACGTGCGCTATTACATCGAGGCCGAGGACGGCAAGGGCAACGTCTCGCGCGGGGCGCTGGAGCGAGTGTATCTGGCGTAAATCTGCGTGGCCGGAATCCGACAAACCGGGTTCCGGTTGACTTCGAGCGATCCACAAAACCCTTGGGAATCAATAGAAAATGGTCAAACAGCGAATAGCAAATAACCCGGAAGCGGCAAAGCAGAATCTGGGATAATTTGACGTATAGCTAATTATCGAGAACCCAGTACCTATCGACTTGGAGGCTGATTGATGACTACCACAATCCTGACCTATTTTGATAACCGTATCACGATCAATCCCGATATTTGCAACGGCAAACCCACTCTACGCAACAAGCGTATCACCGTGCAAACGGTGCTGGAATTTCTGAGTGCAGGCGAGACGGCAGATGAGATTCTGTATCAATATCCAAGTTTGGAACGCGAAGACATCACAGCCTGCCTCCAATTTGCCACTCATTTGATGGAGCAACATTACGCCCTGAAAACGGTTGCGTGAAATGGCGAGCTTCCTGATCGACGCCAACCTGCCGTATTACTTTGAGCTATGGCGTGGTGACGACTACTTGCACCTCTTTGATTTGAACGATGAATGGTCGGACAGCGAGATTTGGAATTATGCCAGAGAGCATAGCCTTACTATCGTAACCAAAGATGCCGACTTTTCCGACCGGATCATCTTGAATGAACCGCCTCCGCGCGTCATTCACATTCGGATCGGCAATATGCGAATGCGCGATTTTCATGCTCTCTTGAATCGCGCCTGGCCCGAGGTCTGCGAACTTGGCAAAGCCTACAAACTGGTCCGAGTCTATCAAGATCGTGTCGAGTGCATCGGATAAGCAAGTAGCAAATAATCCGATTGGAACAGCCTTTGCTTAACCTTTCAGACCCGGCAGTTACCCTTCAGCCGTAGCTAACACACTCCAGCTTCCAGTAAAGCAGCCACGGACGAGGATGCCATCGCGACGGCTTTAACTCGAGCGCCGCACGCTATCCACCCGGAGGAAACCGGCATGGCAACAGACTATTACCTCGACAACATCGACCTGAAGAACGGCGCGAAACCACTCACGGCGGTATGCGTTCCCAGCGGCTTCAAAGCCGGGGAGAAAGCCAATATCATCTTTTTCCTGCACGGCACTGGTCAAACTTCCATTCGAGATTATTTCCAGCAAACCGATCACGACTTGCGGACCAGTTTGGACAGTCCAAGTCCCGTTAAGCAGGTCATTCTGATCGCCCCAACGCTTTCAAAAGGCGCGCAGGGTGGCAACCTGGGCGGAGACGAAGCCGATACCATCCCCGCCAACGCCCTGCAATGGTACTTGCCGCTGGTCTCGGCGGAACTGCAAAAGCAAAAACCCAACCCGCCGATTCCCGAATTCGACGACCCGAGCAAGGTCGACAAGATCGTTCTGGCGGCGCACTCCGGCGGCGGCAAGGTCATGCTTGCCCTGGCCAGAACCCGAGGAGCGGACAAGTACGCTGACAAAATCGTCGAATGCTGGGGGTTCGATTGCCTGTATGGCCAAGCTCAGGGAGATAAATCGACCCCAACACCCGCCCCAGACCCCAAAGCGCCACAGCCGCAGTGGATGGTCTGGGAGAGCAAGAACAAAGCGCATCGGGAAATGCTCTGGGCCAACTGGCTACGCGACAACAGCGGCGTCGAGTTTTTCCTGTATTGCGCGTCGGGACCACGGGGAGGCGGCACCACGACACGATCCACCAACCTCGACAAACTGGCGAAGCGGCGAAACCTGACCCAGGCTCACATCACCTTCGACAAGTCGGCAACCCACGACGGGATCATCAAACCCCGGTTCGCCGAACGGTTACAGGCATTGAGCTTGTGAGACCACCGCCGGGCTGGCGTGAGCAAACCATTTCCCGTCCAGGATAATATCGTCGGATGTCGAGGTATTGGCCTGAATGTTGCCATCCACACCCCGATACCTTACGAGGAGGAAGACGATGGCCAAACGCAAGCTACCGAATTTTCTTTCACTGTGGTCGAATTACCCAACCGAGCAACATCCCTGCGATCAGGGATGGAGTAACCAATGCGCCATTCGCATGAGCGTTTGTCTCATCAGCGCCGGTTTCCAGTTGACCAAATACACGGAACCCAAATGCAAGCACGGTCATGCGCGGGGTGCCGAATCCCTGGCCAACTATCTGTGGAAACAGGTTGGCTCCCCGAAAATCGCCAAGACGGCGAGCGCCAGTCGCACAAATGTCGGCGGCAAAACGGGTCTCCTCTTTTTCAAGGACATTACCGGTTTTCGCGGCGGCATCGGCGATCACTTCGATCTCTGGAACAACGGTGAAACCAAAACCGGCGAATATATCGATTCGTGCAAGCAGACCTGGTTTTGGGAGGTCACCTAGACGATGAAGAAAATATGCCTGCTGCTTTCCGTGACGGCCATATCCTGCGGCTCCGGCCATGCCGGGCAACCATCCCAGGATGTTCCGGCGAGCCAGCAACCCGCTGCGCAGTCGGTTTCACCATCTCCGACCGTGCAAACGACGACCGCCGGTAACTTCAAGCTGAGTTTGGCCGGTTGTCAACTCACCTACGAAGGCGCGGGGAAAACCGGTCGGGTCGATTTCGATTTTCCCGATCCCTGTCAGTTCAACCGCGACCGTAAAGGCGATGTTCGCGTGGTGCGCACGGGTAAAACGCTCACCCTGCTGGTCGAAAGCTCGCGCCCGGCGGACCCGTCCACCCGCTTGTCCACCCGGGATTGCGTGACTTCCATCCGAGGAGTCATCGTGACGCCCAGGGAAATTCGCCTCTCCGTGCAGACCCAAAAAGTCGCGCAATGTTTACCGGCGGAGTGGGACGAGAAGATGTTCCATGCGTTCGCCGCGAAAACGCAACCCACGGCAGCCTCACCCAAATAACCGGTAACGCCGGCAATCCGGTCTGCCCTGATCCCTGGTAGCCGGCGAGCCAAACTCTATCCGAGCCAAACTTGTCACGCCGGCTTTCGGTTGAACC
>JRYG01002637.1_pt1 | contig 19203 bp, 13 predicted proteins | sample 235341 | NCBI WGS metagenome assembly JRYG01 (sample SAMN03074218, study PRJNA261478) | activated sludge metagenome | biome: Wastewater Treatment Plant; feature: Wastewater; material: Activated sludge; isolation source: activated biomass of a wastewater treatment plant treating hydrocarbon... ... | reverse complement strand
GATCGCCTTGATCACGCCGCCGCCAGAGCTCGGCGGCCAGTTCCCGCAAATCGGGCGCCGGCTTCGAGCGAATCCGCTCGCGCACCCCTTCGACCTGAGCGAGCAGCGCCGCCCGGTCGGGCTGGACGAACACCAGCAGTTCGTTGCCGGGTCGCCAGCGTCGCCCCAGAAAAGCCGACAGCGGCTCCACGGTCTGGCCCGGCGCTTCTTCCAGCACGGCATGGGTGTTGACGCCGCCGAAACCGAAGGCGTTGACCGCCGCGCGGCGCGGCGTCCGTCCGCCGTGAATCCAGGGCCGGGTTTCGGTATTGAGGTACAGGCGGGTCCGCTCCAGTCCCAGCCCCGGATTGACCTCCTCGCACAGGGTCGGCGGCAGCACCCGGTGATACAGCGCCAGGGCCGTCTTGATCAGCGCCGCCGCGCCCGCCGCCGGAATACAGTGGCCGATCATGGACTTGACCGATCCCAGCGCGATATCCGGCAGCCGCCGGCGCTCGCCCAGCACTTGGCGGAGCGCCTGGATTTCGGTCTCGTCCCCCAGCGGAATGCCGGTGCCGTGCGCCTCGACCAGCCCGACGCCGTCCGGGGTCAAACCGGCCTGGGCATAGGCGCGCCGCATCGCCAGCACCTCGCCCTCCAGCCGCGGCGCCATCAGGCCCTTGGCGCGCCCGTCCGACGACTGGCCGATGGATTTCAGCACCGCGTAGATCCGGTCGCCGGCCCGCACGGCGTCCTCCAGCCGCTTCAGGACCAGCACGCCACCACCCTCGCCCAGCAAGGTTCCGTCGGCGGCGGCGGCGAACGGGCGGACCCGTGAGGATCGCGACAGCGCGCCCAACTGGCAGAACACCATGTACACCAGGGGCGGAGTCGAGGTGTTGACGCCACCGGCCAGCATGATGTCGGCCCGGCCCCGCCGCAGCTCGGTCATGGCGGCGTCCACCGCGATCAGCGACGAGGCGCAGGCGGCGTCGACGATATAATTGGGTCCCATCAAATTCAGGCGGTTGGCGATACGCCCGGTCATCATGTTGGGCACCAGGCCGGGAATGCCGTCGGTGTCCAGCGGCAACAACCGGCGTTTGAGCAGCGCCCGGATCCGCTGGGCCGTCGCCGCGTCCAGTTCCGGGAACAGTTCCCCGAGCAGCGCCACGGTCTGGTCCAGCACCACGCAGTGCTGCACGCCGTTGATGCTGGCCCGGTTGGGGTGGATACCGTGCCCGAGAATCACCCCGACCGTCTCCGGGCGATAGGCGCCTTCGGTCAGGCCGGCGTCCAGCAGGGCTCTTTTGACCAGATCGAGGGCATGAAACTGGTCGGGTTCGCCGCCGGTCAGCGAGACCGGCATGATGCCGAACGACCGGGGATCGAAGCGGGACAGCTCGCGCAGAAAGCCGCCGCGCCGGGTGTAGATGCGCGCCAGATCGTCGCTGTCGGGATCGTAAAACCGGTCTGCACCCCAATCCGGCAGCGGCTCGTCGATGGCGTCCACCTGATGGAGGATGTTGTACCAGTAGGCGGCCAGATCGGGCGCTTTGGGAAACAGGGCCGCCATGCCGACGATGGCGATGTCGCTGTCTGCGGTCACGGTCATGGCTGGCGGGAAGGCATCGGGGCGGAATGGGTTCAGCCGCGCGCGCCGCCGGCCCAGCCGCCGCCCAGGCGGTTGAGGGCGGGACTGGCCGCGCATTCGAAGTCGTCGATGGCGAGCCGGAGTTGGCCAGCGGCATCGACGAACCGGATATGGCAGCGCACGTCGGGATCGGCGGCGGCGGACAGGATGTCGAGCCGGACGTGCAGCGGTTCCGGCCAGGGCTCCGGCGCCAGCCAGCGGATGCGGCCCAGCCGGCTGGGCAGGGGCGTCGCGCCCCGTTGCAGGCGGGTCCAGACGATCAGCGCCTGAAACGCTCCGTCCACCAGCGCCGGATCGAACAGCCAGCGCCCGGCGGCGGCTGGTGGATAAAAGTCGGCTGCCCGGCTCGGGCGCAGGGTCGCGACGATACCGCGGTCGTGATAGCCCTGAATGCCGGTCAGGGTCTGAAACAGCGGTCCGTGGAACAGCCAGCGCCGGTAAATCTCGTCGACCGTCAACGGCGCCGGTCGCAGCTCCATCGCCGGCTCGTCGATAGACATCGCTTCGGCGGTCGACCCGACGAGGACCGTGGCCTGATAGCAGGGCCGCGCCTGGCCGTCGCCATCGTCCAGCAGCGCGGTGAACCGTCGCTGGCCGGCCAGCGGCGGGTCGGCGGTTTCCCGCAACGTCAGCCGCAGCGGCGCGTCGTCCCGTTCCTGGAGGCTCAGGCCGCGCAACAGTCGCACATCCCGCAACTCGAAGGTCGCGGCCTCCGGGCAGAGCGCCGCGACCGCCTCGGCCATGTACTCCATCGCCACCGCGAACGGCAGCACCGGTGCTCCATCCAGCCGGTGCTGATCCAGATACGGATCGCTGACCAGATCCACGGTCTTGGCGAACCGCCTTTCGCCTTCCCGCTGCGTAAAACGGCCACCGTACAGCAGTGCCCATGGCCCTGTGGCGATCACGGCCGGATCGACCGCGCCGGGCAGCGTGCTCAGCCGGGCTTCTTCGTATTCCCACGGAAAATCGCCCGCCACCACTTCGGCTTCGGTGACCGGTCCGTATAGCAACTCGTTCAACAGCAACCGGCGACCCGCCGCCGCATCGACGAGCTGGACGCCGCGCGCCTCGAACTGCCGCCGCACTTCGGGCGTGACCATGCCGACGCCATGCGTGGTCCGGTCCCAGGGACTCCAGTGGATGGCGACGACCTTGACCCGTCTGCCCCAGCGCGCGGACAGTCCCCACGCCAGCCGGCTCAGAATCTCGTTGGCGGTGGCGTAATCGGCCTGACCGCGATTGCCGAAACGCCCGGCCACCGAGGCGAAGAAGGCGAGAAACTTCAGGGTGTCCGGGCGCAGGTGCTTCGCCAGCAGAAAAGCGCTGTCCACCTTGGTATCGATCACCCGGTCGATGCCGGCGCGGGATTTGTCGAGCAGCCAGCCGTCCTCGATCACCCCGGCGCCGTGGATCACCGCGTCGAGGCGGCCATGCCGTTGGTAAAGATCGTTCAGCAGGCTGACCATGGCCGCCTCGTCGCGGACATTCACCACCCGATAATCCACCCGCGCGCCCAAGGCGGCGAAGTCGGCCAGATTGGCGCGGATTTCCCGGTCGCGCAGCACGGCCTGAATCCGTCGTTCGATCTCGACCGGGCGCGGCGTCTGACCTCCGGCGGTCGGTTGGGCGACGAAATGGCGGCGCAGCGCGGCGGCGTCCGGCAAATCCCGGAGCGCCGGGTCCTCGGCGTCCGGCAACGGCGTCCGTCCCAGCAGGACCAGCGTCGGTCGGAAGGCCGCCAGTTCCCGCAACGTCTCGGCGGTGATCCCGCGCGCCCCACCCGTGGCCAGCACCACCCAGTTCTCGTCCGGCTGGCGCAATGGCTCCGGCAAGGGGGACAGCGACGCCGGGACCGTGCGAAAAACGGTGCGAACGCCGCCAGGATAGCCCACTTCGCGGCGACCGCCCGGAAACGCCAGTTCGCGCAATACCCAGGCCGCCACCTGTTCGGGATCGTCGGTCGGGTCCACATCCAGCGCCTTGCCGACGAAGCCGGGCCGGTCGGGATCGGGATTCCATTCCAGATTCAGCGTCTTCACCAAACCCGTCAGCCCGGCGGCGCCGGGAAACGGCAGGTCCGCGCCGGGCGTTCCGGGCGCCTCCCCGCGTCCGAACCGGCCACCGAGACCGCTGACCGTCAGCAGGCGACCGTGCTCGCGCAGTTCGGAACCGACCAGTCGCAGCAGATCGAACAGGGTCTTGACCTCCAGTCCGATCCGCTCGCGCCAGTTCGCCAGCGAAGCATCGACGGCCAGCGGTGGCCGGCCCAGCGGCGACAGATGGATCACGCCCCGGATGGCCGCGTTCCGCCATTGCGCGTCCAGCCAGTGCGGCAGGCGGTCGGCGTCGCCGAGCACTTCCTCGGGGATCAGCATCGGCTGGACGCCAGCCTCACGCAGCTTCCGGCTGAGGGCGTCCGCCACGCCCAGATCATCCGGGGTCAACAGATACAACCCCGGCTCCAACGCCGCCGGCGGAGCCGTCAACGGCTCCGCGTGCGCCCTGACGACATACCGAGACAGGGGGGCGCACCGTTCGGAACCCGTCCCGGTTGACTCAAAAGGGCGACTGCCCTCCCCCGCCGCCGCGGTGGCTGGCGCTGGCGCGTCCGCGCCGACGGCAAGCTTGGCGGCGACCGCGTCCACAATCTGCTGGAAGGTATGCAGACCGGCGATTTCCTCCATGTACGGCTGGAGTTGCCGGGCGGTCGGGGCTGGCAGCGAGCGGCGGAACAGGCCCAGGATTTCCACCCGCTTGATGGAATCGATGCCCAGATCGGCCTCGATGTCCTGATCCAGTCCCAGCAGCTCCGGGGGATAGCCGGTGCGCTCGCTGACGATCTTGAGCAGCAGACTCTTGAGATCCGGTAGTTCCACGCCCGGCGCCGCCAGCGGCGTCACCGTAGCCGCTGGCGGCATCGGCGCGACGGACGGCGCTCCGCCGATGACCGGCGCCGCATCCACCGACGCGGGCGCGGCGGGTAACGTGACGGGTGGTGCGGCGACGACGGGCGGTGTCGGCGCGACCAGCGGCAGGGCGGGCGGTGGCGGTTGCGCCACCAGTCCGGCCGTTCCGTCCTCGCGGCTGGCCGCGAAATAGGCCAGCATCACCCGCTCCTGCAACTGCAGAAACTGGCGCATGGTTTCCTGATAGCCGGCCAGCGCCTGATCGGCGGCCCACGGCGTGGCGGGACCGGTCGTCAGGGGCGGACCGGATGGCATGTTACTCATCTCGTCGATCTCCAGGGATTGTCCGCTCGCCGGGACCGCGACGGGCGGCGGCGGGGATGGTTGCCGAACCGCGTCGTCCGCGGTCAACGGCGGTTCCATGCCGAGCGCATGCGGTTCGCCCGGACGCCGGATGCCGGCTCCGCTGAGCAGCCAAACGTGAGCGGGCAGCGGCGCGGGTCGGGATTGCTCCAGCAACCGTTCCAGCGGCGACTCGTCCGTCGCCCGTCCGGCGAACAAGGGCGTCAATTCCAGCGCGACGCCGCTGGCCAGCAACGCCGCCAGCGCGTGCAGCAATCCGGTCAGACCACCGCCCCGATCATCCACCGCCACCGCCAGATGGGGCCGCTCGCCCAGAATCTGCCGGGTCAGCCGGGTCAGCACATCGCGCGGACCGACCTCGAGGAACACGCGCGCGCCGGCGGCATACATCGCCTCGATCTCGCCGGTGAAATTCACCGGCGCGGCCAGATGCGCGGCCAGCAAGTCCCGGATCGCCGCCGGATCGCCCGGATACGCCGCCGCCGTAGCGTTGCCGTAGACCGCGAACGCCGGCGGCTGGAACGGCAGTTCGGCCATCGAGGCCGCCAGTCGCGCCTGGGCCGGCTCGACGATGGGCGAGTGAAACGCGGCGGCCACGGCCAAGGGCGCGGTCGCGATGTCGCGGGTCGCCAGCGCCTGTCGCGCTTGCTCGATGGCGGCGGCGGACCCCGACAACACCAGTTGCCGGGGCGCGTTGTAGTTGGCCAGGGTGACGCTCTCGACGCCGGCCAGCGCCGCTTTCACCGACTCGACATCGGCCCGCGCCGCCAGCATGGTCCCCAGTTCGCCGCCGGCGGCGGCTTCGACGATGAACCGGCCCCGCGCCTCCGACAACCGCAGCAGCGTCTCCAGATCGAGCACGCCCGCCGCGTGCAGGGCTGCGTATTCGCCGTAACTGTGTCCCGCCGCCAGTTCCGGCCGCAGATTCAGCGTCTTCAGCCATGCCCACAGTCCGGCCTCGACCGCGCCCAGTGCCGGCTGGGCGATTTCGGTGCGGGTCAGGCGCGCGCGCGCCGCCTGCGCGGTCTCGGGCCTAAAACGGCTGGGCGGATAGATGAAGGCGCTCAGCCGGTCTCGATCCCGCTGGCTGGCCCCGATGGTGTCTCGCAACACCTCGTCGGCCTGCTCCAGAGTCGCCGCCAACTCCGGCAGGGCCACCGCCAGTTCGCGCAGCATGTCGGGATACTGGCTGCCCTGTCCCGGAAACAGCACCGCCAACCGGGCCGCCTGTCCGTTTTCTTCGGCCCAGGATCGAGGCAGGTAAACGCCTTCGCAATCGGAACGCTGCTCTCCGCGCGGCAAAGCCAGCGCCGCGGCCAGTCGTTGTTCCAGCTCCGCGAGAGAGCCGGCCACGATGGCCAGCGTCCGCCCCCGCTCCGGCAGCGTCCGCGCCAGCGCCGCCGCCAGTTCCGGCAGGCGCGGTTGCGCGCCGGCCCGCAACACGGCTTGCAGTTCGAGCAGTCGGGCGCTCAGTCCCGCCTCGTCGCTCGCGCGCCAGACGAACAGCTCAGCCGGCCAGTCCGGCAACGGAGCGCGCACCGCAGGGTCGCTTTCGCCCGGATGCTCTTCCAGCGTGGCGTGGAAATTGGTGCCGCCGAAGCCGAACGCGCTGACGCCGGCCCGTCGCGGTTGCCCCGCCTGCCGCAGCCACGGTCTTGCCTCCGGGCACACGAACAAGGGACTGGCCGCGTCGCGCAGCGGCGGCAACGGCTGACTGACCCCGCGATGCGGCGGCAACACCCGGTAATGCAGCGCCAGGGCGGCCTTGATCAGACCGGCGACGCCAGCGGTGGCCTTGGTATGGCCGATCAGGGTCTTGACCGAGCCGATTGCGCCGCTGGCCGGCTGCGCTCCGGTTTCATCCAGCAGCGTCGTCACGGTTTCCAGTTCCGCCCGGTCGCCGGCCACCGTGCCGGTGCCGTGCGCCTCCCACAGCCCGACCGTGGCCGGCGAATAACCGGCATCCCGGTAAGCCCGCCGCAACGCGCGCAACTGTCCCGCCGGTCGGGGCGCGGTCAGTCCCTTGGCGCGACCGTCGCTGGAACCGGCGATGCCCTTGATCACCGCGTAGACCCGGTCGCCGTCCCGTTCGGCGTCCTCCAGCCGCTTCAACACCACCGCCGCCACGCCCTCGGCGATGGCGATGCCGTCGGCCCGTTCGTCGAAGGTGCGCGGGCGGCCTTGCGGCGACAGCGCCTGGGTCTTGGCGAAACAGAGATACATGAACGGCGACTGCATGGTGTCCACGCCGCCAGCGATCACCAGATCGCCATGGCCCAGCCGCAGCTCGTTGACACCCTGATAGACGGCGGCCAGCGACGAGGCGCAGGCGGCGTCCACCGTGCAGTTGATGCCGCCGAAATCGAAACGGTTGCTGACCCGCCCCGCCGCCACGTTGGGCAGCAGGCCGGCGAAGGAATCCTCGGTCCATTCCGGCAGCCGCGCCAGTACGTCCGCGTCGGCGCGGCCCACCAGGCGGGGCAGATCGGCACGGGTGGCGTAGGCCAGTCCCAGTTCGCCCATGCCGCCGCTGGTTCCCAGCACCACGGAGATGCGTTCGCGATCCACCTGGTCGAGCGCGACGCCGGCATCGGCCAGTGCCCGCCGCACGGTCTCCAGCGTCAGCAGTTGCAGGGGATCGATGGACTTGAGCGCCACCGGCGGCAGGCCGTAGCGGGTCGGATCGAAGGGCTGTTCGGCGATGAAGCCGCCCCATTTGGCGTACACCCGGTCGCGGGCGGCGGGATCGGCGTCGTAATACAGCCGCCAGTCCCAGCGCTCCGGCGGTATCTCCCGCAAGCAGTCCACGCCGTTGACCAGATTCGTCCAGTAGGCGCGGCCGTCGGTGGCGCCGGGCAGCCAGACCCCGATGCCGACGATGGCGATATCGGCCGGACCGTCGCCAGGAACTGGTCGCGCCCGAACGGCGGATTGATGTTGGTCCAGCCACGCCAGCGCGTCCGCCGTGACGTTGCGGTGCAGTTCGGCCAGGGTCAGTGGCCGGTCGTGCAACGCCGCCACCTGGCCGATCATGTACATGCCCTGCGCCAACTGCTCTTCCGGCGCGGTCAGCCGCAACTCGCCGCCCGGCTCGGACCGCAGCAGTCCCTTGGTGGCCAGCCGCAACCGGCCCAGGGTCAGGTCGTCGAGCCGGTCGCGCACCGCTCGCGCCGATTCACCTTGAGCCTGCAAGTGCCGCCGGGTCTCGTGAAAGGCGGCGACGAACGGGGTGATCGCGCAGCGGCTGGCGTGACCCGGCCCGGTGGTGAGGGTGGCGGTCGCCGCGCAACTCAGCGCCACTTGCTGGAAGCCGGCCCGGATGGCGCCGCAGCGCACGGCTTCCTCGGTCAGAATATAGGCGGTGCCCATCAGCAGGCCGATTCGCGCGCCCAGCCGGGTCAGCGGCGCCGCCAATGTCGCCACCATGGCCGCCGAGCGGGCATCGTGAATGCCGCCGGCGAACAGGATCGCGATGCCGGCCAACCCGTCGGGCGGCTCTCGCCCGTGAGCCAGCAGCGCGTCGAGCATCGATTCCCACAGCACCAGACTGCTCAGCGGTCCGATGTGCCCGCCGCACTCCCGCCCCTCGAAGATGAAGCGGCGCGCGCCCTGCTCCAGGAACAGCCGCAGCAGGGTCGGCGTGGGGACGTGCAGATAGGTGTGAATGCCGTCGGCTTCCAGTTGGCGGGCCTGTTCGGGCCGACCGCCGGCGATGTAGGCGAACGGCGGCCGCACCGCCCGGATCGCCGCCAATTGTTCTTCGCGCAGCGCCGCCGGCACGAAACCCAGGATGCCCACGCCCCACGGTCGTCCGTCCAGACGGCGGCGGGTTTCCTCCAGCAGCTCGCGGGAACGCTCGCCCTTCAGCAACGCCAGTGCGATCATCGGCAGCGCGCCCGCGCCACCGACCGCCTCGGCGAATTCGGCGCGGTCGCTGACCCGGGTCATCGCGCCCTGGACAACGGGGAAGCGGGTGCCGTGCGCCCGCGCCAGCGGCGCGTCTTCCGCCAGCGCGGCATCCCGGCGTGCCTGGACCGGATCGTCGCGCAGCGCCCGCCGCAGCGCGCGCAGCACGCCGGCGACCGTGCCATGGCGTTCCACCCAGGGCGCGGCGAAGGCGACCTCCTGCCCCAGCGGCAACACGTCCCGCGCCAGCGGTTCCTCCCAGCCGGCCAGCGCATCCAGGGTCTCGGCGGGACCGGCGGTTTCGTCATCCCGCAAGCGTCGCCGCAAGGCATCCACCGGCGCGAAGCCGGGACGCTCCAGCACCCGCGCGTAGCAGCCCGTTTCCTCGCGGCCCGCCAACGCGGTTTCCGTGCCGTCCAGCCCTTGCAGCCAGGGCCGCAAGGCAGCAGCCAGCGGCGATTCCCGCAGCAACAGCACTTGATTGTCCAGCACCACGCCCGCCGCGCCGCCGACCCGGCAGGCCGCCGCCGTGTGCAAGCCGATGCCCCCGCGCGCGTAAACGGGCAGTTCGGTCCGCGCCAACAGCCGCTGGAGCAGCACGAAGGTGCTCTCCTCGCCGACCGCGCCGCCGGATTCGTGACCCTTGACCCACCAGCCGTCGATCCGCGCCGCCAGCGACGCGAAATCGTCCCGCCAGGCGGACAATTCGAGCAGGATTCGCCCGCCGCCAGCGCGATAGGACTCCAGTTCCGCCAGCAAATGGGCGTTGCGTCCGGCATCCAGAATCAGCCAGTCGGGCTGGTCGGCGCTCCCGGCCTCCTCCATCGCCGGCGGTTCCAGCCCGCTCCATTTCAGGCCGAAAGGCTTGCGAGTGGCCGCCAATCGGCCCAGAGCGGCCTTCATTGCCGTTGGCGCCATGCCGGTTTCCGCGTTCAGCACGCCGACCGCGCCGGCGCGACAACCGGCAACCGCCAGGGCCGGATCGGGCAAACCGGCGGGATTCAGGATGAAAACGGTGAACTCGTCGGTCGCGGCCATCGCGCGCTTCACGGCAACGGATCCGCCGGCGGCGCGAGCGGCTCCCGGACATCACGCGCCTCGCCGGCGGCCAGCTTGAACCGGCTGACGCGCTCCATTTCCAGCAAGGTTTCCTGTAAGGCGGCTTCCAGCCAGTCGGCGCGGTTTTCCAGTTGCTGGTAGTAGCGAGCGATTTCCTCCAAGGTGCTGGAGGTGGTCAATTCCTCGGGTCGCGGCAGCGCTTCGACGCCGAATTCCAGTCCCCAGGCATGCTCGCCACCGCCTGGCCGGCCCGAGCCCGCTTCCTGGTTTTGCAACCACTGCAACAGGGCGTGGCGGATTTCGGGATTCTTGACCAGTTGCGCGATGGCGCCCAATCCGCCGGGCAAACGGCCTGCTTTCTCCTCGGTTCCGGTATCCGCTCCAACCGCGCCCATCATCAGCGCCCGCAAAGCGGGACGGCCACTCTTGCCGGCGTCGCCCGCGCGCCCGGCACGGGTTCGATGCAGCTCGCGCAAACGCTCGAGGCGCTGTTTCACGTCACCGTCGCTCATTTCATTCAGTTCCTCACCCCGTTTCCGGTTCAGCGGCGCTGTCTTCCAACCTTCCGCGACTCCGGGAACGTCGGCATCATTCCAGAAATTCCAGAAACCAGTCGGCATCGGGCGGCGCTTGCGTGGTCGTTCCCGAATCGGCGCCGGTCCGCGCCGGATCCGCTGGCTTCGGCGACCCGGCGGACGCCGTCACGGAGTGCCGTTCCTCACCGCCGGCGCGGATGGACGACGCATCGGCCCGCCGCCGGGCTGCGTCCAGACGCACCCGTAACTGCCGGGCCGTTTCCAGCAATTGCGCCAAGGTCCGTTCCATGGCTTCGATAGTATCGGCCACCGCCGCGTCCGCCGGTTCGACAACGGTGGGTTCCGCCACGCGGGCCGCTGGCGGAGTCTGTTCCGTCGACTCTGGTCGATCCGGTCGCGGTCGAGAGCCGTTGTCCCGGCCAGCTGCGGATTCTCCGGCTTCCCCGGCCCGCTCCGGTCCGGCTTGCGGCTTCACCTCCGGTCGCGGCGCTGACTCGACCCGCTCCAGCAATTGCCGCAGGCGTTGAATATTGACCCCCTCCGCCATCGGCTCGCCCGGTATATCTTGCGTCAGAAACCTGAGCAGACGCTGAATCCGCTCGCCGGCGCCGCCCGGCGTGGTCCGGGCTCGCTGTTCCAGGAAGCGCACGGCCCGCCGGAGTCGTTGCGCGCCGACCCGGGTTCCCGGAACGAGCGAATCCTCCGGATCCGGCTCCGTCAGAAAGCGGGCCAGTCGCTGCAACAACCCGCGGCCCTGCCGCTCCGCTTCGGCGCCCATCGCTCCCCGGCCCTGGCGACCGCGACGGCTTTCCAAGCGTCCCGGCCCGCCGCCGGCGTCCGGTTCGTCCGTCGCCGGCCTCGCTCCCGCCCAATCCACGGGCTGTTGTTCATAGCGTTCCCGCAAGGCCCGCAAGCGAGCGCGCCGTTTTGCCACACCTTCGTCATCGTTCATGCGTCTTTTCTCCGCCGCCGATCTCGAACCGCCGCTACCGGTAACCGAATTCCCGCGCCAGTTCGACCACCGCCGGGTGCAGGCATCGACCATCCGGGCGCCACGGCAACGGCTCGGCGAAATCGTAATCCTGGAGTCGCGCCGGGCGCAGCCGCGGCTCCAGCAGAAAGTTGATGTCGTTGCCCAGCCGGGCATTTATCGGACCGACATGCGCATACGGCGACCGCTCCGGCGCCTTCATCGCCGCCAACTCGTGCGTGCCGCAGGGCAGTCCCAGCCAGCCGCAGATTCGAGCCAGTTCGGCGTCGGGATCGCGCAGCACGTCCTCGCCGCGCACCCGCAGCCATTGCCGCCGGGGCAATCCATCCAGAAACTCCAGGATGCGGACGTTCACGTCGTGCCAAAGTATCTGCGGCTCGATCACCGGGACGCCAGCCGAAGGATCGATGGCGTTCAGGATCAGCAGCATCAGCTTGCCGCCGCGCGCCTTGAGCACCGACTCGCATTGCGCCCGGGGATGCCGCAGGAGGTGGATGAACCGGGCGTTGGGAAACGTCTCCAGCAACCGGTCGAGATACAGGCGCTGATGCATGTAGCCCGGGCTTTTTTCGACCCCGATTAGCGGATCGATCCTGTCCAGCAGTTCCCGAAACACCTCGCCCGTCGTGCGGCGCGCCCGCGTCCGAATCCAGCGGCAGGCCAGCGCCACGCCGTCGATGGTTTGCTCGCCGGCGTAGAGCTGGGCCACCGTCCGCAACAGGCCATGATGCCGCAACACCGGCCAGAAGCTGGATTTACGCCCGCCGTCGCTGTCCGTGCCCCGCCAGAACCCATCCAGGGTTCCGGCCATGAACAGGTTCAATTCCGGAAACCCGTACATCGCGGGATGCTGACCGAGCATGGTGCTGACCAGCGACGTGAAGGACCGCACCGGCGCGAGGATGAACAGCGGCTCACGTTCGGCCGACACGCTGCCGTCATGCATGGCCGGGTTCGCCTGAACCACGAACGCTCGCCCCGTTCTCGCCCCTGCCACGAAACCTCATGGCCGCAAGCCTTCGACGAACGGCACCTCGAAACACTTTTCGTGCATGATCGGGCCATGGCCGAAGTAGCCGTCCTCGCCGAACAGTTCGCCGTGATCGGCGGTGACGATGAAATAGGTGTTCGGCGGGCATTTCGCGTACAACTCGCCCAGCAGTCCGTCCACGTACTCCACGCACCTGACCTGCTGGCAGTGCAGCCGCCGCATCTCGTCGGCTGGAAAGAAGTCCTGACCGTCCGGCGCCGGCGCGGCCGGGCTCCCGCCCAAATCCTTCAGCACGCCGTGCACTCCGGAAATATGCGGCAGATCGGCCCCGGCCAGCATGTAGGGATAGTGGGTCTCGCCCAGATTGAGAAAATAGAAGCGCGTCCGGTCCGCCGGGAACGCGATCTCGCGCACCATGCCGGCGAAATCGTTGTGATTGTCCATCAGCCGGTAATCGTCGAAATCCCGGTTGAGCACGGTGTAGGGATTCAGCACCGGCAGCGACATCCGGGCGATGGTGTCGTAGCCGTGGCTTTTCAGCACCTTGGGCAGCGACAGTTCCGGCACGAAGGTCTTGAACGAGAGGCCGGGAACGCCGAGCCGGTCCACCCATTTCCTGAATTCGCCCTTGTAGACCTCCGAGGCGAACACGCCGCGCGGACTGAGGTGCGGCATCATCCCCATCAACATGGCGTAGTGGGACGGCGAGGTCCAGGAAGCATAGCTGTAGCGGCGTTCGACCGGACCGAGCCGGTCGAGATTCGGCGTATCCGCCAGCAGACAACTGTCGTAACGACAACTGTCCATGACGATGTAGATGAGATGGTTCATGAGCGATGGTCGCGGTCGTGGCGCGGTCAACGCCGATCACGGCGGTTTTGGCGAATGCGCCGGGTTTCCCCGGCGACGCGGTCCGCGACCGAGGGTTGCAGCGCCTCGGCCAGTTCCTCCCAGTCGGCTGTCTCCCCGCTGGCCGCCAGCTCGCGCTCCAGTTCGCCCAGCAGTTGCTCGTTGTCCGGCAGATGCAGGACGGTGGCGCGGTATTCCTCGACCGCGAGCCTGAACTGTTTGCGCCGCAAGTGGATGTCTCCCAGCAACTTGTGCACCAGCGAGGCGGTCTGGCCGCCCTGCGGCAGTTCCCGCGCGTGACGCTCCGCGTCCTCCAGCTTGCCGCTGGCCAGCAACACTTCCACCAGGTTCAGCCGGATCGCGGTCCGGCCGGGATTGTGGCGCAACGCCGCCAGCATGGCGTCCTCGGCCACCGCATACAGTTCCACTTCCAGCGCCGCGCGCCCCAACCGCATCGGCGCCGTGCTTTCCTCCGGCACGCGGGACAGCGCGGCGCGCAGCACCCGTTCGGCTTCGTCCCGATCATTCGCGGCGACCCGCAATCTCGCCAGCGGAATGGCGGCGCGAATGTGGCCCGGCTCGATCTCCAGCGCCAGCCGCAGTTCCGCGGTCGCGGCCTCCAGCCGGCCCTGCTCGCGGTAAATCTCGGCGATCAGCAGTCGCGGCAACACTTTGCGCGGCTCGTAGCGCAGCGCCGCCTGCAAGAGACTCAAGGCTTCCTCGGACCGCTGCTGACGCAACAACGCCTGACCGAGACCGACCATCGCCCTGACCGATTTCGGATCGAGATTCAGGGCATTTCGGAAGGCCATTATGGCCGGTTCAAAATGACCCAGTTGCAGCAGGGCCTGACCTTCCAGCACATACGCCCTGGGCGACAGGGGATCGAGCGTCCGCGCCTCGACGAAGCGGGCCAGCGCCTCTTGTGGATGGTCCTCGCGCAACATCACGAGACCGATACCGAGATGGGCGCCTATCGCTTTTGGATTGCCAGCCAGCAAGGCCTCGAATTCGCGGCGGGCTTCGTCGTGACGCCCCTCACGGAACAGGAAACGACCCTTGCGCAGGCGGTCGCGTTCGTCCGTGACCGGCGCTTCGCCGTCGCCCAGTTTTTTGACCGTGGGTTCCCATGGTGTCATACGTCAACCTCGTCAAAGCCAGCGCCGCCAGCGCGCGGGCGGAGTCGCGAACAGTTCAGGATCAAATTCAGGACATCGATGCAAAATCGAGACCGGCGACCCCACCGCGGCGACTCGCCGCCGCCCGCTCGAAGTCACTGAACATGCAACGAAGATCAAAAACGGAACGAAAGTTGCTAAGGAAAATTGACAACAATGACGGTTCCGGGCGTCATCGTCTTCGTCGATGATGGGCAGGGAACGGGAACACACCCACAGCCGGAGTCGGTGCGAACGCAAATGACGATCAATCATAACAACTCGGGCTTTGCCTGCACAAATACGGCTTTACTACCGGTCCCTCTTGTTTCCGGCCAACGGCTGCCCGTGGCAGAATCGCGCCTTACGCGCTCAAGCCGCATGGACCGCCCGGAGGCTGGCGCATCCGCCGCAACTATCGAGATTCAAACCCGGCTCGCCGACAAGATGACTATTCCAAGTTCGCTGACTCAGCAAGATGTTCAGGCCCAACTGACCTCGTTGCTCGACAACATGATTCAAGAATGGGACTTAGAGGTGCTGGAGCCGCTCGGTCCCGAAACCCGGCTGATCGAAGACCTCGGCTTCGAATCCGTGGATCTGATGCAGTTGATCGTCGCCATCGAGCAGACGTTCGGGGTGCGCGGTTTGCCTTACGAACAAGTGCTGATGCAGGACGGCGGTTATGTCACGGAAATCACGGTTCGGCAACTGACCGACTTCCTGCATCGCTCCATACCGCTGCATCGGCAGACCGGCGCGGCGGCGGGCCAAGTCGCCGGAACCCGGCCATGAAATCGCGGCTTTGACATTTCGCCATCGAATCCTGATACTTGGACGGTCATAATCGTTTCTGGATTTCTCGTCGGGCAGCGCGATGCTGCCCCATCGCCCGGGAGGTTACTGCATGTTCATAAAAGAATTCGCCGCCATGTGACGCCTTCCGGGCAGTCTTCGGAAGGCCCCGGTTGTCTTCCGAGCCTGTTTCCCCCGATGTGGAAAACCCTGGGTGACAACCGTCATCCAGGGTTTTTTGTTTGGGAAACCGGGTTCTTCAGCACCACGAGCAGCCATCATGCCGATCAAGCGAATCATCACCAAGGGCAAGGTGCCGGTCAAAATCTACACCGACGACGTAGATCCGCAGGCGCTGACGCAACTGGCCAACATCGCTCAGTTGCCGTTCATCCACAGCCATGTGGCGGCGATGCCGGATGTCCACGTCGGCATCGGCGCGACCGTGGGCGCGGTCATCCCGACCAAGGGCGCCATCATCCCGGCGGCGGTGGGGGTCGATATCGGATGCGGGATGAACGCGGTCCGGCTCAGCCTCAAGGCCAGCCAGTTGCCGGACAACCTGCGGCCCTTGCGCTACGTCATCGAGGCGGCGGTACCGGTCGGTTTCGACATGCACCCCGAAGGCCGGGGCGCGCCGGCCTCAGCCATCCGCGCGCTGTCCGGCGGTTTGGACCGGATCGCCAGGAAGCATCCCGGCATTCTCAAGATGCAGAAAAATGTCGAAATCGTCTGGGCGCGACAATTGGGCACCCTGGGCGGCGGCAACCATTTCATCGAGCTGTGCCTGGACGAGAATCAGGACGTGTGGGTGATGCTGCACTCCGGCAGCCGCGGCATCGGCAACATCATTGGCCGCTACTTCATCGAGCTGGCGCGCAAGGACATGGGCAAGCACCTGGCCAATCTGCCCGACCGCGATCTGGCCTACTTGCAAGAGGGCGCGGAACACTTCGATGACTACGTGGCGGCGGTGCAATGGGCGCAGGATTACGCCATGACCAACCGCCGCGAGATGATGCGGCTGATCCTGGACGCCTTGGCCCGACAACTGCCACCGTTCACCCTGACCAAGGAAGCGATCAACTGCCATCACAATTATGTCGCGGTGGAGCATCACTTTGGCGAGGATTTATTCATCACCCGCAAGGGGGCCATCCGCGCCGGTGTGGGCGACCTGGGCATCATCCCCGGCAGTATGGGGGCAAAATCCTACATCGTGCGCGGCAAGGGCGAACCGCAATCTTTTTGCTCCTGTTCGCATGGGGCGGGCCGCCGGATGAGCCGCGGCAAGGCCAGGAAAGCGTTCGATCCGCAGGATCTGGTCGCGCAAACCGCCGGGGTGGAATGCCGCAAGGATGCCGGCGTGCTCGACGAAATTCCCGGCGCTTACAAGCCTATCGACGAGGTGATGGCCAACCAGTCGGACCTGGTCGAAGTGGTGCACACGCTCAAGCAGGTCGTCTGCGTGAAGGGTTGAGCTGGCATTGACGACACTCCCCGCCCCAGGCGGCGGCGAGGGGTCGTGATTCGCGTGGAGAACCTACCAATGGAGCAGATGAAGACGCAACAACGCCGCAATCCCGTCGCCGCCGCGCCGATCCTGCGCAAGGGCGGCGCGCATCAGAAATCCCGGACGGCGGAACGGGCCAAGGTCCGGTTGCAGCTGAAACGGGAAACCGTCGAGTGGCGGCAACCGCGCTGACGCCGACCGGTCCCGCGATTCCGGCCTGAACCGAACCGGTCACCAGCGCAACAGCACCCAGGCCGGGATCAACATCCCGTCCTGCAAGTCGTTGTAGCGGGTTTCCAGATTGCCGTCGCCATCGGTGTCCACCAGGTAATAAGGCACGCCCTTGGCCGGCGTCACCCTGATCATGTACAGCACGCCGCCGGCCCGGTATTCCTCGACGGTGCCCTGCTCGCCGCGGCGGCGGATAGTCACCTCCGGCGCCGGGACGTTTTGCGCCTCGGCGGCGTCCGGCGGGCCATCGGGAATCGGCTCCAGACCGGCGGGGTTGGAACCCTGTTGAGCCCAGACCGGGCTCGATACCAGCAGCAACGGCAACAGCAGCCACGAACGCATGGCGGATCCTCGGAGAATGGTTGGCTGAAAAAGCGAGCCGGACTGCCCGGCCACGCGGATTGGGCGCCCGCGCATCATTTCCCGGCGCCGGCGATTTGTCCAGTTGTCGGCGCGGCGGCGCGCGCCCGCAGGCTCTCGATGAACCGCCGGATGCGCGGCACGTGACTGCCTTCCCAGTACAGTTGACCGCAGGCGCCGCATTGCCAGAAAGACTCGACATGGCGGCGGGTTTCCGGCGGCAGGCGTTCCCAGACCTGCCGCTTGGGCACCGTCGCCAGCAGGCCGTTGCAGCGGGTGCAGCGTTGAAATGGCTGGATCGCGTGGTAGAGATCCAAACGGTCCATGACCTCTTCGACCTGCCGGCGCGGATCGGTCGCCCGCACGTAGTAGCCGTGCGTCACCACCGCCCGCTTCAGCAGATCGCGGTCGCGGGTCAGCAGAATCCGCCGCTCCGCGCTCGCCAGAACCGCCAGTTCGGGGTCATCGTAATCGTTGCGGTAGAGGGTGTCGAACCCAAGCAACCGCAGATAGCGCGCCAGCTTGCCCAGATGCACGTCCAATACGAAGCGGCTGGTCCGCAGCGGATGCGGCCGGACCCGGACCAGCGATTGAACGTCGAAGGATTCGAACATGGGATAGACGCTGATGTGGTCCCCATCCCGGACGATGTGGGAAAAATCCACGGACTGGCCATTCACCAGAATCAGGTCGATTTCCGTATGCGGCACGCCAAGCGCCTCGATCATGTCCTTGACGGAAGCTCGCCGCTGGAATTCGTGAATGAAACGGACCTTACGCCGCGCGGGCGGCAGGAAATCGTTCAGTTCCTCGTAAAACCGCATCAGGCACTTGCTTTTCAACAACTTCGGCCACCTCGAAACCGGCTCGGCGCAACCGTGGACACCAGGGATTCGCCGCGTCCTTAATCCAGGATTGTAGTCGAGCGCGCGGCGACCGCCACATTCCGTTGTTAACTGGCGGGATTCGGCGCGGTCCGATCCGAAGCCGCGTCGACCACCGTCCCAGCCGGGTCCCGCGCCCTGGTCGCGACCAGGGCGGAACACTCAACCATCGGCGGTTTGTCTTCCAGAGAGGTTGATGATGGTCACGATCACGCTGAGGTGTCCGTATTGCGAGAGCGAGCGATTGGTCAAGTACGGCGTGACGCCCAACGGCCAGCAGCGCTACCGGTGCGGGGCGTGCGGACGGCAACATCGCGAGCGTCCCGGTTCCAATGCGTATTCGGCGGCCGCGCGGGAAACCATTCTGCGGGCCTATCAGGAACGCAGCAGCCTGCGGGGGTTGAGCCGCACCTTTGGGGTAGCGCGCAACACCGTGACCGCCTGGCTCAAAAAAAGGCGCTGAGCTTGCCTGTGCCGGAGACCACCTTGGCGGCGGTCCAACCGGAGGAGGCGCTGGAACTGGACGAGTTGTGGACCTTCGTCCGTCACCGCCGGCGCGGCGTGGTCTGGCGGTGGCTGGCCCGCTGCCGGCGCACCCGCCCAATCGTCGCCTATGCCTTGGGGCCGCGCGATGACGCCACGGCCCGTCTGCTCTGGACGCGCATTCCCGTCGCTTACCGCAAGGCCTTTTCCATACTGACCATCTGGAGAGCTACCACAACGTCTTGCCCGCCGCCCAGCACCGCGCCACCTACGCCAAACGCGGTTCCACCACCCGCCTCGAGCGCTTCAATGACACCCTGCGTCAACGCTTGGGGCGACTCGTGCGCAAGACCCTTTCGTTTTCCAAATGCCCCAAGATGCACGAACTCGTCACCCGCCTCTTTCTCCACCGCTACAACTTGGAATGCCATAACATTCTAAAATGAGCCACTATCGATGATTTGGACTTCTAAACCGCCTACACGGCGGGAAACGACAAGACCGGTCAGGTCATGGCCCGCGTACACTTCTAAACCGCCTACA
>JRYG01003717.1_pt1 | contig 19267 bp, 14 predicted proteins | sample 235341 | NCBI WGS metagenome assembly JRYG01 (sample SAMN03074218, study PRJNA261478) | activated sludge metagenome | biome: Wastewater Treatment Plant; feature: Wastewater; material: Activated sludge; isolation source: activated biomass of a wastewater treatment plant treating hydrocarbon... ... | reverse complement strand
CTCATAAACCCTCATAAATCCTCATCGACCCTCCCTTGCTATTCCCACAAAAAATCAGGATATTGCCCCCTCAAACAATAGCAGGCAATGACCTACGACAATTTTACCGTCAAAGCGCAAGAAGCTATCATTAAAGCCCAGCAGATTGCTGCGGGCCTCGATCAACAACAGGTAGATACCACCCACCTGATCAGAGGTATACTCGAGATAGACGAAAACGTAACTTCGTTTCTGCTTCAGAAAATGAACGTAGACGCCAAGGCGCTACGCCACCTGCTTGATGAAGCTATACGCATATACCCGCGCGTGCAGGGCGTTGAAAAGCAATACTTGACCACCGAGGCCAATCGGGCGCTAAGCCGCGCCAAATCGATGCTCAAGGAGTTTGGCGATGAATATATTTCCATCGAACTCATGTTGTTGGGGATCTTGCTGGGCGACGACAAAGGCGCGCGGCTTTTCAAAGAAAGCGGCGCTACCCCCGAGTCGCTCAAAGAAGCCATTCTCGAATTGCGCAAAGGCCGCAAGGTTACCGAGCAAAGCGCAGAGGAAACCTATAATGCCCTTGCCAAATTCGGCATCAACCTCAACGAACGCGCCGAATCGGGCAAACTCGATCCCATCATCGGGCGCGACGAGGAAATCCGCCGCGTGCTCCATATCCTGGCCCGCCGTACCAAAAATAACCCCGTGCTGGTAGGCGAACCCGGCGTAGGCAAAACGGCCATCGTGGAAGGCATCGCCTGGCGTATCGTAAAGGGCGACGTACCCGATAACCTGGCCTCCAAAAAGATTTATGTGCTGGATATCGCCGGGCTTGTCGCCGGCGCAAAATACAAAGGCGAATTTGAAGAACGGCTCAAAAGCGTGATCAAGGAAGTTACCGATTCGGGCGGCGAGATTATTCTGTTTATTGATGAAATCCACACGCTTATCGGCGCCGGCGGCGGACAAGGCGCCATCGACGCCGCCAATATCCTCAAACCCGCCCTGGCCCGCGGCGAGCTGCATGCCATTGGCGCTACTACGCTCGACGAATACCAAAAGTATTTCGAAAAAGACAAAGCCCTGGTGCGCCGCTTCCAGACCGTAACGATCGAAGAACCCGGCGTGGAAGATACGATCTCTATCCTGCGGGGCTTGCAAGAGCGCTACGAAGTATATCACAAAATAGAGATTCTCGACGAAGCGCTTATCGCAGCAGCCGAACTCTCCCACCGCTATATCGCCGACCGGTTTCTGCCCGACAAGGCCATCGACCTCATTGATGAGGCCGCCGCCAAACTCCGCCTCGAACTCGACTCGGTGCCGGAGGAAGTGGATGCCTGGGAGCGCCGCGTGCGCCAACTCGAGATAGAACGCGAAGCCATCAAGCGCGAGCGCGACGAGAAAAAGCTGCAAACTATCTCCGAGCAAATCGCCAATGCCCGCGAAAAACGCGACTCACTGCGCGCTACCTGGCAAAATGAAAAAGAAATCGTCGACACCATCACCGGTATCAAAAAGCGCATCGACGAACTAGATAACGAAGCCGAAAAAGCCGAGCGCAATAGCGATTACGAAACTGTTGCTAAAATCCGCTACGGCGAATTGCAATACCAACAGTCGCTCCTCAAAGCCGCTGAAGAAAAACTGGGTCAACTCCCTGAAGACAACCGGCTCACCAACCAGCAGGTCACGGCCAATGATATCGCCGAGGTAGTGGGCCGCTGGACCGGCATACCCGTGTCGCGTATGCTGCAAAGCGAAAAAGATAAGCTGTTGTTGCTGGAAGACGAACTGCACAAGCGCCTCATCGGCCAGGATGAAGCCGTGCGCGCCGTTGCCAATGCCGTGCGCCGCAGCAGAGCCGGCCTTCAGGATGCCGACCGCCCCATCGGGTCGTTTATCTTCCTGGGCCCCACCGGCGTAGGCAAAACAGAGTTGGCAAAAGCCCTCGCCGAAGTGCTCTTCAATGACGAAAAAGCCATTACCCGCATCGATATGAGCGAATACCAGGAGCGCCACAATGTGTCGCGACTCGTCGGCGCTCCTCCGGGTTATGTGGGTTACGAAGAAGGCGGACAACTTACCGAGGCCGTACGCCGCAAACCCTATTCAATCATCCTGCTCGACGAAATCGAAAAAGCGCACCCCGATACCTTCAATATCCTGTTGCAATTGCTTGACGACGGGCGTCTTACCGACAGCCGGGGCCGCACCGCCAGTTTTAAAAATACGATTATCATCATGACCTCCAATATGGGGGCCGAAACCATCCTCGAAAACTTTGAAGACCTCGACGCGCTGGGCGAAAAACACCGCATCGAGATCATCGGTACTACAAAAACCGAGGTATTTAAGCTGCTAAAAGAAAACTTGCGCCCCGAATTCCTCAACCGTATCGACGAACAGGTGATGTTCCTGCCGCTGAGCAAAGCGGAAATCAAGCAAGTACTCAGTCTGTTGCTCAAAAAAGTCGACAAACAGTTGGGCCGCCAGGGGCTGGTATTGCGTGCCAGCGAAAAAGCGCTCGATTGGCTGGCCGACAAAGGCTACGACCCGCAATTCGGCGCCCGGCCTATGAAACGCGCCCTGCAAAAAGAACTGGTTGACGAACTGTCGAAGCACGTTCTCAGCGGCGCCTTTACCGCCGGCGACACGATCTATGTGGATGTAAAAAACAATGCGCTCGATTTCAGCAAAACGCCCTATGCAGGCGCAGTCCACATTCCGGAAGCGGCAGCCGACGAAGCTGAAAAGACTGCGCCTCAAGTAGTGGCGGAAGAAGAAAAAAAGCAGGCCGACAAGGCTGCTCAGCGCAAAAAACAGCTCGAAGAGCTGGAAAAAGCTACCAAAGACGTAATGGATGCCGTGAAGGATGTGAAAAAAGATAAAGAATAAGCGCTTGACTCCTATGCCCAAGTTGCCTATCTTTGGATAAATCTGCCTGATCATGCGCCCTTTTGTCCTCGCCGCCGCTATCCTTGCCATGGCTCCCGCTTCCAACATGCTGGAAGACGGCCTGGTGGCTTATTATTCCTTTAACCGCTGCGATGCCCGCGATGATACCGGCAAAGGCTCTGACGGAATCATGTACGGAGATATACAGTGCTGGTGCGGCATCGAAGATGACGGCTTACTGCTAGACGGCGTAAACGATTTTATTGAATTTGAGGGCGTTGTCAATCGGTATTTTGGGGTAACCGATTTCACAATAAGCTTCTATTTCAAAGCTGAAAAACAATCTCCTTTTGCCCAAAGTATGTTGTCCAAACGCGAACTTTGCGACGAATACCACCAACTCGACATCCTGCTCGACCAAAAGGAGCTGGTAGTAGATACCAGGCTGTATGAAAACCCTGCCAAATACTACGATGATATTTCCCCCGAGCTCGACAGTACCCGCTGGATGCATTTTGCGCTGACGCGCGAAGGGTTTGAAGCCAAAACCTATATCAACGGTGTTCCTCAGAAAAGAGGTTTTCGCTGTAGCGGCGTCGATATGAGCAACGAAGCGCTCCTTTCGTTTTCCAATAGCCCCTGCCTTCGAGGTGGTCGCGCCGAGCGCTTCAAAGGGGTAATCGACGAATTGCGGGTGTACGACTACGCCCTCTCCGAGGAAGCTGTTTGGGAGTTATACTCTCGCTACCCTGTTGAAAATGCGCTACAGGACTGTTATGCCTATCATTTTTCCCCGGATGATGTTTCCAGATGGGGAGAGTAGGCGCCTTTCTGCCTGAACCCAATTGCAAAACCACCGGGGGCTAATCCCGGCTTCAACATTCATAAACATTTCAACATGTTCGGAGATCTTTTTTCGCAAGCGCAAGAACAACAAAAAGCCATGCACAAAAAGCTGGCGACAATTGTCGTGGAGGCCGAAGCAGGCGATGGCGCCGTAAAAGTAAGCGCCAATGCCGCCCGTGAAATCCTCAATATTAAGTTTGATAAAACCCTGCTCGACTGGGATGATACAGAGCAGGTTGAAGACCTCGTCACGGTGGCCGTCAACCGCGCCCTGGCGCTCGCTGCTGAAAAGGAACAGGCGGAAAGCCAGAAAATGATCCAGGATATGATACCTCCCGGTCTTGAAGGGCTCTTTGGGAAGTAATCAAAAAATAAACTTGCCAAAATTTCACCTCTGGTAACCATGCGAAGTATAATTTTGCACCGGCAAAAAATGAATACCCCGCTTTCTGCGTTGTAAAGCAGTGGCTGCGGTTAAGTTGGAAAAGAATGTATAGCATTGGCTATGAATGTTCTACAAAACGCCATGCTACTCCGTCTAATGCCGAGGCAATAAATTGTATTTCAAATCTTGTTTTCATGCGCATATTCTGCATCCTGGCTTTTTTAGTTATCTTGATTTCGTATCGCCTTCAGGCTCAAACGAATATAGGCCTTGTAGCTTATTATTCATTTAACGTAGGTCCACAGGACGACACTGGCAACTCCGCTAATACCGGCGTTGAAATCGGCGATCCGGCTTATGTATGCGGAGTCAGCGGACAGGCGCTGCGACTCGATGGCGGCGACGACGCTCTGGTGGTACTCGGTAGCGACAATATCAACAAAGAATTTGATACTGAAGATATTACCATCAGCTTCTACTTCAAACCCGTAGGCGTAAACGGCACGCAATACCTGATGTCGAAGCGCAGCCCGGATTGCGGCGATGAAAATATCTTCTACATCCGCTACGTACCTCAAACCCGCACGATCAACGCTGCGATGATCCAGGACCCGCTCAAGGGGGTATCGCTTGTGCACACTATCGACAATACATCCTGTTGGCAGCATGTGGCCCTGGTGCGCGAAAACCTGCGGGTTAAGTTGTATGTGAACGGCTTATTTGCAGGCGATCTCGGCACGGCTTCCCGGGTGGATGTACTCAACAACGGCAATTTTACCATTGGCAGCAGCAATTGCATAGGAGGCAATGAAGTGCCCTTTGACGGCCTCATCGACGAACTGCGCATATACAACCGCGCACTCAAGGAAAGCGAGGTAGAAGGGCTACAACTTTCTCCCGATATGATCGATAACCGCGATACGCTGATCTTCCTCGGCAGCCCCATCCAAATCCGGCTCAATACTACTTGCGCTACTTTGTTCAGTTGGATGCCCGCCGCCGACGTCAATCCGTCCAATTCGCCGGAGCCGGTCATCACCCCGTCGCAAGCCGGTACGTATACCTATACTTTGCGCATGGCCGACAATGTGTCGACCTGTGTGGCGAGCGACTCGCTGCGCGTAACAGTGATCGACCCGGCAACACTTGTTTGTAATGAGATATTCCTGCCTCGAGCTTTTACGCCCAACGGCGACAACCTGAATGACGAATTCGGCATCAGCAATCCCTTTGCACTGCAGGAACTGTTGTCTTTTGAAATTTTTGACCGCTGGGGCAACCGCGTCTTTTATACGACCGATCCCTTTGCCAAATGGGACGGCACTTACAATGGCGAGCTTATTAATCCAGGGGTATTGCTCTATCGCATTAATCATATCTGCAACGGCGTGGAACTACTGGCTACAGGTAGCGTTACGCTGATGAAATGACGGATATACAGCCTCATGCCGCCTAACTCTATTGCATTTTCCGTCTTGCCTTTTGATGCGCTTACGCTAAGGCAACTATACGATATCATGGCGTTGCGCCAGGAAGTCTTCGTTGTGGAACAAAACTGCCCATATCTTGACGCCGATGGCAAAGACATCCCTTCCTGGCATTTACTGGGCATCGACGGTGACGGCCTGTTAGTCGCTTACGCGCGACTGTTGCCGCCGGGTGTCTCCTATGAAGGATATGCTTCTATCGGCAGGGTTGTGACATCGCCGGCACGGCGCGGGCAAAGCCTGGGCAAACAACTGGTGGCAGAAGCGCTCGCCGCCTGCCGGCAGTTATTTGCAGATACGCCTGTTCAAATAGGCGCGCAATATTATCTCCTGACATTCTACCAGAATTTCGGCTTTACAGTAATAGGCGATACTTACCTCGAAGACGGTATTCCGCATATCCATATGGTGTATAAAAGCGATAAGGAGTTATTTTAATCGTATTTGACCCAACCAGGGAATTACAGGGCAAACTTTGCCCGCAACTTTCCAGCTTCTCCGGGCGTTATCTTCTCACAATAGCAACCTGTCCGGCGTAGTCACCTCTGCCCGTATATGCAAAGCGGCCAAATCCGGCAATCGAATAATCAAAAAGCATCTGCGCCGATAAAAACACATTACAATTAATTTTATTTAATATCTTTAGTCAAAATAATCAATTCGCATGATACGCCGGACAGTTAACGCCATATTGGCTATGCTGACAGCTACGCTGCTGCCGGGGCAATCGCTGCCCTGGGAAGCCGGTTTGTTGCTGGGCGGCGCCAACAGTGCCGGCGATATTGTAGATGCCCGATGGGGGCAATGGCGCAATATGCGGCCTGCTGCCGGCATATTTTTGCGCTACCAATTGCACGATCAATTTTCGGGGCGTTTTAACGCTATTTACGGGCGACTGAGCGGCAACGAATTCAACAGCGCAGATGAATGGAGGCGGCAGCGCGGATTTAGCTTCGCGACTGATATGGCGGAGTTTTCCCTGCAAGCCGAATGGCGCCCATTGGCGGCCTTTTGGGCTTCGCCCGGCGAATTGTCGCCTTACCTCTATGCCGGCGCCGGCCTATTGCTATTCAAGCCGCAACCCGATTTTTCGCGCAATAAATACGACGCCCTGCTCAAACCTATTGAAGAAGATCGATTAGCAAATTACCCCAAAACTCGCTTTCCCTGGTTGGCAGGTTTGGGGCTTGACTACCGGCCGGCCCACCGCCCCTGGATGCTGGGAGTGGAAGCCGGTATTCGCCGGCCCTACACCGATTATCTCGACGGCATCAGCCTGTCGGGCAATCCCCTCAAAAAAGACTGGTACGGATTGGTAATGCTAAGTGCCGGCTGGCGTTTTAGCCTGTCGAACGACGCCGACGGCGACGGCATTGCCGATGATGACGACGAATGCCCCAACGTAGCCGGCCTCGCCATATACAACGGCTGCCCCGATACCGACAAAGACAACATTGCCGACCCCTTCGACGAGTGCCCAATGCTGGCTGGATTGCCCGAGCTCAAAGGCTGCCCCGACACCGACGGCGACGGCCTGGCCGACCCCTATGACGAATGCCCAGAACAGGCCGGCGAAGCGAGCCGCAAGGGTTGCCCGATAGTAGATACCGATGGAGACGGCGTCGAAGACGCCCTCGACAAATGCCCCGATATTGCCGGCGCCATTGACCGCAAGGGGTGCCCCGAAATCGATACCGATCGCGACGGCGTTTTTGACGATGAAGACCGCTGCCCCGAAGTATACGGCCTTCCCATTTTCAACGGCTGCCCCGACACCGACGGCGACGGCATCGAAGACGCCAAAGACCATTGCCCCCACGTATTCGGCGTATTCGCCAACCGCGGCTGCCCTGAGGCCTACGATGCCGCCGAAGCCGCAGCCGACCTCAGCAGACAGTATCTCACTTTCGCTCCCGGCAAAGCCGATATCGATAAATTCAGCCTGCTTGACCGCATCGCCGAGTTTATGCGCGATAATCCCGACTACCAGCTACTCCTGGAAGGATTCGCCGACGCCATCGAAGCTCCTGAATCCAACGATCAGCTTTCCCGTCTTCGTGTGCTCAACTGCCTGCGCTATCTCGAACGCGAGGGCGTGGCAACTTCTCGTATGCGATACCTCAGCCACGGCGCCCGCTATGCTTTTAATGGCAATACAGATGAGGAACGGCAGTTTAACAGGCGCGTGGAGTTTAGGTTGGGGAAGGAGTGATTTTTCGGGACTAAAATACATGCGGTATAAGAACTAATTTATTCGCGATTAGCGGGTGATGCCCTGCCTGCCAGGCTCCTAAACCGCCACGTCAGCAAGACGGCGGCGAAGGCCAGGGCCACAATATCGGCGTACCAGATGCCGTCAACGCCGTAGCCGAGTGGGAACCCCCACACATAAGCAAGGGGTATCCAGATAACCCAGTATGCAGTGAAAGTAATCCAGGTGGGGAAGCGCACATCCTGGAGGCCGCGCAATAAGCCCGCCGCAATAGCCTGGGTTCCGTCAAAGACCTGAAAAATACCTGCAATGACCATGAGCCGGGCGCTTATGCCCAATACGACAGGTTCTTCAACGCCGTATAAGGTAGGCAATTCATGGCGAAAGGCAATCATCGCCAATGCAGAAAAAATCATGTAGGCCAAGCCTAAGGCCAGAGCGGAATAACCCGCCCTCTGCAAATTGGCGGGGTCTTTGGCGCCCAACGCATTGCCCACCCGGATGCTGGCGCCCACCGAAATGCCAAGCGTTATCATAAAGCTGATGGCCGCAATATTGAGTACCATCTGATGCGCGGCCCGCGCTGCCGTGGCTTCCTGCGGCAACCAGCCGATGAGAATGGCAGCGCCGGAAAAGGCAGCAACTTCAAAAAATATCTGTAAACCCATGGGGATACCCAGGCGGAAGAGTTTGCCCAGCAAGTCGGCATCGGCCTGCCGGAAACGCAACCCCGACAGATAAGGCAGGTAGGCCCGGTGAAAATGGACAAATAGGCCCATACCCAGGGCCATCAATACCCGGCAAGTCACGGTGGCTATCCCCGAACCCGCCAATTCCAGCCGGGGCAGCCCAAAGTGGCCATAGATGAGCGACCAGTTGAGCAACACATTAAGCAATACGCCCGCCAGCGTTATGATCATACCGTAGCGCGTATCGCCGAGCCCGTCGCAGAATTGTTTGTACGCTATAAAAATAATCAGCGGCGGGGTGGAAAAACTGATAATGCGCAGGTATTGCTGTGCCAGCGCGACTTCTTCTTCGGGCTGCTGAAGCCAGGGCAAAGCTTCTGCGGCCATCATGGTAAGCATTGTACTGACAGCCGATATCAACAGCGCTTTTAAAAGCCCTTGTTGCAGGTATCTCCCCGCCAGCCCATGCTCGCCTGCCCCTATAGCTTCGGCTACCAAAGGCGCTACTACGTTCATAGAGCCCATTGCCAGAATAGTTATGATGAAATATACGCTGTTGGCCAACGATGCCGCTGCCAATTGCACATAACTCACGCCCCCAATCATAATATTATCGGTAATATTGAGCATAAGATTGCCCACTTGTCCGATGATGACAGGAAAGGACAAAACCAGGGTTTCGCGAAAATGCTCGCGATACGATTTTAAAACGGGCGTGACAACAGTCGACATGTTCCGGGTGTTAAACGTCTTAGCTCAAAGCGGCAAATGCCGCACAAAGTTCCAGCTTTCCGGCTAATTTTTTGCTACCCGGTGCAAATGTCAAGGCGCGTATTAACGATATGCCCTATCTTTGCACTACAATGTCCTAACATGATTAACACCAAATTATCTATCCACAGGGATACGCTGCTCAAGGCCTTCCAACTTATGGCTACTGCCAAGTCTATGACGGAGACGTATGAGGAAAATTTCAAATTTGTTTCGAAATACGTACACGCCACCTCTCGCGGCCACGAAGCAGTACAGTTGGCCCTGGCCCTGCAATTGCTACCCCAGGATTGGGTATCCCCCTATTATCGCGACGAATCTATTTTGCTCGGTATAGGCATGCGCCCCTTCGATCTTATGTTGCAACTGATGGCCAAACGCGACGACCCGTTTTCAGGAGGCCGCTCGTACTATTCGCACCCCAGCCTGAAAGACCCCGACAAGCCCAAAATCCCGCATCAATCGTCTGCTACGGGCATGCAGGCTATCCCCACTACTGGTGTCGCAATGGGAATTCAGTATCAGGAAAAACATGGCCTCGCCCCCGATTATGGGAATAACAAACCCATTGTAGTGTGTTCTTTGGGCGACGCTTCGGTCACCGAAGGCGAAGTTGCCGAGGCGTTCCAGATGGCGGCGCTCAAACAATTTCCGATCCTTTACCTGATACAAGACAATGGCTGGGACATTTCGGCCAACGCCGCCGAAACACGCGCCCAGGATGCCGCCGATTACGCTCGCGGGTTCCATGGCATCGAGGTGCGTCGCATTGACGGCAGCGACTTTTTCGACTGCTACCACACGCTGCAAGATGTCATCCATACGATGCGTCGCGAGCGGCGTCCTTTCCTGGTTCACGCCCATGTGCCGCTGCTCAACCACCACACCAGCGGTGTACGCAAAGAGTGGTATCGCGACGACCTGGAAGACCACCACGATAGAGATCCCTACCCGGTTTTCCGCCGGCAATTACTCGATAGCGGCATTTCAGAGAAAAAACTGGCCGCGTTGGAAGCAGAGGCCCATGCCGTTGTAATGGCAGATTTTGCTGCTGCCCGCGCTACTGAAGACCCTCGCCCTGAAGATTTATTCACCCACGACTTTGCGCCAACACCAATCACGGAAGAAAAGGGGCAACGCGAGCCCCATGGCGCTGCGCCTATTGTAATGGTCGATTGTGCATTGCACGCCGTGGAAGAACTCATGCGGGCCCACCCCGAATGCCTCCTCTACGGTCAGGACGTCGGCGGCCGCCTCGGCGGCGTTTTCCGCGAAGCGGCGACGCTGGCGCATAAATTCGGCGACGATCGCGTTTTCAACACGCCCATTCAGGAGGCTTTTATTGTAGGCAGCACAGTTGGTATGAGCGCCGTAGGGCTCCGGCCCATCGTTGAAGTCCAGTTTGCCGACTATATATGGCCGGGGCTCAATCAACTTTTCACGGAGGTAAGCCGCTCCTGCTACCTCAGCAATGGCAAGTGGCCGGTGAGCATGGTATTGCGCGTACCTATCGGCGCTTACGGCAGCGGTGGGCCTTACCATTCCAGCAGCGTTGAGTCGGTAGTTGCCAATATCAGGGGCATCAAAATTGCCTATCCCAGCACCGGCGCCGACCTGAAAGGGCTGCTTAAGGCCGCCTGGTACGACCCCAACCCTGTGGTTATTTTTGAGCACAAAGGCCTTTATTGGTCAAAAGTACCTGGCACCGACGCTGCTAAAACAGTAGAACCCGACGAAAATTACATCGTGCCGCTGGGCAAAGCCCGCCTGGCATTGGAAGCCGACCCCAACAAAATATTACAGGGCGAAAGCCTGCTGGTCGTCACCTATGGCATGGGCGTTCACTGGGCTTTAAATGCCGCCCAGCACATGCCGGGACAAATAGAAATCCTCGATCTGCGGTCGCTTTATCCACTCGACGAAGAAATGATTTACAGCCGCGCCAGGGCGCATGGCCGTATTTTGGTGGTTACTGAAGAACCCGTTAATAACACTTTTGCACAGAGTATCGCCGCCAGAATACAGGAACACTGCTTTGAGCACCTTGATGCGCCTGTGCGCACTATCGGCGCGGAAAACATGCCTGCCGTTCCCCTCAACGAGACACTCGAACGGACCATGTTGCCCTCTATCGACAAGGTGGGTAGTGCGATGAGTGAATTGTTGCGCTATTAAAGTACACGCTATGAAGATCAACGGGCATCATTATCAAACTATTTGGCTCGACGAAGCTGACCCTGCGGTCGTACACACCTTCGACCAGCGGCGTTTTCCCCACGAAGTGGTCATTGAGGACTTGCGCAGCCTGGATCAATGTATAGAAGCTATCCGCGACATGCACGTGCGCGGCGCTCCCCTTATAGGCGTCACTGCCGCCTACGGATTGTATCTGGCTTTACTACATGTATCTGATATCGATACTGCCCACGAACACCTCCCGCATTGGGCCGCTCAACTTAAAAACGCCCGTCCCACGGCTGTCGACCTGTTTTTTGCCGTCGACCACATGGTCGCCGCTTTAACGCCGTGTACAACACTTTCGCAAATGCGCGAAACAGCAATAACCGAAGCTGCCGCGTTAGCCAGGGAAAGTGCAGCGCAGTGCAGGCGTATTGGCGAATATGGTTTGCCGCTGCTGGAAGCTATCTATGAGCGCCATCCCGGCAGGCCGGTGCGCGTACTTACTCATTGCAACGCGGGGTGGCTGGCCTGTGTAGATTACGGAACAGCGCTTGCTCCCATCTATCTGGCTCACGACAAAGGCATTCCCGTACATGTATGGGTTGACGAAACAAGGCCACGCAACCAGGGCGCCCAGCTCACCGCCTTTGAGTTACTTCAACACGGCATACCGCACACCCTTATCACCGATAACGCCGGCGGTCACCTCATGCAGCACGGCATGGTGGATATAGTCATTGTCGGCACTGACCGCACCACCCGTACAGGCGATGTAGCCAATAAAATCGGCACCTACCTCAAGGCGCTTGCCGCTGCCGACAACGGCGTACCTTTTTATGTGGCTTTGCCTGCCTCATCAATTGACTGGCAATTGCGCGACGGCCTCCGGGAAATTCCCATCGAACAGCGCAGCGCCGACGAAGTAAAATACGTGCAGGGGCTTCACGAAGGGCGCTTGGCAGAAGTACTCATCGCCCCTGCCGATAGCCACGCTGCCAATTACGGCTTCGACGTAACCCCGGCAAGATTAGTTACAGGTCTAATTACCGACCGAGGTGGTTGTCCGGCAAGCGAAGATGGTTTGTTGCAGTTATTTCCTGAAAAAAAACATCCATAAAGACGTGATGCAACAACCGTACGAAGGCTATATCAAATTTGAGGTACATTGGTCGCCGGCGCCGGCCTGGAAAGACGAAGACGTCGCCGATCTCAACGAATGGCGGGCGGCAGCCTACCAACACGAGCTTATAGGCGTTTATCCCGATGGTGTAGGCTACGGCAATATCAGTAAGCGTTGGGAGGAAGGTAATCAATTTCTCATCAGTGGATCGGCAACGGGGCATTTACCCCGGCTGGACGGCGCCCACTACAGTCTGGTTACTCAAGTGAACATCAACGACAATGAGTTGTGGTGCCGTGGTCCTTTGATTGCTTCTTCCGAGTCAATGAGTCACGCCGTTATCTATGCTGAATGCCCCTGGGTGGGCGGCGTCATTCACGCACACTCGCTGTGCTTGTGGGAACACCTGTTGCACCGCGTGCCGACTACCGATGCTGCCGCCAGCTATGGAACCCCCGAAATGGCATACGAAATTATCAGGTTGTTGCGTACCACAGATTTACAACAACAACGACTATTTGTAATGGAAGGCCATCGCGAAGGGATTTTTGTTTTTGGCGAGACATTACAGGCGGCAGCCTGGCGACTATTGCAAGCTCTCACACATTGATCAATGCCTTACGTCTATGCGTATTCGGAATTGATCGAACAAAGTCGTTAATACGAGGGGTAAAGCGTATTTTAGCTTTCTAATTTCATTAGCTGATGAACTTGCTGGAAAATATAAGCCTGGCTATTCGCTCGGTTCGCTCCAATTGGCTGCGCGCCATACTTACCCTTTTAATTATTGCTTTCGGTATCATGGCGCTTGTGGGCATCCTGACGGCCATTGACAGCGCTATTTATTCGCTCAACGACAACCTTTCGTATTTGGGCGCCAACACCTTTGATGTAGACCCTAAAGGGGGAGACGGCGCAAGGGGAAACCGGGATGGCAGACAGGCTAAACAAGCGGATCCTTTTTCTTATAAACAAGTTATGGAATTCAAAGAGCGGTTTATCTTTCCCGCCAAAACATCCATATCCATTATGTGTACCGGCAATGCCGAAATCAAATACAACAATAAAAAAACCAACCCCAATTTTTTCATTTTTGGCATTAATGAAAATTACCTCGAGGCCAAAGGATTCGACATGGAAATAGGCAGAAATTTCACCCCCGAGGAGGCCCTCAGCGGCGGCAACAAAACCGTTATTGGCAATGATGTTGTGAAAGACCTGTTCGACAACAAACCCGATAAAGCCCTGGGTAAAGTGATTGCCGCCGGCAATATCAAACTTACTGTCATAGGCGTACTTAAATCGAAGGGGTCAAGCATGAATCAAAGTGAAGATCGCCGCATCTTGATACCGTTACAAACCGCCAAGCAGTACTACGGCACCCAGGAAATGAACTACAATATTCTGGTAGCCGTAAACGATGCCACTCAAATCGACAACGCCATCGGCAATGCTACTATGGTATTGCGCAACGTACGCCGGCTAAAAGCCTCCCAGGAAAACGATTTTGAGATCAGTAAAAGCGATGGCCTCATCAGTATTATCAAAGAAAATACCACCTATTTCCGTCTGGCTGCAATCGGCATCGGACTTATTACGCTGGTTGGCGCCGCTATTGGTTTGATGAACATCATGCTCGTATCGGTTACAGAGCGTACCCGCGAAATCGGTATTTGTAAAGCGTTGGGCGCTACTCGTCGGAATATACTCATCCAGTTTCTTACCGAGGCGGTGGTCATCACCCAATTGGGCGGTTTATTCGGTATTTTCCTGGGCGTGCTGGTTGGCAATATCGTCACCTGGCTGATGGGAGGCAGCTTCCTGTTTCCCTGGTTGTGGATTACCATTGCCGTTATCACTTGTATGGCGGTGGGGCTTATTTCCGGTTTATACCCGGCGCTAAAAGCTGCCCGGCTCGATCCTATTGAATCGTTGCGTTATGAATAACAATGCAGCGCGAATTTCTCATTAATCTACTGTTTCTGATCTTTATCAATCTGCTGATCAAGCCCTTCTACTTGTTCGGCATTGAGCGGTCTGTGCAAAATACCCTTGCGGGTGGGGATTATGGGTTGTACTTCGCGCTTTTTAACCTTTCGTTTCTATTCCAGATCGCCAGCGACCTGGGTATTCAATATTACAACAACCAGCACGTCGCCAAGCACAGGCATTTGCTATCCAAATATTTCGCCGATATTTTACTGCTCAAGCTGGGGCTGGGGCTACTCTTTTTCCTGGTTGTCATGATTGCAGGAATTAGCGCCGGCTACAAGGGTTTTGGCTTTGGCTTGCTTGCGCTCATTGCTTTCAACCAATTACTCAATTCCTTTTTGCAATTTCTGCGATCCAACATTTCAGGTTTGGGGTTGTACCGCATTGACAGCTTCATATCGGTAGTTGACAAATTGGTGTTGATCGGGTTACTGGGTTTGATCCTGTATGGCCCCACTAAAGGGCGCGGCTTTTCCATCGAGCAATTTGTTCTCATGCAAACATCCAGTTGGACTGCGGCCATTGTTATTAGCTGGTTGGTATTGCGCGATCGCATACATATTACGAGATTCCGTTTCAAGCCGGCCCTGCTGTTATTGATATTAAAACAAAGCTATCCTTTTGCGTTGGCCGTATTCCTCATGTCGGCCTACAACCGTATCGACGGAGTAATGATAGAGCGATTATTACCCGACGGAAAATACCAGGCCGATGTTTATGCTTCGGCGTATCGCCTGCTGGAAGCATCCAACATGATAGGTTTTTTGTTTACAGGGCTGTTGTTGCCCATGTTTGCACAGCTACACCGCGACCGCGACGCTTTGCAGCAATTGGTGTTTTTTAGCTTCAAGCTTATTCTTAGTGTAGCAATCGGCATTACTGTGCCAGTGTGGTTCTATCGTGTCGAGATCATGGAAATACTGTACCGCCATGGCAGCGAATATAGCGGGGCGATATTGGGAATACTTATGTGGAGTTTTGTTGCAACTTGCGGCGGGTATGTTTTTGGAACGCTCATCACTGCCGGCGGCAAGATGGGCGCTATCAACAAAGTATACGCTGTTAGCCTGGTTATTAATATTGTATTAAATATCATACTCATTCCCTCTCACAAAGCGCTGGGCGCCGCCTGGGCCATGCTCATCACCCAGGTTGTTGTCTTTGGTGGACAGTTGATCATTGCGCTGCGCCAAAATTCGCTGCGCCGGCCGAAGGCAGAATTGTTGCGGCTGCCAGTATTCATTGTATTTGCGGTTATTTCCGCTATCTTAATCAAATCCGGTTTAGATGCTTTCTGGGCTGTTAAATTTTTCGTCACAATATGCCTTGTCTGCATTGGGGCGTTGCTATTCAAACTGGTCAATCTTCGCGAAGCGCTACGACTGATGGCGCCGGGCGCGCAGCACAGGGCGAAGGAATAAGCTTCCTTTTCCCGGGTTTTACTACCTTTGCCAGACAGATACTAAAATTAACCGGGTTTATCATCTCATGGAGAATAGAGAGACTACTTTACTTGGCGTATTGCAGACATTATTCAGATGGAAAAAACCCATCTTTTATGTATGCGCAATAGTTGGCATTGGAAGTGCCGCCATCTCGCTTTTACTACCTAATTATTATAAAGCCACTACCGTGTTTATCGTAGCCAGTCCCGATCAGGCCAAGCCGGAAATTATTTTCGGCAAAGGTCAGCTGGAGCCTGAGTACTACGGCAACGAACAGGATATCGACCGGGTGCTCACCATCGCCGAGTCGAGCGAGTTGGTCAATTATCTGGTTGACAGCTTTGATTTGTATACCCACTACGACATTGACAGCTCCAACTTCAAAGCGCCGCACCAGGTAAAAATGGCCTTTTTTAAACGCTACGATGTTAAAAAGACCAAACTCGACGCCATTGAATTGTCGGTGGAAGATACAAACAGGGAAATGGCGGCCAAAATTGCCCGCGCCGCCCGCGAAAAAATCAATACCATAACCCAGGGATTGCTCAAAGACAGCCAGCTCAAGTCAATCAAAACATTTGAAGACGAAATCGCCGTAAAAGAAAAACAGTTGAAAGTACTGGGCGACTCCATGTCAAAATTGCGCAAGCAATACGGCGTTTATAACATCGTAGCACAATCGGAAACCCTCACCGCCCAGTATTCCGAAACGGAAGCCAAACTGATCAGCAACCGTACCCGCCTCGAAGTATTGCGGCAATCTCCGCGCATTCACCGCGATACGATTCGCAACCTCGAAGCCAAGGTCCGGGGTATGGAAGAAGAGGTAAAAAATCTGGAAGCCAAAATTGCACAATTCAACGACGGAACGCCCACCGTATTGGCATATGAACGCCAATATTCAGAAGCAAATGCGGGCCTTAGCGAAGACAAAGAGCGCCTCAAACAATACCGGGCAACGTACGAGTCGAATATTCCGGCTATTATGGTGATCGAAGAGGCGCAAACCCCCATCATCAAGTCAAGGCCCAAACGCTCCATACTGGTACTGGCCGCCACCGCAGTAGCCTTCCTGTTTAGTATTATAGGCATTTTATTGCTCGAAACCTACAAAGATGTCAACTGGCGGGAAATCTACGACCCTAAATAACCTCTGGCGTCGTTTTCAACCCGCCAATCTGCCGGAATGGTTCTTCTGGACCTACGGGGCTATTGTCGTATTGTCGGTTTTGCTGGGAATTGCCACAGAATTTTATTTCCTGGCCGGGCTACCCGCTTTTTTTCTGCTCGTTTATCTCACTATTGTCGATTTCAGACAGGTTTTTTTTCTGCTTATCGCCAGTATCCCGCTTTCTACAGAGGTTGTATTGCCCAATGGTTTTGGCACCGATCTGCCCTCTGAACCGCTCATTGTGGGGCTGATGCTGGTGTTCTTGCTCTATTTTGCTCAACCGGGAAAACGCCTGGACGCCCGCTTTTTGCTGCATCCTATCACTTTATTACTGCTGGCCCATGTAGGTTGGATTTATCTCACCACTTTGACGTCCAGCTTGTGGTTTGTATCGCTCAAATTCGCCCTTGCAAAAACCTGGTACGTAGTTGTGTTTTATTTTATGGCGGGATGGCTGCTAACTACAGAAAAGGATATTCGCCGGCTCTTCCGGTGGTTTTTTTATCCGCTGTTATTTACGGTGCTGGTAGTATTTGCCCGACATGGCCTGGAGGGCTTTACTTTTAAATCAATTCACACTGTACTGCACCCATTTTACCGCAACCATGTCAACTATGCGGTTTCACTGGCCTTATTTGCCCCTTTGATGTGGTTGGGACTGAGCTGGACGGCCCCCGGTAGCAGACAACGGCGATGGCTCTTGGCAGTAGCGGCTTTTATGCTATTGGCCGTCTATTTATCATATACCCGGGCCGCCTATGTGGCCCTGTTGGTAGCAGCAGGCGCTTATTTCGTTGTGCGCTGGCGACTCACCAGGCACGCTATTGTGATGGCGGTATTAGCAGCCGTCATCACCTTGGGCCATTTTGCGTATCGCGATAATTACCTGCAATATGCCCCCAATTACGACCGCACCGTAGCGCACCACCGCTTCGACAACTTAATCGAAGCCACTTATAAAATGGAAGATATTTCTACCATGGAGCGGCTGTACCGCTGGATCGCCGGCGTGTATATGAGCAAGGAATACCCCCTGGTAGGATTTGGCCCAGGCAACTTTTTGAATTTTTACCAAAGTTATACCGTCAAAAGTTTTCGAACTTATGTGAGCGATAACCCGGAGCAGTCGGGCATCCATTGCTATTACCTGATGACCCTGGTTGATCAGGGCGTCATAGGCCTGCTGCTATTTTTAGCGCTTAGTTTTTATACCCTCATCAGAGGCGAACAAATCTATCACAGCATAAACGATCCTGCCCGAAAACGAATCGTCATGACGGCTTTGCTGTGCCTGATCGTAATTCACACCTTCCTGATTATCAATGACCTGATAGAAGTTGACAAGGTGGGCTCTTTCTTTTTCATTTATACTGCCTTGCTCGTCAATGCCGATATTCGCTGGCGGCAGCCTTCAACGGACAACCCGGATTAAGCCGGCGGATTCATTTTTTTGCCCCAACTTTCGAGCGCTTCGTCAGTCCACAATTCGGGATAAAAAATTACGCGCTGGTTTTTGGGCGGCAGATATTCCTGCCAATTGGTACCCCCCGTTGCGGCAATTACCTGGGGTTTATTGTCGAGATATCTCACCGCGGAGCGAAGGTGCATAAGCGGCCAACGGACGTTGGCGTTGAAGTCGTGCTCGCGCATTTGCCGGATGATTTCCTCGTCGTTGCGCGTCGCCTCATCAAGCCGGCAGTAGGTCTGCCATAGGTTACAGTGTCGCACTTTTTCAGCCAGTTGCAAAAAAGCGTCGGCGTATTTCTGTTCAAACTGCTTAAGCGTCAGCGTTTTTTTGCCCGTGGCTAACTCGGTGGCGCCCGATTTCCAGTACAGATGCTGTATCAATTCTGCGACCGGCGCTTCGGGCGACAACTCGCCGCGCCGGGAGTGGTGGGTTAGGCGGTGCAAATCAGTACTGAGTATTTCAATTTGCCGGTATTGCGCCGATTGAAAACCGCTGGCAGGCAGCAAACTCATGCGAAATTTGAGAAACTCTTCCTTATCCATTCCATCCACCATGATATTAAAAGAATGGATCAAATGCTCGAAGTAATTGTTCACCCGCTGCAATTGCCGGAGGAA
>JRYG01000521.1_pt1 | contig 19302 bp, 22 predicted proteins | sample 235341 | NCBI WGS metagenome assembly JRYG01 (sample SAMN03074218, study PRJNA261478) | activated sludge metagenome | biome: Wastewater Treatment Plant; feature: Wastewater; material: Activated sludge; isolation source: activated biomass of a wastewater treatment plant treating hydrocarbon... ... | reverse complement strand
GCCAAGGAATTCGTCGCCGCCCGTGACGACGAGCGGGGCGTCCTGGTGCTCTCCCAATTCACCGGCGCCTCCCGGGAGCTGCCGGAGGCCCTGGTGGTCAATCCCTACGATGTGGACCAAGGCGCCGCCGCCCTGGAGGCGGCCCTGGCCATGCCGGCCAGCGAGCAGCAGGACCGCATGCGGCTGATGCGCAGCCTCATCGCCGAGTTCAACGTCTACCGCTGGGCCGGCCGCATGCTGCTCGACGCCGCCCTCATGCGCCGTCGCAGCAGGCTGCCGGAAAACCCGGTGCCGGCCAACGGTGTTCCCGCCCAGGCCATCCCATGATCCGAGACTACTTCGCCCCGCCCCCCGCCCGCCGCGACTGGGCCTATTTCCTGGACGTGGACGGCACCCTCGTCGAGCTGGCGCCCACCCCCGACGCCATCCGCATCGACCCTGCCCTGCCGGCACTGCTTACCGCCCTGCACCAGGCGACGGCGGGGGCCGTGGCCCTGGTCAGCGGCCGCGCCCTCTCCGACCTCGATCGCCGCCTCGGCCTGCCGGCCCTGCCCAAGGCTGGCCAGCACGGACTGGAACGGCGCGACGCCAGCGGCCGCCTGTGGATCCATGCCGCCCAGCCACGGACCAAGCAGCTCATCCGGGAAGCCCTGGCCCCCGTGCTGGAGCGCCACGACGGCCTGCTCCTGGAGGACAAGGGGCTGACCCTGGCCCTCCATTATCGGCAGGTGCCTGAACTGGCCGCCTACCTCCTCGATCTTCTGCGCAGGCTGGTGGCGGACAGCGGCGAGAATCTATTGGTCCAGGAGGGCAAGTGCGTCGTCGAGGTCAAGCCCGCCGGCGTGGACAAGGGGACGGCGATTGCCGAGTATCTGGCCGAACGGCCCTTCCTCGGCCGCCAGCCGGTCTTTGTCGGCGACGACAAGAACGACGAGCATGGCTTCGCCGCCGTCAATGCCTGCGGCGGCATTTCCATCGGCGTCGGCGCCGGCGATTTCACCGCCCGCTACCGCCTGGCCGACGTCGCCGCCGTCCGCGCCTGGCTGGCCAGGGCGCTGGATATCAATCCCGCAAGCCAAAACCCCGCTCCGTTCGGGCTGAGCTCGTCGAAGCCCCTGGTGCACCGCCCTTCGACAGGCTCAGGGCGAACGGGGTAACGGGTTCGCCATGAGCAGCCTCGACCTCGCCCTCATCGGCAACTGCACCATCGGCGCCCTGGTGGATGCCCGGGCCACCATCGTCTGGGCCTGCTTTCCCCGCTTCGACGGCGACCCGGTGTTCTGCTCGCTCTTGAAGGAGCCCCCGGATTTCGGCTATTTCGCCATCGAGCTGGCCGATTTCGAGCGCGCCGAACAGGCCTACCTCGACAACACCGCCATCCTCGTCACCCGCCTCCACGACAGCCAGGGCGCCGTCGTCGAGATCACCGATTTCGCCCCCCGCTTCGGCCAGTTCGGGCGCACCTTCCGGCCCATGACCCTGGTCCGCCAGGTGCGGCGCCTGGCCGGCAGCCCCCGCCTGACCATCCGCCTGCGCCCGGCCTGCGACGAAGGGCAGGCCCGGCCCCAGACCACCTGGGGCAGCAACCACATCCGCTACGTGACGCCGGGGCTGGCCCTGCGGCTCACCACCGACGCCTCGATCACCGCCGTCCTCCAGGAAAACCCCTTCTTCCTGGAGGACACGGTGACCCTCATCCTCGGCCCCGACGAAACCGTGCCCGACGCGGTGGGCGAGGTGGGCCGGCGCTTTGGCGAGGACACGGCGCAGTACTGGCGGGAGTGGGTGCGCACCCTGGCCATCCCCTTCGAATGGCAGGAGGCGGTGATCCGCGCCACCATCACCCTGAAGCTCAACGCCTACGACGACACCGGCGCCGTCATCGCCGCCATGACCACCTCCGTGCCCGAAGCGGCGGGCAGCGCCCGCAACTGGGATTACCGCTACTGCTGGCTGCGGGACAGCTACTTCGTCATCAACGCGCTCAACCGCCTGGGGGCCACCCGCACCATGGAGCGCTACCTGGCCTACATCGTCAATATCGCCGCCGACGCCGGCGGCGGGCCGCTGCAGCCGGTCTACGCCATCGACGGCCGCGCCCAGCTGCCGGAGCGGGAGGCGCCGGCCCTCTCGGGCTATCGCGGCATGGGGCCGGTGCGCCTGGGCAATCTCGCCTACCTGCAGGTGCAGCACGACGTCTACGGCTCGGCGGTACTCGCCGCCACCCACATCTTCTTCGACCGCCGCCTCACCCGCCGCGGCGACGAGGCCCTGTTCCACCGCCTCGAACCCCTGGGGGACCAGGCGGTGGCCTCCTTCGACCAGCCCGACGCCGGCCTCTGGGAGCTGCGTGGCAGCGCCCGGGTGCACACCTTCTCGGCGGTCATGTGCTGGGCCGCCTGCGACCGCCTGGCCCGCATCGCCGCCCACCTCGGCCTCACCGGCCGCGCCGACCACTGGCGGGAACACGCCCGCCGCCTCGCCGCCGTCATCACCGAGCGTGCCTGGTGCGCCGGGCGCAACGCCTTCGCCTCCACCTTCGACGGCGAGGCCATGGACGCCAGCCTCCTGCTGCTCGCCGAAGTCGGCTTCCTGGATGCCGCCGACCCCCGCTTCGCCAGGACCGTGGCGGCGGTGGCAGCGGACCTCAAGCGTGGCGACTTCATCTTCCGCTACGTGGAGAAGGACGATTTCGGCGAACCGGAAAACGCCTTCATCGTGTGCACCTTCTGGTACGCCAACGCCCTCGCCGCCCTCGGCCGGCGGGACGAGGCCCGCGCCGTCTTCGAGCGGCTGCTGGCCTGCCGCAATCGCCACGGCCTGCTGGCCGAGCACATCGACCCGCGGAGCGGCGAGCAGTGGGGCAATTTCGTCCAGACCTACAGCATGGTCGGGCTGATCAACGCCGCCATCCGCCTGTCGATCCGCTGGGACCAGGCTTTCTGACAACCGGGGGCAACATGGAGCATCTCCTCGACCAGGCCATCGCCTGGCTACCCAACGATCTGGAACGCCTCGCCCGCATCCTGCTGATCCTGGCGCTGGCGGCCGGGGCCCTGCACGCCGTGGGCCGTCTCCTGCCCCGCCTGCAGGCGGCCCTCGTCGCCCGGCAGCCGGGGCCGGAATACGGCCGCCGCGTGGTCACCCTCTCGCGGGTGCTGCGCTATGCCCTCACCGTGGTGGTGGTGGCCGTCACGGCGGTGCTGGTGCTGAGCGAACTGGGCATTTCCGTCGCGCCCATCCTGGGGGCGGCGGGGGTGGTCGGGGTCGCCGTCGGCTTCGGCGCCCAGAGCCTGGTGAAGGATTTCTTCAGCGGTTTCTTCCTGCTGCTGGAAAACCAGATCCGCATGGGCGACGTGGTGGAGGCCGGCGGCAGGGCCGGAGTGGTGGAAGAACTCACCCTGCGCTACCTCAAGCTGCGGGACTATTCGGGCAACGTCCATTACGTGCCCAATGGCACCATTTCGGTGGTGACCAACATGACCATGGACTTCGCCTATGCGGTGATCGACGTCGCCATCGCCGCCGACGAGGATACGGACCGGGCCCTCGCCCTGCTGCGGCAGACCGGGGACGAACTGCGCCGCGACCCGGCCTTCGCGGCCCGCATCGCCGACGACCTGGAAATCGCCGGCGTGGAAAACTGGCAGGACACCAGCCTGACGCTGCGCTGCCGCTTCAAGGTGGTGCCCATGGAGCAATGGAACGTCCGCCGCGAACTCCTGCGCCGGCTGGGGCAGGCATTCACCCGGGCCGGCATCCGCATGCCGGAAACCCAGATTCGGCTGATGGAGAAAACGCGGGAAAACCAGGCCTTCTGACTGCCGTTGGCCAGCGCCGGAGGAAGGCCTGGGGAAGCTCCGGCGCGGTCGGCGCAACGGGGTTGCTACTTCAGGATCACGTCGTTGCGCACAGCCTTGACCCCCGGCACCTTGCTGGCGATTTCCGCCGCCCGGTCGATTTCCGCCCGGCTGGAGGCGAAGCCGCTCAGTTGCACGGTACCCTTGAAGGTTTCCACCTGGATGTCACCGGCCTTGACCGTCTTGTCGTCGACGAAGGCGGCCTTGACCCGGGTGGTGATGACGCTGTCGTCGATATACTCGCCCGTGCTTTCCTTGGCCGGGCTGCCCGCGCAGGCGGCGAGCACGGCTGACAGCAGGAGGGCGGCGAAGCAGGAACGCTGGGTTCTCATGATTTCTCCTTTTGCGTTGGCCCGGCACGGCTGTACAGGCTGGGTTGCTTGACGCTGTCGGCCGCGGCCGGGACGTGATCCCATCTTACGAACCCGGGCCCCAAACCGCTGTCAGATTTAACTGAATCGACGGTAGGACAATTCCCGCATGCTCGGGCCATCCCGCCCCGGCCCGAGGGAGGAGACCAACCATGCCCCCGCTTTCCCCATCCCCGCCGTTGACCGGCAAGGGGCGCTTCACCCTTCGCTTCCCCCGCCGCTGGCAGCATCTGCTTCTCGCCTTGGGCGGCGCCTTCGTCCTCCTCCTCCTGGGGTCGAGCATCTGGCAGGGGACCGCCAGCCTGCGGGCCCTCGGCGACCTGCGCCAGCAGGCCGCGCGGGTCGAGCGGCTGGACAGCCTGCTGATCCAGTTGATCGATGCCGAAAACGCCGTGCGGGGCTATCTCCTGAGCAGGAACCGGAGCCACCTGGAGCCCTACGAGAAAACCCTGGCGACGGCCAATCTCACGCTGGAGGAAATCCGTCGGGATCTCGCCCCCAACCCCGACAACGACGCTGCCATCGCCGATCTTTCCGGGCTGGTGGCCATCAAGCTGAAAACCCTGGGCCAGGCCGTCGAGCGCGGCATGGCCGGGGAGGAAACCCGCATCCAGGGCAAGCGCTACACCGACCGCATCCGTGATCGCATCCTCGGCCTGGGCGCCCAGTTGGCGGCAGAAGGGCAGGAATCCTTCGAACGCTCCACCCGCCACGTGGAGCGCACGCGCTGGGTGGTGGCCGCCCTGGGGGGCGCCGCCCTGGCGCTGATGGCGATCCTCTTTCTCCTGCTGCAGCGCCAACTCCAGTTGCGGGAGCAGATCGCCGATCTGCTGCAGGGCGAAAACCAGCGCCTCGATGCCCTGGTACGGGAGCGCACCGACGAACTGAGCGATCTGGCCAGCTACCTCAGCGACGCCCGCGAGGCGGAGAAAGCCCGGCTGGCCCGGGAGCTTCACGACGAACTGGGGTCGCTCCTCACCGCCGCGAAGATGCAGACCGGCTCACTCGCCCGCCAGCTCGACGGCACCGACCTGGCGCCATGCCGGGAGCGGCTGGCGCGCCTGGAAGAAATCCTCGACAGCGGCATCGCCCTCAAGCGCCGCATCATCGACGGTCTGCGCCCGCCGCTTCTCGAGGAACTGGGCCTCATCAGCAGCCTGCGCATCCTCGGCGAGGAGTTCGCCCGGGGCGCCGAGGAAACCCTCAGCCTCGAATTGCCGGCCGAGGAGGTTTCCCTGGCCCCGGCGCCGGCGCTGGCCCTCTACCGCATCGCCCAGGAGGCCCTGACCAATGTCCGCAAGCACGCCCAGGCCCGCCATGTGCGGCTCGCCCTGCGCGCCGCGGATGCCCGCCTGGAACTGGAAATCAGCGATGACGGCAAGGGCTTCCAGAGCGCCTGGGTGCGCGGCCGGCACCATGGCCTGGCGGGCATGCGTCACCGGGTCCAGATGTACGCCGGGGAATTCGTCATCGACAGCCGGCCCGGCGCCGGTACCCGCATCGTGGTGCGCCTGCCCCGGGCGGCGGTGGCCGGCGATCAGGAAGGCACCGCCCGCCGCACGTAGGCCAAGAGGTCATTGAACTGGGTGGCCTTGTCGAAGAAGCCGTCGGCCCCCAGGGCAAGGCAGCGCTCCCGCACCGCCGCCTGCCCGTGATGGGAGAAGATGACGGCCCGGGGATGGCCGAACTCGTCCGGGTTCACGGCCAAGGCGCGGAGGACGCCGAGGCCGCTTCCCGTCCGCAACTGCAGGTCGACGATGGCCAGGTGGGGCCGCTGGCTGCGCAGCAGTTCGATGGCGGCCCCCTCGTCGTCGGCCCCGCCGACCACGGCCACCCCCGCCACCTCGCCAAGGACGGCACCCAGTGTTTGCCGCAGCAGGAGCGAGTCCTCGATGATGACCACCTTCAGCAACGGTCCCGCGGTCGCCATCGCTCCCCCCTTCACTCCACCAGGAGCCCCTGGCGCACCGCATAGGCGGCCAGCTCGGCGTTGCTCGCCAGCCCCAGCTTTTCCAGGAGCCGGGAGCGATAGGTGCTGACCGTCTTGACGCTGAGGTTGAGGGCACGGCCGATGTCGGAAACCGATTCACCCCGGGCCAGCCGCAGGAAGACCTGCAGCTCCCGTTCCGAAAGCTGCTCGTGGGGCGCCCCCGTGGCGCCGCCGCCGGCAAGCTCGTCGGCGAGCAGTTCCGCCATGTGGGGGGACAGGTAGCGGCGGCCCTGGGCCACCGCATGCACCGCCTTGAGCAGGTCATCGCGGCCGCACTCCTTGCACAGGTAGCCATTGGCGCCGTTGCGGATCATGGCCAGGGCGTAGCGTTCCTCGGGGTAGCCGGTCAGGACCAGGACCCCCAGGTTGGAATGGCGCTGGCGCAGGGTGCGCAAGACATCGACGCCGCTCTGCCCGGGCAGGGCAAGGTCGAGGAGCAGGGCGTCGCAGGCGGTGTCCTGCAGGCGGGCCAGCGCCTCTTCGCCGGAGGCGGCCTCGAAGGCGATGGTGATGCCCAGCTCGTCGGCCAGCATTTCGCGGAACCCGGCACGGACGATCTCGTGGTCATCGACGATGGCGACTCGGAGCATGGTCTGTCCTCCGCAGCGGTGGAATCCCCCGTGTGACCCTCGCCCGCCCGCAGGAGTTCAGGCCCGTTTCCCTTGCAGGCGCCGTCCTACAAGCGAATCGGCCGGGTCCGACAGCTTTCGGCAGGGCGGGGAACTAGGCTGGAATCAACCCGCGGTGCCGCCACAGGCGTGGCGCGGGAAAGGAATACCCTCGCCACCGCGGGCCCCGTTGCAAAGGAGGACATCATGATCCGCAATCTCCTGACCTGGCTTGTGCCGATCCTGTTGCTGGCACCGGGCTTCTCCCCGGCCGAGACCGCCCCTCCGGAGGCGCTGGTGAAGAACGTGACCGACGAAGTCCTGGCCATCCTCAAGGCGGACAAGGGCATCCAGTCCGGCAACCAGCAGCGGGCGGTCGCCCTGATCGAGACCAAGGTGGCGCCCCACTTCGACTTCGGCCGCATGACCAGCCTTGCCGTCGGCCGGGGCTGGCGCCAGGCCGATGCGCAACAGCAGAAGGCGCTCACCGAGGAATTCCGCACGCTGCTGGTGCGCACCTACGCCAATTCCCTCACCGCCTACCGGAACCAGACGGTGAGCTTCAAGCCTTCGCCCAAGCCGCCCCAGGGCGACGAGGTGACCGTCCATAGCCAGATCAACAAGCCCGGCGCCCAGCCCATCGCCCTCGACTACAGCCTGGCCCGCACCGACGCCGGCTGGAAGGTGTTCGACGTGGCCATCGCCAACGTCAGCCTGGTCACCAGCTATCGCAGCAGCTTCGCCAGCGCCATCGAGCAGGGCGGCATCAACGGCCTCCTCAAGTCGCTCCAGGAAAAGAACCGGCGCTCCGAGACCGCTTCGCCGGTTCCGCCGCCCGCCACCTGACGGGCGGCAACTCCCCGGGAACCTGGCCGTGGGCGTAGCCCCCGGCAGTTCCCCTCCTCCCCCTGAAAGGAGTCAATACCATGCGTAGCAAGCTTCTACTGATGTCGACCCTGGCCGTACCGCTCCTGGTTCTGGCCTGCAACCGGGCGGAGCAGTCTCCGTCCGCGGCCGCCCCCGGCCAGGCCCAGGAAAATCAGGCCCGGGCCCCCGATTCCCCGGAAAAAATCCTGCAGGGCGCCCCTCCGGCCGCCGGCCAGCCTTCGCCTTCGCCTTCGGGCACGCCGGCCATGCCGGCGCCCGAGAACCAGGGCTCTCCTTCCTCGCCGCCGGCCCCGGCGCCCAACGAAAGCCGCTGAGGCCGCAGCATCAGCCGATCCTGCCGGGGTAGCGCAGCGCGCAGCCCCGGCTGATGCCTTTGCGCCGCCGGCGGGGGCCTACAGGTGGCGGGCGAACTGGGCCCGGTCGCATTCGCCCATGAGTTCCAGGAACTGGTCCATGGGCATGTGGATGAGGCCCTCGTGGTCGCCGGCTTCGAAATAGACGTCCCGCTGCTGCGTCACGCGCTCGTCGATCAGGGTCTTCAGGCCGTAGGCCGGGCCCACGGCCGGAATGGCGCCCGGTTCGCAGTCGCGGAAGAGGCCCGCCAGCTCCCATTCCTCGGCCAGCTGCAGGTGCCGCCCCAGGCGGCGGTTGAGGGCGCTGATCGAGACATGGCAAGTGGATGGAAGGACGGCCATGACGTAGCCCGCCTCGTCCTTGAGCATCACCGATTTGGCCAGCCGGTCCCCCGGCACGTGGGCCGTCGCCGCGGTGTCCAGGCTGCAGCCGGTGTGGGCGTGGGTCATCATCTCGAAGGCGGAGTGATGGCTCTGGAGATATTCCGCCAAGGTCATTGCGATCGCCATGATGTTCTCCTTTCCGTCGGGAGGGCGAAGAATTCCGCCCTTCGGCTTTCACTATAGTTGCCCCGGCCCCTTGCCGCGAGGCCGACCGGTCACTGCCACAGGCCGGTGGACACGTAGCGTTCGCCGGTGTCCGGCAGGACGGTGACGAGGGTGCGCCAGCGCCCTTCCGCCGCCAGCCGCAGCGCCACGTCCACGCAGGCGCCGGCCGAGGGTCCGACGTAGAACCCCAGGCCCGCCAGGCGCCGGCACATGGCGACGGCCTGCTCCAGGGTGACCGGGAGGCGCCAGTCGATGAGGCCCTCGTCGAGGAGGGCCGGCACGATGTCGCCGGGGTGGCCGAGGGGCTTCAGGCCCTCGATGCCGGGGAAGGTCTCGGGAATGGCGGCAGCGATGAAGAGGGCCGGATTCTCGCGGCGCAGGCGGCGGCCCACGCCGGTCAGGGTGCCGCCGGTGCCGATGCCCGCCACCAGGGCGTCGGGGAGCACGGCGCCGCCGTCGCCCAACTGGGCCAGGATTTCCTCGCCGGTGCCCTCGTAGTGGGCCAGCCAGTTGTCGTCGTTGGCATACTGGTCGCACAGCCAGTAGCGCTCCGGTTGCGCCTCGGCCAGGCGGTGGGCGGTGACGAGGGCGTGGTCATAGCCTTCGACGGGATCGGTGAGGATCAACTCGGCGCCGTGGGCGCGGATGCGGTCGAGACGCTCGGCGCTGGCATTGCCCGGCACCACCAGGGTCACCGGCACGCCCAGGGCGGCGCCAAACATGGCGTAGGAAATGCCGGCGTTGCCCGAGGAGGAGTCGAGAAGCCGGCGCCCGCCGGCGAAGACGCCCGCCGCCAGCGCCCGGGTCAGCATGCGCGCCACCGGCCGGTCCTTGATCGAGCCGCCGGGATTGACGCTTTCCAGCTTGGCGAACAGCCGTACCCCCGGCGCCGCCTCGCCGGCGAATGGGATCTCCACCAGGGGAGTATGGCCGACGGCGGCCAGCAGCGCGTCCGCTCTCATGCCGCCGCCCGGCATGCGGCTGCGTAATCCACGTAGCCGGGGAAGGCCTTGCCGTCGCCGCAGTAGGCGCAATCCGGATCGGGCTGCAGGGTGTATTGGTCGAAACTGCCGGAGAGGGCGTCGTAGCAGAGGAGCCGCCCCACCAGGGGGTCGCCCAGGCCGAGAAGGATCTTGATGGCCTCGACCGCCTCCAGAAGGCCGATGATTCCCGGCAGCACCCCCAGGACGCCGGCCTCGGCGCAGGAGGGGGCGAGATCCGGCGGCGGCGGCTCGGGGTAGAGGCAACGGTAGCAGGGGCCGCGCCGCCTGGCCCAGGCCGGCCAAAAGACCGTCACTTGCCCCTCGAAGCGGTACACGGAGCCGTGCACGTTGGGAATGCCCAGTTTGACGCAGGCGTCGTTGACCAGGTAGCGGGTGGGAAAGTTGTCGGAACCGTCCACCACCAGGTCGTAGCCGGTGAACAGGCGCTCGACGTTGGCGCTGGAGAGGCGCTCGGCAAAGGTGTCGATGCGGATGCCGGGGTTGAGGGCGGCAAGGCCGGCCCGGGCCGAATCCACCTTCAACTGGCCGACCCGGCCGTCGGTGTGCAGCACCTGGCGCTGCAGGTTGCTGCGCTCCACCCGGTCGTCGTCCACCAGGCCCAGGGTGCCGACCCCGGCCGCCGCCAGGTAGAGGGCCGCGGGGCAGCCCAGGCCGCCGGCCCCCACCAGCAGCACCTTGCCGGCCAGCAGGCGGGCCTGGCCGGCCTCCCCCACCTCGGGAATGGCCAGGTGGCGGCCGTAGCGCTCCCGGGCCTCGCCGGAAAGCGTCCGGGGCTGTTCGACGGGAAGCCCTTCCGCCTTCCAGCGGGCGAAGCCGCCGCTGACCGAGGCCACCTGGCGGTAGCCCAGGCGCTGCAGGCTGTCGGCGGCGAACAGGGAACGCACGCCGCCGCCGCACAGGGCCAGCAGGGGCCGGTCGTAGTCGGGCACCGCCGCCTCGATGCGCAGTTCGAGGAAGCCGCGGTTGATCCGCAGCGCCCCTGGCGGACTGCCCTGGGCGACCTCGTCGGCCTCCCGCACGTCGACCAGCACCGCCCCCCGGGCCTGGCGGGCCAGGGCCTCGGCCGGGGTGATCTCGGGAACCGTGGCGCGCAACTCGGCGAGCCGGCGCTCCTTGCCTCCGGCCCCGCCGGCCACCGCCGGCACGATGGCCAGCACGGCGCCGGCGGCCAGGGGCGTGGCCAGGCCCTGCAGGCCCCGCACGTTGTCGGGGCCGAGAAAGACGTTGACGAAGGGGCGCAAATCCCCGCCCGGCGCCAGCACCCGTTCGAGGATTCCGGGATGGACCTCGCCCAGGGCGGCCAGGGCCTCGCCCACCGTCGCCGCCGCCACCGCCACGTGGTCGGCGCCGGCGGTATAGCTGCGCAACGGCGTGGGAATGCGGATGGTGACCGTTTCATTCATTTCAGCCATCGCGCACCTCCTCTTCACAAAACTCCGGCCCGTCCAGGCGCCAGGAGCGCAGATCGGCGACGCCGGCGGCCGTCACCGCGACGATGACGTAGGACCAGCCCGGCCAGGCCAGGACCCGGTCCGTCTCGCTGGGCCGGGCGGGATGGTCGGGATGGCTGTGCCAGCAGCCGACCAGGGCGACGCCCGCGGCGGCAGCGGCCTGTTCCGCCGCCAGGTAGTCCAGGGGATCGACGGTGAAGCGGTCCCGGGAGCGCTCCCGATTGACGTTGCGGGCCGCACGCTGGCCCACGACGAGGCAGCGCCCGCTTTCCTCGCGCCCCAGCAGGAGCCCGCAGGTCTCGTCCGGATAACCGCCGCCGGCCAGCATTTCCAGTTCGGCGCGGGTGGCGGCAGGAAGCAGGAGTACGGTATGCACGCCGCGGCCCTCCACAATCGCCCGGAATTCAGACCGGGCTTGGCGCAAGCGGGTTTTGGCGCCTCTTTCAGCCTGCCGCGGGGCCGGTGCGCGGCCCGGCCCCGGCTACGGATCTGCTTGCCGTTGATTGACGCCGCTGCCGCGCTCAGGAAACCGCCCAACCCCAGCTGACGAAGGCCAGGCCCATCAGCACCACCCAGGCCACCAGCCCGGCGGCCAGGATGGAACCGGCCAGCAACCGGGACTTGCCCTCGTCGTTGAGCCCGAAGACCCGGTCGCAGCCCTCGTAGATCAGCAGTGCCGAGATGAAGAGCGCCACGGCGGTGGCCACCGCCACCACGGTCAGGCTGGGGATGAAGAGCGCCAGGGCCGAGAGCCAGAGGGGGGTCGGCACGGCGGCGGCAAAGGCGAAGGCGTCGTGGTATTCGGGCCGGGTGTCCACCACGTCGCCCAGGCGCTGGATGACCGCCGCCATGACCGGCACCGCCATCAGTTCGGCCAGGTAGAAGACGATCGCCAGACGCCAGGCGTGGTCCATGGTGACGCTGCCCATGATGCCGCCGTAGGCATGGACGGCATAAAGCAGCATGGCCGGCGGAATGAGGGCCATGGGCGCCACGTACAGGGCGAACACCTTGGCCACCGAGGGATGGACCTGCATCAGCCAGGCCCAGCCTTCATCGTGGGAAGCCGCCATTTTCGGGAACATCATCAGGTTCATGATCTGCCTCCTTGCAGGAGAACTCCATGATCCTTTGACTACCGGCCGTTTTGGCCGGTTCCGGAACTGACCGCCACCTTCTCCTTAATTCTGCTTCGCCCTCGAAGCGAGACGCGAAGCCGTATCAGCGGATGATGCCGCCGCCCAGGCAAACCCGGGATTCGTAGAGCACCACCGACTGCCCCGGGGTGAGCGCCCACTGCGGCTCGGCGAAGCGGATTTCGGCGCTCTCGCCGTCGACCCGCTCCACTTCGCAGGGCTGGTCCGCCGTCCGGTAGCGGGGTTTCGCCGTGTAGACCCAGTGGGTATGGGGCGCCTGGCCGGAGACCCAGGAAAGCTGCTCGGCCACCAGGGATTCCCGGTAGAGGGCGGGGTGGTCGTGGCCCTGGACGACGTAGAGAACATTCTTCTCCATGTCCTTGCCGGCGACGAACCAGGCGTCGTGGTCGCCGCCGCCGGGCTGGCCCTTTTCCTTGACGCCGCCGATGTGCAAGCCCTTCCTTTGCCCCAGGGTGTGATACATGAGGCCGTCGTGCTCCCCCAGCACCTTGCCGTCGTCGAGGCGCCGGATTTCGCCTTGCTTGGGCGGCAGGTAGCGGCTGAGGAATTCCTTGAAGGGTCGCTCGCCGATGAAGCAGATGCCGGTGGAGTCCTTCTTGGCGGCGACGTGCAGGCCCTCGGCGGCAGCGATCTTCCTCACCTCGCGCTTGTAGAGGTCGGCGAGGGGGAAGATCGTCTTCGACAACTGCGCCTGGTTGAGGCGGTAGAGGAAATAGCTCTGGTCCTTGGTGCCGTCCTCGGCCTTCAAGAGCTGGAACCGGCCGTCGAACTCCCGCACCCCGGCGTAGTGGCCGGTGGCGATCTTGTCGGCGCCCAGCTTGAGGGCGTGGTCGAGGAAGGCGCGGAACTTGATCTCGGAATTGCACAGGATGTCCGGGTTCGGCGTGCGCCCGGCCTGGTATTCCTTGAGGAATTCGGCGAAGACCCGCTCCCGGTATTCGGCGGCGAAATTGACCACCTCCACGTCGATGCCGATGCGGTCGGCGACGCTCATGACGTCGATGAGGTCCTGGCGGGACGAGCAGTATTCCTCGGTGTCGTCGTCCTCCCAGTTCTTCATGAAGAGGCCGATGACCTTCCAGCCCTGGCGCTTCAGCAGCAACGCCGCCACGGCGGAATCGACACCGCCGGACAGGCCGACGACCACGGTTTTATTCGACACTTGGACCCTCTCCTTCCATCCAGGCCGCCAGCGGCAGGATCACCGCCGGCTGGCCGTTATCCACGAACCAGCTATCCACTGCGAAGCGCTCGCCGTTGCGGCGGTCCTCGATCACCGCCGCGAAATGCTGGGCGATGACGAAGCGGGAGCGCCGGGCCGGCTCCAGCACCCGGTGCCAGCGGAACGCTCCGGCCCCTTCCAGCATTTTGAGCAGGCGGGTGGTGGATGTCGAATGGTCGATGCAATCCATCCGCCCGTCGGCGTCGGCGTCCAGGGCATTGCCCGCCCGGTCGTTGCGGATCGGCGACTGCTCGCCGGCCCAGCGGTACAGCCGGCCGACGGCCTGGGCCAGCAAGGCCCGCTCGCCCTCGGCGTCCCGCGCCAGGCCGAGGAGCCGCGTCACCTCCAGCCACTGGTAGCGGTCGTAGACGATGTCCGCCTTGGCCACGCAGCTCCAGTTGTAGCAAAGGGTGACCTGCTCGTCGGCCACCGCCGCGAGGCTCACCCATAGCAGCAGGGCGAGACCGAAGCGCTTCATGCGTAGTGGGTCAGCAGATCGAGGGAATGGCGCTTGCCGGCGGCGAGATCCTCGATGCAGCGCAGCACCAGGGGGCTGCGGTGGCGGGCGGCGCTGGCCCGCACTTCCTCCAGCGTCAGCCAGCGGGCGCCGACGATGCCGTCGTCGAGCTTCCTCTCCGGCTCCCAGCCCGTCAGGTCGCCCCCGAAGGCGAAGCGCAGATAGGTGATGTCCCTGCTCGGATGTCGCCAGTTGTAGATGCCCACCAGATGGGTGGGGCGGAAGTGGTAGGCGGTCTCTTCCAGGGCTTCCCGCGCCACCGCGTCGAGGAGGTCCTCCCCGCATTCGAGATGCCCCGCCGGCTGGTTGAAGGCGAGGCCGGCGTCGGTCTCTTCCTCCACCAGCAGGAACCGGCCATCCCGCTGGACCACCGCGGCCACGGTGACATTCGGCTTCCAGACTTCCCTTTCGCTCACGATGCTTCCCGCAACAGCTCAAAGGCCTCATTTTACCGGAGGAAATCGGCTAAAATTAGCGGCTTTCAGCAGCACTCACGGAGAGAAGCATCATGTCCATGGCGGATCGCGACGGATTCATCTGGTACGACGGCAAGCTGGTGCCCTGGCGGGACGCCACCACCCACGTCCTCACCCATTCCCTGCACTACGGCATGGGCGTCTTCGAGGGCGTGCGCGCCTACAAGACCGAATCCGGCACCGCCATCTTCCGCCTGGAAGACCACACCGACCGCCTCTTCAACTCGGCCCACATCTTCCAGATGGCCATGCCCTACGACAAGGCCACCATCAACGAGGCCCAGAAGGAAGTCATCCGCGCCAACGGCCTGGAATCCGGCTACCTGCGCCCGCTCGCCTTCTACGGCTCGGAAAAGCTGGGCGTCTCCCCCAAGGGCGCCAAGGTGCACGTCGCCATCGCCGCCTGGCCCTGGGGCGCCTACCTGGGCGAGGAAGGCCTCGAGCGCGGCATCCGCGTCAAGACCTCCTCCTTCACCCGCCACCATGTGAACATCTCCATGGTGCGCGCCAAGGCCTGCGGCCACTACATCAATTCCATCCTGGCCAACAACGAAGCCACCAACGATGGCTACGACGAGGCCATGCTGCTGGACCCGGAAGGCTACGTGGCCGAGGGCGCCGGCGAGAACCTGTTCATCGTCAAGAAGGGCAAGATCTACACGCCGGACCTGACCTCCTGCCTGGAAGGCATCACCCGCGCCACGGTGCTGCAACTGGCCGAGGAAATGGGCATCCCGGTGTTCGAGAAGCGCATCACCCGCGACGAGGTCTATGCCGCCGACGAGGCCTTCTTCACCGGCACCGCCGCCGAAGTGACCCCCATCCGCGAACTCGATGGCCGCCAGATCGGCATCGGCCGCCGCGGCCCGGTCACCGGCCGCCTGCAAGCCAAATACTTCGACGTGGTCTATGGCCGCTCCGCCGAGCATGCGGGCTGGCTCGCCCACGTCTAAACAGACCCAGGGAGATTCCAACATGGCCGACGCCACCCGCACCGTCGAAATCGACGCCCACGACCTGCCGCTCCACTGCCCCCAGCCCAACGCCCCCCTCTGGTGCCAGCATCCCCGCGTCTTCCTGGACGCCACCAAGACCGGCGAAGCAGTCTGCCCCTATTGCAGCACCAAGTACGTCTTCAAGGGCGAACTGCCCAAGGGACATCACTAAGGCAGGATTTAGGACCGAGGATTTAGGATTTGGTAACCGAACGCACCCGCAAGTGCTTTCGGTTCTCCCTAAGTCCCGGATCCTGAATCCTAAATCCTGAATGAAGTTTCTCATCGTCGCCCCCTCCTGGATCGGCGACACGGTACTGGCCCAGCCGCTCCTCCAGCGGCTGCAGGCCCGCCATCCCGGCCTGCAGCTCGACGCCCTGGCCCCCCGCTGGGTGGCGCCGGTGCTGCGCCGCATGCCGGAGATCGCCGACATCGTGGACAGCCCCTTCGGCCACGGGGAACTCTCCCTCAAGGCCCGCTGGCGCCTGGCCCGCGACCTGGCGGCGCGGGACTACGACCGGGCCTACGTCCTGCCCAATTCGCTGAAATCCGCCCTGGTGCCCTTCCTGGCCGGCATCCCCCAGCGTATCGGCTTCACCGGCGAATCCCGGGTCGGCCTCATCAACCGCCGTCACCCCCTCGACAAGGGCATCCTGCCCCTCATGGTGGAGCGCTTCGCCCAGCTGGCCGAAGCCCCCGGCGCCCCGCTGCCCCGCCCCCTGCCCCAGCCCCGCCTGACCTCGACGCCGGCGCAACAGGCGGCGGCCCTGGCCGCCCTCGGCCTGCCGGCCCCCGAGCGCCTGGTGGCCTTCTGCCCCGGCGCCGAGTATGGCCCGGCCAAACGCTGGCCCGCCGCCCACTTCGCCGAGCTGGCCCGGGAACTCCACGCCCGCGGCCACGCCGTCTGGCTCTTCGGCTCGACCAAGGACAAGCCCGTGGCCGATGCCATCGAAGCCGCCGCCCCGGGCATCTGCCGCAACCTGTGCGGCGCCACCGGCCTGGAAGAGGCCATCGACCTGCTGGCCCTGGCCCAGTTGGTGGTCTGCAACGACTCCGGCCTGATGCACGTTGCCGCCGCCCTGGACCGCCCCCTGGTGGCCCTCTACGGCTCCTCGTCCCCCGGCTTCACGCCACCCCTCTCACAACGGGCGGATATACTGAGCCTCAAACTATCCTGCAGCCCCTGCTTCAAGCGGGAATGCCCCCTCGGCCACCTCGACTGCCTGAACAAACTGGAACCCCGGCAGGTGCTCGCCGCCTGCCTCGCCCGGATCGCACCATGAGCCAACCCAGTCATTTCCCCTCCCCCGAAGACGTCGAGAGCGCCTTCTACGAAGCCCTGGCCAAGGGCGATGTCGACGCCCTCATGGCCACCTGGGCCGAGGACGAGGACATCGTCTGCGTCCATCCCACCGGCGTGCGTATCGACGACATCAACCTGGTGCGGGAAAGCTGGCGCAGCATCTTCGCCGCTTCCGCCCTGCGCGTGGAAGCTGAGTTGGTCGGCCACTGGCAGGGCATGCTGCTGGCCGTCCACCACCTGACGGAAACCCTTTACCTGGGGGACAACCCCGAGGGCCAGGGCGTGCTGCACGTGACCCACGTCTTTGCCCGTGGGGCCCACGGCTGGCGCCTGGTGAACCGCCACGCCTCGGCGGCCAACGATGACCAGGAGGCCGACGACATGCCGGAGCCGGTCTCCCACACCCTGCATTGACGCCCTACGCCGCTCCCGCCTGGCTCCCCGGCGGCCATGCCCAGACCCTGTGGCCCCTGGCCATCCGCCGACAACCACCCCGCACCCACCGCCAACGCTGGGAAACCCCCGACGGCGACTTCATCGACGTCGATCGCCTCGACGGCCCGCCGGACCGCCCGCTGCTGGTGCTGTTCCACGGCCTCGAAGGGAGCTCCCGCAGCCACTACGCTGCATCGCTGGCCCACGCCTGCAAGGCCGCCCGCTGGCGCCTGGCCCTGCCCCACTTCCGCGGCTGCTCGGGGGAGCTCAACCGCCGTCCCCGGGCCTACCATTCCGGCGACTCCGATGAAATCGACTGGATCCTCGCCCGCCTCGCGGCAGAAAACGGCGGCCGGCCGCTTTTCGCCGCCGGCGTCTCCCTGGGTGGCAACGCGCTGCTCAAATGGGCCGGGGAACGGGGCGCCGACGCCACCCGCGTCGTGCACGCCGTCGCTGCCGTCTGCGCCCCCCTCGACCTGGCCGCCTGCGGCCATCACCTGGCCCATGGCTTCAACCGCGTCTATACCCGCCATTTCCTGACCACCCTGAAAGCCGTCTCCCGCCAACGGCTGCAACAATTCCCGGGTATCTTCGACGCCCTGCGCATGGAAAACGCCCGCAACCTCTTCCAGTTCGACGACGCTGTCACCGGCCCCCTCCACGGCTTCGCCGGCGCCGACGACTACTGGGCCCGCTGCTCGGCGAAGCCCTGGCTGGCGCACATCCGCGTGCCCGCCCTGGTGCTCAATGCGCGGAACGATCCCTTCCTGCCCGCCCGCTTCCTGCCCGGACCGGGTGAAGCCGGCGCCGGCGTCGTCCTCGAACAGCCCGCCGCCGGCGGCCACGTCGGCTTCGTCAGCGGCCCCTTCCCCGGCAATCTGGACTGGCTGCCCCAAAGACTCTTACACTTCTTCAATTCCGCAACGTCATAACGAGAACGCCATGAGCCACGCACCCGCCTCCCTGCCCGCCGAAATCTTCAAGGCCTACGACATTCGCGGCATCGTCGGCAAATCGCTCACCGCCGACGTGGTGCGGCGCATCGGCCACGCCCTCGGCTCGCTGGCCGCCGAAAAGGGCCAGACCGCCATCGCCGTCGGCCGCGACGGCCGCCTCTCCGGCCCCGAACTGGCCGGCGCCCTGATGGACGGCATTTGCGCCGCCGGCATCGACGCCATCGACGTGGGCTGCGTGCCCACCCCGGTCACCTATTTCGCCGCCTACGAACTGGGCTGCAACTCCTGCGTCTCCGTCACCGGCAGCCACAACCCGCCGGACTACAACGGCCTGAAGATGGTCGTCGGCGGCGAAACCCTGGCCCTGGACGCCATCCAGGACCTGAAGCGGCGCATCGAGGAAGGCCGCCTGCGGCAAGGCAAGGGCCAACTGCGCAGCGCCGACGTCAAGGGCGCCTACATCGAGCGCATCGTCGGCGACGTGAAACTCGCCCGCCCGATGAAGATCGTCATGGATTGCGGCAACGGCGTCGCCGGCGCGGTAGCCCCGGAACTCTTCCAGCGCCTCGGTTGCGACATCGTGCCGCTCTACTGCGATGTGGACGGCAACTTCCCCAACCACCACCCGGACCCCTCCAAGCCCGAGAACCTGGAGGACGTCATCCACGCCCTGAAAACCACTGACGCCGAGATCGGCATCGCCTTCGACGGCGACGGCGACCGCCTCGGGGTGGTGACCAAGGACGGCGAAATCATCTACCCCGACCGCCAGCTCATGCTCTTCGCCGCCGACGTGCTCTCGCGCGTCCCCGGCGCGCAGATCATCTACGACGTCAAATGCACCCGGCTGCTGGCCTCCTGGATACGCCAGCACGGCGGCACGCCCCTCATGTGGAACACCGGCCATGCCCTGGTCAAGAAGAAGCTCCGGGAAACCGGCGCTCCGCTCGCCGGCGAAATGAGTGGCCATACCTTCTTCAAGGAGCGCTGGTACGGTTTCGACGACGGCCTCTACACGGGCGCCCGGCTGCTGGAAATCCTGGCCAAGGCCGCCGACGCCAACCCGGTGCTCAAAGGCCTGCCCAACTCCCCCAGCACCCCGGAACTCAACATCAAGATGGCCGAAGGCGAACCCTTCGCCCTCATCGACAAGCTCAAGGCCGCCGG
>JRYG01002223.1_pt1 | contig 19324 bp, 20 predicted proteins | sample 235341 | NCBI WGS metagenome assembly JRYG01 (sample SAMN03074218, study PRJNA261478) | activated sludge metagenome | biome: Wastewater Treatment Plant; feature: Wastewater; material: Activated sludge; isolation source: activated biomass of a wastewater treatment plant treating hydrocarbon... ... | reverse complement strand
TTGCAAAACCGCCGGATAAGCTGTTAAAGTTGTGCTGTATAAGCGTACAGTCTTCATCGCAACCTCTTGATCTTCATGACCCCGCTCCAGCTTATGCAACCCGCCCCGCCAGCTTATGCGGCACATCCGGCCGGGGCGCCGCCGCGGTTGCTGGAGCGCGTGCGCGAGGCGGTGCGGCTGCGCCATTACAACCTGCGCACTGAACGCTCGTATGTAGGATGGATTAAACGCTTTATCCTGTTTCATGGCAAGAGGCATCCCGTCGACATGGGGGCGGCCGAGGTGACGGCGTTCTTGTCGCACCTGGCGGTGCAGGGCAATGTCGCGGCCTCCACTCAGCAGCAGGCGCTGTCGGCGCTGCTGTTTCTCTACCGGGAGGTGCTCGGCGTCGAGCTGCCTTGGATGACCGAGATCGTGCGCCCGAAGAAGCCGCAGCGGGTGCCGACGGTGCTCTCGCGGGCCGAGGTCGAGCGCTTGCTGGCGGCCATGGACGGCACGCCGGCGCTGATGGCGCGGTTGCTCTACGGCACGGGCATGCGCCTGATGGAGTGCGTCGGGCTGCGCGTCAAGGACCTGGATTTCGACCGCAGCGAGATCACGGTGCGCGACGGCAAGGGCGCGAAGGACCGCCTGACCATGCTGCCGCGCCGTCTGCAGGAGCCGCTGCGCGAACAGCTCCGGCGCGCCCGTTCGATGTGGGAGGGCGACGCGGCCGCGGGCCGCGGCGGCGTCTGGCTGCCCGATGCGCTGTCGCGGAAGTATCCGGCTGCGGCGGCGTCCTGGGGCTGGTTCTGGGTCTTTCCCGCCCGGGCGCTGTCCACCGATCCGCGTACGGGCGAATACCGACGGCATCACTTGTACGAACAGAATCTGCAGCGCGCCATCCTCGCGGCCGTGCGTACCGCGGGCATCGCCAAGCCGGCGACGGCGCACACCTTGCGCCACTCATTCGCCACCCATCTGCTGGAAGCGGGCTACGACATACGCACCGTTCAGGAGCTGCTCGGCCACTCGGACGTGAGCACGACCATGATCTACACCCACGTGCTGAACCGCGGCGGGCGCGGGGTGGTGTCGCCGCTGGATGCGGGGTAGCGACCGGTGGCCGTGATCCACGACGAGACGGGCCATCCGTCCCGCCGTACCGCAACCACTACCGGAGAAGCTCGTTCGCGAACTGCCTGGCAGTGACGATTCTGGTCGTCCCGATCCGCTTGAGGGAAAGCAGCCCTCGCCGGTCTCCGGTTACGAGATAGTCGGCCTTGCCCGCGACGGCCATGGCGAGTAGGAAATCGTCGTCCGGATCGGCCGAGCCGCGGACTTCCGGCAGCCGGCGCAGGAAGACTTCCGCCTTGCGCAGGCCGTTGACCAGAACGCCGGCCTCTGCGCGGCTGATGTACGATGCCAGTGTCGCGTAGCGCGTGGCTCTCTTGAATTCCTCGACCTGCGCGCTGCCGGTGACCAGATCGAACCGACCCTGCCGCCAGGCGTTGATGATCACTGCAGGCGGACCCGAGACTGACAGCAGGGCGCTGATGAGAACGTTTGTATCGACAACGGCGCGCACGGATCAGCGCGCGCGGGACTTGCGGGCGAAGGCCACCGCGTCGGCAGCCAGCCGCTCGGCTTGCCGGGCGGTCAGCGCGCGGGCGCGGGCGCGGATGGTCTTGATGGTTACCGCAAAGTCATCGTCGCGCTGTGCGGAGGCGGAACGAGGAGTCGGCTTGGCCGACCGGATCTGCTCGGTCAGCCTTGTGCGCACCGCTTCCTCGATGAAGCGGGACAGATCGCCCTTGCGTCCGCCACATTGCCCGAGATAGGCGCGCAGCGCCTCATCCGTTTCCCTGGACACCTTGAGCGACCAACGGACAGTACTTTCCATGTCGACCTCTTTGTGCATAGACATCTATGTGTCTATTGTAAGTGTGGCGGAGTCTGCCGTTCAACCCCTCCCCGGCCGCTTCGCCCGCGCGCGCAGCGCCGCGTCGAGGGCGAGCCGCGCCAGGCGCAGCAGTTCGTCGCGCTCCTCGAGCGCCGCGTCGGGCAGGCGCAGGAAGCCGAGCTGCACGGGCTTGCCGCGGCGCAGGTATTCGAAGGGCTCCATCCCCAGGCGCGCGAAGGCTTCGCGATTGCCCGCGTCCGTCTTGAGGTAGGCGATGTCGTCCACGACGATGGCGAACATGGCCTCATCCAGGTACAGACCGTGGCCGCCGAACATGCGCCGGGCATGGACGCGGCCGAGGCCCGCAAGCTGCTCGGCGAGGTAGGTGACGAATTCGTCGGCGGGGTGGCGGCGGTTCGTGGGTGGGTTCATGACGGTGTGTGCGCCACGCGTGTTACTTCGGCGCGACGCGGCGGCGATCGGCGGAAGCCCTCGCCATTGCCCGGGAGTCTTTCACGCCGCCTGCAGCACCTTCAGCGCCTTAACCTTGGCACCGATGCGGTCTTCCTCCACCTGCAGATCGAAGCGGGCCTGAAGATTCATCCAGAACTGAGGCGTCGTACCGAAATAGTGGGCGAGCCTCAGCGCTGTATCGGCGGTAATGCCGCGCTTGCCATGCACGATCTCGTTGATCCGGCGCGGCGGCACAGCAATGTCGGAGGCGAGCCGATACTGCGTCAGACCGAGCGGCTTGAGGAACTCCTCGGACAGGATTTCGCCGGGATGGATGGGTGCAAGCTTTGCCATGAGCGTTCTCTTGATCGATTCAGTGGTAGTCGACGATTTCGACATCCTCCGCATTGCCATCGCGCCAGACAAAGCAAACGCGCCACTGGTCGTTGACGCGTATGCTGTGCTGTCCTTTACGGTCACCGGAAAGCGCTTCCAGGCGGTTGCCGGGCGGTACGCGCAGATCCTCGATCCGGGCCGCAGCGTCCAGCATTTCGAGCTTCCGCCGCGCGACACTTTCGATGGCCTTGAATCGGCGTACGGGCTGCCGGGCGAACAGCTTCTGGGTATCGCGACAGCGGAACGACTTGATCACAAGCGTATATTAACGGAATACGTTAATACGGGTCAAGATTGGTTCGACCGGCGGGGCGACACCCCGCTCTCGCCGCCGCGGTAAACTGCAACAATCCCAGCTCCTGCCGTAACCCCGCACGATTATCGGAGGCCATGACATGAAGCAATTTCGCCCAGCCAGGAAACGCGTGGAGGTCACGGTTGGCGAGTCGGTTCGCATCATCCGCGAGCTGCAGGAGTTGAGCCAGAACCAGCTTTCCGAACTGACCGGCATCCCTCAGGCCACCATCTCGGCCATCGAGAACGGGCGGGTAAATCTCGGCGTGGAAAGGGCCAAGGTCCTCGCCCGCGCACTCAAGTGCCACCCCGCGGTGTTGATCTTCCCGGGGTGGGAAGTCCCGTTCGAATCCGCGGCATGACTCGAAGCCGGCGTCTCGCCGGCTCGATGGTCGGGTCACCCTTCTACTGCCTCGACCGCGCCGGCTGGGATGCGGACTTGTGTTCGACGGCGAATACCGCCGCCTCGACGCGCGAGGTGAGGTTGAGCTTGGACAGGATGTGGCGCACGTGCAGCTTGACGGTGTCATGGCTGATGTCGAGCGTGCGGGCAATCGCCTTGTTGGACAGGCCCTGGGCGAGGTAGTCGAGGATTTCGCGCTCGCGCGCCGTCAGTTGCTTGAGCGCATCGGCCTTGGCCGCCGCCGGGCCGCCGCCCTGGAGCAGCCTGACCAATTTCAGCGTCATGGAGGGCGCAACCACGGTCTCGCCGCGCACGGCCCGGCGCACGGCGTCCACCACGTCGTCCGGCTCCATGTCCTTGAGCAGGTAGCCCTGGGCGCCGGCGCGCATGGCGGCGGCCAGGTCCTCCTCGGCGTCGCTGACGGTGAGGATCAGCACCGGCCCCTGCCAGGCCTCGGCGCGCATGCGCCGCAGCAGGGCGAGCCCGCCGTGGGGCGGCATGTTGAGATCGGTGATGACCACGTCCGGGCGCGTTTCCGCCAGCAGGCGCAGCGCCTCGTCCTCGTTGCCGGCGATGCCGGCGACGCTGATCCCGCCGCGCTGCTCGAGCAGCTCCGCCAGCCCCTTGCGGAACAGGGTGTGGTCGTCCACCAGCAGGACGCGGATGTTCTCGTCGCTCATGTCGCCGTCCGCTCCCCTGCCCGCACGGCCATGGCCGGAAAGGTCAGCCGCACGCGGAAGCCGCCTTCGGGCAGATTGGCCACCTCGACCCGGCCGCCGATGCGCGCCGCGCGCTCGCGCATGATGGAGAGCCCGAAGTGGTCGCGCAGGCGCGGGTGCTCCTCGAAGCCGCCGGTGCGGTTGGCGATGGCGAAGTAGCCCGGCCCGCCGCGGCCATTGTCCTCGACCGTGGCGACGTAGTGGTCGCCGGCGCCTTCGAGCGTCACCTTCGCGCGCGTCGCGCCGGAGTGGCGCACGACGTTGGCCAGCGCCTCCTGGACGATGAAGAATACCTGCGCTTCCTGGTCCACGGACAGGCGCAGGTCGGCGACGCGGTTGCTGAAATCCAGCTCGATGCCGGTGCGGTCCTGGAAGCCGTCGGCCAGCTCCTTGAGCGCGTGCAGAAGTCCGAGCGGATCCATGCGGCTGCGGAACTGGGTGAGCAGCTCGCGCAACTGGCCGTAGGCGACGTCCAGCGCCTGGCCGACGTCGCCGGCATACTTGCCGGCCTGCTCCACGTCGGCGTCGCGCAGGGCATCCTGCAGCAATGCCACGCGCATCTTCATGTAGGCGCAGGTCTGGGCGAGGGAATCGTGCACCTCGGCGGCCATGATCTGGCGCTCGTTCATGAGCGCGATGCGCAGGTTCTCGCGCTTCAACCGCGCGTTTTCCAGCGCCATGCCGAGGTGCTCGCCGATGGAGCGGAACAGCAGCGCCACCTCCTCCGGCAGCTCGAAGCGCTCGGGCAGGAACAGGTTGTAGGTACCCTGCAACCGCCCGCCGTGTTGCAGCGGCACTACTACCATGGCCTGGCAGTTGCCGCCGAAGTAGGCGCTGTGGGTGCGCTGCGAGCATTCGTGCAGGTCGATTTCGTAGCGCGAGCGCTGGTCGCGGATGGCGCTGCCGCACTGGCCGCAGTCCACCGACACGAGGCGCTCGTATTCCACCACCTCGCGCGGCAGTCCGCGCGCCGCCACCAGCCGCAGGTGCCGGCCGTCGGCGGTGAGCACGCGCACGGCGCCGGCGTTGGCGTTGGCCAGGCGCAGCATGGTGCCGAGAAAGCGGCCGAGCAGCTCCTCGACGTCGTCCTCGTCGGCGAGGCTGGCGGAAACCTCCGACAGGATGCTCAGCGCCTTCAGGCGCTGGCTTTCCTCGACATCGACGTCGACGCTGTCCGCCACGCGCGACGCGGACGACGTGTGCGTGCCGGCGTGGTCGAGGCTGTCTTGCTCGCGGGTGTCGGCCATCGGTCGGATGTTCGCGCTGCGGTGCAGCAGTCGGTCACCGCCAAGCGCGGATGTGGATGTGTTCCCTGATTGTAGCGAATCGGCGGCGCCGTGGGCGGGTTGTGGCGGCAGGGACACTGGGAACGGCAAGCTCACCGCAGAGGACACAGAGGACGCAGAGCGACATCAATAGGCAGGAAAGAATCGATCACTTGCCAAATGGGCAAATGCCGACGCATCTACTCCAATGCGCTTTTCCTCCGCGTCCTCTGCGTCCTCCGCGGTGAAATCGGTGTTCCGGCCGGGACCGGGCTCAGCGCCACCCCTGCCTGGCGATGCGCTCGGCCCACCACAGGCAGGCGATGGTCTTGGCGTCGGTGATCCTGCCGCTGAGGATGCCGGTCAGGGCCGCATCCAGGGACAGCTCGATGGTCTCCAGTTGCTCGCCATGATCCAGTGCCGCGCCGACATAGGTCAGGCCGCGGGCGTGAAAGATCTCGATCCGCTCGTCGGAGTAGCCGATGCAGGGATGAATTGTCCCGACGTGCCGCCATTCGGCCGCCTCGTAGCCGGTTTCCTCGCGCAGCTCGCGCTTGCCGCAGGTGACGAGATCCTCGCCGGCGTCGATCTTGCCTGCCGGCAGCTCGAGCATGACGCGCCGCAACGGATAGCGGTACTGGCGCTCGAACAGCAGTTTGCCGTTGTCCAGGAAGGCGATGACGACGACCGCGCCGGGATGGCGGATGTATTCGCGCAGCGATTCATCGCCGTTGGGCAGGCGCACCCGGTCGCGCAGCACGTGCAGCAGCTTGCCGTCGAAGACCTGCTCGCTGGCGATCAGGTCCTCGAAGAATTTCTTCTCTGTCATAGGACTCCCCGCGCCAGGCTGCTACGGGTGCGGCGGGCTGCAAAGCGTGGCGAGGAAGCTCGGCGGCAGGGCCCCAGCGCGCCGGGACGCAAGACAGTACATGCGGGTACGGCGGGCATTTTGGCGAGCGGGAACGCCGCAGACGGGCTCCGCAGCAGCTTTGTTACAGCGAGCGCAGCAGCGCGAACGCACACAGCGACATGAGCGCCTGGGGCATGATGCCGAACACGGCGACGGCGATGCCGTTGGCGCTCAAGAGCACGCGCATGTCGAAGCTGGCGTGGATCGGCGCGGTGTCCGTGGCCTTGTCGAAGTACATGAGCTTGACGACGCGCAGGTAGTAGTAGGCGCCGATGAGCGAGAACATGACGGCGAACACCGCCACCGAGTAGTAGATGTTCCAGCCCTCCGGCACCACCGCCGTGCCGGCTGCCACCAACGCCTGCAGCACGGCCAGCTTGGCGAAGAAGCCGATGAAGAACGGCACACCGGCCATGGACAGCATGACGATCAGCATCACGCCGGCGAACCAGGGGCTGCGCTGGTTCAGGCCCTTGAAGTCCTCCAGTTCCTCGGCTTCGAACCCGGCGCGCGAGAGCAGCAGGATCATGCCGAATGCGGCCAGGCTCATGAGCACGTAGGACACGGCGTAGAACATGGCCGAGCTGTAGGCGTTGAGGGCCAGATGACGGGCGCCGGCGACGACGCCGCTGACCAGGCCGAGCAGCATGAATCCCATGTGCGAGATGGCCGAGTAGGCGAGCATGCGCTTGATGTTGGTCTGCGCGATGGCGGCCAGGTTGCCCAGCCCGATGGACAACACGGCGAGAATCATCAGCATGTTCTGCCAGTGCACGGCAAGATCGAACATGCCGTTGACCAGCAGGCGCATGGCCATGGCGAAGGCGGCGATCTTGGGCGCCGAGCCGATGAACAGCGTCACCGCGGTCGGCGCACCGTGGTAGACGTCCGGTATCCACATGTGGAAGGGCACGACGCCGAGCTTGAACGACAGCCCCGCGACGACGAACACGAGGCCGAACACGAGCACGGTGTTGTTGGCCACACCGTGCGCCAGCGCCTGCGACACGCCCGACAGATCCAGCGTGCCGGTGGCGCCGTAGATCATGGACATGCCGTAGAGCAGCAGGCCGGAGGCGAGCGCGCCGAGGACGAAATACTTCATGGCGGCCTCGGTGGCGCGGGGCGATTCCCGATCCAGGGCCACCAGGGCGTAGAGCGCGAGCGACAGCAGCTCCAGGCCGAGGTAGATCGTCAGGAAGTTGTTGGCCGAGATCATGACCATCATGCCCAGCGTGGCGAACAGCACCAGCAGGTAGAAATCGCCCCGCTCCATGCCGCGGGCGGCCATGTAACCGCGGCCGTAGATCAGGGTGACGGCCACGGCGAGATAGACGACCAGCTTGAGGAAATCCCCCATCAGGTCGTCGACGTACATGTTGCTGAAGGTCATCACTACCTGGCCGTCCAGCGTCACGAGCGTGATGGCCGCTGCCGCTACCAGGGTCAGCTGCGTCAGGAAGAAGGATAGCCAGCGCTGCTTCTCGCCCGCATACAGATCCGCGAGCAGCAGCACGCAGGCCATGATGACGACGAAGATCTCCGCCGACGCTGGGTAGAAATCGGGAATTACGAAGTTCATGTCCGGTCCCGTGCAATCGCGCCGCGGTCAGGCGCGGCCCCTGCTCCGATGACGGAGAGGGGAATCATGTTTTGGCGGCGGCTGAAGACGGCCATGGCAATGACATCCCCTACAACTTGCTTGTCGCCAGATGCTTGAGCAGATCGCTCACCGACGCGTGCATCACCTCGGTGAACGGGAACGGGTAGATGCCCATGCCGAGCACGCAGATCGCCAGCAGCGCGAGGAAGAAAAACTCGCGGCCCGAGATGTCTTCGAGCTTGGCGACGTGATCGTTGGCAACCGCGCCGAAGATGACCCGCTTGTACATCCACAGCGTGTAGGCGGCGCCGAGCACCAGTGTCGTCGCCGCGGCAAAGCCGACCCAGAAGTTGAACTTGATCGCGCCCAGCGCCACCATGAATTCGCCGACGAAGCCGCTGGTGGCCGGCAGGCCCGAATTGGCCATGGCGAACAGCATGAACAGGGCGGCGAACTTGGGCATGGTGTTCACCACGCCGCCGTAGTCGGCGATGACGCGCGTGTGCATGCGGTCGTACATGACGCCGACGCAAAGGAACAGCGCGCCGGAGACAAAGCCGTGGGAGATCATCTGCACCAGCGCGCCCTCGACGCCGAGCTGGTTGAAGATGAAGAAGCCCAGCGTCACGAAGCCCATGTGCGACACGGAAGAATAGGCGATCAGCCGCTTCATGTCCGTCTGCACCAGCGCCACCAGGCCGATGTAGACCACGGCGATCAGCGACAGCCCGATCATCATCGGCGCCAGCGCATGGCTGGCATCCGGCGCGATGGGCATGGAGAAGCGCAGGAAACCGTACGCCCCCAGCTTCAGGGTGATGGCGGCGAGGATCACCGAGCCGCCGGTGGGTGCCTCGGTGTGCGCATCCGGCAGCCAGGTGTGCACCGGCCACATCGGCACCTTGACCGAGAAGGCGGCGAAGAAAGCGAGGAACAGCAGCGTCTGCGCCTGCATGCCGATCTTCAGCGTATGCCAGTCGAGAATGTTGAAGCTGCCGCTCGATTCCATGAACAGGTAGAGCAGCGCGATCAGCATCAGCAGCGAGCCGAGCAGCGTGTAGAGAAAGAACTTGATCGCCGCGTAGATGCGGTTCGGCCCGCCCCAGACGCCGACGACGATATACAGCGGAATCAGCGACGACTCGAAGAAGACGTAGAACAGCACCGCGTCGAGCGCCGCGAACACGCCGTTGATGAAGCCGGACATGATCAGGAACGCCGCCATGTACTGGGCGACCTTCTCCTGGATCACCTGCCAGCCGGCGATCACCACCAGCACGGTCATGAAGCTGTTGAGCAGGATGAACAGCACCGAGATGCCGTCCACGCCGAGGTGGTAGTTGACGTTGAAGCGCGGAATCCATGGCACCAGCTCGACGAACTGCATGGCGCTGGTGGCGACGTCGAAGCCTTTGTACAGCGGGATGGTGACGGCGAAGCCGAGCGCGGAGGCGATCAGCGCCAGCAGGCGCGCCTGTCCGGCATTACGGTCGGAGCCGGTGGATAGCACCAGCAGGCCGCCGACAATGGGCACCCAGATCGCGAGGCTGAGCAGAGGAGCTGTTTCGTTCATCTCGATTTCCGTTGGTTATTCGTGTCAGAGCAAGCTCTCAGCTCCGGTTGAGCCAGATCGTGAGCAGAACGAACACACCGATGATCATGCTGAACGCGTACTGATAGATGTAGCCGGACTGGACCAGCCGCGACAGCCTGGCGAACCAGCCGACGACACGCGCCGAGCCGTTGACGAGCAGTCCGTCGATGATGGCGGCATCGCCACCGCGCCACAGGCCGCGGCCGATCAGGCGCGCGCCGCCGGCGAAGAACCAGTCGTTGAACTTGTCGAAGTAGTACTTGTTTTCGAGCAGCACGTAGATCGGCTTCAGGGCACCGGCCACCATGCCCGGCAGGTTCGGCTTGACCAGATAGAAAATCCAGGCCAGCACCACGCCCGCCATCGCCAGGGCGAAGGGCAGGCTGGTCAGGCCGTGCATGGCCATGGCGATGGGGCCGTGAAATTCCTTGGCCATCTCGGCCATGGCGTGGTGATTTTCTCCGACGACGATGCTGCTGCCGAACCACTCGCCGAACAGCATCGGCTGGATCGTGTAGAAGCCGACGGCGACCGACGGAATCGCCAGCAGCACCAGCGGCAGCCAGACCACCCAGGGCGTCTCGTGGGGCGTGCCGTGGTGGCCGTGGCCATGATCGTCGTGGCCGTGGGCATCGTGGGGCTGCTCGTGGAAGCGCTCCTTGCCGTGGAAGACCATGAAGTACATGCGGAAGGAATAGAAGGCGGTGACGAACACGCCCGCGACTACGGCGAAGTAGGCGAAGCCGCTGCCCGGGATGTGCGAGTAATGCACCGCCTCGATGATGCTGTCCTTGGAGTAGAAGCCCGACAGGAACGGGAAGCCGATTAGCGCCAGCGAACCGACCAGCGACGTGATCCAGGTGATCGGCATGTACTTGCGCAGCCCGCCCATGTAGCGCATGTCCTGCTGGTGGTGCATGCCGATGATGACCGAACCGGCGCCCAGGAACAGCAGTGCCTTGAAGAAGGCATGCGTCATGAGGTGGAAGATGGCCACCGAGTAGGCCGACACGCCCAGCGCCACGGTCATGTAGCCGAGCTGGGACAGGGTCGAATAGGCGACCACGCGCTTGATGTCGTTCTGGACGATGCCGAGGAAGCCCATGAACAGCGCGGTGATGGCGCCGATGACGAGCACGACGGAGAGCGCCGTCTCGGACAGTTCGAACAGCGGCGACATGCGCGCCACCATGAATATGCCGGCGGTGACCATGGTCGCGGCGTGGATCAGGGCGGAAATCGGTGTCGGGCCTTCCATGGAATCGGGCAGCCAGACATGCAGGGGTACCTGCGCCGACTTGCCCATGGCGCCGACGAACAGGCAGATGCAGATGACGGTGATCAGCATCCAGGGCGAGCCCGGCAGCAGCTCGACCGTGATCCCTGCCAGTTCCCTGCCCTTGCCGAACACCTGGGCGTAGTCGAGCGAGCCGCAATAGGCGGCGATGAGGCCGATGCCGAGCAGGAAGCCGAAGTCGCCGACGCGGTTCGCCAGGAAGGCCTTGAGGTTGGCGTAGACGGCCGTCGGGCGCGTGTACCAGAAGCCGATGAGCAGATAGGACACCAGACCCACCGCCTCCCAGCCGAAGAAGAGCTGGAGGAAGTTGTTCGCCATCACCAGCATCAGCATGGAGAAAGTAAACAAGGCGATGTAACTGAAGAATCGGTTGTATCCGGGATCGTCCGCCATGTAGCCGATGGTGTAGATGTGCACCATGAGCGAGACGAAGGTGACCACGAGCATCATCGTCACCGTGAGCCGGTCGATGAGGAAGCCGATCTCCATCTTCAGATCGCCACTGGCAAGCCAGGTGTAGACGGGGCCGTTGTAGGTATTGCCCGCCAGCACGTCCTGAAAGATGAGCACCGAGGCGACGAAGGAAACGGCGACGCCGAGGATGGTCACGGTATGCGCCACCCAGCGCTCGATCACGCGGCAGAACAGCCCGGCGATGATGGCGCCGGCGAGCGGCGCCAGGGGCACGATCAGGTAAAGGGTCTTCATGTCCATCGCTGCGGTCCTATCCCTTCAGGCTGTCCAGATCGTCCACGTGGATGGTGTTGAGGTTGCGGAACAGCACCACCAGAATCGCCAGTCCGATGGCCGACTCCGCCGCGGCGACGGTGAGGATGAAGAAGACGAAGATCTGCCCGGCCACGTCGCCCATATACTGCGAGAAGGCGATGAAGTTCATGTTGACGGCGAGCAGCATCAGCTCGATCGCCATCAGCAGCACGATCAGGTTCTTGCGATTGAGAAAAATGCCGACGACGCTGATCGCGAAAAGGATCGCGCCCAGGATAAGGTAGTGGGAAAGCGACAGCGACAGCATTGATTCTCCCTGGCTCGTTGTTGTTCCGCCCGCCCGCGCGTGCCGGCCTATTCCTTCTCCGCCGGCATGGACACCAGCCGCACCCGGTCGTTGCGCTTGACCGCCACCTGCTGCGCCGGATTGGTGTACTTGATGTCCTTGCGCCTGCGCATGGTCAGCGCGATGGCGGCGATGATGGCCACGAGCAGGATGACGGAGGCGAGTTCGAACGGATAGGCGTACTCGGTGTAGATCAGCCGGCCCAGCTCTTTGGTGTTGCTGTAGCCCTCGCCGGGCGCGGCGGGCGCCGGCATGACTTCGGCGCCGAAGTAGCGGCCGCCGACGATGACGATCATCTCCGCCACCATCAGGATGCCGATCGTCGCCCCCACCGGCAGGTAGCTCCAGAAGCCCTGCCGCAGGCGTTCCAGATTGATGTCCAGCATCATGACGACGAACAGGAACAGCACCATGACGGCGCCGATATAGACCAGCACCAGCAGGATGGCGAGAAACTCGGCCCGCAGCAGCACCCAGATGCCGCCGGCGGTGAAGAAGGCCAGCACGAGGAACAGCGCACCGTGCACCGGATTGCGTGCCGTGATCACGCGCAGTGCGGCGAACACCAGGATCGCCGAGAGGAAATAGAAAATGAATGTCGTGAAGTCCATGGCCTCACCTGAATTTGGCGTCCTGCTCGCGATCCTTCGCGATCTGCTCTTCGTAGCGATCGCCCACCGCCAACAGCATCTGCTTGGTGTAGTACAGGTCGCCGCGCTTCTCCCCGTGGTATTCGAGGATGCGCGTCTCGACGATGGCGTCCACCGGACAGGCCTCCTCGCAGAAGCCGCAGAAAATGCACTTGGTCAGGTCGATGTCATAGCGCGTGGTGCGCCGCGAGCCGTCGGCGCGCTGGTCGCTTTCGATGGTGATGGCCATCGCCGGGCAAACCGCCTCGCACAGCTTGCAGGCGATGCAGCGCTCCTCGCCGTTGGGATAGCGGCGCAACGCATGCAGCCCGCGGAAGCGGTTGCTCTGGGGCGTCTTCTCCTCGGGGAACTGGATCGTGATCTTGCGCGCGAACAGGTAACGTCCGGTCACGGCCATGCCCTTGAGCATCTCCTTCAGGAGCAGGCTGCCGAACAGCTCTTTCATCGCACCCATGACTTACCTCATTTCCAGAGCGACAGCGGCGTCAGCATCCAGACGCCGACGACGAGGACCCAGCCGAAGCACAGCGGAATGAATACCTTCCAGCCCAGACGCATGATCTGGTCGTAGCGGTAGCGCGGAAAGGTGGCGCGGAACCACAGGAACAGCAGCAGCAGGAACGACACCTTGAGCGCGAGCCAGTGGAACCCGTCCTCGAAGACCGCGCCCAGAAGCGGCACGTTCGTCAGCCAGTCGGGACCGAATGGCGACAGCCAGCCGCCGAGGAACATGGTGACCGCCATGACCGACACCAGAATCATGTTCGCGTACTCGGCCAGGAAGAACACGGCGAAGGCCATGCCGGAGTACTCCACCATGTGGCCGGCGACAATTTCGGATTCGCCCTCCACCACGTCGAAGGGCGAGCGGTTCGTTTCCGCCACGCCAGAGATGAAATAGACGAGGAACATGGGCAGCAGCGGCAGCCAGTTCCAGGACAGGAAACCCACCCCGTGATCGGCGAACCAGCCGCGGCCCTGGCCGTTCACGATATCCACCAGGTTCAGGCTCTGCGACACCATCAACACGGTCACCAGAGCGAAGCCCATGGAGATTTCGTAGGAAACGATCTGCGCCGCCGAGCGCATGGCGCCGAGGAAGGCATACTTCGAGTTCGACGCCCAGCCGGAGACGATGACGCCATAGACCCCCATCGAGGTAATGGCCATGACATAGAGCAGGCCGGCGTCGATGTTGGCCAGCACCAGTGTGTCGGTGAAGGGAATCACCGCCCAGGCGGCGAGCGCCGGCGCCAGCGCCAACACCGGGCCGAGGATGTACAGGGATTTGTTCGCCCCGCTCGGCACGATGACTTCTTTGAACAGGAGCTTCAACGCATCGGCGATAGGCTGCAGCACACCTTTCCAGCCGACGCGGTTCGGCCCCATGCGCACGTGCATGTAGGCGATGACCTTGCGCTCGGCAAGCGGCAGATAGGCCACCGCGCCCATGAGCGGCGCGAGAATGGCGACGATCTTGATCAGCGCCCAGGCGGCGGGCCAGAGCGGTTCGAAAACGTTCCACACCGGCGCCCACAGCGGACCCCAGACCCACTGGAACAATTGCAGTACGGCCTCTTCCATCAGGCACGCTCCACTTCGATGTCACCCAGCATGGCGCCGAGCCCGGCCGTCGTTGGGTGCGCCGCCGCCACGCGCACGCAGCCGGCAGCCAGCGTCTCGTCCAGCGCCGCGTCGAGGATGGCCACGGCTTCGCCCTGGCGCAGCCGCACCCGATCACCGGCGGAGATGGCGAGGCGCTGCAGCGTCGCCGCGTTCATCCGCGCCGTCGGCGGTCGCGCGTCGCGCGTGCTCTGCAGCGAAGGCGCGCGGCGCACGAGCGGATCGGCGAAGTAGATAGGCACGTCCGCCACCCGCTGCAGCCCGCCCGTCGCGCCGCCGAGCCGGACGGCGACGCCCGAGAGCGCATTGTTCGTGCTGCTGGCGACGAATTCGGCCGTCTCGCCGAGCACGTCCCGGCGCACCGCCTCGGAGCTGTCGTAATCGAAGCCGGACAGGCCGAGCAGGTTGCCCAGCACGCGCAGCACCTTCCATCCCGGCCGCGTGTCGCCGAGCGCCTTGACCATGGCGTTGAACGGCTGGATGCGGCCTTCGCAATTGATGAACGTGCCCGAGGTCTCGGTGAACGGCGAGACCGGCAGCAGCACATGGGCATAGTCCAGGGCACGCGTGCGGAACGGCGTCAGCGCCACCACCAGCTTCGCGGCGGCCAGCGCCGCGGCGGCTTGGCGCCCATCGGCGCAGTCGAGTTCGGGCTCCGCGTGCAGGACGAGATAGGCGTCGCGCGGTTCGGCGAGCATTTGCCCGGCGTTGAGTCCCGCCGGCGAGGCGAACGGCACGGCGCCGGCGACGTAGCCGCCGACGCTGTTGGCCGCCTCGCCGAGGAAACCGAAGCGGATGCCGGCGAGGCGCGCCAACTCCTGCGCCAGGGTGTGCAGCATCGCCGCCTGCGGGTGCTGTTGCGCCAGATTGCCGAGCAGCACTGCGCCGTTGCCGGCGCCTGCCAGACTGGCGGCGATGCGTTCGGCATCCTGGGAAACGCTCACGGGGCCGAGCGCCCCCTGCAGCGCAGCGTCCAGCGCCGCGCCCTTCTCCCGGGCCAGCGCCACCACGACCTGTGCCAGGGTGTCCACCAGGGCGTTGGGCGGCACCACGGCGCGGGCGTGCAGCGGCAGCAGAAGGTCGTCGGCGGCGACGTGGATCATGCTCACCTGCGTGCCGCGCTTGGCCGCCTGGCGCAGACGCTGGGCGATGAGCGGATGGTCCTTGCGCAGGAAGCTGCCGACCACCAGCAGGCGATCGAGGGTGTTCAGATCGGCGATCTTCATACCCAGCCAGGGTGCGCCGGCGAGCTTGCCGTCGGCGGAGAAATCGCTCTGGCGCAGGCGATGATCCACGTTGCCGCTGCCCAGTCCGCGCGTGAGCTTCTGCAGCAGGAACAGCTCTTCCAGGGTGCTGTGCGGCGAGGCCAGTGCGCCGAGCGCCTGGGGCCCGCGTTCGTCGACGATGGACTTCAAGCCATTGGCAACGACGTCCAGGGCCGACTGCCAGTCGGTCTCCTGCCATTGGCCGTTGCGCTTGACCATGGGCTGCGTCAGGCGCTCGTCGGAGTTCAGCGCCTCGTAGGAGAAGCGGTCCCTGTCCGACAGCCAGCATTCATTCACGCCCTCATTCTCGAGGGGCAGCACGCGCATGACCTTGTTGTGCTTGACCTGGACGATGAGATTGGCGCCAAGCCCATCGTGCGGACTCACCGACTTGCGCCGCGCCAGCTCCCAAGTGCGCGCCGAGAAGCGGAAGGGCTTGGAGGTGAGTGCGCCGACCGGGCACAGATCGACGACGTTGCCGGAAAGCTCGGAGTCGACCGTGCGGTCCACGAAGGCGAGAATTTCGGAGCGCTCGCCGCGGTTGGCCATGCCCAGTTCCATGATGCCGGCGATCTCCTGACCGAAGCGCACGCAGCGGGTGCAGTGGATGCAGCGCGTCATGTCGGTGGAGATCAGCGGGCCGAGATTCTTGTTGACCACGACACGCTTTTCTTCGACATAGCGCGAAGAACCGCTGCCGTAGCCGACGGCCAGATCCTGCAACTGGCACTCGCCGCCCTGGTCGCAGATCGGGCAGTCGAGCGGATGGTTGATGAGCAGGAACTCCATCACGCCCTTTTGGGCGTTGATCGCCTGCTCCGAATGGGTCTGCACCTTCATGCCGTTGGTCACCGGCGTGGCGCAGGCGGGCAGCGGCTTGGGCGCCTTCTCCACCTGCACCAGGCACATGCGGCAGTTGGCGGCAATCGAGAGCTTCTTGTGGTAGCAAAAGTGCGGGATGTAGGCACCGATCTGGCGCGCAGCATCCATGATGGTGCTGCCTTCGGGCACCTGCAGTTGCTTGCCGTCGATTTCGATCTCTAGCATGACTGTGGGACGAAGAAGGAACTGCCCGCCCGCTGCACCTCCGGCGGCACGAGGCACTTCCTGTTCTCGATGTGATATTCGAATTCGGCGCGGAAATGCTTCAGGAAGCTCTGCACCGGCATGGCCGCGGCATCGCCCAGGGCACAGATGGTGCGGCCCATGATATTGGGCGTGATGCTGTTCAGCAGGTCGATGTCTTCGGCGCGACCCTTGCCGTGCTCGATGCGATGGATGATGCGATACATCCAGCCCGTGCCCTCGCGGCAGGGCGTGCACTGGCCGCAGGATTCCTCGTGATAGAAATAGGACAGGCGCTCCAGCGCCTTGACCATGCAGGTGGTCTCGTCCATGACGATTACCGCGCCGGAGCCGAGCATGGAACCCGCCTTGGCGACGGAGTCGTAATCCAGGGTGCATTCCATCATGATCTCGGCGGGCAGAACGGGCGCCGAGGAGCCGCCGGGAATGCAGGCCTTGAACTTGCGTCCGGCACGCATGCCGCCGGCCATCTCCAGCAGCACCGGAAAGGGCGTACCCATCGGCACTTCGTAGTTGCCTGGACGATTGACGTGCCCCGAGACGGAAAACAGCTTCGTGCCGCCGTTGTTGGGCTTGCCCAGCTCGAGATACTTGCCGCCGCCGTTGAGGATGATCCACGGCACCGCGGCGAAGGTCTCGGTGTTATTGATCGTGGTCGGCTTGCCGTACAGACCGAAGCTCGCCGGAAACGGCGGCTTGAAGCGCGGCTGGCCTTTCTTGCCTTCGATGGATTCCAGCAGGCCCGTTTCCTCGCCGCAGATGTAGGCGCCGTAGCCGTGATGGGCGAACAGCTCGAAGCTGAAGCCCGAGCCGAGGATGTCCTGGCCGATGAAGCCGGCGGCACGCGCCTCGGCCAGCGCTTCCTCGAAGCGCTCGTAGACATCCCAGACCTCGCCGTGAATGTAGTTGTAGCCGCGCGCGCAGCCCATGGCATAGGCGCCGATGGCCATGCCCTCGATGACGCTGTGCGGGTTGTAGCGCAGCAGGTCGCGGTCCTTGAACGTGCCTGGCTCGCCTTCGTCGGAGTTGCAGACGACGTACTTCTCGCCCTGATACTTCTGCGGCATGAAGCTCCACTTCAGCCCCGTCGGAAAACCGGCGCCGCCGCGGCCGCGCAGCGCCGAGTTCTTCACCTCGGCGATGACCTGCTCGGGCGGGATTTTTTCTTTGAGGATCTTCTTCAGTGCCTCGTAGCCGCCGCGCTTCTGGTACTCACCGATGCGCCAGCCGCGGTCGCCGTCCAGGCCGGCAAAGAGGATCTGCTGTAGGGCCATTTATTTCAGTTCCGAGAGCAGCTTGTCGATCGCCTCGGGCGTCATGAAGCTGCACATGCGTTTGTTGTTGACCAGCAGCACCGGCGCATCGCCGCAGGCGCCCATGCACTCGCCTTCCTTGAGGGTGAACAGACCATCGGGCGTGGTTTCGTTGAAATCGATGCCGAGCTTCTGCTTGATGTAGTCGGCGGCATGTACACCGCCCGAGAGCGCGCAGGGCAGATTGGTGCATACGGTGAGCTTGTACTTCCCGGTCGGGTGCAGGTCGTACATGTTGTAGAACGTCGCCACTTCGTACACCGCGACCGGGGGCATGCCCAGGTAGCTCGCGACGAACTCCATGGTCTCGTTCGACAGCCAGCCCTTCTCGTCCTGGGCGATGGCAAGCGCCGACATCACCGCGGACTGCTTCTGCTCGACCGGATATTTCGCGATCTCGCGATCGATTCTTTTCAGTGCGTTTTCGCTCAGCATGATGGTCAGGGCCGTGGACTCAGCGGTCGATCTCGCCGAAAACGATGTCCATGGTGCCGATGATGGCCACGACGTCGGCGATCATGTGCCCCTTGCCCATCTCGTCCATGGCCGAGAGGTGAGCAAATCCCGGCGCGCGCAGCTTGACGCGATAGGGCTTGTTGGCGCCGTCGGAAATGGCGTAGACGCCGAACTCGCCCTTGGGATGCTCGATGCCGGCATAGGCTTCGCCGGGCGGCACGTGGATGCCCTCGGTGAAGAGCTTGAAATGATGAATCAGCTCTTCCATGTTCTGCTTCATTTCCACCCGGGACGGCGGCGCCACCTTGTGGTTGTCCGTGATCACTGGCCCGGGATTGCGCCGCAGCCAGTCCACGCACTGTTTCATGATGCGGTTGGCCTGGCGCATCTCCTCGATGCGTACCAGATAGCGGTCGTAGCAGTCGCCATTTACGCCGACAGCGATGTCGAAATCGACCTTGTCGTAGACCTCGTAGGGCTGCTTCTTGCGCAGATCCCATTCGACGCCGGAGCCGCGCAGCATGGGGCCCGTGAAGCCCAGTGCGATCGCCCGCTCGGGCGATACGACGCCGATACCGACGGTACGCTGTTTCCAGATGCGGTTGTCGGTGAGCAGGGTTTCGTACTCGTCCACGTAGCGCGGAAAGCGGTTGGTGAAATCCTCGATGAAGTCGAGCAGCGAACCCTGCCGTGCTTCGTTCAGCTGGCGCACCGTCTCGGCGTTCTTGAACTTGTTGACCTCGTACTTTGGCATGACATCGGGCAGGTCACGATACACCCCACCCGGGCGGTAGTAGGCCGCGTGCATGCGCGCGCCCGACACCGCCTCGTAGATGTCCATGAGGTCCTCCCGCTCGCGGAAGGTGTAGAGCACCAGAGCCATGGCGCCGACGTCCAGGGCATGGGTGCCGATGTTGAGCAGGTGATTGAGGATGCGCGTAATCTCGTCGAACATCACTCGGATGTACTGAGCGCGCAGCGGCACCTCCAGACCGAGCAGGCGCTCGATGGCCATGACATAGGCGTGCTCGTTGCACATC
>JRYG01003445.1_pt1 | contig 19352 bp, 18 predicted proteins | sample 235341 | NCBI WGS metagenome assembly JRYG01 (sample SAMN03074218, study PRJNA261478) | activated sludge metagenome | biome: Wastewater Treatment Plant; feature: Wastewater; material: Activated sludge; isolation source: activated biomass of a wastewater treatment plant treating hydrocarbon... ... | reverse complement strand
TGAGGGGGGATGAGGGGGGATTTCTCACTTGTGGGGACTGTGAAAACAAATGCGCTACCGCGGGGGGTGATGTTATGCATTTCCACTTTGCCGCCGTGGGCTTTGGCTATTTGCCGGACGTAGCTTAGTCCCAGTCCAAAGCCTTTGACACGGGGGGTATCGCCTTGCGGTACGCGGTAGAACTTGTCGAATACGCGGGTTTGATATTGGGGTGGGATACCGGGGCCTTCGTCGCGCACTTCAAAGCGGATATACCCACTTTGGCTATTGGCGCTCAATGCAACCTGCGGCGAGGGGCCGCCATATTTAATTGCGTTATCCAGCAAATTGGCCAGGGCGTTGCGGAGGTGAACCTTATCGGCCTCCACAAGCGGCAGGGCTGCCTGCCAGTCGCAATGCAACTCGCCACCGGCGGCTTTGGCCGTTTCGGAATAGGTGTGGGCCAAGGCTTCGAGCAAAGCGGTCGTATCAACTGGCTCAATCTGGAGTTGGTAGCTGCCGTGCTCCAGCGAGGCCAATTCCAGTACTTTTTCGACATGGCTTTGCAACTTGGCGGTTTCCTGATCCGTCAGGTCGAGTAATGCTGCCGACTTTGGGGCGTCATTGTCGGCGGTCGATTTTCGCAGCAGCCCGGTCAGGAGTTTTATGGAAAACAACGGCGTTTTCAGCTCATGCGTCAGGTTATTGATGAAATCGTTTTTTACTTCATCAAGGAAGCGCAATTTGCGCAATTGCGCCAGCAAAAAAATCATAACGCCGGCCAGCAACAACAAAAAGCCGATAGAAAAGGAGATTTGCAGGCCCATCTGCCGCAGCAAATATTGAAACGACCGGTGGATATTGACCTGTAACGTCAATTCGCAATGGCATTCTTGCAGCCAGCTTCCTTGAAAAACGACTTTGTATTGCTCGTAGCGGTTGGCGTGGGGGTTAAAATCCGGACTTTTCAAAAAAGGAACGGCAGCAAAAGGCGCAAATACGCCGAAGGAATACTCCGCACTAACAGCATTGCGACGCATAGCGCTTTTCAAAATCCGATCCAGCGAATCGCGGGCCATGCCGGGCAGCTGGTATTCCGGCAAAGCCAGGGCGCTCCCCTGTTTGCGGTACAGGTCGATGATTTGCCTGCGCAACAAGCTATGTAATTCCAATTCCTGCCCGACGTCTTGGAGAACGGCATCGAGCTGCCTGTCGAGTTGTCGTTTTTCGAGTACCAATCCGGCGCTCAGCAAGCGATATTGAATCCATACCAAACCCGCCAGTGACATGCTCACTGCAATAATGACGGCGATATTAATACGGGCGCTCATACTGCAAAATACGCAGGGGAGCAGGCTTTTTTGCTTGTTATTGACCGGTTTAACTTTCTATTGACGTTTGTTGGCTTTTGCTTACAAGGCCGATAGGTTTATTTTATTCAATTTCAGGTATTTACCTCCCAGATGATCAAAATCGCTATCGGTTGTTAATAATTCCAGATTTAGCACTGATGCTGTAGCGGCAATCCAAAGATCGTTTTTCCCCATATTCCTGGAAGAAAAAAATGGTTTCTCCTCCTAATTTGCCCTGGCTGTAGGCGTCAATTTCAGCATATCTTTCTATTATATCTTCAACATTAATATCTGCTATCAGAAATCCTTTGACGATATTATCCAATGCCATCCGTTTTTTTTCTCCCCAATTGTTCCTTTTCGATATTGACCTTATTTCTCCAAGGGATACGACGGAAACGACCAGATTATTGGAGCCCGAAAGCAGATTAAGAGCAGCTTCCAGTTTTTGTGTTACAACCGTATTTCTTAAATAGGTAATAACAATATTAGTATCAAGCAAATAATTCATTATTAATCAATCATCGACAACAATTTCTCCAAAGGTTCTTCGATATGTAATTCGTCCGTTTTGCGAAAAAACTCACTTTTATTCAGGGGCTTATACTGTTGTTTTTCGATCAAACCTTCCAATGAAATCGATTTTTGCAATGGTTTGATAGCGGTCAATAAAGGTAGATTACCCCTATGCAGGAGTAACTTTATTTGCCCCTCCAATTCTATCAGATCATCCTCGTTTTCTATGTTGATGATGGCCTGAATGAGTTGATATTTCCTGAGTGCTATGCTTTTCGTCATGCTAATATGCTATTTGAACCATAACCCAATGTAACGCTTTTTCTCAACATTAGCAACTACAGCCATTTTAACAGCGTATCATGCCGGTATTATGAATAAAACAAATTCGGGCTACAACGAGTTCCGACTACAAAACTTTAACCGGTTTAACTTTCTATTGACGTTTGTTGGCTTTTGATTGGCAACCGGAGATGTGGGAGCAAGATACCTTGCCGGTATATTTTGCTAATAAACACCAATCCATTATGCGTATTTACCTCTTTGCGGTTGCCTTGATATTTGCGTCAAGCCAATACAGCGCCGCCCAGGAACTCCACTTCAATGGCCGTACCTCCGTAACGGCCGACTCCATCGTTTTTTTTACAGATGGCAAAGCCATTATTTACGCGCCAAAATCAAGAGAAGCCGCACCACATGAAATTGGACTAACCATCAGCGGTTTTTTCGATTATGGTTTTTTGTACAAAAAACACCTGCGCGAACAGCGCTACCTGACCCTGCGCACGCTGGCTTTCCTGGCTACCGCCAGCGACGAGGGCGGCGAGCGCATTCGCCTGACGGTAGCCGGCGGCTTTGAAAAACGACGGCCTCTAGCCGAAAAACTCTGGCTGGTACATGGCCCTCAGCTTTACTTGCGCCTGGAATACAACAACGATGTTGCCATCCAACTGTCAGCCGGCGTCGGGCCGGGGTATTTACTGGGCGCTCAATATCACTTGACGGAACTTTTTTATCTGCAGTTCCAAGTGTCGGCCTCCGTGCAGGCCAACTACGCTTATATAGGCCCCCATTCCCGCCTGCCGGCCAGGGATTATTGGAGCGTCAGCGCAGGGTTGAGCAACGCCAATGCGGGGCTAAGCCTGGTATACAGGATTTTTTGACAGGCAGTCTGCAAAAACGGCTCGAGCCACTGTCGGTTTTATGCCCCATAATCTTTCAAATAGCATAGCTTTTTTCATTTAAATTCCTTATATTTGTAAAGGAGCCGGTAGCGCCATAAAGTTGGAAAAGCGCCGGCGCCACACCGCAGCCCGGCCATCTGGGAACGGCCTCTGTGGCAGGCGCGGCGTAGGGCATTTAAAAACAGAAGTCATGATCGTTGACGAAAGAGAAATCCTGATTTATTATAATCCGGATTCCAACTCCGACCTTAAAACAGTGGCTTTCGCTCAGAGCATCACGCCCTTTGTAAAAAGCTATACCTACGAGCAGGCTCCGCTCGGCAACCTGCGATGGGAGCAGATATTGCAGCATATCGGCATGCCGGTAAAGGAAATGCTGGACAAATCCAGCCCCTATTATCAGGAAAATATCAGGGGGCATGAGTTTGACGACGAAGGCTGGATCAAAATTTTGCGGCACAACCCGGAACTGATCAAAGCGCCGATAGCCATCCGCGGCGACAAAGTCATCTTGTGTTGTTCGCCCAAGGATATCTACAAATTGACTGAAGTAGAAGAAGTTGCAAAAGAAGAATAAACTTTTTGCCCCATTTTGGGGCGGTTTGTTGCGGCCTTTCGTACTTTTGGACGGGCGCAGGATTGTATTGCGACCTGAAGTAAAAATTTTGATCGAAATAGCATTTTGTTCACGTTTAATCCAAGCTTATGTCATTTGAAGTTGAAGGAAAGCTCGTCAAAAAGTACGATATAGAAGCCAAAACCAGCTCTTTTCAAGCGCGCGAATTTGTTATTGAAATTGAAAGCGGCGGATATCCCCAGTTTGTGAAATTTCAATTGGTGCAAGATCGCTGCGTTCTCATCGACGCTTATGAAGAAGGCGATCAGGTAAAGGTGCATTTCGACTTGCGCGGGAGGGAGTGGCAAGGCAAATATTTTACTAACCTCAATGCCTGGCGTATAGAAAAAGGAACTGCGGCAGCCCCTGCGGCAAGCGGCGGCGGCGATGCTTCGTTCCCCAGCGCCGGCGACGAACCGGCAGTGCCCGCGAGCGCCGACGATGATTTGCCCTTTTAAGTCGCTGCCCGATGATTATCACACATGTAAAGGTTTGGAAGGAGGATCTCGACCTTGCCAAACCGTATACTATTGCTTATAAAACCATCAGCGCAGTGGAAAACGTATTTCTGCTGCTGGAGACGAATAACGGATTGCGGGGGATCGGCGTAGCCGCCCCCGCTGTTTTTGTGACGGGCGAGGATGTTCCCGACAGCTTCCTGGCGCTTCAAACCCATGCGGAAGCGCTGCTGCTGGGCAAAGATGTGCGCGATTACCAAACGCTGTTGCGCAAGAGCCTGGCGGCAATGCCTGCCCAGCCCGCTGCACGCGCCGCTGTTGATATTGCGCTTTACGATCTCGTCTCCCAATACCTGGGGCTTCCCCTGGCGCGATACCTGGGGCAAGTATACGAAGGTCTGCCTACTTCAATTACCATTGGCATCAAAAGCGCCGCAGAAACGGTTGCCGAAGGCAGGCAATACGTGGCCGACGGGTTCCGGGTAATCAAGCTCAAAACCGGGCGGCCCGATGTGGAGGAGGATATCTCCGTTTTTCGGCAACTGCGGGAGGCGGTGGGGCCCCATGTCGTTATTCGCATAGATGCCAATCAGGGCTATACGCCGGCTTCTTTGTCTGCTTTTGCCGAAGCTTGCGAACCAATAGGCGTTGAGTTTTATGAGCAACCGCTACCCCACGGCCGCTCGGCGCTTATGCTGGATATTCCCGAAACGCTGCGCCGCCGTTGCGCCGCCGACGAAGACTTGATCGGCCCCGCCGACGCGCTCCGCTTGTCGCATGCGCCTCAGCCTTTCGGCATTTTTAATATTAAACTGATGAAATGCGGAGGCGTGAGCCAAGCCTTGGATATCGCCCGAATTGCCCAACTAGGCGGCATCAGCCTGATGTGGGGCTGCAACGACGAGAGTGTTGTTAGTATTACCGCGGCGCTTCACGCCGCCCTCGCCTGCCCGGCCACCCGCTACCTCGACCTCGACGGAAGTTTCGACCTGGCCAGAGATGCCGTGTTTGGAGGCTTTATACTCCGCGATGGCTGCCTTTACCCCTCCGACAAACCCGGACTCGGCGTAGACCTGCTCGCCGGCTATATGGCTTGAACCGCCCCGGCTCCGATATATTTGAAGCGAAATTGCAGTTACCCATAGCAAAAACGCTAAAAAGGTAACTTTCTGAACTACAGGCAGCGCCGTTATGAAGTTGGTCGTGGTATAAATATAGTTGTTGAGGCCTATTAATATCAGGCAAAATATTCCAGCCGTGATCATTTTGTACGACCGCTCCTGAAATAGCCCCCTGAAAGTACCGATTATGGCTATGGCGCCTAATAGGACTGAGGTATAGATCACCAGGTCGTGATAACCTGTAAAAATGAACAATGCCAGGCACATCGAAGCAATACCGGTATAGCGAATCGCCATCCCCCAACGCGGTATGTTGTTGAAATAAAAAGGCAATTGGTACCAGAAAATGGAAAGTGCAAGGCAAAGTAACGCCATGGCCGTCCTCGCTACCGGTTTTGATGCGCTTAACTGCCCGTTTTTGGCGTATGAACTCATCAGATCGCACCAGTAGTTATCTACCCAACTGTAGCCAATCGATGCGCTGTCGGCGTTGGAGCCGCCGGGATATAAAGCGGTGGCAACGAAATACAATATTATGTAAAAGATAATGCCAATTACAGGCAACAGCATCCATATTCGCCGGGGTTGGCTTTTTACCTTGCCGGGCGCCGGCATTTCATCCGTTTTGGCGATATTTAACAGCCGGCCCTTCATACGCAATTGGTTATCAACCCGATAATATACGGGTTTTTATGATAAAAATCAAGCCCGCCGTTGCGACGGCAGGCTTGAAATTGCGGGGCAACGCAAAATGGTTAATTGATCGCTACGTTAAATACTACTTCCGCATCCGTCTCGCCGGTAGAGCAAGGCGAAGCGGCAGCCTTGTCGGGGTTGTGTTTGAGCGCAACAGTCAGCTTACCGGTTCCGGCAGTAGTAGTCGTGTACCGGCTTTCCAACCCAAGCGGCTTTCCATTGGTGTCAGTGTCCTGTATGACGGGTAACGGAATACCGCCTTCAACGCTAAAGCACACCAGGTGTTCAGCGCTTTCTTGGCCTATTTCTACTGTGATATCTTCAACATCACTGGCGTTTGACTCGTCAAGAAATTTGAGGCGCAGGGTATAAACCGTATTGGCTGCCAATGCAATATTATCGACTACCGGCGCATTGCCGCCAATGCCGTCCGTGTCTTTGAAAGTAAATGTGAGCGGACTACCCGTACTCGGCGTAAATTCCAATTGTACAGTAGTAATTAACTCCTGGGGATCGTGGTCGTGGTCATCATCGTCTTTATTACAACCAGTCGCCAGGAGTATGCCAAAAGCGAATAAAGGAAGCAGGTATTTGATTGTTAATAATTCGTTGATTTTCATGGTAGAATTTTTTGTAATTTTTAAAAAAAAATTGATACATGCCGCTCGCCAACCGATAAATATCGCCCCTCTCAACCTCTCGCCGCCGTCCCCAGCGGTACCTTGATGCGGAACGTGACATTGCGGCCCACCTCATGCGCATAATAGCGAAACCTGTTGAGGTATTCGCGATAGCGGGTATTCGTGAGATTAAAAACTGCCAGTCCGACATCAATAGGCTGCCTGCCCCAATACCAGCGCATGCCCGCTTCGAGATTGAATCGGGTATGACCGGGCGGAGGAGGCGCGTAGTCGAGCCCTTCCGGAGCGCGACTTTGGCGCGACACATTGACCATAGTCAGGTTGACAAATGGCGCTTCATCGCCTTCCCGCAGGGGCTTCAATCGATAGGTGACGCCGTGTTCAAAGCGGTCGGCGGGCATGAAGATCAGCGGCTGGTCACCAATATGGTCTCGGGCGCGCAAGAGCGATACCAGCGAGTTGACCGACCAGCGGTCGCTGAGCTCAAAGCCGGCATTCCAATCCAGGCCCATCAGCCGGGCATCGGTTTGCGTATATTGGAAGGCAGGGAATGGGCCGCGAATAGACAGAATATACTCGGCCTGGGGAATCAGGAAGATAAAATCGCTGATTCGGTTGTAGTAAACTGACAAAGTTGCCGTCAATTTTCCCTGGCGAATCCATTCCAGAGAGAGACTCGTATTGAGCGCGCGTTCGGGTTGTAAATCGGTATCGCCTTTTTCGTAAGAGGCGGCGCCATGATGCACGCCGTCGCTGTAAAGCTCATTGATGTTGGGTGCGCGCCAGGCCGAGGCGGTTTGAAAGCGCAATTGGGCCAGGCCCGCAATTTGGTAGATAAACCCCAGCGTACCGGAAGCGCTGCTGAAACTGAAGTCGGTTGGCAGGCTGTCGGATGCGGGCAACTCTACTTCCATCGCTTTTACATCGTAGCGAGCGCCGCCTTCAAATTGCCAGGGCGAGTCGGAGGCTTGCCAGCGGGCGATCCAGTAGGCGCCGCCGATTTGCGCAGTGTAATTGGGTATCAATCCGCCGCGATCGGTGGTATTGCGTTGCCCCATGTAGTTTATACCCAATTGATTGCGCAGGCGTTTAAACAACAACTTTTCCCAATCGAGGCCGGCGGTGTATGTAGTCAACTCAAACTCCATATCGGGATCGTCAAATCCGGTGGGCGCCGGGCCGTAAAGGCGGTGGGCGTCGAATTCCTGCCTGCGGTTGAACTGCCTGCTGAGTTGCAACGCCAACTTGCTTCCCTCATCGAAGCGGTAATCGGTGCGCCACTTCAACAATTCGTGCAGGATACGCTGCTGCGGCCTGCCCAATTCGTAGGTAAATTCGCCGTCCTGTAGCGGTCGGCCACGTTCAATCGCGTTTTCGATATCGGTAATATTGCCGATATGGGCGTCGCGGAAGATTCCCAGGCGCGAATAAAAATTGGCGTAGAACAACTCCGTATGCCAGCGATCGCGGTGTAAGCCGAGCGCCCAGGAAACATGGCGTTCGAGCACGCCGGTGTTGTTCAGGAAGTAATCGGGCGTACGCAGGTTGCCGCCGCGTTTGAGCGTACCCTGGAGTCGCCCGCTGAGTCCCCATTTGCCGCCGGTAGCCGCTTCCAGGAAGCCCGATGCTGCGCCTGTACGGCCGTTAGACAATCCGGACAAGGTTAGCGCCCCGCCGATACCCCGCTGCCGGGGTAATTCGCGGGGTTCTACCAGTATGACGCCGCCCAGCGCTTCAGGGCCGTAGCGCACGCTGGAAGCGCCTTTGATCACCGTAATTTTTTCCGCGAGATAGGGATCCACCTCCGGGGCATGTTCAACGCCCCATTGATGGCCTTCCAATTGTACGCCGTTATTGAGCACAAGAATGCGGTTGCTGTGGAGGCCCTGAATGACGGGTTTTGCAATCGTTGCGCCGGTATTGAGTACCGATACGCCGGGAATGCGGCGAGCAGCTTCGGCCATGTTCAGGCTTTGCAGCGCCTCCAGCTTGCCGCCTTTTACCTCGGCTACCGGCTGGATCGACCTCAGCGCGGGCGCCTTGGCCCTCACCAATACGTCGGCCAGCCCTATCGAATGCTCGTGCAGGCTGAAATCGAGCGAATCGGTATGGCTCTCCAGCACAATGCGGTGCTCCGCATGGTCGCACGACACGTGAGAGCACACCAGCGTATACGTGCCGGCGCACAAATCCCGGATTTCGTAGCGCCCCTGTTCGTCAGCCACTACGCCTACCGCGTTTTCTTTTATCAGCACCGTAGCAAACGGCATCGGCTCCCGCGTTTCTGCGTTGACGATTTTTCCGCTGATATGAAAACGGCATGTTTGCGCCGAAACAGACACGGAAGCAAGCCCCCATATAAGGGCAACGAGTAAGGAAATCCCTACCCGGATATATTGGATCATGTTGTGAATCGTCTTTTGTGTTAGACCGAACAAATACAGCGTTGGACTACACGCAGAAGGGAGGGCCGCGGAGCGGCGGGTTGAGGTGAACGGTATTGGAAGCTGCAGATGGGTAAAGATAATTGCTGGGCACATGTGCCGGAACAGTTCGCTTTACCTGCCACAAGGCCGAAGGCGCTATGTAAAAGCCAATACTGATTGCGCAGTAATCGCAATGGTGAAAGGCATAGTGGGCGTCGTGGAAGTGCGTTTCTCCCTCGCCAGGGTGACATTCCAGACGGGGGTCCATATGCGCAGCCCAGTGGTGCATTTCCCTCACTGCCTGCGGAAAGAGGAAGAGCAATAACATCAAAACTCCCCCTGCTGCGCGATATATCGATACGCCTTTCAAAATAAAATTGACATATTGGTTTAAACGCTTCTTATAAAAACGCAAACAGGCGCCTTATTGTTTGTCGTTCGGTTTTTTCTGGTTGAGGCGTTCCAACACCTGGGCGGTAATATCGAGGGACTCGTTTACCATCAGCACCCCGCTACCGGGGGCGTAATTGAGGATAAAATCGTAGCCTTTTTCCTGGCGAAGGGCGCTCAGAATATCTTTGACTTCCTTTTGCAATTCCTCCTGCATTTTGGTGGTTTCGTCCACCAGCGCTTTAGTCATACGATCCTGGTCTTGCATCAGTTTTTGCTGCTTCTCCGACAGCGTTTGTTCCAATTGTTGCACCTCTTTGGGCGTCATAAAACCCTGCTGCACTTTTTGCTGGGCCTCCATAAATTCCTTTTCCAGCGCTCTTCCGCGGGCTTTTAGTGAAGCGTCGGCGTCTTTTTCTTTCTTTTCCAGGGTGTCTTTGCGTTTTTTAAAGCCCTCGTATTTGTCGAGTAAGGTATCTGCGTTTACATAAACGATTTTAGCGCCTTCGGCAACGACTGTGTTTTCGGTAGTCGAAGTAGTAGCGGCAGGGCCGGCCGCAGTAGTCTTTGGCGCGCGAAAATGAGCGATCATCAGGTAGCCAACGGCCAGCAGCAATACAATATTGAGAATAAGCGATACTTGTTGTTTCATTGTCGTTATTTTAAAAAACAGATTGCAAAAATGGGGAAATTAGCTGAAAGCACTGCAATATTTACCGCATCTTGCGCGGGAATGTTTTTGAGCATAGGTCAAATGCTTTACACATTGATGTGAATTATAGCGTTCAAAACAATATAACTCAACACACCATTGTTTATTGCGAAAAAGGTAAATTATGCGAATAAGCCTGTTACTCCTGTTGTGCACCTCGCTTTACAGCGCCCTGATAACCGCCCAGAATGTATTGCCGATAGGTTATTGGCGCGCGCACCTGCCTTATCACATCGGTCAGTCGGTTACGCAAAGCGATAACGAAGTATTTTTCGCCACAGAACTTTCGCTGACCATTATTGACAAAGAAGAGCGCTCCGCCCGCTTTATGAGCGCGGTTGACGGATTGAGCAACACAGGCATTCAACTCGTTAAATACAACCGCAGCGGAGAAGTGCTCATTGTAGTGTATAACAACAGCGTCATCGATCTGGTAAGATCCGACGGTATCGTCACCCTCAATCAAATTCGAAACTTTACCACAATAATCGGCGAAAAGCGGATCAACGATATTTTTGTCGAAAACGATTCAATCGTTTACCTGGCCACCAGCTTTGGAGTGTCGAAACTCAATGTTAAAGCCGCCGAATTTGCCTTCACAACCTTCACAGGGCTCAATGTGAAAGGCGTGATTACCTGGAACGGCCACCTATACGCCTCAACGGAAGAAGGCCTCTATCGCGTGGCGCTCAATGCCGTCAACCCCGCCGATTTCAGCGGGTGGGAGTGGCTGGGCCAGTCAGCAGGTTTCCCGGTGGAATACAGCGGCGGCCCGATGGCCTTTTTTAACGGACAATTGTATGCCGGTATCAACGATACTTTATGCCGGCTCGACCCGGGCGGCCCCGTACGCCTGCATGCGGAGGCGGGCCAGCAGCTCTATTTCCTCTCTGCCGAAGGCCCGCACCTCCTCGCCGGGTTTCAGTTTTGCCCCTCTTCCAATTGTGTGGGCGGAAAAGTTGTATTCTTCGACAATGCCGGCAATATGGGCGCCGTAACGCCGGGTTGCGTAGGGGTGCCCAACTACGCATTGGAAGACCAAAACGGACGCATCTGGTTTGGCGACCGCTATCGCAACTACCGGCTTCTCAACAACTTACAGGAAACCACCTGCACTTACCTCGATTTTAACTCGCCTTTCTCAGAGCGCTGCTGGGAAATGGCCGTTGGCGACAACCAACTCTGGGTTGCCGCCGGCGCCCTCGACCAAACCCTCTCAGGCCGATTTATCACCGATGGTTTCTTTGCTTTTAAAGATGGGCAATGGGAAGTATACAACCGCGACACCCGCGTGGAAATGCGAGGCGAAAATCCCGATAATACAACTTCTGAAGGCCGCAGCGACGACCTGTTCGATATCATTACTGTCGCCATACATCCCGACAACGGCAAGGTTTACGCCGGATCCTTCCTCGAAGGCATTATGGAAGTTGACGGCGATAAATTAACGCTTTACAACGAAAACAACTCCACCCTCGAAATAGCTTCCACCGATCAATTGCCGCGCGTTAAAGTGGGCGGGCTCGCCTTTGACGCCGACGGCAACCTCTGGGTGAGCAATCACAGCGCCGCAGGCGGCAAATCAATCGCTATGTTCGGCAACGACGGCGTTTGGCGCAGCTTCAGCAAAGTATGCAACCAGGACGACCTCTACCAAATCGCGGTTGACGAAAGCAATAACAAGTGGGCGGTGATCGGCAATGAACAAGCCGGCGTTTTGGTGTTTAATGAAAATAACCTCGACGACGACAGCGATGACGAATGCCGCACCATGACCACCGGCAACAGCGCTCTTCCCACCAATACGGTCAACTGCGTTACTGCCGACCTCGAAGGCGATGTGTGGGTGGGCACCTCCGACGGCGTGGTGATCTTTGAATGCGGTTCGGGTGTTTTTAAGGACAATTGCCGCGGCACACGCCGTATCGTAAAAGGCGAAGACGGCTTTAATGCCTATTTGCTCGAATCCGAAAACGTGCTCGCCATTGCCGTCGACGGCGCAAATCGCAAGTGGGTTGGTACTTCCAACGGCGTTTACCTGCTTTCTCCCAGCGGAGAAGAACAAATCGCCAGGTTTACAACCGCCAATTCTCCTTTGTTTGACAACGTGATCTACGATATCGCCGTCAACCAACAAACAGGGGAAGTATTTTTAGGCACTGCCAAAGGAATCCTGTCATACCAGAGCGACGCCATAGCCGGCGGGCGCGTCCACAAAGCCGATATTGAAATTTACCCCAACCCTGTGCGCCCCGACTACGAGGGCCCCATTGCCATCAACGGACTGGCTCGCGACGCCAATGTAAAAATTACCGATCTGGGCGGCAGACTGGTATTCGAAACGCAGGCACTCGGCGGTCAGGCAGTGTGGGATGGCCGCGACTACAACGGGCGTCGCGCCAATTCAGGAGTTTATCTCGTTTTTGCAACTACGAACCCCCGCAACGCCGTGTTCGAGGCCAAGCCAAGTAAAGCTGTAGCTAAAATTGTTTTGCTGAATTAAGGCGCGCCATTGACGACATTGAGTTTACTGCGCGGCATTTTGTCGTTCCAGGGCGGCTTCGCGCAAGTGCTGGAGGAAGGGCGAGGCGAAAATAAAATGCTGCAGCGTTTGGTTGTCGCTGCGAAGCACCTCCGCTTTGTCGCCGCGCCAGGCGATTACCCCTTCGTGGATCAGGATGATATTATCGCCAATCTCCATCACCGAGTTCATATCGTGGGTGTTGATGATCGTCGTAATATTATTTTCCACAGTAATACTCCTGATCAGTTCGTCAATAACGATTGAGGTTTTGGGGTCCAAACCCGAATTGGGTTCATCGCAAAAGAGGTATTCGGGTTGCATCACGATGGCGCGGGCGATACCTACGCGTTTTTGCATACCGCCGCTGATTTCAGAAGGATATTTGGCATTAACGCCTGGCAGATTGACGCGCTCGAGACAGTAATTCACCCGGTTCAGCTTTTCCTTTTTGGTCATATTGGTAAACATATCGAGGGGAAAGCGGATATTTTCCTCCACCGACATCGAATCGAACAAGGCGGATGCCTGAAAAAGCATACCCACTTTCATGCGGATAGCGCGCTGTTGTTTTTTATCGAGACCAAAAAAATCGACATTATCATACCACACATGGCCGCTGGTAGGTTGGATCAATCCCACAAGCAGTTTTAGCAGCACAGTTTTACCCGCGCCGCTTCGCCCGATGATAAGGTTGGTTTTTCCTTTAAAAAATTCGGAAGAAATACCGCGAATCACTTCGTGGTCGTCAAATGTCTTGAACAAATTTTCCGCTCTTATCATGGTTTGGATGACTTGTCAGGTAAATAAAACGGCAATTACGTAATCTGACAGCAGGATCAGGATGTCGCTCAATACAACGGCATTGGTGCTCGCCCTGCCCAACTCGATACTGCCTGCCTTCACATAATAGCCCTGATAGGCGGGCACCGATGTAAGTATATAGGCAAATACCACCGATTTGATAAACATCAGCATGATATTGCGCTCTATAAAAAAAGAGCGTACGCCCTGTATAAATTCGGCATTAGAAAGCAAGCCGGTTGGAACCGACGCCACATAACCGCCGATGATGCTGATAAACGCGGCAAGGGCCACCAGCATGGGAATAACCACGATAGAGGCTACCACTTTAGGCATAACCAAATAGCCGGCGGTATTAACGCCCATGATCTCCATGGCGTCTATGTGCTCTTTTTGGCGCATACCGCCGATTTCAGCCGCTATATTGGAGCCGACTTTTCCCGCCAACACCAAACAGGTGATAGTGGGCGCCAGTTCGATGATCGTACTGTCGCGAACAATATAGCCGATATAATATTGCGGTACCAGGGTGCCGTCGAGCTGGTAGGAAAATTGAACAGCCGTAACAGCGCCGATAAAAATAGAGATCAGCCCCACAATAATGAGCGAGCCGATACCTATATCATTCATTTGGCGCATGGTTTCTTTGTAGTACATGTAGCCCTTTTCGGGGCGGGCAATACCTGTGCCCATCATGATAAGATAACGCCCGAAATGGTAAAGAAATCTGGAGAACAACATTCGTTCAGCTACTTGTTGAGGGGCAAAAATAGCGCAATTTGCGCATACGGTGTTTATCTTTGGGCGTTAAACCCATTACTTATTTGCGATGAATATTGTAATTACCGGCGCTACCAAAGGCATTGGCAATGCCATTGCAAAGGTTTTTGCCGACCGCGAATCCGGCAGGCTGGCAGTCGCCGCCCGCACTGACGCTGATTTACAGCGCATGTCCGATTACTTTTCAACCCATTTTCCCCAAATGGAATTGTTGACCTGTTGCGCCGATCTGTCTTCCGATTCCGGCGTTGATCGCTTTGCGCAAACGGTGCTGACCGCGTGGGATCACGTCGACGTATTGGTCAATAACGCCGGGACATACATTCACGGCAATATCCTGGATGAACCCGACGACGCGCTGGCCAATTTGCTGGCGCTCAACCTGATGGCGCCTTACCGGCTTACGCGGGCGCTTTTACCACTGATGCTGCGCCAGGGCCATGGGCATATTTTTAATATCGCATCAATAGCAGGCCGAAAAATACTGGCTGACAGCGCCGCTTATACTATTAGCAAACACGCTGTGATGGGTTTTTCCGGCGTATTGCGTGAATGGCTGCGCTCCAGGCATATAAAAGTAACAACGGTGATGCCCAGCCATACCTGGAGCGCTTCCTGGGAAGGATCATCCACGCCGCCCGAACGTATCCTGGCCGCCGAAGAAGTCGCCCTGGCTATTTACAATGCCTGGAAAACCGCCCCCAATACGGTGATCGAGGAGCTGGTCATCCGCCCGCAATTGGGCGATCTGTAATTTTCAGCCGACAAGACGGCATGACCGTCGGAGCCCGGTTCCGGTTATTAATCAAAACCAACCGCCTTGTTAATTATATAATTCTGGCCACCTCGAAATGCATTCCATCAAGACGAGTAAAATGGCCGCCCCAATAGAACCCGTGTTTATGGGCAATCTTCACCAATTCGCGAACCGATCCCTCTTGGCCGATCAACGCAGGCATGCGGCCCAGGCCGTTCCAGGGTACGTTGATATCGAAAGCCGTGCCGAATGCGTGATTGCTCAGCGTGGTCTGGCTACCGCGCACAAACCGGGCCACATACGCGCCGCCCCAGCTTTTCACCCGGCCCATTAATTGCTCTCTTTCCCATTCGGCGAATAAATCCTGCAATTGCTTGGCTGCCAGCTTGTGGAAGGTGATTTTGCCGCCGGAAGGAAAACCTGTAATACCCCTCATCTGCGGAATTTCAACACTCACCAGATTTTTCGTCGCCCAATCGTCGGTAATGATGATATCACTGCCATTGGGCGCCGCCCTGTAGCTGAATTTTCCGAAAAGCCGCTGCCGCTCGGCATTGCTGGCCAATGGCCTGAAATTAGGCTTGGCAGGGTACTGCTGGGCTTCTATGCTGTTGTAACCGGCAAAAAATGCCTTTAGGTATGTTTTTTCACCCACGATCCCATCGCCGGATAATCCATTTTTCTGCTGAAAATCTACAGTAGCCTGATGCGTTTTGGGGCCGAATTTTCCATCGGCTTTAATATAGGTGTACCCCAGCCCAACCAGGAAAAATTGCCAGCGGGAAACCTGCGAGCCTCTTGAGTTCAGTTTTATGATTTGCATAAGCTTATGGGTTTTGCCTTTTTATTAACGCCTGACAAGATATTTAATTATCCCGGGATTGCGTAAGGGATGTTTCTGATGTTTGATTTTTGATGCTTGTTTTTTGATTAGCCGCTTTCAAGACGAATAAACAATCATTACATAAAATGTAACTGATACAAAAAAATATACTCGCCAAATAGGGGTGGCCTACCTGTCATCGCATCATAAGCATGGAAAAGGGAAACAACGCGATGGAAGAACCTGTACACATCCAATGGATGGCCAAATACCTGGCCGGCGAAATGTCGGAGCAGGAAACTGCTGCGCTTATGGCCTGGGTAGCTGAACATGAAGATCATCGCAAGTTCTTTGATGAGACGATTCAATTGTGGCGTGCAACCGATGTGTCGCATTCGTTGTCCTTCCAAACGGATTCCGGCGCCGCCTGGCAAAAACTGGAGGCAAGGCTTGAGGAGCCCGCTTCGCGAGTCCCGACTGAAAACGGCAAGTTGCTGTCTATACCGCCCTGGTGGCTACGCGCCGCAGCAGCACTGCTGCTCTTGTTGAGCATAGGCTTTTTGTGGCGACAATTTGGGGCTTCTTCACCGCCTTTTGCCGTAGCTACGCAAGCCGGACAGAAAATGCAGTATCAACTGCCCGATGGCAGCCAGGTGTGGCTCAATGAAAATACCCGCCTGACGTATGCCGACTCGGCAGGATTGCGGTTCGTTACGCTCGAGGGAGAGGCCTTTTTTGACGTCAAGCGCATGGAAAACAAGCGCTTCGTCATCGCCAGCGGAGATGCCCGCACTACCGTTCTGGGCACCTCTTTTAATGTGCGCGCCTACCCTTCCGAAGACGAAGTGGAAGTCACCGTTAACTCGGGAAAAGTACAACTATCCAGCGCTGGGAATACCGCCGAAAAGGTGATCCTCGAACCCGGAGCGACGGGGTTACTGAATAAAGCCAGGGGCGTTTTACAGAAAAAAACCGTTTCAGCCGTCAATTCTTCAGCCTGGAAAAACCAACGCCTCGATTTTGACGGCGCGGCATTCAGCGAAGTGCTCGTAGCATTGGAGCGCTACTTCCACATACAAACCCGAGTTGACAACGAATATATCTTGCGCTGCCAATTCTACGGAAGCTACGATAAACCGCAACTCGACCAACTGCTTGAAGTGATCCGACTGTCAATGGAATTGGAGATTTCGCGCAGCGGAGATACGATAGTATTTAGCGGAGCGGGATGTGAGTAACCCCTCCTCCTACACCCGAATCCTGTAGTTATGAAAAAAAGTACCGGCATATTATTATTGCTGGGCTGGGCTTTGGCTGCCGGCGCCCAGCCGCTCCAGCAAAAGGTTTCGCTTAATTATAAAGATGAACCGCTGGGCAGCGTGCTGGAGGCCATCAGCGCCAACTATCGCGTCAACTTCAGCTATAGCAGCAATTTTGTACCTGTCAATCACAGGGTGACCGTGGTGGTGGTCAACCAGCCTTTGTCAACGGCGCTCGACCACATGCTGCGGGAAACAACGGTCGATTATGTGGAAGTAGGCCAACAGGTAGTACTGCGGGCCGACAGGCAAAAGAAAGCGCAACTCAGTCGTATCGAAACCTTGCCCGGTAAAGTACGGCAAACCAGCCCCATCTACCCCGAACGCAATACGCCGCCTGCAAATCGCCGGCAGCGGGAAATACGCGCGGTGCCCGAAATTGAAAAGCAGCGCCTGGCTACGCTGCCCGGTGGCCAAAGCCTGCTCCTTGTACATGAAGCTTCGCTGCGCTCGCTGGTACAACCCATCAGCCAACCCGAAGCCGCTGCCGATGAAACCAGCCGCCGCCTGGCCCAGATTTCGCTGCTGCCTTTCCTTCAACGCGAGGCTACCCGAAATGCAGTTAACACACTGTCATTTAATGTATTGTGGGGCAAAAACGGCGGGGTCGAAGGCCTTGAAGTCGGCGGACTCATCAACCACATCCAGTATGATGTCAAAGGCGTTCAGGTGGCAGGGTTGGGCAATATTGTCGGCAACGAGGTTTCCGGCACTCAATTCAGCGGGGTATTTAATATTAATCACGGCAGGTTGGTAGGCCTTCAAGCCGCCGGTATTTTCAACCAAAGCGGTGATATACAGGCAGTCCAGGGCGCCGGTATCTACAATATCGCCCAAGGCAATGCCAAAGGCGTTCAGGCTGCCGGTATTTTCAACCTGGCACAGGGTTATGTAGACGGCGTTCAGGCTGCCGGCGCATTCAACATAGCTGACGGTAAAGCCAAAACCCAGGCTGCCGGGCTGTTTAATATGGCCGGCGATGTAGAATGGGGCCAAATGGCGTTGCTGTTTAACAAAGCAAAAAAAGTTGACGGCTTCCAATTTGCGCTTGTTAATATCGCCGACACTATCAGCGGTATGCCTCTAGGGTTGCTCAATATTGTGAAAAAAGGTTATAACCGCGTGGAAATAGCGGGCTCGGAAATGATGTACGGCAACCTGGCCGCTAAAGTCGGCGCCCAACGCCTTTATAATATCTTCCACCTGGGGATTCGCTGGGACGACGACGGCGAAAACTCGTCACAATCACTGAGTTGGGCATTGGGCTACGGCCTGGGCCGCGCTTTCCGCGTCACCCCCCGTTCCCTTTTTAACCTCGAACTGGTTGCCATGCAGGTCAACGAGCGGGAACTCTGGACCCGCGAACTCAACCTCTTAAACCAGGTGCGCGCCACATTCGATTGGCAACTCGGCAGAAAAACCAGTTGTTTCGCAGGCCCCGTCCTTAATATTATGACGTCAAAAAAAGTTGACGCCGAAAGCGGCGCCTACGGCTCCCGGTTAACTCCGCGCCCCTTTTACCAAAGCACCTCTGCCGCCGGCAACAACCTCAAAATGTGGGTGGGCATTCAGGCCGGCATAAGAATGTAATAATCCTGCAACCCAAAACAAAAAACTGAAAACAGCACCTATTCATCTGACAAAATCAAACCATTTACCATGAAAAAAGCGATCATCCTGCTGTTACTGGGTTTTTGGCTACAAGCACAAGCCCAACACGAAACGTTATTCAACAATGCCCGCGTGAAGGGCGGCTTTTTTGCGCCTATCGTCGAGATTGGCATCGATAATCAAATCAGTACCTCTGTCGGCGGCGGCGGCGGCCTGGTCATCGGCAGCGCTTTCGTTGGCGGCTACGGAATGGGCAGCGTAGATTTCAACAGGCTGTTTGAAGGCGAAGATGTCAAAGTTGCAGAATTAGGACACGGCGGCTTCTGGCTGGGCGGTACCTATCGCCCCCACAAGGTCATTCACCTCTACGGCAGTACGCGTATCGGCTGGGGCGGCCTCGATATCAAATTGGAAGACGATGTAGAAGATTTTGACCGCATCTTTGTCTTTACCCCCGAACTCGGCATCGAACTCAACGTTACCCGCTGGTTCCGTGTGGCAGGTACCGCCGGCTACCGCCTGGTTAACGGCGCTAACGAAAACCTCGGCTATACCAACGAAGACTTCAGCGGCTGGTTTACAGGCCTTACTTTCCGCATCGGCTGGTTTGGCTCACGACGCTGGTAAATTAATTTGCTGATTTGCT
>JRYG01000780.1_pt1 | contig 19354 bp, 18 predicted proteins | sample 235341 | NCBI WGS metagenome assembly JRYG01 (sample SAMN03074218, study PRJNA261478) | activated sludge metagenome | biome: Wastewater Treatment Plant; feature: Wastewater; material: Activated sludge; isolation source: activated biomass of a wastewater treatment plant treating hydrocarbon... ... | reverse complement strand
TCATCGACTTCATCGACATGAATCTGGCCCGCAACCAGCGCGAGGTGGAAACCCGGCTGCGCGAGGCGCTGAAGATGGACCGTGCCCGGGTGCAGGTCGGCCGCATCTCCCGCTTCGGCCTGCTGGAAATGTCGCGGCAGCGGCTGAGTCCGTCATTGGACGAGGCCAGCCACATGATCTGCCCCCGCTGCAACGGCCAGGGCACCATCCGCAACATCGATTCGCTGGCGCTCAGCGTGTTGCGGCTGATCCAGGAAGAAGCGATGAAAGACCGGACCGGTCGGGTGGTCGCGCAACTGCCGGTCAAGGTCGCCACCTTCCTGCTCAACGAAAAACGCGAGGCGATCCGCGCCATCGAGCAGCGCCACCGGGTCGGCGTCATGCTGATCCCCAACGAATCGCTGGAAACCCCGCATTTCAAGCTGAGCCGGCTGCGGATGGACGAGTTGTCCGAAGCCCAGTTATTGTCCTACGCCCTGGCCGAAGATTACGAAGAACAGCTCGAAGCGCAATCCAAAACCACGGCGCGGGGCATGGACGAGGAACCAGCGGTCAGAGGGGTCGCTCCGGCCACACCGGCTCCTCCGCCACCGGCGCCAGCGGCAAAACCCGAAGCCAACTCCAGCTTTTTCCGCTGGCTGTGGGGTAATCTGTTCGGCCAGCCCACCGCCTCGGCCCAGGTGGAACGGGAACGGCCCGTCAAGCCCGGCGCACGGCCCGCCAAACCGGAGCAGCGGCATCGACGCGACCGGCCCGGAAGACGGCCGGAAACCGAAACTCCCGCGGAACCGTCCAGCGTCAAAACCGCCGCCGCGCCCGTCGTCGCCGAACCGGCCCCAGCCGCGCCCGCGCTACGGGCCGAGGAGCGGCAACCAGCGGCCGGCCCGGCGACCGAATCGGTGGTGGCTCCGGATGAAAGCGCCGACGAGTCGACCGTCGTCGCCGAGCTGGAGGAGGAAACCCCCAATCCTCGCAATCGCCGCAGTCGGCGCGGCGGCCGGCGGCGGCGGCGCGGCGACGCTCCGGCGGCGGCCGATACGATTGCGGAGGCTGCGGAAACCGCCGGTGACTCCAGCGAAGGCGCTATTCCCGGCGATGACGGGCAGACGCCATCCGCAACCGGCGAGCCCGTTGCCGAATCAATACCAAGCCCCGCCGTGGCTCCTCCGACCACGGCGTCGCCCCAAGCGCAACGGCGCATTCGCGGCGGACGCCCCCGTTTACCCCGGGAGGCGCTGGCCGCCGCGAAAGCCGCGTCCGAAACCGCCGCCCCGCGGCTGCCGGCGCCCAAAGAACCTCCCCTGCCACCGCCACCGTCCCTACTGGAATATCCCGCCACCGAAGCGGAGATGGAACCGCCGGGCGATCACCCGCAAGGGGCGCGAGTGGAGGGGTTGGAATATCCCGCCACCGAAACAGGCGCGGAACCGCAGGATCGTTTTGAGGAGACGGTATCCCTGCCGCGGCCGGAACCGGCCAGTACGCCATCGGTCGAGTCGCCGCCCGCATCCACGGTCCCGGTGGATGAACCGACCAAGGACAATCAACCGTCGGACGCCGGACCGGAAACAACGACGTCGATCACGGCCACGGGCGACTCAGTGTCGGTCATTCCGGCCGAGCCGGCCACCCCGGCAGCCGGTGACGAATCCCGGAGCGAGCCGGCAGAACCGGCGGAACCGGTTATCGGGGTGGAGCGCGCCGCCGCAGCCGGCGCATCATCGCCGGAGACCGACGCTACGGGGGTCGAGCCGGAAACCGGAACGATCCGGTCCGCCGTCGATGCCCCAGTTCCAACGGAACCCGCGCCGGAACCGGCGACGCACATCCCGCCGGAATCCGGCCCCGAATACCATTCGGCGGCCTGATCCAAGCGCCGCAAGCGCAACGGGGCTGCAATGCCAGCCCCGTTTTCATCGACGATTCACGCGGTCGGTCGCTAAATCCGATACTGCTCGCGAATACGGATCAGCAACCCGTGCGCCGCCTCGTCGACCAAATCCATCACCCGCTCGAAGCCGCTCGGGCCGCCATAGTACGGGTCCGGCACCTCCCGTTCCGGCAGATCGGGCGCGAAGTCCATGAACAACTGGATGCGGCGCCGCAGTTCCCGATCCGGGCACAACGCCAGCAGGTGCTCGAAATTATTGCGGTCCATCGCCAACACATAGTCGAACTCGGCAAAATCCGCTACCGTCACCTGCCGGGCGCGGATGCCCCGCAGATCGATGCCCCGGCGCAAGGCCGTCGCCTGACCGCGGGCGTCAGGCGGCGCGCCGATGTGATAAGAGTGGGTGCCGGCCGAGTCCACGTAGATCTTGTCGGTCAACCCGGTTCCCTCCAACATCCGCCGGAACACACCCTCCGCCATGGGAGAACGACAAATATTACCCATGCAAACGAACAGCACTCTCACCATCGCTTTCGCCTTCGCCTCATTAAGCCGTCGCGGGGGATGGAACATCGCGCGGACCGCTCGCAAGATTCTGGATTCGATCACCTTGGCCGTCACCACCTATGCTGCGCACTGATTCCGACAAGCTCAAACAGTTGCTGGGCCAATCCCTGACCTACCAAGGCATGCCCTGCCGGGTCATTGAAATTCTGGCCGACGAACCGGCGCTCGTGCTGCGCGACCATCGCGACCACAAGGTCATTCAGCCGAACCAGTACGGCGATGCCGGCGACTGGCTGCCCAGAACCTTCACCGTGGCCGTGTTCAACCTTCGTCGCGACGGTTTCAATCCCGATCTACCGGAACTGGCCGCGTTCGACCTGCTGATCTGAGTCGGCGAATTCCGCCGCCACCCGGAGCAGATCGGCTTCGGTGTCCACACCGGGCGGCGGCGCCTCGGTGGCCTCGGTGACCTGGATGCGGATGCCATGCCACAGGGCGCGCAACTGCTCCAGCGACTCGGCCCGTTCGCCCGGCGCCGGCGTCAGGTGTGGATAGCCGCGCAGCACCGCCACCCGGTAGGCGTAAAGGCCGATATGGCGGAACCAGGCGGTCTCGACCGGCAGCCCGGTCAACCCCGTCCCACCCGCCCGGAACGCCTCGCGATGCCAGGGAATCGGCGCGCGGCTGAAATACAGCGCGAATCCCGCGCGATCCCGAACCACTTTGACCACGTTCGGATCGAACACTTCCACCGGCTGATGAATCCGGGCGCAGACCGTGGCGATGCCGGCGGCGGGATTCCCCGCCAACTCCACCGCCACCCGCCGAATCAGGTCCGGCGGCATTTGCGGCTCGTCGCCCTGCAGATTGACCACGATGGCGTCGTCCGGCCAGCCGCGCCGGACCGCGACTTCCGCCAGCCGGTCGGTGCCGGAAAGATGCTCGGGCGAGGTCATGCACACCGTCGCGCCGAAACCCTCGGCCACCTCCCGGATCCGCTGATCGTCGGTGGCGACGACCACTTCCAGGGCGCCACTGCTCAGCGCCCGCCGATAAACGTGCTCCAACAGGGGTCGACCGGCGAGCAGCCGCAGCGGCTTGCCCGGCAGCCGGGTCGAAGCGTAGCGGGCCGGAATCGCAACCCGAAACGGGAACCCGGCCTCACTCATCCGGACCGGCCTCTTCATCCGTCAATCGTCGCGCCTCGGTTTCCAGCATCACCGGAATGCCGTCGCGAATCGGATAGGCCAGCCGGCTTTCCTTGCAGATCAGTTCCTGCCGCGCCTTGTCGTATACCAGCGGCGCCTTGCTGACCGGGCATACCAGCATGTCCAGCAATCTCTTGTCCATCCTCGTTCACCTCGTCATGGCGGAGCGGCGGGTTCGGGATTCGCGCCCGCCCGCGGTCCGCGCGGTTCGATTCGCGCCGCACGCCCTTGGCCATGGCGATCATCGCCAACCGTTTGAGCACCTGTTCCTCGAACTCGGGATCCAGCTGCGCTCCGACCGGTACGTACCAGCAACCATCCGTCGCGAAGGTCCGGCATTTTACCGCATCCTTTTCGGTCATCAGCACCGGCAGATCTTCCCGGAAATGCAGATCTTCGGGACGGAAGACATGGTGATCCGGGAACGGATGCTCGATCAGCCGCAGCCGGGCATGGCGCAGATGCTCGAAGAATCGCCCCGGATCGCCGATGCCGGCCACCGCGTGCACCGTACCACCCCGGAACCCGGCCAGGGTGGAACTGATGCCGGGATCGCCCAGATTCACGGCCGTCTCGCCGCGCAGGGACATCAAATACTCCCCGCCACGCGCCGCGCCGTTGCCGACCACGAAGTCCACTTCGCGCAGGCGGGAAGGCGGCTCGCGCAACGGTCCGGCGGGTAGACAGGCGGCATTGCCCAGCCGGCGGAATCCGTCCACCACGGCGATTTCGAGATCGCGGCGCAGACGGTAATGCTGCAAGCCGTCGTCGCTGACGATGACGTTGCAATCGTAGGTGGCGAACAGCGCCCGCGCCGCCGCCACCCGATCCGGTCCCACCACCACCGGACACCGGCAGCGCCGGGCCAGCAACACCGGCTCGTCACCCACCTGACGCGGGTCGCTGTCGGGCTTGACCTGTTGTGGCCATTGCGTCGACTGGCCGCCGTAACCGCGACCGATCACTCCCGGTTGGTAGCCGGCTTCCCGCAGCAGTTCCACCAGCCGCGCCACCAGCGGCGTCTTGCCCGTACCGCCGACGCTGATGTTGCCGACTACGATCACCGGCACGCCGACCTCCGCGCTTTTCAGCAGACCCCGGCGATACAGCCAGCGCCGCGCCCGCGCCACCGCGCCGAACAGCAGGCTGAGCGGCCATAACGACACGGCCACCAGATTCAGCGAATATCCGTAACGATCCAGCCAGTTCATGGTTCAGCGGTCCGGCGACGGCGGCGCGTCGAGGGTGGGGGGAGAGGCGGGCGGCGCGTTCGGCTCGCCGGTAGCGATGGCCAGTCGCCTGATGCCCAGTTGGCCGGCGACCTCCAGCACCGTCACCACCGCCTGATGCGGGGTCCGGCCATCGGCGCGAACGGTCAGCGGCAACTCCCGACCCTGGGCGGCGGCTTGCAACGCCGCTTTCAACACCATGGCGTCGGCCACCTCCAGCGCCTGGCCATTGAGGGCGTAGCGACCGTTGGCGTCGATATCCACTTCCAGTTGCGCCACATTGCCCGGCAGTGGCCGGCCCGACGCCTCGGGCAGGCGGATTTCCAGTTCCGATTCGTGCCGCAGGCTGGTGGTGACCATGAAGAAGATCAGCAGCACCAGCACCACGTCGATCATCGGCACCAGATTGAGTTCCGGTTCCTCGCGGCGGCGGGGACGCAGGTTCATGACGGTCGCTCCGCCGCGGACGGTCCGGCGTCGAGTACCTCGATCAATTGCAGCGTCTCCTGTTCCATGCGCACCACCAGTTCATCCACGCGAGCATGAAAGTAACGATAGAACAGCAAGCTGGGAATCGCGACGGTCAGGCCGGCGGCGGTGGTCACCAGCGCCTCGGCGATGCCGACCGACAGCAGGCTGAAATTGCTGTTGCCCTGCACCGAGACGATCTGAAAGATCTTGATCATGCCGGACACGGTGCCGAGCAGACCCAGCAGCGGGCTGATGGCGGCGATGGTGCCCAGGGCGTTGAGAAATCGTTCCAGTTCATGTACCACATGACGGCCGGTATCCTCGACCCGTTCCCGGAGAATTTCCCGCCCGCGACCGCGGCTGGCCAGTCCCGCCGCCACGATCCGGCCCAACGGCGAATCGAGCGGCAACGGTTCCAGGTCCCGCTGGCTGACGGTGCCCTGTTCCACCCAGCGGCGCAGGATAGCTACCAGCCGTTCCGGCAGTACCCGCACCCGTCGCAAGGCCACCAACCGTTCGACGATGATGGTCGTCGCCGCCAGCGAACAGGCCATGATCGGCAGCATCAACCAGCCACCGGCCTTGATCAGGTCGAGCAACCCCTATCCTCCGTCGTTCGCATCACCGCCCTCCTCTCGTGAGTGGGCGATCATGATACTGGATTTGGCGTCAAGACCGCATCAGGGCGCGGTCCAGTAACGGCGGTGGTCACGCCGGTAGCGCTCTGGTTCCAGCGGTTGACCGGGTTCCAGCCGAAAAGTGAGCGCACCCTCGTCGGAGGCGTTCAGCAGCGTGGCACCGGTGGCCCGATAGCGGGCCACGGTCTCGGGACGCGGATAGCCGAAGCGGTTGCGGTAGCCGGTCGCGAACAGGACGTAACGCGGCTGCACGGCGTCCAGAAACGCCATCGTGGACAGATTGCGGTGGCCATGATGCGGCGCGATCAGAATTTCCGCCGCCAGACCGGTTCCGGAGGTCGCCGCCAGTGTCGTTTCAGCGGCGGTTTCGATATCGCCCGGCAACAGCACGCGACCCATCATCCCTTCGACTTTCAACACGCAGGACGCATTGTCACCACCGAATCCACTCTCGGGTGGATGCAGGACTTGGAACCGCACCCCGTCCCATTCCCATGCCTGTCCCGCCCGACAGGCTTTGGCCTCATCGATGGGCGTCCGTGCCGGCGACGAGGTCAGGATCCGCTCCACCGGCAACAATTCCCGCAGCGACCGCACGCCGCCGGTATGCTGGCTGTCGGCATGGCTGACGATCAGGGTATCGACCCGGCTCGCGCCCTGCTGGCGCAGGAAAGGAACGAGCACGGCGCGACCGGCATCCAGCGTCGTGCCCAGCCGAGAGCCGGTATCGTAGACCAGCACATGGTTCCGGGTTTGCACCACCGCCGCCAACCCCTGGCCTACATCCAGCAGGGTAAACCAGAACCCCCCCGCCACCGGCGCGGCGGCGGGGGGCCAGAGCAGCGGCAGGCACAGCGGCAAGCCCAGCCAGCGGCCCGGCAGCCCGCGCGGAGCCAGCAACAGCGCCATGCCGGGCAGCGCGAACGCCAGCGTCCACAACGGCGGCGCTGGCCGGTACAGCACCATGTCGGGCAACCGGTCCAGCCAGGCCAGAATTTGCCACAGCCCATCCATGGCCAGGGCCGCCAATTCCAGCAATGCGGACTGAATGGTCGCGCTCAGCGGTCCCGCCAGCGCCGCCAGCAGGCTGAACGGCAACACCGTGCAGCCGACCCAGGGAATCGCCAGCAGATTGGCCAGGGGCGACCACAAGGGGAATTGCTGAAAAAACACCAGCGTCGGCGGCAGCAGGGCCAGAGTGATATTGAGTTGCAAACCGGCGGTCCGACCGAGCAGTCGGCGTTCGCGCCAGCGCCCGCTGACGGTGTAGAGAATCGCCGCCACCGCACCGAACGACAGCCAGAAACCCGCCAACAGCGGCGCGCCGGGGTCGACGACCAAGACCGTCACCAGCGCCAGCGCCAGAACCCGGCTGGGCGCGGCGGGCCGCTGGGCGATGAGCGCCAGCATCGCCACCGCCACCATCAGAAACGAGCGTTGCGCCGGGACCGACCAGCCGGACAACAGCGTGTAAGCCCCCGCCCCCCACAGCGCCGCCAGCGCCGCCGCGCGGCTGGCGGGCCAGCGCAGCGCCAGGGCCGGAATCCGGCTCCACAAACCCCAGACCAGCGCGAACGCCATCCCGGCGATCAAACCGATGTGCGAGCCGGAAATGGACATCAGATGGCCGGTGCCGGTGCGGTTGAACACGTCCCACTGCCAGGGAGCGATGCCGCTCTCTTCCCCAACCGACAAGGCAGTCAAAATACCGACATAAGGATTGCCGGGTAGCAGTCGCTCGAAAGATTCCACGACATGCTGTCGATACCGATCCAGCGGGTAACGGTCGGCCTGGACCAGCGACCGCGGCGGCGGTCGGAGACGGATCGTGCCGGTGGCGACGATGCCCTTGGCGTACAGCCAGCGCTCGTAGTCGAATCCGCCGGGATTGAGCAGACCGCGCGGTCGCTTCAAGCGCGCCGTGAGCTCCCAGCGGTCGCCAACCCGCAAGGCCGGGCGCGTTCCCGCCGCGGATTCCTCGCCGCTTTCGGCATCATCATCCCACCACGACAGGCGCAAGCGTCGACCGGCCAACGCTGCCGGCTGCCCGCCGCGCAGGGCTCGATCCACCGTGAACTCGAAACGGGTGTTGCGCCACTCGCGGTCGGGAATGGAGGCGATCCAGCCTTCCAGTCGCAGCTCGACGCCTTCCAGTTCCGCCGGCAGGGCGCCCGGCGGTGCCGCCAGCAACAGGGCATACAGGAATCCGGCCACTCCCCAGGCGGGCAACCGCAAGCGGGGAACGAACGTCAACCCCAGCAAAACCGCCGGCAGCGCCAGGGTCCACGCTCGGGTCGGCAACTCCGGCAGCGCGTGCAGAATCAGGATTCCGACCAGAAAGGCGATGGCTCCGAGGCGCATCGGCGATCACCGTCAGGTCAGCGCTCCCTTGCCAACACCCCATCCGTCAACCGCCAGACCGCATCCATCCGCGCCGCCAGTTCGGGGTCGTGGGTGACGACCACGAAACTGGTTCCCAGATCGTGGTTGAGTTCCAGCATCAATTCGAACACATGCTCGGCGCTGTGCCGGTCGAGATTGCCGGTCGGTTCGTCGGCCAGCACGCAAGCCGGTTCGGTGATCAACGCTCGCGCCACCGCCGCCCGTTGCCGCTCGCCGCCGGACAATTGGCCCGGCCGATGTTTCAGCCGTTGACCCAGCCCGACCCGTTCCAACAAGGCCGCCGCCCGCTCCCTGGCCTGGCTCGGCGAGTTGCCGCGAATCAACAGCGGCATCGCCACGTTCTCCAGCGCCGTGAATTCCGGCAACAGGTGATGGAACTGATAGACGAAACCCAGCCAGCGGTTGCGCAGCCGGCCTCGACCCGCATCACTCATCCGGCTCAATTCCTGGCCGGCCACCCACACCGAACCGGTCGATGGCGTGTCCAACCCTCCCAACAAATGCAACAGCGTGCTCTTGCCGGAGCCGGAACTGCCGACGACGGCCAACCGCTCGCCGCGCCGGACCAGGACATTGACCGCCCGCAGCACCTCCAGCCGCTCGCTGCCCTGACGGAACGCCTTGGCCAACTGGCGACATTCCAGCACCGTCGTCTCCACCACTACCGCCGCTTCATTCATAACGCAGCGCCTCCGCCGGCTGGGTCCGCGCGGCCCGCCACGCCGGATAAAGCGTCGCCAGCGTCGCCAGCCCAAACGCGACCAGTCCGATGGTGGTGACATCGCCCCATTGCACCTTCGATGGAATGTCGCTGATCAGGTAGATGTCCGGGGCCAGGATCTTGATGCTGAGCAGGCGTTCGATGAAGGGCACCACCACGTCCACATGGGTCGCCAGCGACACGCCTCCAATCAGCCCCAACAGCGTGCCGACCAGGCCGATGGTAATCCCCTGTACGATGAAGATCCCCATGATGCTGAGCGGCGTCGCGCCCAAGGTGCGCAGGATGGCGATGTCGGCCTGCTTGTCGGTCACGACCATCACCAGCATCGAGACGATGTTGAAGGCCGCCACCGCCACGATCAGGGTCAGGATCACGAACATCGCGGTCTTCTCGATCTGCACGGCGCGGAAATAGGTGGCGTGATCCTGGGTCCAATCGCGTGCCACCAATGTTTCCGGCAACTTGCCGACAAATTCGCGGGCCAGTCGCGGCGCCATGAACAAGTCGCGCAGCTTCAGACGCACGCCGTTGACCGCGCCCTCCGGGTACTGGAACAGCCTGGCCGCGTCATCGACATGGATCAGCGCCAGTCCCCGGTCGTATTCGTACATGCCGGCCTTGAACAGACCCACCACGTCGAAGCGCTTCAAGCGTGGCAGGATACCCGCCGGCGTCACGCTGGCCTGGGGCGTGATGACCGTCACCTTGTCACCCACCATGACTCCGAGCGAGTTGGCCAACTCCTTGCCGAGGATGACGCCAAACTCGCCGGGACGGAGATCGTCCAGCTTGCCCTCGATCATCTTGCTGCCGATATCGGATACCTGCTGCTCCTCCGCCGGCAGGATACCCTGGATCAATGCGCCGCTCACCAGCGACGCATTGTTCAGCATCGCCTCGCCCCGGATATAGGGCGCCCCGCCCACCACCCGCGAATCCTCCAGCGCCCAATCCCGCACCGCGCGCCAGTCTTCCATCAGACCGTTCCAGCGGTTGAGGGTAGCGTGAGGCGTCATGGCCAGAATACGGCTGCGGACTTCCTCCTGAAAGCCGTTCATGACCGACAGCACGGTAATCAAGGCGGTGATCCCCAGGGCGATACCCAGAATCGAACTCAAGGAAATGAACGAGATGAAGTGATTGCGGCGCTTGGCACGGGTGTAGCGCAGGCCGATGAACAACTCCAGGGGACGAAACATGGATGATCTCGATTGGCGGTAACGCTCGTTACCGGAAAGCACGCCATTATATAAAGCTTTGGCCGCCCAGCAGGCGGCCAAGGCGCGATCCATCGCCAGCGAAAAACGAGAGCGGTTTACTGCGCGGGCGGCGTGACCGGTGTGGCCGGCACGGTCGGCATGGCCGGCTTGGCCGGTACGGTCGGAGTCGTCGGAACGCCCGGCATGGCCGGCTTGGCCGGTGCGGTCGGAGTCGCCGGTATCCCTGGCGTCTTCGGCATCGTCGGCGCGCCCGGCATGGCCGGTTTGCCGGGAACCGCCGGGGTTCCACCACTCACCGTCACCGAATTCCTGATTTCGGCCAGGGTCTTGTCACCGATGCCGGGCACCTTGGCCAGATCATCCACGGAGGTAAAGGGGCCATTCGCCTCCCGGTATTTCACGATTTCAGCCGCTTTCGCCGGGCCGATCCCTTTCAATCCCTTATCCAATTGTTCGGCGGTGGCCGTGTTGATATCGATGGCCTGCGCGAACGTCGCCGCGGAGCACAGCGCCAGCACCAAACCAAGCAACACATTCAAGAATTTCATTTCTTGCCTCCTTCTATCGGTGTTCACTGCCGGCGGATGCGGCCGACATTGGAAAAACCATACAAACTAAATGCCGATAATACAACCCCCATATAGTCGCTCCATTGAAGCAAACGTCGCCGAGCACGACGGGAAGGCGACGGGTTACCTCAACCGCTGGTCTTCATCACCAGATCGGACATGGGCTTGATCGCGTTCCACTGCTGGCAGCTCGGGCAGCACCAATGCAGGGATTTGACGACGAATCCACAGTTGGCGCAGCGATAGCGGGCGGCGCCGTTGAGCATCTGGGTGCTGATGCATTGCAAGGCCCGCAGATCAGCGTATTCCGCGCCCTCGCCCCGCGCCAGCTTGATTTCGACCAGACGACGCAGGCCCAGCAGCGTTGGATACTCCCGCAACTCGCGCTCGAGAAACTGCAGCGCGGCATCCTCGCCCTCCTGCTGCAGCAACCATTCCGCCAAGGCATCGGTGATGCGGCCGCCATGGTCCCGCTCCTGGACTTCCCGCAGATAGCACACCCATTGATCGAGACAACCCAGCGCGCTATAGCATTGACCCAGCGGCGCGATCACTTCCGGGAAATACCCCCGATCCTGGCGCTCGACCGCTTGAAACGCCGTGATGGCCGCCCGATGATCTCCCGCCCGCATCGCCAATCGCCCCAACAGCAGACTGGCCCGAGCGCAATCGGGATCGCGCGCCAGCGCATCGAGCAGCCAGGTCCTGGCCTCGGCATCCTCCTGCCGCGCGCTCGCCTCCTCGGCCAGCTCGCAGCAGAAATGCGCCGTCTCCCGCCGCTTGGATTCTCCACCGATCCGTTCCAGACGGTCGCAGTAGGCAATCGCCTGGCGCCAGTCCTTCTCCTGCTGAAAGATGTAGATCAAGCGGGGTATCGCGACTTCCATATGGTCGGGCTGATCCACCAGCTCCCGAAACAAGGCTTCGGCCCGATCAAACAAACCGGCCCGCAAGTAATCCTCGCCGAGTTCCAGCATGGCCCGCCGACGCTGATCGGCCGTCAGATTCGATCTGGCGATAAGACTGCCGTGAATGTGGATCGCCCGGTCCACCTCGCCGCGGCGCCGGAACAGGTTGCCCAGGGCGAGATGCGTCTCGGCGGTATCCCGGTCCACGTCGGCCATGCGGGTGAACACTTCGATGGCCTGATCGGGCTTGTCGTCGATCAGGTAGTTCAGTCCCTTGAAGTACTCGGCGCTGCGGACGGTCGCTCCGTTCCGCCCGGCATACTCCCGTCGCGCCGCCCACCAGCCGGAAGCGGCGGCAACCGGCAGCAGCAGCCACAGCAGCTCCATCATGACCCGGCGGCACTGGTCGGTCGCTTCTTCAACGAACGTCCCGACCCACTTTCCTGGCCAGCAGGCTGATTTCATGCTCCTTACCGGACACGGTCTGCCGCAACCGGGCGACCTGCCAGCGCAGCGGCAAGACGACGAACGCCCCCACCAGCGCCGTGACCAGCACGCCGGCGGCGAAGGCGCACACCATCACCAGGGATAGCGGCAGTGTCGTCGCGCCCAGCAGGTAATTGATCGTGACCGGGTCGGTGTTCAGCGTGGAAAATTCCACTCCGAGCAACAGCACCACCAGCAATATCGCGGCGATCAGTATGAACTTGATCCAAAACATCGGTTTCCCCTGCCCGAACGGCTTGAAATCAGCGAGCCCGAACGGCGCTCCGCTCGAGATAATATCGATTCTGGCATACCCGCGCGCCATTCCTTAATAAAAAACCCACTTCATACCGTGGGTTCTTGAACAGCGCATGACAACCGACAGCCTGCCGGATGGAGCTGGATATCACAACAACTCGTCGCCGCCATGGTGGCGGTCGTTCACCCGCTCGCGCAGTTCCTTGCCGGGCTTGAAGTGGGGGACGTGTTTGCCAACCAGGGATACGGCATCGCCGGTCTTGGGATTGCGGCCGACCCGCGGTGGCCGGAAATGCAGCGAAAAGCTGCCGAATCCCCGGATTTCGATGCGTTCCCCGTTGGCCAACGATTCACTCATTTGCTCCAACAGGGTCTTGACCGCCTGTTCCACATCCCGGTAGGGAATGTCGCTGCGTTTGCGCGCGAGAATTTCGATCAGTTCTGATTTGGTCATTAGACCTCCCCTGCACCAGCGGCAGCCATCGTGGCCAGCGCCACACCGCCATTACCCAAAATTCGTGAAAAGCCCGGTGGCGATCCTCGACGGATCGCGGGGGCGGAGCCAGCCGCCCCCGCGGTCGGGCCCACCGCTCAATCGTCCTGCGCGCCCATCTGCTCCTTGAAGATGTCGCCCAGGGTCGCGCCGGTGCTGGATTTGCGGCTGTAGTCCTGCAACACCTCGGCTTCCTCGGCCATGTCCTTGGCCTTGATGGACAGGGTGATGGTGCGGTTCTTGCGGTCGACGCCGATGAACTTGGCCTCGACCTCCTCACCTTCCTTCACTATCGAGCGGGCATCCTCGATCCGTTCCCGGGACAGCTCCGAAGCGCGCAGCGTCCCCTCGACCCCGTGTCCCAGATCCACCAGGGCGCCCTTGGCGTCGACCGAGACGATCCGGCCCTTGATCACGCTGCCCTTGGGGTGATCGGCGACAAAATTGGAGAAGGGATCCTTGTCGAGTTGCTTGATGCCCAGCGAGATGCGTTCGCGCTCGGGATCCACCGCCAGCACCACCGCCTCGACCTCCTGACCCTTCTTGTATTGGCGCACCGCTTCCTCGCCGGGAACGTTCCAGGAAATGTCGGACAGATGAACCAGCCCGTCGATCCCACCGTCCAGACCGATGAAAATGCCGAAATCGGTGATGGATTTGATCTTGCCGGAGACGCGGTCGCCCTTGCCGTGATTCTGATCGAACTCGTCCCAGGGGTTCTGCTGGCACTGCTTCATGCCCAGCGAGATGCGGCGGCGGTCCTCGTCGATGTCGAGCACCATGACCTCGACCTCGTCGCCCAGCGCCACCACCTTGTTCGGGTTGACGTTCTTGTTGGTCCAGTCCATCTCGGACACGTGGACCAGGCCCTCGACACCCTCCTCGATTTCCACGAAGCAGCCGTAATCGGCGATGTTGGTGACCTTGCCGAACACCCGGGTGCCCACCGGATAACGGCGGGCCAGCGCGATCCAGGGATCGTCGCCCAATTGCTTCAGGCCCAGCGAGACGCGGTTGCGGTCGCGGTCGAACTTGAGCACCTTGACCTTGATGGTGTCGCCGACACTGACCACCTCGGACGGATGCTTGACCCGCCGCCAGGCCATGTCGGTGATGTGCAACAGGCCGTCGATGCCGCCCAGGTCCAGGAACGCGCCGTAATCGGTGAGATTCTTGACCATGCCGTCCACGATCTGGCCTTCTTGCAGATTCTGCAGCAGTGCCTCCCGTTCGGCGCTGTACTCCTGCTCCACCACGGCCCGCCGGGACACCACCACATTGTTGCGCCGGCGGTCGAGCTTGATGACCTTGAAATCCTGTTCCTTGCCTTCCAGATAGGCGGCGTCCCGCACCGGACGCACGTCCACTAGCGAGCCGGGCAGAAACGCGCGGATCTCGCCGATATCCACGGTGAAGCCGCCCTTGACCTTGCCACTGATCAAGCCCTTGACGATTTCCTCGTTTTCGAACGCCTTTTCCAGGGCGCTCCAGACCCGGGCGCGCTTGGCTTTTTCACGCGACAGGCGGGTCTCTCCGAAGCCGTCCTCGAGCGCATCCAGCGCGACCTCGACCTGGTCTCCCACTTTCACGTCGAGCACGCCTTCCTCGTTGTAAAACTGTTCGAGCGGAATCAGCCCTTCCGATTTCAGGCCGGCGTTGACGACCACGGCGTCCGGGCGGATTTCCACCACGATTCCCTGGACAATGGCGCCAGGCTGCATCTGCTTGTCGGCCAGGCTTTGTTCAAACAGTTCGGCAAAACTTTCGGTCATGGGTTATAACTCAAAAACCGGCGGGTAGCGGGCCGCCACGGGTTGGTTAGGATACCGAGGCCCGGCGGCACGGCGCCGAGCCGACTTGGGGCGACTGTTCTCCCATCGTAAGGGAGCTTTCGGGGTCCGCGCCCGGAGCGCCCAGTCCCGGCGCTCGATTCAACCAATAAGCGTAGTCACGGACAGTGCTGGCGTAAAGCTCAAGCCTGGTCGATTCCCGGCAGGGCCAACCGCCGGGCGATCAGCGCCAGCGCCCAGTCGCACACCTCCGCAACGCCGATTCGGGTGGTGTCCAGCGTTTCCGCATCGGGAGCGGGCCTGAGCGGCGCCACTGTCCGCCGGGCATCACGGGCATCGCGGGCAGCGATTTCCTCGGCCAGATTTTTAAGATTAGCATCCAAACCTTTTTCGCTCAACTGCTTATACCGCCGTCGGGTGCGCTCTTCCGCGCTGGCGGTCAGGAACAGCTTCAGTTCGGCATCCGGGAACACCACCGTGCCCATGTCGCGACCATCGGCGATCAGGCCGGGCGGGCGACGAAAATCCCGCTGTCGCTGGAGCAGCGCCACGCGCACCGCCGGCAGCGCCGCCACCCGGGAAGCGGCAGCGCCGCAGCGTTCGTCGCGGATGGCGTCGCCGACCTCCGTTCCGTCCAACAGAATCCGCATGGCCCCATCGGCGCCGGCCACGAACTCCGCATCCAGCCCGGCGGCGACCGTCGCCACCCGGTCTTCGTCCGCCAGCGGCAAATTCCGGCGCAGCGCCGCCAGCGCGGTCAGCCGGTACAGCGCACCGCTGTCGAGCAGATGCCAGCCCAGCCGGAGCGCCAGCCATTGGCAGAGCGTACCCTTGCCGACCCCGCTGGGTCCGTCCACGGTGATGACGGGAGGCCGCGCGTTCATGCCGCCTCCCGCTCGCGAAGGGTCAGTCCGGCGCTCCGAGCCAGGGCCACGAATCCAGGGAACGAGGTGTTGACGTTGGCGCAGTCACGGATCGAGATCGGGCCGGCGGCACGCAACGCGGCGATGGCGAAGCTCATGGCGATGCGATGATCGCCGTGGCTGTCCACGGTTCCGCCGGACAAGGCGCCGCCCTGGATGACGATCCCGTCAGGAGTCGGCACGGCGGTGATGCCCAGGGCGGTCAGACCGTCGGCCATGACCTGGATGCGGTCGCTTTCCTTGACCCGCAGTTCCTCGGCGCCGGTCAGCACCGTTTCGCCCTCGGCGCAGGCGGCGGCGATGAACAGGGCCGGAAATTCGTCGATGGCCAGCGGCACCAGGGTTTCGGGAATGCGGATGCCGCGCAACGGCGCGTGACGCACCCGCAGATCGGCCACCGGCTCGCCGCCCGCCAGTCGCGGATTCAGTATCTCGACGTCCGCGCCCATCAGCCGCAGGATGTTGATGACCCCGGTGCGGGTCGGATTGACGCCGACATGCTCCAGCAGCAGGTCCGACCCCGGCGCGAGGCTGGCCCCGACCAGGAAGAACGCCGCCGAGGAGATATCCGCCGGTACGTCGATGTCAGTCGCGGTCAACCGCCCGCCACCCGTCACCGCGACAGTCCGGTCGCTCTCGCGCGCCAGCGGATAGCCGAACCCTTCCAGCATCCGCTCGGTGTGATCGCGGGTCGGGGCCGGTTCGGTGACGCGGGTGACGCCTTCGGCATAAAGCCCGGCCAGCAGCAGACAGGATTTGACCTGGGCGCTGGCGACCGGCAGCGGATAGTCGATGCCGGTCAGCCGCTGGCCGCCGCGAATCCGCAACGGCGCGGTGCCCTGGGCGGCGCTTTTGATCCGCGCGCCCATGCGGGCGAGTGGTTCGGTTACCCGCCGCATGGGCCGCCGGCTGAGCGAAGCGTCGCCGGTCAGCACCGTGTCGAACGCCTGCCCGGCGAGAATGCCGCTCATCAACCGCATCGAGGTGCCGGAATTGCCCATGTCCAGCGGACCCGCCGGGGCGCGCAGACCACGCAGGCCGACGCCGCGCACCACGACCCGACCTTGATCCGGCCCGTCGATGCGCACGCCCATGGCGCGGAACGCCCGCAGCGTGGCCAGGCAGTCCTCGCCTTCCAGAAAGCCGGTCACGGTGGTCACGCCCTCGGCCAGCGCCCCGAACATGATGGCGCGATGGGAAATGGATTTGTCGCCGGGTACGCGGATACACCCGCGCAACGCACCGCCGGGTTCGGCGATGAAAGTGTGATCGGTCATGGGGAGGATCAATCGAGATACAGGTTGTCGCGGGCGCGCTTGGCCCGCTGGAAGGTGGCGAGAATCGCGGCTCGGTCGTCGTCGCGGATCGCCTCGGCCAACCGGGACAGATCGGCGCTGAACAACGCGATCATTTCCAGCAATTGTTCGCGGTTGGCGACACAGATATCGTGCCACATGCGCGGGTCGCTGGAGGCGATGCGGGTGAAATCCCGGAAACCACCAGCCGCGTAACGGAAGATTTCCGCCCGGTCGTCCAGCCGCGCCAGGGTATCCACCAGGGTGTAAGCCAGCATGTGCGGCAGGTGGCTGGTCGCGGCCAGCACGGCGTCGTGATGGCGCACGCCCATGTCCACCACCTCGGCGCCGGTCAGCTCCCACATTTTCCTGACCAGGCGATGCGCGGTGGCGGCGGTTTCCGCCAGCGGAGTCAGGATCACCCGCCGCCGTTGGAACAAAGCAGCGAACGACGCTTTCACGCCGCTCTTCTCGGTGCCGGCGATGGGATGGCCAGGCACGAAGTTGGGCGGGATGTGGCCGTAAATCCGCTCGACGTCCGCCACCACGCTGCCCTTGGCGCTGCCCACGTCGGTCACCACCGCGTCGGGCGACAACCGCGGGACGATGGCGCGCAGCACGGGTTCAATCGCCCCCAGCGGCACGGCGACCACCACCACATCCGCACCGGCGACCGCGCGGGCGGGATCGGTATCGTAACGATCCACCACGCCCAGCCGGACGGCGACGCGCAGATTATCCTCGCCCCGGCCAGCGCCGACCACTTCGGCCACTTCGCCTTTTTCGCGCAGCGCGCGCGCCAGCGAGCCGCCGATCAGACCGACGCCGATCACGCACAAGCGCTGAATCAGGGGTTGCCTGGTCATGTCAACCTTTCAGCACGTCGTTCAACGCTTCGATCAGCCGGGCGTTTTCCGCTTCCGTACCAATGCTGATCCGCAGAAACCGGGGCAGCCCGTAGTTATCCACTGGCCGGACGATCACGCCCCGCTTGAGCAATTCCAGAAACACCCCCCGGCCGGGTCGATCCACGTCCACGCACAGGAAATTGCCGACCGACGGCAACCAATTCAGGCTCAACCGGCGACAGGCGTCCTGCAACTGACGCATCCCGGCACGGTTGACCGCCCTGCTCCGTTCCAGATGTTCGGCGTCGTCCAGCGCCGCCGCCGCCGCGACCAGCGCCAGGCTGTTGACGTTGAACGGCTCGCGCACCCGGTTGAGCAAATCCGCCACCTGGGGATGAGAAACCGCGTAGCCGACCCGCAACCCGGCCAGCCCGTAAACCTTGGAAAAGGTGCGAGTGACGATCAGGTTGGGAAAGCGGTCGAGCCAACGCAAGGCGTCGGGACAGTCCGCCTCGGCTTCGACATATTCGCCATACGCCTCGTCCACCACCACGATGACCGTTTCGGGAACCGCGCTCAGGAACGCCTCTAGTTCCACCGTGTTCAGCCAGGTGCCAGTCGGATTATTGGGATTGGCGATGAACACCAGCCGAGTACGGTCGTTGATCAGCGCCAGCATGGTCGCCAGACCGTGACCGTAGGGCATGAGGTGATCGGGCGGATTGGCCTTGGCCACGCGGGCGGTCGCACCGATAGCCTGGGTGACGATGGGATAAACGGCGAAAGCGTGCTCGGAGAATATCGCCTCATGCTCCGGGGTCAGAAACGCTCGCGCCGCCAGCTCGAGCACGTCGTTGGAACCGTTACCCAGCGTCAGCGTCGCCATCGAAACGCCGAGCTTGGCCGACAGCGCGGTTTTGAGTTCGAAGCCGTTGCCGTCGGGATAGCGGGCCAGACCGCTCAGGGCGTCGCGGATCGCAGTAAGCGCCCGGGGACTGGGGCCGAGCGGATTCTCGTTGGAGGCCAGCTTGACGATATCGCTCAGGCCGTATTCCCGGCGCAGTTCGCTTTCCGGCTTGCCGGGCTGGTAGGGTTGCAGGGTCCGCACGCCGGGCGCGGCGAGGGACAGAAAATCGCAGGTCATGGCGAACGGGGCTCCATCGGAAACGGGTTCAAGGCAAATCGAAGAGCGCTTCGGTCAACTTGGCAATCCGTGAATGGCTGGGTATCAAAGGCTCATCTGGCTATTCGGCGGGTTGTCCGCCTGCCCTTGCGCCGCCGCGTTGATCCTTGCCAGCCAAGCTTGTTCATTCGGGCAGTCGAACAGTGCCTCGCCAATATCCTCAAGGATCAGCAATTGCTGAATCTGTTCCAGCAACGGCGCGCTCTGCTCGGCGATGGTCTCTCCAAAACGGCGGCGAACCATTCGCAGCAGCATTCGCCGTTCCGATTCCAGCCCCTGTTGCAGGCCCTTTTCGATTCCTTTTTCGATT
>JRYG01000550.1_pt1 | contig 19581 bp, 17 predicted proteins | sample 235341 | NCBI WGS metagenome assembly JRYG01 (sample SAMN03074218, study PRJNA261478) | activated sludge metagenome | biome: Wastewater Treatment Plant; feature: Wastewater; material: Activated sludge; isolation source: activated biomass of a wastewater treatment plant treating hydrocarbon... ... | reverse complement strand
GCCCTTGAAGACAACAAGCACTACAATCGCCTGGTGTGGATGCAACCCGACGGCGTATATTTCACCTACGACAAACGCCACCTGTTCACCTTGGCCGGCGAACACTACCATTATACCCCCGGCAATAACCGCCTTGTAGTGGAGTGGAAAGGCTGGAAAATTATGCCTTTGATCTGCTACGACCTCCGATTCCCCGTGTGGAGCCGAAATAACGTCAACTACGACCTGCTGCTCTATGTTGCTAATTTCCCCGAACGTCGCAACCACGCATGGAAATCGCTACTTGTAGCCAGAGCCATCGAAAATCAAACTTATACCATTGGCGTTAACCGCGTAGGCGCCGACGGCAACGATATCTATCACTCCGGCGACTCCATGCTGGTCGATTATCAAGGCTTTGTTTTGTACCAATTAGCACACCACGAAGGCGTCTTTACTACTACGCTAAATCGCAATTTGCAGCTTGATTTTAGAAAAAAATTCAATTTTTTAGCCGATCAGGATTTTTTTTCAATATACTGATTGTCAAAAAGTTAAACCAAATTGTGGAAAACTTTTTCCGTAATTAGTTGCGCTTTTTGTTAGAAATACAAATTTAATTCTATACTTTCGCACTGTTACAACATTTGAGCCGAAGCAAAAACTCAACTTAATCCCACCCTGAACATATCCGTAAGCTTCGGCGCCAAAGCTTGTCTGTGTTATCTTCAATTGCTCACAGAAAGCTATATGGTTGGATAAAACTCATGGGAAATGTCAGATTCACACAGTTGCAGGGGTATCATGTTACTCCTCTTATTCTTTGCACTCACTAGCTCTGTTATTGCAAACACCCCTTCAGGGGGCGACAGCACCACGGTAGAAAGCACCGCCAGTAAAGCGCTCTTGCGCACTGAAATTGTCAATTACGCCAAGGAACTACTCGGCACACGTTATCGCTACGCAGGCCGTACACCGGCAGGTTTCGATTGCTCAGGCCTCACTTATTATGTGATGCGCCATTTCGAAGTTGGCCTTTCCAACTGCTCCCGCGCACAAATCAATGATGGCATTAAGGTTACGCTTGACAACGTCAAAGCCGGCGACCTGATTTTCTTCAAGCGCTACCGCAACCGCATTTCGCACGTAGCTATGGTAGTTGAAAAAAATGAAGAGGGCGTCTTTATTATCCACAGTACATCCCGCGGCGTTGTTATTGACAACCTGTCAAAGTCGAAATACTGGCGCCCGAAAGTATGCGGGGCTCGCGACGTATTGGCCAATAGAGACCTCCCGGTAGCAGAATTGCTTGCGCGCCGCGCAGAAGAGATAAAAGCAGCTCAGCAGGAAAAGCTCAAAACTCTGGCGCCTCAGGCGTTTTATATGTTGTACGCGGCGCGTTAAGCCGCCACTTGCACTCCTATCGCTTATCAACACTCGAGGGCGCTCTCCGTTATCCGTATAGCGCCCTCTGTATAAATGCCTTCCCCTGCCGCCTTGTCGCCCAATTAATAAAAACTTACTATTTTTGCCCCACTACATATGAACGCCCTTTCGAAACATATCAGGATTAATTGTACAAAACGCATTTAGACAATGATTAATCTTATCCTCTTTGGCCCTCCCGGTTCGGGAAAAGGTACGCAGGCAACTCAACTGGTTGACCGCTATCGCGTATTGCACATTTCTACAGGTGATCTGTTTCGTTATGAAATGGGCAATAATACGCCGCTAGGACTAAAAGCCAAAAGCTATATCGAGAAGGGCGAACTTGTCCCCGACGAGGTAACAATCGGTATGCTCCAAAATAAAGTTGACGCACACCCGGAAGCGGAGGGCTATATATTTGACGGATTTCCTCGCACTATTCCTCAAGCGGAAGCCCTCGACGCTTTCCTGGCAGGCCGAGGCCAATCTATATCAAGGCTGATCATGCTGGATGTGCCCGATGAGGAGATTATCAAACGTATTTTGGGCCGGGGCGCTACCTCTGGCCGCGCCGATGACCTGGATGCCGACATTATTCAAAACAGGATCGATGTGTATAAACAACAAACATCTCCGGTATTCGATTTTTATGCGCAAACAGGCAAATCAGTTAAGGTAGACGGGGTAGGCGGTATTGACGATATCTTCAACCGCCTGTGCGCCGTTATTGACACCATCTAGCCTTTTTTTATTTTTCTACCCTGAACTGGGCGATGGGCTTACCGCTTGCTTTTACTATTAGCAAATAGCGGCCCGGCGGCGCTTTTGACAGGTTGATTGACTTGTTGTAAGGGCCCGGAGCCTGCTGCGTATAGCTCAATCTCGCAAGCTCCTTGAGTTGCGAATTGATGAGCACTACAACTACATCAGCCGCCTTTTCGAGATTATAATTGATCTTTACAGTACCATCTTTGGGGTCGGGGTCCACTTGGGGAAATACCGACCAGTCATTGTCGTCTTTGTCTTCAAATTCAACGCGGGGGTCGTAGTATTTTACTTTGCCGTTGCCATACATACTTTTGAGCCGGTAACGTACATTTTTCAGTTGCTGGTCGTCGCGAATACCCTTATCTTCAAATGTATAATCATTCTGCGCTTTGCCCTTTCCGGGAATTTTGCCAATCGACTGGTACTGCTTGCCGCCGTCCATTGAGCGCAGTAATTCGAAATTCATCGGAGTATTTTCGTTGTAAGTGGTCCAGCCCAATTTTATGACATCGCCGGCGCGCTCGGCCTCGAGGTCAAAAACTTCGGTAGATTCGCGGGCGGCCAGGATCTCCTCGCTGTCTTCCTCGGGCTCCTGCTGGGCCTGCGGCGGCGAAGCCTTGCGGTTTTTTATGGTCACTACGTCGCCATTACTCGGATTCCAGATGATCAATCCCAAGGGCGGTTCAAAAATATTTTTGTGGTTGATCTCGCGCACGTTTTCCGCACCATCTGTTTTTATCGTGCGTACTTCGATCTTCTGCTGATCTACAAAAACCCAGTTAAATTGGTTGAAACTACCGCTATTGCGGGTCCAGGACTTATTGTCGTCTGCTTCGCGTAACGGAGCGCCCCAACATCCTTCTCCGGCATATACGGTGCCGTTTTCGTCGTCGCGGATAAACCCCTCTTCACTGCCCGGTTCCCGGGAGGGACGGATGGGCCAGGTCCACTTGCCCACGTGCGAATCGGATTCAAAGGCAAGTTGAACGCGGTATTTGTAAAAATAGGTAGCCCAGTTGAGCAGCAATTCGTCGCGCTCGGCTTTTGACTTGGTATGGGGGCGAATAGCGTGGTGATATTGCACCATACGCCAGGCAACGGCAGCGCCGTTGGTTTTGAGGTCGTGCTCCAGCCATTCGCGCTGCGCGCCGCCTGAAGGAATGAGTGAATTGAGCGTATAAAGCCGCAACAGGTTGCCGCCAAAATTCATCGCATAGTAGATATCGGGATTTTTTACGTCGAACATTTCCACAAGCGATTTATTCGAAGACTCGTGATTGCCCCGAGCGACCAACACGGGAAACAAGCGGCCGTCGCTGCCGATAGTAGCCTGCCAGTCGTCTAGCCAAAAACGCCATTCCGTTGCGGTATCTTCTGCGGTCATGTCGCCGTTGAACAACACAATATGCGGGCGGAGTTTGCTCACCAGTTTATTGGCATCAAGCCTTGCTTCGCGGTGGTTGCGCGAATCGCCGCCTGCAATAATTGACAAGCGCGCGGTTGGGCTGTCAGGCGCCGTTTGAAATGACATACGGCGGCTTACCCCTTCGCTGTCTTTGATCACAAAGTAGTATACCGTGTTGGGCTGAAGTCCGCTCAAACGAACGTACTGGTTGTTCATACCCTTGGCAATAAGCGACACGTCGGGTCGCTTGGAATATTTATACGCCGCATATTGTTGGGCGCGATCCGAAACATCGTAGTACAATACCGGGTCGCTGCCCGATAGCTGGTCCCATCCAATTACCATGGTAGTGGCAGGATCTTCGCGCCAGGTTGCGCGATAACGACCGGTTGCCGCTTTCGCATAGCTTGCGATCAGCAAAATCCCTCCCAGAAGTAGCAATGTCAGCTTTGTATTTTGCATCTGCATGTGTGGGCTTTTAACTGGAGACCGGGCAGCTTGTGAACCCAATTCCAAAACGATTATGAATTGCTGAACATTATGCGTGTAGCCATATTTGGTGTGTTACCACCTTGATGTCGGCTTAAATTAAAGCTTTTTGAACGGGATTTATTGTACCTTTAAGCCACATTTATTTTTTTAAAACACTAATTCGCCGATGATACAAGATACGCATCTTTTTAACTTGCTTCACCAGGAGTTAGATAGACAACGCAAAGGAATTGAACTGATTGCCTCCGAGAATTTTACGAGCCAGGCCGTTCTCGATGCCATGGGGTCTTGCCTGACGAATAAATACGCTGAGGGTTATCCCGGTCGCCGGTATTACGGCGGCTGCGAGGTTGTGGATACAATCGAACAACTTGCAATCGATCGCCTGAAAGAATTGTTTGGCGCTTCATGGGCCAATGTTCAGCCCCACTCGGGCGCTCAGGCCAATGCAGCCGTTTTCCTGGCCGTTTTACAACCCGGCGATAGCATCCTGGGGTTCGACCTATCGCACGGCGGCCACCTCTCTCACGGCTCGCCAGTTAACTTTTCAGGAAAAATATTTAGCGCGCACTTCTACGGCGTAGAACAGGAATCCGGTTTAATAGATATGGATAAAGTTGCCGCCAAAGCCCGCGAAGTGAAGCCCAAGCTGATTATCTGCGGCGCTTCGGCGTATGCGCGCGATTGGGACTATGCCCGCTTCCGCGCCATTGCCGATGAAGTTGGCGCCTTGCTGCTGGCCGATATTGCCCACCCCGCCGGCCTCATCGCCGCCAAATTGCTCAACGACCCCATGCCCCACTGCCACATCGTTACTTCTACTACGCATAAAACCCTGCGCGGCCCCCGCGGCGGTATTATCATGATGGGAAATAATTTTGACAATCCGTGGGGGCGCACAACCAAAAAAGGGGAACCCATCAAAATGTCGGCAATACTCGATAGCGGAGTATTCCCCGGCATGCAGGGCGGCCCGCTTGAACACGTCATAGCCGCTAAAGCCGTGGCCTTCTTCGAAGCCTTGCAACCCGATTTCAGACAATACGCTCAACAAGTAATCCGCAATGCCCAGGTGATGGCCCAGGCATTTATCGACAAAGGCTACCACGTGATCAGTAATGGTACCGACAATCACCTCATGCTCATCGATCTGCGCTCGAAAAATGTAACCGGCAAGCAAGCCGAAAATGCCCTGGTGCGCGCCGATATTACGGTCAACAAAAACATGGTCCCCTTCGATACACAATCGCCAATGATTACCTCCGGTATCCGCGTGGGCGCCGCCGCCATCACCAGCCGCGGATTTAAGGAAAACGATTGCCTTAAGGTCGTAGATTGGATGGACGCCATCCTGTCTGATGTAGAAAATGAATCATTGAACAACCGGATTCGACATGAAGTGAACCTGTTTATGCAGCAGTTCCCATTATACTAAGGGACGCAATCCGTTTCAGGTATGGGTAAAGTAAAAAAAACACCGCCAGGAGCTCAACGCGCAGGCCGGGAGCAGGCCGAAGAAGAAACTTCCAGTGAAAATATCGCATTGGAACGGGGCGTTAATTATGTGTTGGCTATTGCCATCGACAAATATGCCGCACCCAACAAACCCCTTTACAATTGCGAACGCGACGCTGAGGACATTACCCGCATTCTGACTACCAAGTACACGTTTGCTCCCGAAAATGTGAAAAAATTGTATAACGAAAATGCAACCTACGATAATATACTGGTCGCATTGGATGAGTACTCTCGCCGGCTGGAAGAAAAAGACAGTCTGTTGATCATTTATTCGGGCCACGGCGAAAACCGCAATGGCATAGGCTTTTGGATTCCCGTAGAAGCTAAAAATTTTACCGATTACCTGCCGCTTAGCCTCATTCGCGATTATCTCGAGCCCGTCAAAGCGAGGCATATTTTTGTGGTATCCGACTCGTGTTTTGCAGGGCGTTTTTTTATGAGTACTCGCAGCGGCGCCGACTTTACAAAATACACCGAAAAACACCCCTCCCGCTATGCCCTCACTGCCGGCAGAGATGAACCCGTATTGGACGGAAAACCCGGCCAGAACTCGCCGTTTGCCGATGCTTTTAAATCTGTTTTGAGCAATAATTCCGATCCCATTGGCGCGGTAATGCTGAGCGAAAAAGTTTTACTGGACGTTTCCAAAAAAGTCGAAGGCTTTCAAACACCCCGCCACGGCGAACTCAATATCGATGGCAATAAGCACGGACAGTTTTTCTTCCATCCCAAAAAAGGTATGGGCGCCGAAGAACACCTGGCTACCGCCCAGTTGATTTTACAACTGGCAGACCACGTGTACGACCCTGGCTTGTACCGTTCGGCAGAAAAGCATATCATTTTTGCTATCGAAAATGCCCGACTGGATAATATCAGTCTACCCGAGGCGCTTTATTGGCAGGCCAAAGCGATGCAAAGCGCCGGCGATTACGAAGCAGCGATGCAATTATATTCCGAATTTATCGCTCAAAATAAACAGACGCCGAACCCCGCTCCATAGTCCAAAAACTTAGTTTATGAATAAAGAATTATTGGCAGACGCATATTATCAGTATATCCTTGCAGCTATACAGGCAGGTAAAACTCAGGATGCCGAGGCGAAATACAAGGAAATGGGACGTTTTTTTGACGGCCACGCCAAGTTTGCTTCGCTTCATAGTTTAATTGCGCCCGTTCAAATAAATCATGAAAAATCAAAGGTATTTGTGCTTGCAATAGGTATTGATCAATACCAAAGTTCAGACTATTCTCCATTGAGAGGTTGCGTTAACGACGCAGGGTTGTTTGTGGAATTAATTAAATCAAAAAGAAAAAATGTATATGTCACTTTTATAAAAGATACCGAAGCTACTAAAGCCAATATTATGCTGGCTTTCGAGGAGCTAGACAAAAAGGCCAAACCCGTCGACACCATTGCGGTCTATTTTTCCGGCCATGCGCATATTAAAGGATATTGGGATACATATAGCCTGGCTACTTATGATTCAAATATTGTCTCTGAAAAGAATAATCCTATTGTAATATACGGAGATGAACTCCACGACGCTATCCAAAAAATTGACGCAATCAATAAATTTTTGATCGTTGATACCCATTCAGATTACGATTTTATGGCTAAAGCCGTCGAATTGGGAAACTATACGGTATTGTTTGGTTGCGACGACGGAGAAACTGCCCACGAAAGTCAATTTGACGGAAAAACACACGGCGTTTTTACCTACGCATTTGCAACGGTTATTAAACAATACTCAAGCGAAGTATTGATAACCGGCGATTTACACGAACAAGTGGTAAAATATATCAAGGATAGAAATTTCAATCAAACGCCTAAAATGGTTGGCGATATTACGCCGCTGTTTTTTCCGCAAAAAACTATTCAGCCTGCTGAAATTATTAATATCACAAAAAACAACCATGCGCCGCTTTCGGAAAGGGATTATTATCGCTTGTCTCAAATAATACAAAAGTCGCCCTTGACTGGTAATTTATTTATTCCCGCTTTAAAAAAAATGGGATATCACCTTATCCAAAAAGGAGAACTAGACAAAGGTCTTGACGCTTTTGAATCTTATCAAAAAAACATAGGAATTATCAATGATGAAAATGATGGGCTTATACCACTAATCAGAATATGCGACAGACTCGGTCAATACGGCAAAGCGGCAAATTATTTAAAAAGCTGGTTAGAATTTCATCCTGGATTAAATGCCAAAAACCCGATTCAGGCTTTGTATGATAAATATTCAACTTATGCCGACGGCGTCCATAAAAAATATGCGCTGGTGGTCGGTATTAATCAATATATAAATTGCCCTACCCTCCAATCGGCACGTAAAGATGCTGAAAATTGGTATACCTATTTAGTGGAAGATCTTCAAATACCAAAAGAAAATATAACCCTGTTACTGGATAAAACAGCTACTCGAAAAACAATATTATCAGAATTTGAAAAATTCGCCGGGCTGGCAAACGAATACCCGGTATTATTCTTCTTTGCGGGGTACGGCTCGGCTTATTCCAAAACCTCAGAATCATCTACGAGGGATCTGGGTTGTGACACGCTGAAAGATGATAATAACGCCGCGCCTTTTATCCCAGCCATATTAAGTGTGGACGCGCGGCAGGAGGGCGTCCCCGATATCTTGTTTTCAGAACTGTACTCTTTGTCAGCTAATAACAAATCCAGGTTTCTAACCTGTGTGTTAGACATTGGGTTTGACGAAGTCGCTAACGGCAGGGGTATCAAAGCGGGGGTATTAAATACCAGGGGAATCATATCAGGCGCCTCCGGGCTGAGGACAATAGCCGGGTTTATACAGGGAATTGGCAATCTCACCATCCTGCCCGGCACCATCAATTCCGGTAATTTTTCAGAAGCGGCCAGACTATCATGCCAGGAGAATGAACAGGCCGGGCTTTTTTCTTCAAACCTGTTGGCCGTTCTCAGGGCAAACCCACATGCGATATACCGAATGAGCCAACTGGAAAAGGAGGTGCTGAGAAAAAAAACGCAGGTGACGGGCCACTATATCCAGACTCCAGTTTTCATCGGCGCCCCGGATTTTGTTGTCTTTGGCTTATACAACCTGGGAGAAGAAGAGATCGCCCAAATAAAAGACGCGCCTGTTGGCCAACTAAAAACCTTGCTGGAGCAACAAATGGGCGCCAACTGGGGTGAATTCCCTGATAACCCGGTCGTACTGGCAATCGCCGAAGCGCTGTTGGGCAACATTGAAAAAGCATTGGCCATGCTGAGCGCCGCCGTAGCCGACGAAGTCAGGGAACACCATCGCCATGTTAAAGCCAACTATCACCTGGGAAGAATATTGGTTGAAAACAGCAGCGATGACGACAAGGAAAACTGGAGCCAGGCCCTTAATGCAATGCGCGCAGCTACTCAGGCTAACCCCGGTTTTACTCCGGCGTATTACTACCTGGGAAAAGCTATCCGCCAGGTGAGCATCATTGAGGGTCGCTCGGAGGCGGTCAAAGCTTTTCAAAAATACCAACAAAGCAACTATATCATCGGCCATCAGGAAGAGGTAGATCAATATCTCGACTCACTCGATGATGAACGCCTTCGCAATCGATATATGAATGAAGGCATCATACACCTCGATAAAAATGAATTGACGGAAGCAGAACATTGCTTCCAGGAAGCCCGTCTGCTCGGCGAAAATTCAGCATTTTATTATATGGCGGAAATATATAACAGGCAGGGCGACTTCCTGCGCGCCCTCAACTCCTATAACCAGGCCCAAATATTAGGAGTAGGAATGGAAGACCTCGCCTTCAAGATGGGCGATATGGTGTGGAATTTTTTGAAAAATTCCGATGTAATCGCCAACGTACTGGAAGATCTTAAAGCATACAACGAGAATCCAGGTATCCTGAAAAACAGCGGCACCGAATCATTACTCGATCATCTGTCGAAAATTCAGGCGCACCTCTCAAAACTCAAACTATAGCGATACTACTTTTTTAACTGCCTTACCCCTGTTGGTCTCTATCTGAAGTAGGAATACTCCTTTACCCGGCAAGCGCAACGGATTCACCGGATTGGGGTAGTGGGCCAGCCGGCGGCCATCAATGCTGTAAATGGTGACAGCCCGGAGCTGAGCGCCCCACACGTCAACGGAGCATATGCCATTGGCGGTTGGGTTGGGCGTGATACGCACCTGAATATTGGCGGCCGGATGCTGCACATTTACCGTACCATCTACAAAGTAATCTTCTACCTGGGCGCTGCCCACCATCACCGGCGACTTGTCGGCGCTGTTGAACATACTCCGGAATGTCTCAATTTCAGGTGTGCTGGCGTCAAACAATTCAGCCATCCAACGGGGAGGTAAAGATTGATAATAGACGGCAGCATATGCCGACAACTTCCCCTGATACCCCTCGATTCCAATTCGGTAATGCACTACGTCCGAACCGCTGCCTTCAACGCCGTTTTTGCGATTGAAGTCGGGATCATTGGCTGCCTGGCCTTCAATACGAGTAGTATCGTATACCGGATGAGATACGCTAAATCCCTCGGGAGGAATGCGATTGTCTTTTAGATTGTTATACGCCCTTTCGAGTATGGAAGTAAACTGCCCATTGACATCTGCAGGCACGATCTCGTAAATCTGCGCCTGGTCGGGGCGATTGATCAATTGATAGTGAGGCTCAACGCCGCTACCCTGGCCTTCTACTTCAAAGTCGGGACGAAGGCGGCCCGACTGGAAAACGGTGTCGCCGGCTTCATTCACAACAGTAAACGACACAAAAGCACGTCGACTCGGATAACCCGAGGGGAATTTATGGCCCGCCTTATTGATAAGCTTGAGCGCAAAAGTTATAGAATCTGCAGTTTCTTCCTCCACTTCCAGGCTCATTTGCAGCGTTTTTTCCTGCAACATAGACAGCGTAGCGGCAATCGTGGCGTCAAAATGCTCGGCCTCTGCATCGATACCCAAGGTTTGACGGTGTTCCTTCATGAGCTTGAGCATCATGGTATTGGCGCCCGCCAATTCATGCAACCCATAGGGCGTACGCGGGTCGAGAAATAGATAATTGGCCGAAATCACCACGGGATCTTCAATGCGAGGCATATGACATCCCTGACAACTCACCCCTTGCTCTGGATACGAGGAGTTGAGCCATTCGTGATAAGTAGCCTGCTCTACATAAGATGTGCCAAGCGGGTTGCCCTCGTAGTCAAACGGGTGTGTAACCAGTGTGTGGCAGGGGGCGCAAATACCCGCATCGTTGATATGGTCGCGATAAAGCGGTTTGAAACCTACGAATTCTTCCATAGGCGCGCCGAAGGGACCAGGATAAGGGCCGAAAATGACGCGCGTTGTGTCAAAATATATCTCTCCGGAGAAAGTAGTTCCCAGATTTTGATCGCTGATTTTATGACAAGTCGAGCAGGTTACACCGTCGATGCCGATGGAATCCTGCAACATATCGTCAATGAGGTAAGGGCCTTGCCCACGCAAAAAGGCAGTGTAATGCCCATTAGGCGCATGGCAGGTCACGCATTTGCTCTGAATGGCTGTACTATGCTGAGGATACAGCAGGATTTCATGACTCACTTTGGCCCTCCAGAAAGGATCTTTGGCGCTATTGGCCATCATGGTGGCGCGCCAGTCGTCGTACATATTTACGTCGTTGCCTGCCAAATCAACCATAGCATAACCATTGGGGTCGAGGCCGTGGCAGCCTTTGCAGGCCGCTGATGTTGGAAAGATAACAGTAGAATCGATGGGCAACAATAAATTGGGCCCCATAGCTTTGAATGCCGCAATTTCTGCTTCGGTATGAAATCGCTTGGGCGCCGCATCGGGCAGATTGCCGGCTATGTAGATGGTTCCTAGTATAAGCGCGCCAATAAACAAATGCTTGGACATAGCAGTTTTTTTTGCATACAAGGTGATATAGGGTCAAAAACCACCTGTCGCCTTGTCACGTAAAAATGCAAATTCATTTTCATTGCGGAACAACTTGTCTCTATATTTTTAAGCGTTCCGTCGTGAAGATTGCGCTGACAGTGCCTGTGCCATATTACCAGATGCCAATTTACATGAACAATACGAACGAATGTTCGTTTCTTTATAAAAAGAAGTATATTTGTATCGCAAAAAAAGCCATGGCAGCTATGAACGAGTTGACCTTAGAGCAGGAATTCCAGGCCAAGATTGATGCTGATATCAAGATCGAGCCTAAAGACTGGATGCCCGACGCCTATCGCAAAACGCTAATCAGGCAGATCTCCCAGCACGCCCATTCTGAAATCGTCGGTATGTTGCCAGAAGGCAATTGGATATCGAGGGCGCCGTCGCTGCGGCGAAAAGTCGCCCTGCTGGCCAAAGTTCAAGATGAAGGCGGCCACGGGCTATACCTCTACAGCGCTACCGAAACGCTGGGCGTTGACCGCGAGGATCTGATAGACGATCTGCACAGCGGCAAAGCCAAATACAGCAGCATTTTTAACTATCCTTCACTCAATTGGGCCGACATCGGCGCTATTGGCTGGCTGGTTGACGGCGCTGCCATCATGAACCAGGTAGCCCTCTGCCGTACTTCCTACGGCCCTTATGCCCGCGCCATGGTGCGCATTTGCAAAGAGGAAAGTTTTCACCAGCGCCAGGGCTACGAAATATTGCTCACGCTGTGCCGCGGCACGGAAGTGCAAAAACGCATGGCCCAGGATGCCATCAACCGCTGGTGGTGGCCCTCACTGATGATGTTCGGCCCTCCCGACACCGATTCGCCCAACTCTGAGCAATCTATGAAATGGCGCATCAAACGCCAGTCGAATGATGAATTGCGCCAGCGTTTCATTGATATGACGGTGCCACAAGCTGACTTCCTTGGATTGGTACTGCCCGACCCGCTGTTGAAATGGAATGAAGACCGAGGTCACTACGACTTTGGCCCCATCAACTGGGAAGAATTTAAAAACGTGCTCAAAGGAAACGGCCAATGTAACCGGCAGCGCATGAAAGATCGCATCAAGGCCCATGAGGAAGGCGCCTGGGTGCGCGATGCAGCCATGGCTTACGCCGAAAAGCGCCGCCAACGTCAGGAACAAAAGACAAGCGTAGCTTAGTTTATCAAACCATCAGCACCATGAAAAACAACTGGCCACTGTGGGAAATCTTCATCCGCAGCAAAAACGGACTTAACCACAAACACGTTGGTAGCCTGCACGCCTCCGATGCAGCAATGGCTATCGAAAACGCGCGCGATGTCTATACCCGCCGCAACGAAGGCGTTAGCATTTGGGTCGTAGAATCCAAATATATCACGGCATCAAGCCCTGAAGACAGCGAGGCGTTCTTCGATCCGGCCAACGACAAAGTATACAGGCATCCCACTTTTTACGATTTGCCCGACGAGGTAAAACACATTTGATCAAACTCAGCCTTTTAACCAAACCATATAACCAAACAACGCCATGACCACCGCGAATTTGCCACAAGCCCGCTTCAATTATTTATTGCGATTGGGCGATAATGCCTTGATATTAGGCCAGCGCTTGTCGGAATGGTGTGGTCATGGCCCGGTGTTGGAGCAAGATATAGCGATTACCAATATTGCGCTCGACCTCATCGGACAGGCCCGGTCGATCTATGCCTACGCCGCCGAACTCGAAGGCAAAGGCCGCAGCGAAGACGATATCGCTTTCCTGCGCGACGCCTGGGATTTTTACAACGTTCAACTCGTTGAACAACCCAACGAAGACTGGGCATACGCTATCGTACGCCAGTTTTTATTCGATTCCTGCAATTTTTACCTATACCAATCGCTCACCCACAGCAGCGACGAACACATCAGGGCTATCGCTGAAAAATCGCTCAAGGAAATCACTTACCACCTCCGCTATAGCTCGGAGTGGATGATTCGCCTGGGCGACGGCACCGAGTTGAGCCGCCAGAAAATGCAAACCGCGCTGGACGACCTCTGGATGTACTCGGGTGAAATGATGATGATGGATGAACTCGATATGTTGATGCGCGATCTGGGCATCGGCGCCGATTTCGATGCCATCAAGCCCCAGGTAGACGCCAAGCGCCGCGAAGTTATCAGCGAAGCAACGCTCCAAATTCCCGGCAACCCGTGGATGCAATCAGGCGGAAAACAAGGCCGCCACACCGAATTTCTCGGCCACATACTCGCCGATATGCAGTTTATGCAGCGGGCTTATCCTGGTATGACCTGGTGAGGATTTGAGATATGGAATGGTACCACTACCTCCTTGCCATCGCCGGCAGCGCATTGGCGGGCGCTATCAATACCCTGGCCGGCAACGGCTCTGCAATAACGCTCACTATACTTACTGAGCTGCTGGGGCTGCCCGGTAATGTGGCCAACGGCACCAACCGCATCGGTATCTTTACCCAAAGTGCGGCCAGCACGTATGTATTTTATCGCAGCGGCAGGCTACAGTTATCTCAAAGCGGTAAAGGCATTGCACTCACTACACTAGGCGCCCTTGTCGGCATTTGGGCGGCCACGGTAGTGAGCAGCGATCAATTCAAAACTGTATTTCGCTTTTTATTGGTAGCCATGCTGGTTGTTATGCTGGTGAAACCTGAAAAATGGTTGCGCGAAACGGATACCACCCGACACATATCGCCCTGGATCACCATACCTGTTTTCCTCGCGCTCGGTTTTTACGGCGGTTTTATTCAAATGGGAATGGGAATTTTCTTCCTGGCAGCTATGGTACTGGGCGCACGTTACAGCCTCACCGACAGCAACGCAGTGAAATCTGCCGTGGTGGGCTTGTATACCTTTCTGGCGATCCTGATCTTTGCCTGGAATGGGCAAGTAGATTGGGATCTCGGGGCCCTGATGGCCGTAGGTCAAACTGCCGGCGGTTATTTCACAGCCCGATTCGCAACGACCAGCCCAAAAGCGAATGTTTGGGCACACCGCGTATTAATAGCCGTCGTAACCTTAGCTGTCGCTAAAATGTTTAATCTACATACCTTATTGCTTCGCTGATGGTTAATTTTAAAGAACTCATTTCCGTTTCACTGATTCTGTTCTCTGTAATAGACATTGTGGGTTCGCTGCCCATACTGTTGGACCTCAAAAAGCGCGGCATCCAGATTGAGGCCGGCAAAGCTTCGCTGGCGGCTTTGGTATTAATGACTATTTTTCTATACGCAGGCGAAGCCCTCATTCGATTATTCGGTATTGATGTGCAGTCTTTTGCCGTGGCCGGGGCGATTGTATTGTTTCTTATCGGCATGGAAATGATTCTTGGCATTCGCATTTTTCGCGACAGCGAGGCAGCCAACTCGGGTTCTATTGTTCCGGTAGCCTTTCCGCTTATCGCAGGGGCAGGAGCCATGACCACCATTATTTCGCTGAAAGCAAAATACGAGGTTGTAAATATTCAGATTGGCATTGTACTGAATATCGTTTTTGTATATCTGGTATTGCGTTCTTCCAACTGGCTTGGAGGGCTATTGGGGGTTGGCGGCGCCAGCGTATTGCGCAAAATTTTCGGCATCATCCTGCTGGCCATTGCCATCAAACTATTCAAAGACAATTTTCACTTGATCGTTGCGCCGCCGGCAGCCGGAGCTACTTTGCCAAAATAACCGCCATATCGGCTTCAAATGATACCTGGGTACTTTCCACAATGCGGCCAAGTTCCTTGCCGTCGCGTTGGAAAATAAAAGTAGGCACCAACTCGATATTAAAGGCCCGTTCTTCGTGATTTGGGCTTTGTTTATAGCGATCGGGGTGATTGTCGAGGCTGATTATTTGAATGTTGGTCTCTTTATAGCCCAGGAAATCGGCTATTTTGAAAAAGCGCGGCACTTCCCGCTGGCTGTCTTCGCACCATGTGCCCATAAAAACAAGCACTTTGACGCCTTTGAGCCGGCTTTTAACGGGCTCGAGCGCTTGTTCATTGACGCGGTAATTGCCGTATTCGGCATTAAACCACTTGGCATAGGTACCGCGTGTAAGACCTTCTCTGTTGATTTGCCCCAACAATATGGGTTCGTTTTCGTGCGACATCACTTCCTGGTTCATAGTGGACGCAGTTGACATACCTTGTTTTTTTGTGCCGGCACAGGCTGTCAGGCCGACGGCCAATATCGATACTGCGATAAAGTTGAAGTTCATAACCGTTTATTTTTATTGTGGCAAAATTGGCGCTATTCTTCGTATTCAAAAAGTGTTGCGCCGGGAAAAGCCAGGATGTAATCAAAACCGTAGAGGTCTTGTCCAACAGCATCAGTTGATAAATTCGGGTGTTTTTTTACGATTTTTTCCATCGTATCTTTTCCCTTGAATAACAAGGGTTGGTCTTTGTATTTTTTAAATTGGGTAAAAACAGCTTTAGTAATCTCCGTTGGATCATCGATCAACAAGTAGCGATTGGCGGCATAAGCATTTACGCAGCTTTTATAGCCGTTCACCAGACTTTCAAATTGGCCGGTGCCATTTTTGTATGCTTCATTCGAATAATAGGATGCGGGGATGTTAAACCCGAAGTTCACCAACTTAACAGACAATACCTTGCCCTTTGTATAAGGTATTTCATGGGCCAGTTTCCAGCCTTCATATTCGGGGAAATTAGCGCCTTCGGGTTTGTATATACGGGTATGGGATGCGCCCGCCCAGATAATACTTTTACCGTTTTTGATGATATTGCCAAAAAAGGCGTCGTCGGTGAGATTGCTTACAATTCGCGCCACCCTGAGCTCCATAAATAGCGGAAATCCCGCATCTTCTCCTTGTTCCTCTATTTTCATGAACGCATTGTAAGAGGTTTTGAAGTTTTCAAATACATTTCGAACATAGTTTTTATCAATAAAGGGGCGATCTGTAATCAGGACGTCGGCCGGCGCTGTTTGAATGACAGAATCCATAAACGACAGGATTTCGGGCGTAATCCGCCCCGCAGCCTTTATACGGGGAACCAACTCCTTGTCGCCGACCTGATTGAAGAAGGGTATGAATATTTGTCGAAGCGAATAGCTGAAATCCTGTTCAATATCAGAGCAAGCTACCGTAAGTTTTTGCTCAGGGTGTTGACTATTCCAATCGCGCAATCGGTTTAAAAAGCGCATATTTTCTTTTGTATCAAAAAAAGCGCGCAAGTAAGGCATGAGTTTTTCACCATCCGAAGTATCGCTGTTGATATAAGCATTGATATAGGACGTAGCTGAATAAGGTAGTTCCAGTACAAGCGTGTGGAAGCCGTATTTAGTGAGGTAAAATACCAGATCTTCGGTATACGATTGCAGGGTATTCATCCAGTGGCTTTCACCAATGAGCACCACTTTTTTGTCTTTTACAGCCGCATTAATCCATCGGTAATCATTGGCGGCAACTGCCTTCGCGCCAACCGATATTCTCGCCTTTGGCGTCAGGTTATGATCGAAAAAATCACAATCGCCAGCTTCCTGACTGTTAGCAAAAAAGGGAGCGAGCAATAAGAAAAGTGTGATCCTGAGCATATTATTTCTGAATAATAAAGTGATGTAATTCCTGTAGGCTAACTCAAATCCTTCCTGTACACTCTAAACCGCTTGTGCAACTGGGCGCCCATCTTTTCGTATTCGGCCAGCATTCGCGTATTCGTTTCGAGTACAAGGTGGGTTTCCAGGGTTTCAATGCCGGCCTGCCTGGCGCTTTCTATCATTTTCCAACCCATCAGAATATCGATACCGCGCCCCCGGTATTGTTCATCAATAGCGCCCAACATCAGGTCGAGTTGTTTGGTTGTTTTGGCTGCGCGCCAAATGTGAAATAGCCCTAGAGGAAATAACCTGCCTCTGGCCCTCTGAATGCCTTTGGTCATATTCGGCAATCCAACGATAAAAGCAATGAGCTTGTTATTTTCGTCGAGCACTACTTTCACAAAGCGGGGGTCAAGCAACATCAGGTAGCGGTCTACCATCTCTTTTATCTCTTGATCGTCAAGAGGTTGAAAACCGTAAATGTCTTTGTAAGTATCATTAATGAGATAAAAGACAGGCCCGATATAAGGCTTGAGCTCGCTGGTTTTCTGAAATTCTATCAATTTAAAATAAGTATTTCGCTTTACACGCTCGTAAATGCGAGGGTAAAAGTCGGGGACGCCCTTTCGCAAATCAATAATAAAATCGAGGCAGTCAATTTTTTTTTCATAACCTTCAGCTTCTATCAATGCCGGCAAATAGGGCAAATTGCAGGGGGTGACAAGAATGGGCAATTTATCAAATCCATCTATCAGCAGCCCCTCGGGATCTTTATCAGAAAAACCAAAAGGGCCTACGATTTCAGTCATGCCTTTTCTCCTGCCCCATTCCTCTACCGTATTCAGCAACGCGCGGGCTACCTCAGGATCGTCGTAGCACTCGAAATGTTCAAATCTTACGGTTTTTTCGCCTTTGCGCTCGTTATAGGGGTGGTTGATGATACCCATGATACGGCCTACCGGCTTATCGGCTTTGTATGCCAGCCATAGACAGGTATCGCAAAAGGAAAAAGCTTTGTTTTTTTCGGGATTGTAATAGGTCCACTCATCCATATATATCGGCGGCAACCAATTACTGTGTTTTCGGTGAATCTGCTCGGGCAGATAAATATAAGCGCGCAAATCGCTGCGACTACCCACTGCTTTGATTGTTACCGTCATGGCTTTTCATTTTGCCCGGCGGCCAAAGGGATCAGCTTTGCCGTCGCATTTGCGCAAAGGTACGCGATAGGAACTGCGGCAACAATATCCACTGTGTAATGAATATGTTGCAACAACAAGGTTATGACCATCAATACAACTACCCCTCCCGCTATCCGTTTTTCGGTCTTTCCCGGCAAACATTTGTATATCAAAAATGCGGTAGCCGTATGTCCCGAAAAAAAGAGGTCTTTCGTAACCGCAATACCGCCATAAAACACCGGTACAAAAGGATCGACCAGAGGTACTAAATCAACCGGCGGATCAAGCGGCGTTATCCACAAGGTGAAAACACGCACAATCAACAGCAGGGTATAACCAGTGAGAAAATGGATCAATACCGCCGGAGTAAGCAGACATCTGGCTATAGTATAAATAACCGGCACATAGATCAGAACAAATATCGGCCCTGACAAATCCATAGCGGGCAGTGCATTTAACACTGGGTCATACAGCAGAGCGCCAGGCCGGGCCTGCAAATAAGCGAAAAATGCAGGTATTTGCGCCGCGCAATACAACAACAGCGCCAGCGTACCCACGCTCACGACGATGAAGCCGCGCCGCTTTAATGCAACGCGCCACCGTGCTTTTACTTCCTCCAATTTACTCTCCCTTCAAGTGTGTTTCCAGATAATCGAAATACGTTTTCTGCAAAAGCGTATAACTCTGAAAATCATAGGCAACACTGTGATCTCCCGGAGGATAAATCCGAAGGTCTACGTCTTTGCCGGCGTCGAGCAGGGCGCGAAGCAATTGGAAGGTATTGGCAACATGCACGTTGTCATCCATCAAAGAATGAACAAGCAGCATTTTGCCTTTCAGGTTTTTTGCATAAGTGATAGGCGCCGNNTGTAGCGTTCGGCATAGATATTGTCGTAGAGCCGCTGGTCTGTCACCGGCGCCGCTACAATACCCACTCGAAATACATCGGGGTGGGTGAGCATGGTATAACTGGAGGTATACCCCCCATAACTATGGCCCTGGATCGCCATTCGAGAGCCGTCAATCCAGGAGAATTTATTGACGAGATATTTGGCTGTTTCTGCAAAATCGAGGCTTTCATACACGCCCAGTTTCTCATACACCACCTCCATGAATTTTTGCCCATACCCGCCACTGCCGCGGTTATTGACGCTCGCCACAACATAGCCCTGTTGCGACAAGTATTGCTCCCATGCGCTGGCGCCAAATTCATTGTATACCGATTGCGCCCCCGGGCCGCCGTATATAGACATCACCAACGGATATTTTTTCTGCTCGTCAAAATCGAGTGGCTTTACGAGATAGATATCAATGGCCTGGCCGTCGCTGG